>JAESFT010000230.1_pt1 | contig 52967 bp, 45 predicted proteins | sample 9269451 | NCBI WGS metagenome assembly JAESFT01 (sample SAMN14502557, study PRJNA617106) | algae metagenome | isolation source: Scytonema hyalinum WJT4-NPBG1 and co-occurring heterotrophs from well... | place: USA: Mojave Desert, Joshua Tree National Park, California | collected 2006-05-25
GAAATAGAACGCAATCAACAACGAGCTACTGTTAACTGGCGCTTCACCACTAAGGATGCACGAGTTAAACTCAACAGTCTTTATCCTACTCCTGACCTGTCATAATTTCTGTGGTGAACTACTAGGTGATGGGTTCAAGCCCTGACGAAGAATGCATTCTGTAAGCGCAAGCGCACACTACGTGTTGGCGCAGCCTGTCCGTAAGGACTTACGCGTAGCGTGTCCGCAGGACATATTCTGACTTCTTCTTTTGACGGCTTTCCAAACCCGGGTTTACATGACTAATGACTAAGGACAAATTTCATGAAAAAATATGCATTTTAAATGTTTGTTAGCTGAGTAAGAAAGTTTAGCATTGGTTGAAAGTTATGTCTGCTCTCCCCGATCCAACTTGCCATTCACATAAACGCAAAATTCAGATTATATTAAAAGTACCTATCGACATTGAACTAGATGTGTTAGGGATGCTGCCTACACATGAACGCCAACTTGAGGTTCAAGAATTGTTGAAGTTCATTGAAGATTCTGGATCTGCGATCGCTATTAGTAATGTAGGTCAAGCTGAGCTTATTGACAATATCCAGGTTTCATCAAATCAACTTGAAACTGATCTGCAGGAAAGTAGCCAGATCGTTTCCACTGTTACCCAAATCCAAGAGCATCAAGATAGCGCAGAAAATCATCAAGAAGACACAACAGTAGAGAGTCAATCCATAAATTCTTTTGCTCACATTCAAGATACGCAAGACAACTCAAAAAATTATCAAGAAGACACAATAGTAGAGTATGAAATCATAAATTCCTTGTTGCTTGAGCAAGGTTTTGCAGTGATTCCACCACTGAAACCGCAATTAAAGAAAAGACTTACAAAACGCGTATTGGACTCACTTAACGATGGTTTAGCCTTTACTGTTAACACTGTAGGAACAATCATGTTTATGGGCAAACTTGCAAACTATAGCTGGGAGTAATACAACGCCCAATCTGAAAACATAATAAACCTCTTGCAAAAGCCAATATTTTTGAAAAAAAAACACAAATTAACCACAGATGCACACAGATAAATAACTAGTTTTCATCTGTGTGCATCTGTGGTTTTGTCTATTTTTAAATTATATTGCAAGAAGTCTAATAATTGTTAAATTTTAGCCCTGGTATTAAACTAGGGCTAATTTGATATCTACACATTGTCGGATTGATTAAGCGGGCAGGAAGCCCGGCACCCAATCAAGGGTAGTTAAAGGCTTCCCAGAACTCGCAACTTCTGAGTAATCAGCAACTAAGACGACTTTTGGCATCCAAGAATTGCCTATCTTCGTTATGATTGTTGTACTACTGGTTGCTCTTGTGAATATTCTTTGCTGTACCCATTCTTTAAAGTACACACAGGTGGTAGTGCTTGCACTTCTGGTTCGAGGTAGATATCGGGTTCGAGATAGACAGGAACTTTTTGTCTAACAGTTCCGGGGGCTCTTACCAATAGTTTTGGCTCGATTTCGATGGGTACGTTCAATTTGATAGGGATTGTGAATTCGCAAGGTTGTGGACAGTAATTAGGGTCGTATGTCGTCATATGTTTGGCTCCTAGTATTGATTAAGAAATTGTTGGATTTGAAGGTTCAGCTTCTTTGCTCTCCTTCTAATCCTTAGTAGATGCCGATGAAATGAACTTATGCACAAATGGTACGACGCTTGTTTAGTATTCACCCCATTTATCTTGCTCTCAGTTGATTGTGGTGCCTGGTAATTCTTGATTTGGATAAGTTTCAAGGTAATTTAGAATTCATTTACAAAGAAAACATTAAATTGAAGTAGGGTGCCTTAACTCAACCATCTATAATTTGACGATTTTATCGAATTGTGGCACCCTTTGAAAAACCATAACTGGGTTGTTGGAAAAAGCTTGTGAAGAACATTTTCACGATGGTAGCGTCTTAAATTACTGATATAGTAGCTGGCGAAAGCGATATTGCGGCTTGTCAAACGCAGACGCTCGTACACGTCCCTAGGGTGGTGTACCCGTTCGTTAGGGTTGTCGATTCGCTGTGGGAATGAATTCCCTACGTAGCGAAGCGCAAGTCCTCGCGTTAAGGACTAAAAACCTGAAAAAACAGACGGGTATGAAACCTACGGAAACCTGCATCTGTAGGTTTTGTTTGTTTAGTCGCTCTAAAAAAATCGCCAGTCAATTTGAAAAAAATGCTCTAGAAGCTGATGTAGGAGTTGAACGGATCTTGTTGATAATGAAGCGATCGCTATCTATACTTACTCTTTGCTCTACTTTTCTCTCTTTTCTCGCACCATACGCTGTTATCGCTGCACCACCCAGAACACCGGACAAAACAGTCAATTGTGACATCTTGGTTGTGGGTGGAGGACTTTCTGGTGCCGCTACAGCTTATGAAGGTTTACTCGCAGGGCAAACGGTTTGTCTTAGCGAGATTACCGATTGGCTGGGAGGGCAAATTTCTTCGCAAGGGACTTCTGCACTTGATGAACGACCAACCCAGCGTCGCAATTTATTCTACTCACGTGGTTATCTAGAATTGCGAAACCAAATTGAGCGCAAATACCGTGGTAACCGCAACCCCGGCGACTGTTGGGTGAGCGACTCCTGCTTTCTCCCCCGCGATGGTCATGAAATTTTGACTTCGATGCTTAAAGATGCCGAAAGAAAGGGCAGAGGAAGGTTGCAATGGTTCCCGAACACGGTTATTAAAGAGTTGGAATATAGTGGCGACGGGAAAATAATTAGTAGTGCGATCGCCATCCAACATCAACCAGCCAAAGGCGCACCACCTCTCAACACCTTTCCTTTATCTCAAACCGTCGAAGACGCTTACACCTACGAAAACTCGTCTCGCTTTACCAAAACCATTGTCCGCTTTGCCCCCAAGCAAACCAAAGGTAAAGCTTCAGGTAATGCTCCCAACTGGTATGTTGTAGACACTTCGGAAACTGGGGAAATTATCGGCCTCGCGGATGTCCCGTACCGACTGGGTATTGATGCTCGTTCTTATTTAGAGCCTTCTTCCTCCAATACTCAAAACGACCCCTTCTGTACCCAAGGCTTTACCTACACCTTTGCAATGGAGGCTACCAAGGAACCGCAACCCCAAACAATGCCTCCATTCTATCCACAGTATGCGCCATATTACAGTTATGAATTGAAGCGACTAGCAAGCTTTCCCTTGGTTTTCACCTACCGCCGCATTTGGAGTCCCACCAAAGGACAACCGATGGAATTTGGTGGTGTCAAGTTTACAGGTCCCACCCCAGGGGACATCTCGATGCAAAACTGGACTTGGGGCAATGATTACCGTCCGGGAACCTCTGCCGATAACCTCATTTACTCTCGCCAACAGTTACAAGCCTCTGGGCAATTGCAACCAGGTGGTTGGATGGGCGGACTGCGGACAGAAGCTTTACGCAAAGGTGAAGAAATTTCGCTGGGGTACTATCACTGGCTGGTTGCTGGGAATACAGATTCGCAATTGGGGGATGGTGTCAAGCAGCCAGAACCTAATCACCGCTTTTTATCAGGGCTAGATTCGCCGATGGGGACAGCGCATGGCTTGTCGAAACATCCCTATATGCGGGAAGGACGACGCATCATTGGACGCCCAAGCTGGGGACAACCCGAAGGCTTTGCTATTTGGGAAATTGATATCTCTCGTCGCAACTACGATGACGAGTATTATCGCACGACTCTACCGGCAGATATGTATCGCCGCCTGAAAGCATCACTGTCTGGTTTAGAAGCAGCATCGGTACTCTCAGGTCAGAAACGTGCGGAGAATGTAGCGCGGCGTACTCGTTCTACAATCTTCCCTGATGCTATAGGTATCGGTCACTACGCCATAGACTTTCATCCTTGCATGACCAAAAGCCCTCCGGAAGCGCCTGGAAATACAGAACGTCCAGGCGAAAGGCGTGGTGCTGGGCAAGCTTATCCTTTCCAAATCGCACTCAGGGCGATGATTCCCCAAAAAATCGACAATTTGCTTGTGGGTGGTAAAAGCATTGCGACGAGTCACATTGCCGCAGCAGCTTACAGGGTACACTCGTTTGAATGGTCTGCTGGTGCAGCAGCTGGAACGACAGCGGCTTTTGCCCTCAAAAATGGCATTGCACCTTACCAACTGGTAGACGACTTGCCCAAACCAGAACCGCGACTACAAAACCTGAAACAGTTGTTAGAGCAAAATGGCAACCCCACTGCCTTCCCTGATACCTCGATTTTTAACCAAAATTGGGAAGATTGGAAATAATTAGTTTATAGTCAAGAGTCATTAGACTTTTGACTCTTGACTCTTGACTATGGACTAAACTAGTTAATCGTAGTGTAGTTTGGTTAAGCTTTTTGGCTAAGTATTTTATGGTACCCAGACTTTCAGTAGCTGTTTACGGGATGGCAACAGCACCAACTATAGCTCCTGAACGATCTACTCAAGTGACCCGCAAGTTATATCCGAATTATAAAGTGATTGTATTAAATGACGATTTTAATACATTCGAGCATGTTCACAATTGTTTGGTAAAGTATATTCCAGGTATGACTAGCGATCGCGCTTGGGAACTTACCAACCAAGTGCATAACGAAGGTCAAGCAATTGTCTGGATCGGTCCTCAAGAAGCCGCTGAACTGTACCACCAGCAGCTGCATCGAGCAGGTTTAACTATGGCTCCTCTGGAAGCAGCATAATAGTAGAAAAATAAATATGAAAAATAAATATAATGGCAAAACCCACTGAGGGCAGATTAGTTTGGAATCACTCGACCCATATTAGTGGTCTTATCCCAGTTCTTGAACGTTTAATACGCCAAGATGGGATTCAAACCGTTACACCGGGACAGCTTGGGCGGGTGAAAGGTCACTGCCCTCATTTACAATTGCGGATCTCTGTACCAATTCGCGGTGGATTTAAGGTGATCGCCCGCCAGGGGAAAACAGTGCAAGAGGTGTTTATCCTGACAAATTTGGAGCAGAATCTACTCCAAGAGGCGATCGCGATCGCCATGAAAAAGTAATCAATACTCTCAAAGAATTCAGAACTCAGGACTCAGAACTCACAATTAGAGAGCGGTTGTCTGTAGGCTGGACATTGCTCGCTGATATCTCAAATGTCCATTACATAAGCTTTTATGGGCAATCACCCGAAGTTGCCTAGGTTGGGAAACCCCTTCGGGTATGCCTATGGCTAACGCCACGGCTATCGCCGAACGGCACGCTACGCGTAAGCCTGCGGCACGCTTTGCGCTTACGCCAGGGGCGCTGCGGAGGGAAACCCTCCTGCAGCACTGGTCTCACCGCCTACAGGACTTCTCTCCACCTTACGATTTGTGGTCTAATCATAAGAATCAGCGCTGTAAGCAGCATTTGGGTTAGCTAGTGTATCCATTCTACGCAGCATCATCACGACTAGCGGTGTAAATCTATTCTGAGTTCTGAGTTTTGTGTTCTGAGTCCTATTGATTAATCCTCTACATGACGCACTGCCAATTTATGGAGTGGCAGACTAACGATGCAAGAAAATGTTAAGAAATATGACAGTGCTGCAGTTATCCTTAAGCTCATCATTATAGTTTCCCAGTCGGGTAAAACTATTTTTTGGATAGCAAAAGCAACACAGTAAACTAGCCAGTAAGAAAAGCTCATTTTAAACAGAATTCGCTCTGTTTCTTCCGCTTCATCCTTTTGCTGTTTGCGCTCCCATAGTAACAATAGACCAGCAATACAAGCCATGAAGGAAAGAAGCACAAAAAAATCGTGACAAACTAAATTTACTGAACTCATGGGTTTATATCCCAAAAATTTTCTATTTCTATTGGAGATCAGTCTAAAGGAATAATCTTTTCGGATAAGCAAATAGTAACAAACTGAAATAGATACTCCTATTTTTGTAAAAAAGTGCAAAGAAGTTATAAGTTAATTGTTACTCGTGAGTGCTTAATCACTCAGTAGGAATAAACAGATCGAAGAAAAGCGATGATAACGCCTGAAACTCTTGACTCCTGACAAATGACTAATGACAGCCCTCTCCTGTCACCAGACGCTACGCGAATACAAGTTAACTGTATTTGTGCTAACCTACCAAACAATTAACAACGAACAGGTCACAAGCAAGAAAGTCTTCTTTGGGATCAAGCGGGAGAAACACCACACGCAAGATTGAAAATTGGTGGTCTAGAATTGTGTCTGTGGTTTAAATCCTCTACTAATTGCCTTCTTGCTTCTTTCTTCCATCTTCTTCCTTCGGGTTTAACAATCCTGGGTTTCACAAGCACCAATACTCACCCAGCTACTTGAACCATCTGCCCAATGTTCTTTTTTCCAAATGGGGGCGTTGTGCTTGAGAGTATCAATCGCATAGCGACAAGCTTCAAACGCTTCGGAACGATGGGGACAACCCACCGCGACTAAAACGCTGATTTCACCAACTTGCAAGCGTCCAATGCGATGATAAATGACCACACGAGTCACAATAGACCATTTTTGACGGATTTCAGCGGCAATTTGAGAAAACACCTGCATTGCCATCGGTTCGTAAGCTTGATATTCTAGGGCTACGACAGGTTTACCACCTGTTTGGTTGCGAACCATTCCACTCATGACCACAACTGCGCCGTTTGCTGGATCATCTGCTTTGGCATAAACATCCTCAAGAGACAATGGCGCAAAGCTAATGGCAAAGCTATCTTCAGGTTTCGGTTTTATAGAAGCAACTGAAGCTGTCAAACCCAAGTTCATCTTAATGATTTTTAGCCCTTATAGGGATTTATACACTCACCCTCCGGGTTCGCCAGTCGCCTAGGTTGGGAAACCCCAACGGGAGAGCCAGTTGCCTGCGGAGGGAAACCCTCCTTCAGCACTGGTCTCACCGCCTGCAGCGCTGGACTCACCGCGTCACCATTCTACATCAATTTACAAACAAGTCTGTTGACAATATTTCCAAGTCTCGTTTTCATACTCTATTGATGCAAAATGATTACGTGCAAACGGACTTTTTCCGCTTTTTTCTAAAGAATTTGTCGCTTAATTCCTAAAAACTATTATCAATATCTACTTAGGCTGGTAGAAAACTTAGGTAATACTACGGAAATTTGCAAAAAATTGTCATCCTCCTTTAGACATATTACTATAATGAAGTCACAAAGTCACTATCGGATTCTTCAAACGAATCCGATAGTGACTGAGTCGAGCTATCAAGTGCAGCAAGCACTGATTTGACTAAGAGGGAAGTTCTCACTTAGAGCTACTAGTTGGAAGTAGTCTGAGAGTGCCGTACCTCTAGTTATTAGAACTAAAAAAGTAAATCTATACGGCACTTGCAAACAAACTTACAGTAGGCAGTGTTCAAAATCAGCCAATGCAGAAACTTTCAAAGCAAGAATCTGGAGAACCGTGTATCACATCAGGGCAAGCAATAATTCAATTCTTATAGGAAAAGATATAATGAATCCTTTATTGTCTAACAATGAAGTCGCGAGGCTTGAGGCTCTCCACCAGTATCAGATTCTAGACACATCACCAGAACAAACATTTGACGATTTGGCATTCTTAGCCGCCCAGATTTGCGCTACACCGATCGCATTAATAAATTTGATAGACGCTAACCGTCAGTGGTTCAAAGCCAAAGTGGGGTTGGATGTAGAAGAAATGCCCCGAGATATCGGGTTCTGTCCCCTTTCTATTGATCAACACGATGTTTTGATTATTCCTGACACCTTGGCTGATAAACGGTTTGCCACTAATCCGGTAGTCACTTCTGCCCCCTACGTGAGATTTTACGCCGGAGTACCTTTAATCACACCAGAGGGACAGGCGATCGGGACGATCTGTGTCGTTGATCGTGTACCGCGCGTGATGCAACCAGAACAGCTGGAGTCACTGAAAGCAATTAGCCGCCTAATTATCAAAAAACTGGAGTTACGTCGGAATTTAACTCAAGTCGCTAGGATCAAAACAGAGTACCAGCAAGCACAAGAAGCACTGCGGCAAAGCGAATTCACCCTCCGCAGCTTTTTTGACAGTGCGCCGATGATGATGGGGATAGTCGAGCTATTAGATAATGATGATATCCTGCATATTTCTGATAATGCTGCCACAGCAAAATTTTTTGGGCTAGCCCCAGGAGCAATGCGAAATCGCCTTGCCAGTGAGATAGGTTTGTCACCAGATTATGTGCGCGACTGGATTGATTATTTTCGTCAGGCAGAAAGCCTGCAAGTACCCATAAGCTTTGAACATCTTCACAATGGTTTAGGAGAGCAAAGGTGGTTAAGAGCCACGGTTTCAGCAATTGGAGAAAGTTCAGTGAACCGTCCGCGATTTGCCTACATCGTTGAGGATATTACTGAACGCAAACAGGCAGAAGAAGAATTGCGTTGGAAAGAAGCGCTTTTGCGCTCAATGACTGGTGTTTCTCCACTAGCATTTTACGTTGTTGATCACCGTACTAATGACATTCTGTATGTCAATGAACGCTTTTGTGAAATTTGGGACATTCAACACCTAAAAGAGCAAATTGACAGCGGGAAATTGAAACATCAGGATGTTATAAACAAATGCTGCCAATTTACAGAAGTTTCTCCTTTCATCTCCTGTCAACCGACTCCAAGTGAAACCTGCATATGTGAGGACGAAATTTTATTGAATGATGGTCGTACTATCAGGCGTTTTTCCAGACGCATTCAAGATGAAAACGACCAATATTTTGCCCGCTTATATATTTTTGAAGATATCACCGTACGCAAACTGGCAGAACAGCAAATCCGCGAACGAGCAGCTTTGCTTGACATAGCTACAGACGCAATTATTTTACGTGATTTAAATAATCAAATTTTACTATGGAATAAAAGTGCTGAGAACCTTTACGGCTGGCAGGCAGAAGAGGCTCTTGGTAAGAATGCTTCAGAAATTTTAGATAACGAAACGTTGCCGCTACACTGCGAGATTTACAAAAGTGTTTTAGAGGCTGGCTCATGGCAGGGTGAGTTGCAGAAAATAACGAAATCTGGCAAAGAAATTATTGTTGAAAGTCGTTGGACGCTAGTACGCGATGAGCATTCTCAACCAAAATCAATCCTGATCGTTGATACTGATATCACACAGAAAAAGCAACTAGAAAAGCAATTTTTACGCAATCAACGCATGGAGAGTATAGGCACGCTTGCGAGTGGCATTGCTCACGATTTGAACAATGTGCTATCTCCAATTTTGATGTCGGTACAAATGCTGAAAGCAAAATCTGCTGATGAGCGCAGTATGCAAATGCTAACGATCGCCGAAAATAATGCCAAACGCGGTGCAAATTTAGTGAAACAGGTGCTGTCATTTGCCAGGGGAATTGAAGGCGAACATACTATCCTTCAACTGAAGCACTTGATTTTAGAAATGAACCAAATTGTCGAACAAACTTTTCCGAAATCGATAGTGATCCAAACGGACATTCAATCAAACTTGTTACCTGTGTGTGGTGATAGTACCCAACTCCATCAAGTGCTGATGAATTTATGTCTCAATGCTCGTGATGCAATGAACGATGGCGGAACTTTAAAAATTGCTGCCAAGAATGTTTTTATTGATGAAAATTTCGCCAAAATGCATCTTGATGCTAAAGTAGGTTCCTATATTGTCCTCACAGTTTCTGATACGGGAGTTGGTATTCCTAACGAACAATTAGATAGAATTTTTGAACCATTTTTCACAACTAAAGAGTTTGGCAAGGGAACCGGGCTGGGGCTGTCAACAGTCATGGGCATTATTAAAGGTCATGGTGGGTTCGTCACGGTGTCTAGTTACATAGGCAAGGGCACAAAATTTAAAGTGTACCTGCCAGCAGTCAAGACAGCAGCGACGCAGTTTATGGAAGACCTAGAAATGCCGACAGGTTACGGAGAATGGATTTTGGTTGTAGATGACGAACCTGCTGTCCGAGAAATTACCAAAGCTTCTTTAGAAAATAATAATTATAAAGCAATGACCGCTAATGATGGTATAGAGGCAGTCGCACTCTACGCTCAGCATAAAGAGAAAATTAGTGCGGCAATTATCGATATGATGATGCCAGATATGGATGGAGTCACTACCATCAGCACATTGCAGAAAATGAACCCTCTGCTGCGTATCGTTGCTGTGAGTGGACTAGCGACAAGTGAACAAGTGCCACTAGATAAAGCCTCTAAGCTAATAGCATTTTTACCTAAGCCATATACGGCACAGGAGTTGCTAAAAACTTTGCACTCAGTTATTTCTAGTTATTAGTAAAAGTTAGGATTGGAACTAGGGGAGGCAGCGAGGGTTCACCTTTGTTTTGCAAACTAAAGATGAGGGAGAATAACAAATAACAAATAACAAATAACAAATGACTAATTTGATTCTGGTTGTAGACGACGACGCTTTCACACGGTTACAACTACGGACTTTGCTACAAAAAGAAGGGTATCAAATAGCAGAAGCAATCAATGGGGAACAAGCATTAAATCTGTATCGAGAAATACAACCAGATATAATTCTGCTAGATGCCCTGATGCCGATGATGGATGGGTTTACCTGCTGCACTCAATTGCAAAAACTGCCTGGCAGCAGAGAAACACCCGTGTTGATGATTACCGCTCTTGATGACGATGCATCCGTGGCTCGGGCTTTTGCTGCTGGTGCTACTGATTACATTACCAAACCAATTAACTGGCAAGTCTTGCGTCAAAGAGTGCGTCGTCTTTTGGAGGCTCGTCACGCCATGCAGAAATTGCGACAGCAAACCCAGCAGGCGCAGAGTCGCGAGGCGCAACTGGTGATGGCGTTAGAAGCAGCCAGCATGAGTACCTGGGACTGGGATATCCTGAATGACAAATTGACTTGGTCGGATAACCTCAAAGCACTCTTTCGCTGGGAAAGTGCCACCTATGAAGCTTTTCTTGAACGCGTTCATCCCCAAGACCAAGATTTTGTCAATTATTCGATGATACAGACTCTTAAGGAAGGGGCAGAGTACGACATCGAATTTCGTGTTGTTTGTCATGAAGGTCATATTTATTGGTTGGCAAGCAAAGGCGTTGTCTTTCGCGACTCATCTGGCGTAGCGCTGCGGATAACTGGGGTAACGATGGACATCACCAAGCGCAAACAAGCGGAAGAGGCGTTAGAAGTTTATGCCAACCGACAGGCACTTGTCGCAGAACTCAGTCAACTCGCACTAGCTGGTCTAGACTTAACCACGCTGATGCACGAAACTGTTACCTTCGTTGCTCAAAGCCTTAAGGTTGAGTATTGCAAGGTTTTGGAACTCCAAAGCGATGATGACACCTTACTGCTACGGGCAGGAGTGGGTTGGCAGCCAGGGCTTGTAGGATATGCAACAGTTAGCGCTGGAAAGGATTCCCAAGCTGGCTATACCCTGCTTTCTAACGAGCCAATAGTGGTCACAGACTTCCGCACAGAAACTCGGTTCAGTAGACCACAACTGCTGCGTGACCATCAAGTGGTCAGTGGTCTGTCGGTAGTCATTCATGGTAAAGAGCGTCCTTTTGGTGTCTTAGAGGCAGACACAACCAAACAGCGCACCTTCAGCAGAGATGAAATTTACTTCTTGCAGGCAGTTGCCAATGTGCTGGCTACAGCCATTGAACGTCTGAAAGTCGAAGATGCCCTTAGAGAAAGTGAGCAACGCTGGCAGTTGGCTTTGCGGGGCAATAATGATGGCATTTGGGACTGGAACGTGAAAACTAATGAAGTGTTCTTCTCGACTCGCTCCAAGGAAATGCTCGGTTACTCTGAGCATGAGATTGCTAATCATTTAGATGAATGGATAAGCCGGGTGCATCCAAATGATATAACCAGGGTAAAACGAGTCATTCAAGACCACTTTGCTAGGAAAACCCCGTTTTACATGAGTGAGTATAGAGCCCGGTGTAAGGACGGTAGCTACAAATGGATTTTGGATCGGGGTCAAGCACTGTGGGATTCGCAAGGTACAGTAGTGCGGATGGCAGGCTCCCATACAGATATTACTGAGCATAAGTTGGCAGAGGAAAAACTGCAAGAAAGCGAAGAACGTTTCCAGATACTCGCTCGTGCCACTAATGATGCTGTCTGGGATTGGGATTTACTAACCGATAAAATGTGGTGGAATGACAGCGTACAGACTTTGTTTGGTTACTCACCAGAGTCCGTCAAAAGCGAAGTCACTTGGTGGCATGAGCATATACACTCAGACGATCGCCAGAGGATTGTTTCTGACATTCATGCTGTAATCAACAGCAATCAACAATTCTGGTCGAATGAATACCGCTTTCGCCGTGCAGACGGTTCTTATGCCTACATCTTTGATCGTGGTTATGTAGTTCATGACAATATAGGCAAGCCCGTACGGATCATTGGGGCGATGATGGACATTTCTGAACGCAAGCGGGTTCAAGAAGAGTTACAGCGCCAGAACTTGCGATCGCAATTGTTTGCTGATATTACCTTAAAAATTCGTCAGTCTTTACAAATTGATGAAATTTTGCAAACCACTGTAATAGAGGTGCAAAAGCTGCTGAATTGTGAGCGTGTCTTAATTTTTCGCCTACTTACAGATGGTTCCGGAAGGGTGGTGCAAGAGGCTGTAGTCGGGGGTGTGCCTGCCGTTCTTGGACACCACCTTAATGACCCTTGCTTTGTCGAAGATTACATCCACAAATACCGCCACGGACGAATTAGTGCTGTTACCGACATCGAGAATGGTGGGATCGAGCCTTGCTATGTGGGATTTCTCAAAAAACTTAATGTCAGATCTAACCTTATTGTCCCTATTCTCCTGAAAAATCATCTTTGGGGGCTGCTCATTGCCCATCAGTGTACTCAACCTCGCGAGTGGACGAGCTGGGAAACTGAGATTTTGCGACAGTTGGCAGATCAGATCGCTATTGCCCTTGCTCAAGCTCAACTTCTAGAACAAGAAACTCGTCAACGGCAAGAACTAACCCGTTCCAATGAAGAATTGCAACAATTTGCCTTTATCGCCTCTCACGATTTGCAAGAGCCATTGCGTAAGATTAAGACATTTGGCGATCGCTTAAAAGTCACTTGTAGCCATGCTTTAACCGAACAGGGAGTTGATTACCTAGAACGGATGCAGAATGCAACCCGCAGAATGCAAGCCTTGATTGAAGATTTGTTAACACTTTCGCGAGTCACCACGAAAGGGCAGCCTTTTGTAGTAGTGGATTTGACACAGATTACACAAGAGGTGTTGTCTGATTTGGAAGTACGTATTCAACAAACCCAAGCATATGTGGAGGTAGGCGAGTTACCTCTCATTCACGCCGACCCGTTACAGATGCGTCAATTGCTACAAAACCTCATCGGCAACGCTCTGAAATTCCACGCTCCAGGGAAAGTACCTATGGTTAAAATATACGGTGAAAAATTCGATACTGAAGATGCTGTGGAATTTTGTCAAATTATTGTAGAAGATAATGGTATTGGCTTTGATGAAAAGTACCTTGACCGCATCTTCAACGTGTTTCAACGCCTGCATGGTCGCAGCGAATACGAAGGTACTGGTATAGGTTTAGCTATCTGCCGGAAAATTGTTGAACGTCACAACGGGAGCATCTGTGCACAAAGCACACCAGGGCAAGGTTCAAGATTCATTGTCATACTTCCAATTCATTCTCTTGCATAAGGATGCTCTTCCTCAAAAGGGTTTATCATACCCCCAGAGGTTGTCAAATTTTGGACAACCTTATTTCGTTATTTGTTGCAATTTAATAATCTATTCATCTTAAAACCAACGCAAAGGAGAAAATGCAGAGTGAAGGGTCGGCAAACAACCGCCACAATTCTAATGGCTGATGATGACGAGGATGACTGTATGCTAGCTCGTGAAGCGTTGGCAGAAAGTCGATTGGCAAACGAACTGCACATCGTCAATGATGGCGAAGAGTTGATGGATTATCTCCATTATCGTGGTCTGTATGTCAACAAAAGCAGTGCGCCGCGACCAAATCTGATTTTGTTAGATTTAAATATGCCAAGAAAAGATGGTCGTGAGGCACTCAGAGAGATTAAAGCTGACCCAGTTTTAAGGAAAATTCCCGTTGTTATTCTGACGACTTCCAAGGCAGAGGAAGATGTTTATAGTAGTTATGATTTGGGTGCGAACTCATTCATCATCAAACCTGTGACATTTACATCCTTGGTGGAAGTTATGAGAACAATAGGAAAATACTGGTTTGAAATTGTGGAACTGCCGCTATAACTAGAGGGAGGCAGAAATGAAAGAAAGCCTATTTAGAGTTCTTCTTGTTGATGATGATGAAGATGACTACATTTTAACTCGTGATTGGTTCCGTGAATTTCAGGTAGCTAACTGCGAGTTGGAATGGGTAAATAATTATCAAGCAGCAATGGAGGCGATTGTTCATATCCAATACGATATCTATCTTGTTGATTACCGTTTGGGTGCGCGTAACGGACTGGATCTGTTACGTGAAGCAATTGCCAACGGTTGCTCTTCTCCAATTATTTTACTGACAGGTAAAGGAGATAGGGAAATAGACATTGAGGCAATGAAAGCAGGTGCAGCAGATTACTTAGAAAAAAGTCAGTTGACTGCTCCTTTGCTAGAACGTTCTATCCGCTACGCGGTTGAGCGCAAGCGAGCAGAACAAAAGATTCGCGAACACGCCGCACTGCTGGATGTTGCTACCGATGCAATTTTTGTACGCGATTTAAAAAATAAAATTTTATTTTGGAATAAAGCAGCTGAGGACTTATACGGTTGGACAGCAACTGAAGCAATTGGTAAGAAAACATTAGAACTTTGGAAAGAAAAAGATATATCACAATTCCAAGAAGCTCTTAAAACTTTATTGCAAAATGGTTCCTGGGAAGGCGAACTGCATCAAAAAACAAAATTTGGTAAAGAAATTATCGTCGAAAGTCGCTGGACACTAGTGCAAGAGTTCAATAAAAAAGTACAATCAATCCTCGTTGTTAATACTGATATTACACAAAAAAAAGAACTAGAAGCACAGTTTTTCCGTGCCCAGCGTTTGGAAAGTATTGGAACTTTGGCAAGCGGTATTGCCCACGACCTCAACAATATTCTTGCGCCCATTTTGATGACTGCTCAACTTTTGGAATCGCAACTGCATGATGAGCGGAGTAAGCGCTTGCTGCCAATATTGATATCCAACGCCAAACGGGGAGCAAATATGGTTAAGCAAGTGCTGTCTTTTACTCGCGGTGTTGAGGGCGATCGCACTTTGCTGCAATTGAAGCATTTAATTAGAGAAATTCAACAAGTTGTTAAAGAAACATTTCCCAAATCTATTGAAATTTCCACTCATATAGCGCCAAACCTTTGGATAGTTTCAGCTGATGTGACCCAACTGCATCAAGTGCTGATGAATTTGTGCGTCAATGCTCGTGATGCTATGCCTGATGGCGGTCGGTTGACTATCTCGGCGGAAAATCTTGTTGTTGATCAAAATTACGCCAAGATGTATCTTGATGCTCGAGTTGGTTCGTATGTTGTGATGAGTGTTGCTGATACTGGAGTTGGTATTCCACAGGAAATCTTAGACCGTATTTTTGAACCATTTTTTACGACTAAAGACTTAGGCAAAGGAACAGGGCTTGGTCTTTCTACTGTCGTTGGGATTATTAAAAGCCACGGCGGTTTTATTAACGTGTATAGTGAGGTAGGGAAAGGCAGCCAATTTAAGGTGTATTTACCAGCACAAGAAGCAACGGAAAACCCAGAAGAACAAGAACTGGAATTACCTTGCGGTAACGGAGAATTGATTTTGGTTGTGGATGACGAAGATTCGATTCGAGACGTTACCAAAACATCTCTGGAAAGTTATAATTACAAGGCGATAACTGCTTGCGATGGTATTGAGGCGATCGCTCTTTATGCAGAACATCAAGATAAAATATCTGTGGTCTTAACAGATATGGTCATGCCTTCTATGGATGGAGTCACTACCATCCGCACCTTACGAAAAATTAATCCAGCAGTCAAGATTATTGCCGTGAGTGGACTTGCTTCTAGTGAAAAAATTAATACGATCACTCAGATGGGCGTCAAAGCGTTTTTATCCAAACCTTACACCGCCAAGCAGTTATTGCAAACTATTAGCACGGTCAAGAGTGGAAATTAATTAATTAAGTAAATTATGAATTATAAATGATGAATAATGAAACTTTTATTATTCATAATTCATAATTGATAATTAATCATTCCTGATTATGACCAACCAGCATTCTGAAGTTTTAGCCGTCAACGAAGCTTTTTATCGAGCTTTTGAAAAAAAAGATATCGAGGCAATGGCTACCGTATGGTCTCAAGGAACTGGTAGTATTTGTATTCACCCCGGATGGAATATATTGCGCTCTTGGAAGGAAATTCGCTCCTCCTGGGTTAACGTTTTCAAAAATACTGCTTACATTGAGATTAACACTGAGATCATTGCTACAGAAGTTCGCGATCATATCGCCTACGTCGTACTCAGAGAAAATGTCCTGCAAATCATCAATGGCAGAAGACTAGAAGCACAATCAGTAGCCACGAATATATTTGAGCTTCTTGGCGGTCAGTGGTATCTCGTTCATCATCACGCTAGCCCAGTGATGCGGTGAAAAAGATGAGGGAGATGAGGAGGGAGATGAGGGAGCCACCTCTCTCAATACTAGCTGAGTCGCAAAGCGACACGCTGCGCGTTCACGAAGTGTGCGCTTTGCGCTTACGCTCTCTACGCTTATCCTCCTCATCTCGGTTATGCCTACTTTGCACTAATCCTCAATCAACTCAACAGCATCTCGTCCATCCCAATTATGTAAATGAACTTTGACAATTTCTTCTTTGGCGGTGGGCAACTGTTTCCCAACAAAATCTGGATGAATTGGCAACTCACGATGACCTCTATCTACCAGCACGGCTAAACGAATCACCTCTGGTCTGCCATATTCGTTCACAGCATTCAAAGCCGCACGAACTGTCCGTCCTTTGTAAATGACATCATCGACAAGGACAACAGTTTTCCCTGTCAGATCAAAAGGGATGTCGGTTTTTGCAGGAGTCCGCAACCCAATTTGGTCGAGGTCATCACGATAAAATGTGATATCCAAGGCTCCCATTGCTATAGATATACCTTCAAGCATTTCTATTTGACGCGCCAGTAACTGGGCTAGAGGCACACCTCGGGTATAAACACCTATTAGTACCAGTTGCGACAAATCACGCGTTTTTTCTACGATTTGAGAGGCAAGACGATTCACAGTACGACGGAGTTCTTCTGGTGAGAGAATCTCAACCACTTTGGTTTTGACAGACACAGTCATAGACCGATACCCTGAATAATGTAAACCATAGTTAAATCGGGAATAAGGAGAGTAGGCAGAGTAGGCACAGAAATGACTCCTTTATCCTCCTCATTTTCCTTATCTTTTTCATCTTCCCAATTCCCTACTTCCATCATGACTTGTTTCAGGCAAGTAGTAATAGAGGTATAGCAATCCCTAACCAGAGAAAAAAGCAATATCGAGTTAGTTGCAAAGCTTGATCAATAGAAGTTGGGGTGATAGGATGTGTGGCGTTTCCCAGCAGTGGTTTCTGTTTTGCTACCCCACGATACCAATTAGTCCCTCCGACTTGCACGCCCAAAATAGCAGCATAAGCGCACTCACTCCAGCCAGAGTTAGGACTGGGGTCAGCAACAGCATCTCGACCGCAAATTCGCCAAACGTGCAAAGGTTTGCCCGACAACAGTGCCAGAGTGATCACGGTTAACCGACAAGGAATCCAAGTCAAACAATCTTCCAACCGCGCACTAAACCATCCTAAATATGTATAGGGCTTTTCACGGTAGCCCACCATTGAATCCAAAGTACTGCTAGCTTTGTATGCTAAAGCTAGGGGAGTTGGACCGATAACAGGAATAAACGCACCAAGAATTGCATAAAAAAGAGGAGCCATAACTCCATCGGTGGCATTTTCTGTTACTGTTTCTAGAACGGCTCGTAAAATTTCTGGTTCTGATAAATTTTCTGTATCTCGCCCAACGTAGTTACTTAAAGTAGAACGGGCATCTAAAAGATGTTCTGCTGTTAATGGTTGTAAAACTGTTTGGGCGGCTACTCTCAAACTTCTAAAAGCAAAACAGCTAGCTAAGAGAATACTTTCTAATGTTACTCCCAAAAACGGATGCACCAATCTGGCAGTTTGAATGAGTAGGTAGCCCATAAAACCGCTACCAATTATTAGGATAATGCCTAACGCAATTCCAGCTAAGCGTTGTGTTAGGGAATTATGACAATATGTGAGAGCAAATTTGCTAAAGCGAGAAATGACCCACCCCATAACTTGCACTGGATGAAGCCAACCCCACGGATCGCCAATTAAGTAATCTAAAGTGGCAGCGATGGTCAAGACAACAGCAGAGGTCATGTATCTTAAACTAATAATGACTAATGACTAATGACTAAACAATAAAACTTGCTTCTTCCCCAAGAGAAGCTTGCCAACTACGAGCGTCGTAATAAAGGTCTGCCAAGGTAATACTGTATAAAGCTTCTTTAAGCTTTTGGTGCAGCCTTTGCCAAAGGCTAAATGTTACCCAATCTTCTGCTTGTGTTGGGGAAGCTTGGTGATGGGGTAAAGGTTCAATACTTTCTCCAACTGCTTCTAATATTTCTCCTAGAGAGATTTCTGCAGGTTTTCGTGCCAGTTGATATCCGCCGATGCTACCGCGAATTGATTTGACTAACCCAGCACGACGCATTTCTATTAGCAGTTTTTCTAGGTAAGGAGCTGGAATATCTTGACGAGAGGCTATAGCCTTGGTGGACACAGGACCGTACTCTGGCTGTAAACTCAAATCGAGCAACGCTTTCACACTGTAGTGTCCTCTAGTTGTTAGTTTCATTTTGCTCCCGCTTTATCCTTTGTAATGACAAATGACCCTTCGGGTATCTCCTTTGGAGAGGCTGCGCCGTAAGCGTTGCTCCTCATGCGCGGAGGCACGCCAGTCGCCGTGACAGTTGGAAACACTCCTTGGCTGCGCTGGCTCACAAATGACAAATGACTAAGGATCAGTTTTGCTTATCATTTTGTGTGCCAATGATCAAATTCAGCAAGTAGGTAACGTTTTTAGGTATGCTTTATGAAACTTAAACAAATAAAGTGTACCAGTCATCACCAAGCCAGAAGTGTCAAGTATGAAGTACCCAGTCGGATGAATTTGAGGCGTTCAAATAAGCAGACTGCGCTGTTTGATTTTCTCCACGGTTCCATTGAGGACTTGTTTTCTCTTACTTCATGCATCATCCTTTATCATTCATCCTTTTTTTGGTCATTCATGTTCGTTACAAATTATAGTTATCACCATTGCCTGTCTTCTTTAAAATATATTCTATTGGCAATATTGCTAATCCAAGTCAAAATTCTGCTCTCTGGGTGTAATATACTTGGCAATAACACGCCTATAAAAAATAAATGATGGCGTTCGCACTTGCATAACCTCAGCTAAAATAAAATCGATTCATTGTATTCGACCATTCGTTTTTGAATTAAGTTGATGGCTAAACTGAAAAAAATTGAACCCCTAGTCGGTGAAGAACTGCTCAAAAAAGTCAAAGAGCTAGAAAACCTAAGCAAAGAAGAAAAAGCCAAACACTGTGGCTACTACACCGTAACCAAAAACGGTATAGAGCGCGTCAACATGATGAAATTCTTAAATGCTCTCATTGATGCTGAGGGGATTCAGTTAGACAGCGCTCCTAGTGCAAATGGCCGGGGTGGGCGCAGTGCAAGCTATAGAATTAGCGTGCAGTCAAATGGTAACTTACTGATAGGTTCAGCCTATACCAAACAAATGAACCTCAAACCAGGAGATGAGTTTATCATTACTTTAGGCAAAAAGCACATTCGTTTGAGACAAATAGACTCAGACGAGAGAGAAGATGCCGAGCTAGCAGAAGCTGCTGTGTAGAAAGTCATTTCATTAGTCATTAGTCATTAGTCATGAGACTGCTTTGGTTATTGACTAATGACTTTTGACTGCTGGCTATTGACTCATGCTTACACCTGTTTTGCAAGCCATTAAACAAGAGCGCACTCAACCTTATTGGTTGTGAGGGAAGAACACAGAACACAGAACCCAGAACACAGGAGAAATTCTCAATTCTGAATTTTGAGTTCTGAGTTCTGACTACTTTCCTTGTCGATAGATGACTTTGGCAAGAAGTCCATTGGTAAATAGTGGCGAAGTGCCCTGCGCGTCACAGCTACGTTGCAGGTTAAAGCAATTTGCTCCCTTTCTAGTAAACCTAAAATATGTTCTTGGTTGTCTCGGGCGACCACTGGTAACTGATGCAAACCTCTAAGTGCCATGCGATCTAAAGCCTCAGCTAGAGGTTCATCTTGGAATGCATAAAGAATATCACTGGTACAAACGTCCATCAGTGTTTGATTGGGTATATTAGCCTGGATTTCACTTGACGAATTTGGGTATTTTTCTCTAAGAGAAAGGGCGCGGTTGATATCTTCTAAAGAAACGATACCGATTAATCGTCCGCCTTCATCAATAACTAAAGCACTGCGGCAAAGATTTGCTGTCATTTCCAAAGCTGCTTCTATCACCTTCATGCTTGCTGGCAGCTTTTTCGGAGCAGAGTACATGGCATCTTCTACCAAGATTTGCTGCAAAATTTCAGCTTGTTCGTCTTTCAACTCAGAAAGACCGATTTGCTGTAGGTTTGAATTAGAGTTAGAAGTTGGCTTGATTCGTTCTATGAGCCAAACACTCAAACCCACTGCTGTCATTAACGGTAAAACAATGCGGTAGTCCCGCGTTAATTCAAATAGCAACAAAATCGCTGTTAATGGAGCTCTAACACTTGCAGCTAAAACTGCTGCCATTCCCACCATTGCGTAAGCTGGAGGTGCTGCCATAAACTCTGTGATTGCAGGTGCTACGCCCGCCAAGATTTTTGCATAAGCTGCTCCAAAAGAAGCGCCTAAAAACATGGCTGGTGCAAATACACCACCAACAAAACCACTACCAGCACTGACAGCCGTCATAAATAACTTCACGAACAGCAGCACAAGCAATAAGTCTAAAGAAAACTTCACATCTTGAAGCATCGCTTCCACAGTTTCATAACCGATGCCCAAAATTTGGGGGAAGAATAAAGCAACAATGCCAACGATAGTTCCGCCAATAATTGGATGAATAGGCTCTGGTATTTGACCTAGCCATTGTAAATAAGGTATCTGCCCTTTAAAGCAAGCTTTCGCTAAACGAATCAATTGAGTATAAGCCAGAGACACTAAACTTGCTCCCAAACCCAAGCCGACATAAAGCGGTAATTCCAGAGGACTGCGGACTTGGTAAACGGGTAAGGCAAAGGCAGGTTGTGCGCCCAAACCAATTTGAGCAATTAATGCCGCGACGACCGCTGCTAGCAGCACTACACTCACCGCAGAAGTGGCAAAGGATGTAGCGCCTAACACCACCTCTAAGGCAAAGAAAACTCCGGCGATGGGGGCATTAAATCCAGCAGCCAAACCGGCAGCAGCACCAGCAGCTAAAAGTAACCGCCGTCGTTCTTGAGAGACTTGTAAAACAACAGACAGCAGTGTACCAAAATTTGCGCCAATTTCTACACTTGGTCCCTCTGGTCCCAAAGAAGCACCACTCCCCAGAGACACTGATGCTGCCAGCATCTTGGTGACTGGTCGTAATGGTCGCTTGATCTCTCCTCCTTGAGAAGCAGCGATTAGAGATGAAAGTTCTGGACCAAAGTCTTGGGTGCGCCAGCGCATCAGCCCGACGATTAATCCACCAAGGATGGGCACACAGGCTAGAGTCCAAGCGCCCCAAGCACCAATCGCACCCATAAAATTTTCCAGCATCAGGTGGTGAATCAGCTCGATCAAGTAGTGAAAGGTAACCACACCCATTCCACTGCCACCGCCTATAAGGACGGCTAAAAGCAGCACAACGGTTTCTGGGGATGGTTGAAAACGGTTAAGCAGATGGGTCAAACGGGCGGAAGGAGTGCTAAAAGCAGGTTGTTCCAACACCTTCCTCAGTTCAGTTGCAGGCACAAGTGTCATTGACTGGAGGATTAAATCTAATAAAAAATTTAAATTTTTATGTCTTACATTTCATTGTGAGTGATCATTTAGCAACCAGACAAGTGCATTGCATATGCTAGCTTTACAAAGCTTTGGTAAAAATATTCCCATTGCTCACAATTTTTGTAGGGACAATGCTTAAATGGGAAAGAATTGATGGTTAATGGTCATTAGCAGCAGTCATCTAGAGTAGCGAGGAGCCCATTGAAGGTTAAAGAGTGTAGACGCCCGGAAGGCAGCTTGCCGGAGGTGATCATGAAATATGAACCCAAGGCAAAAGTACATATACGCCCTGAGGGTGAATTCCCGGTGGGTGGTATGAACTATATACTGAAGTATGGAGTCATTCATCCTTTATCCTTTCTTGGTCATTCTCACAAAAATCTAGCTATACTCGTGTTGCAACCATTGAGCCATGCTTGTAGCACAGGCTGTTGCCTGTCTAAAAATGAACACCGTATGCGTCAGGGTTCTCTAGTTGAGAAGCAACCCCATCCCTAAAGGTATGGGATTGTGGATTGACGCTACCTGACCCGCCTAAGTCCTTAACTGGACTACGTTCAAGAGGAGTGTTAAAGTCTCACCTACGAATGCTTGCCAGTTTGTAGCTCTGAAACCTCACATATTAAACAGCCTTACGGAGAATAAAGCAGTATATGTAGGAAAGTACCGCTCTTGAACTTTGGCGCTTGCTAACTTTACCCGAAAGGGGTTTCCCGGCAACGGGAGTTTACGGATAAGTCTTACGGGCGTTATTTCCCCTCGGGCTTCATCTCCATAAATATAATTTAGGGGCTTCCGCCCTTCGATATCGGTGATTCATGGCTGATGTCAGACTACACCGGTAATCTATATGGGTGCCCTCTTTGGAAATTGTCTGTAGCTATTGAGATAGAGCAAGTAAGTGGACTAGGCGGACGAGGTAGATGAATACACACACCTTTGATAATCATTATGTGACTTGCCCAATTTGCCAGAGAAATGCTACACCAAAGCCAGTAAAGGCGTGCATTGGGTTGTTTACCTGTCCGTATTGTCAGGAAAGGTTAGTCGTTTGTCAAAGCGGTCATTACGTCCGCGATCCGGTAACCTACAAACAGATAATAATATCGTCAGCACTCCGTCGTCAAAGCCGACCTTTAGCTAGGATTCTACGGGATTTCGTCATCCTCAAGCGCCCTGTAGTCGCTCTGGTTGTAGGAGGTGCTATTGTCTTAAGTATGATTGGTATAACCCAACAAGCTACAGATTACGACGATTATCCAAGCTTGCCAAAAATAGAGAAGCAACGTTAAGAATTGGGAATTGTTAGTGATTAGTTGTTGGTTGTTTACCTAACCACTAACTACTAACTGATCCCTTATGCCTGTCGAATCACTTAGTATTTTTTGTAATCAGTGACCAACCCGAAGCATGGCCAACTAACTTCACCGACTCCAGTTTAAGGTTTTTGAGTGCAGTGAGTGCAGGTTCATCAAGCAGGAAGTACGGTTGTCCGTCAGATAGCCAAGAATGCTGTAGTTGAGTCAAAGAAGCGGGAACAATGGTGCGATCGCTATAAAAATCCAACGACGGACGATGGTAGCCAAAAGACGTGTAAATCTTCGTTACTGTTGGCTTTGCCCGCTGGATCATCTCTGCAACTGGTTTGACTGGATAAGCTTCGTTGAGTTCCCAAACCCAGTAATTAGATTTCATCAACAGCAGTAGCGAAACATAACTACCCCAAAATAGAACCTTGAGGAATTGCCCGTCACCTCGCTGTGCCAAAACAGCAGCTAAAGCCATTGTCGTCGCAACTGCTGCAAAAATCAGTTGTAAGTCTGATTTTGCTGTACTTCCTAAACTGTAGTAAATGCTTCCAGCAGTTGCCACTATAGACAGGAATGCCAAAGATACGACTAAAAAGCGAGGGTAAGATGACACTAAAGGCATTTTTTCGATTTCTGCAACCTTGGCACCACAAGCTAAGGCTATGCCTGGGTAAATTGGGAATACATACCAAGGAAGTTTGGTTCCCATTAAGGAAATAGCAACCAGATAAACTAAACACCACACCAGCACTAGTTTTGCCCAACTGAGGTTGCGATTTTCCCAACACAGACGCAAACTAGACGGCAAAAAAATCAGCCAGGGCCATGTGTATTTGAGAATCTCCAGCAGATAATACCACACTGGTCCAGAATGACCCTCAACTGAATTCCAAACACGGCTAACCGATTGATCCATCATGCCGATTTTGGTAAAGGTAAAGCCATAGTGGATCCACTGAGCACCATACCAAAAAGTAACAGGTATAATGCCGAGCAGCATTCCTGTCCACATATAGCGACTGGTGAGGAGTCGCGGTGTGTCCCAAAACAGAAAAATAAGGGCGATCGCACCCAACAATAAGCCCAATATGCCCTTAGTTAGGCAAATCAACCCAAAACCGATGCCAACACCCAGGCAGTAGCGTAAATTGCGGCGCGATCGCAACAAACACAGTATCATAACCATGAAAAAACACACCGCTGCTCCATCCAACATTGCTAACCGCCCATGACGCACCACTGGTAGCATTGTCAGGTAAATCAACGAACTGTAAATAGCTGCCCAACGTTGGCGAAATATTTCTCGTCCAATGTAATACACTAAAGGCACACAGATAGCTGTGAGCATTGCTCCGGGTAAGCGTGTTGTCCACTCATGCACTCCCCCCAAAGAGTAAGCCCAAGCAATCAGCAAGTGTATCAGTGGTGGCTTATTGTAATATGGTTCACCTCCTAGCGTCGGGTAAAGCCAATGCATTGAACCAGCCGGCGCACGCCATATTTCACGTGCAACTTGTGCCACAGTACCTTCATCCCAATCTCGCAGCGGCAATTCTCCCAGATTTATGGTAAACAGTAAAACTGCTGCCAAAAGCAGCACTATTACCCATACCCAATCAATCCATTTATCAACCGTGCGATACTGTTTTTCTAGACGACCCCAAATAAAGCTTCCTTCTTGCATATTCGGTGGATATTTGTTCTGTTAGCTGGTTCGATTAAACTCCAGACGCTCTGGAGTCTCGAATGTTGCCACTTGTAACAAGGAATTTTTTAAACAATCCCTTCATTTTAAATTAACTTACATTCCCTCGTAAAGGAATAATATTTTCTCACATATTTTTCCTATTTTTTTGCTCAAACTGCTAAAACTATTACTTATTAAAATCTTCAATTAAGTTACCACAGGATAATATTTTCATGAATTTAGCCAATCTTTTACATATATAGCAATCCTAAATGATAACCTGTACGGGCTGCCGTAGGCTACGTGAAATTTTCTGTTGTCTCTTTTCTTGGTGTTGTTCTAGCCTGCGGCATTCCGCTACCCGTCTAAGCGTCTTCATAATTTTCATACAGCACATTTTTCGTGCGTGAAGTACAATGCTCTTGTCTAAAAGCCAGACAGAAAGCCCTTTTTAGTTCTGACGGATGACGACTGACGCTTTTCTTCTGCTGTAAATCAGATAGGACTGCTATAGTACTTCGGTTAATATTTATTTAATTTTAAATTTATTACTATTAAAAATTACTGAATCAAGGCTGGAAAATTTTAAAACACAACGATTAGCGGAAATAAAAAAATCACTCAATTGCAACAGCCGTCTACTGCAGATTAATTTTTTCGTACATTTATCAATAAAATTTAAAGTAATTTTAAACAATTAGAACAAGAATCTAGCCAAGTCGTTAATAGTTTTCAATGCGACAGAATTAGCTTCGAGAAAACTAGGGTCTGTTAATATGTAATGCACTCTTGTTGTGCAGTGCTTCGTAGTGCAAATTGAGTAGGGAACTATTCAATTGCAGAAAAGAGGATTTTTGAGAGAGTTAGAAACATCTTTTTAGTGCCGATTGTTCTACTAAATCGTTATGGTTTCCATAATTCTTTAGGGCAAATTGTATTTGTAACATCAAACGGTCTTTACGACTTGGTATCATTGCCTTATGAAAACAAAAAGTATCTTCTGCGGATCCAAAACCAGCTTCTCCGCAGATAGGTACTACATTTTCAGCACCATAATAGTCAGCAATCTCCTCATCGGAACTTCGTCTAAAAAATGACAGCAGATGAGCAAGCTTCTTCTTTTTGTGGCTACCACGAACACAAACGTGAGCACCACTATGTACATCTACATCTGTCAGGTAAAAGAAAAATTTTAAAAATTGATAGTCATCAAGGTCGTAATGAAAAAAATAAGCTCCTTCTCTGGTACTTTCTTGTAATGAAAGAAACCTCATTTTCTCTAAAAGAAGGTACTGATCTTGTTCCTTGAGTGAAAACAACCACCAAAGACGACTTCCGGTATGCACGGGAACCCCGCCTAAATATTTAGTGGCTATCTCCAATAACTTTGGGTCCTTTGCAAGTTTTTTGATAGCTGGACAAAGCAAATTACTATTGAAATAGTCACCACGTCTAAAAGTTTTATCACACTTGGCTTCTGCTTTTTCTTTTTCAATGTAAGAAAACCCGAAGTGATGTTCTCCATTCCCATAACAATCTGTACTGTTTGCAAATTGTAGAATTTCTTGGAAAATACTTTCCGGCAGTTTCAGCCCTAGGGAAAAACTATCTTTTTTCAAAGATTCAACGGCATCATCTACTTCAATATCAAATAAAGAAGGCGTTGCCTTCTTTATTTCAATTATCTGCGGTTGAACAAAGAAGCTCTTCAAAAGCGGCACAGTCTTAAATCGACTAATGGTAACCATCAAAAACCATTCGGGATTTTCTAGCCGTTTCTTTAAGTATTGGTAAGTAATTAAAAAGTATTTTGCCCAAAAATTTCGGCAAACTAAAGTAGCTGCGATATTTCTTTCATTATTTACCATTGCGGTCTCCTGATATACTGACATCTTGCACCAATCTTAAAAAGCAGATTTTTACACAAAAAGAAAAACCTAGAAACAAAGGGCGGAAAGAAAGATTAAGTATAACTCGTGAACCATGTCAACACTCAGTATTTACACTTAATTGTTCTACCCTATTTTGTATTTTATACAAGCCTTAATATCAAAAATCAAAAAATTAGATAAGTCATATGAAATCCATTTGTTTACTTATCGTATCCGCGAAACCTTACCCCTACCCCTCTCGTTACAAAGGAGGGGTGGCGCATCTATGAGGTATGAATTATAGCGATTTGCAACCCTTGTAAAATACACCAAAGAAATAATGAACTACAGATGGACACAGATAAAACAGATAAATCTGTACTTCATTCAATTGAGTTGCCCTATAGTAATTACCAGATTTGATATCACCACTAAAAAAGCTGGTTTCTTCAAGTCAGCAGCTAACCCTGGTTACATATTGAGTTAAAGCCAGTCGTTCAACTTGAATTTAAAATTTTAAAAAATAAAAATAACCCGTAATTCCCACTCTTTATCCTGACGAATAATCTCAATTTGTCGAATAAATTCTCGAAAGTAAAATCGTCGCTCTGTTTCAGACAAGTCTAACCAAAATTGCGGAATGGAAACAGCTTGGGCAACAGAACGCAAATTAACTGGTGGTAAAGTTGCTAGTTTTGCTTGGAGTGCAGACATTTCTGTGCGGATTTTGTATGCTCTTAATTTTGCTGTTTCCACATCCAACACTCCAGTTTCCAACAAAGAGGGTAACTGATTGAGTACCTCTTGCTGGCGGGAAATGGCTTCACTTAAACTATTTTTAACTGCATCCAACTGAGGAAAATTCATAAGCGCCACAGCAAGGGGTAAGTCACGGCAAACCGTTTGGATTGTCTGTTCCAAAACTTCTTGGTAGGGAAGGGCGCGACACTTGGGGTGTTTGGGGCAGCTAATAGGACGTAAATAAAGATACTCTTTGTGTTGATTGCGTATAGTCACACGAGTAACACTCATGTGAGATTGGCACTCGTTACAGACAACCAACCCAGCCAGAGAACGCGGTGCGCTAGCAGTCCGAGGTGGTAAACGGCTGTTGCGCCGCAACAGTCTATCAACCTGGGCGGCTTCTTCCCTGGTAATAATAGGAGCATGAGTATTGGAAATGATTTCTCCGTTTTGATAAGCTGTATCACCGCGATAAACCGGATTTGTCAACCAACGACGTCCGGTGGTGACAGAGATTTTCTTGCCGTATTTTTTCGCTAGGTGACGGACAGATCCCCGCAGAGAACCATAGAGTAAGAAGTGTTCAAAAAAATCTTTGACGACTGGGGAAGTCGTGCGATCGATGATATATTTTCCTTTGCCTCGACGGTAGCCGTAGGGTGCTCTACCAGGTGGTGGTGCAGCATCCAAACGGTTGCGGGCATGTCCTTGGCGGATGCGGCGGCTACGTTGTTGATGCTGAATTTCGTACAGTAATTTCAGCAATTCGGCGCGGAGATTGGGACTGTCTTGGGAAGAATTGTAGTCTTGCTCAACAGCAATGAGTGTTATTCCCATGACTTCCAGTTCTGCAAGGCGCGAACTTACTTGGTCTAGAGTATCCCCCAATTCTTCTAAGCGGCGGATGAGGAGACAATTTGGTGGTTCGGTTTTACAGTCGTTGAATAATTTTTGTAGTTGAGAGCGTTTGCCTAAGTCTTGGTAAATACCGTCTAACTCCCATTCCCAAGTTGTGGGGTCAGGAGTGGGTTCTAGTAGGGGATCGCTGTAGGTGTAGGCGAAGATTTTCATTTAGTCATTAGTCATTAGTCATTAGTCAGGAGTCCCCTTGTCCCCCACTCCCTCAATACTGGCGCTCGTCGCAAAGCGACACACTGCTTTGTTGGCGGAGCCTGCGCTTTGTGCTTACGCTCTCTACTCTCATCTCCCTTTTTCACTGCTGACTCAGTTCTATAACATTGCCATCTGGGTCTTTGGTGAAGAGGGCTGGGCGTCCGGAGGCGCTGGGTTGAATAAGGCAATTATAATCTAGGAGTTGTTGTTTGGCTGTGTCTAAGTCCGCAACGCAGAAGGCGATGTGGGGGTTGCGTCCCCATTTTTCGTTTTGGTCTTCGGTAGGAACTCGAACGGCGGCTATCAGGTGAATTTGATAGTTTCCAACTTGATACCAAGCGCCAGGGTATTTCAGGGAGCGTTCTATTTTGGGCAATCCTAGCACCTTTCCATAGAAATGTTCGGCGCGTTCTAGGTCAGTGACAAGAATGGCTGTGTGGAGACACTGAGTAATCTGCATTGGTCTTGGTTCGTTGGGTATGATATCAATATCATGCACCTGCATTGACAAAGCTCGGAAAGAAATTTCCACTTCTTGTTAGCGAAAGTCCTGTTCAAAGGACAAGGACAAAGCTTTTGAGTCCATTCTAAATCCGTCCATGAGAAAATAGACGCGTTTTTGGCTAAGATTAAGAGCAGGTTATAAATTACCTCGGATTTCACTTACGTAGTTTCATTTTTGAAAGTTTCGGTTGAGGAGCGCTATTGACCCCAAAGTAGGAGACAAAGTTCTAATTCTTCGTCCAGCATACGTAGCTGGAAAAGTTGGAGTTATTTGTGGTCGAGAACTACTCTCTAGCGGTCAGTCTAGCGATCGCTGGTTGATTCGAGTAGATTCTAAAAATGATTCTGAAAGTATAGTGGTGTCGCTAACCCCAAAAGAGTTTGAAGTACTCCTGTTGGACTCTGAGTAAGCTTAAGTTGCATCCGGTGGTGGCTCTGGTTCGTTTGGCGGCTCATCGCCAATCCCTAGTTCCTTTTTGCTACGTTTTAACTGTTTCCAGAGCGCCTTAATTTGCTCATAGGCTTGTTCAGGAGAGATTTTTCCAGAAGTTTCTAAATTGGTAATGTAGCCAACTTTTTGAGCAAATTCTTGCAGATTGGCGTTAAACACGAGGTTTTCTGGCTTAACTTGACCGTAATAGCGACTATGAGGGTAGAAAAAGCTGTCTTTGTCTCCCTGATCTGGCTGGCTCATAACTCACCCCTAATAAATAATTTTTTGTTAAATATATTTAATTTAACCTTAATTAAAGTAGTTGTTTTAACTAAAAATTTTATGATGATTACGTATAATTATCATAAAAAGATATTTTACCAAAAACTTTGGTAAAAATAACCTCTTAGACATTTGAAAGGTCATATTATATCAGGCAATACGGTTTAGTTAAGGATTGTTAATCATAGCGTAAGCGCAGCCTGTCCCAATACAAACGAGCGCATGGCACGAATGTGCCATAGATTCCACAGGTGTAGAACTTTCGGATGCAACGTTTCTACATTGCCATCCTGATAATGGTTTTGGTCTTATCTGAACTGTATTAATCAGGGAGGGTTCGTGCCAGAAAATGCATACTTAGTACAACTTTTTCCTATGGTGACACGAAACGTAACACTACCTCTTCTTGACAGAGAATTTGAGCATACTGAACTATTTATTTTTAAGTTTAATTTTAACTTATACTTAATTTTCAGTAAACAGCCCGATTTACCGTAATTTAAGTAAAAATTTGATTTGTATACATGATTACTTACAAACTTAACTTTAATTGATTCCTTTCATACTGCAAACTTAAGCTTAATTCATCCTTTAGGTGAAAACGATACGCCTGTTAACAACGGTAAAGTCTGAAATACAACATTAACATCAAGTCTTAAGTCTGAGAAGAAACTAGAGATTTTTTTCTTAAAATTACTGCAAGGTTATTTTGGGATGACAATAAAACCATATTTGTACAAATTTGCCTACAGGCGTTATGCTGCCTTTGTGTCAAATGCGGAATATGCGCCGCTTGGCTAAAGCGGTTTACAGGTGCGCTTGAAAACAGCAACTCAGGAGGAATTATGAAAGAACTTAGTGAAAACGTTTCAGCCTACGGTGACACTTTTGTTACCCACCGAAAATATAAAATTTTCTACAACTACCATAAAAAACATTGTGAATGGTTTGTCATCGTGTATGGTACAAATAAAGCAGTACGGTATGGCTATCCCTGCCTTGGTAGTGACTGGCACAAAACCAAAGAGAAAGGAATCGAGTGGGCGAAAGGATTAATTGATCATGTTCTCGAAACGCCGAAAGCTCAAAAATAGAGATTAAAACTAAATCTTTTAAATATAATCTATAGCAATCCTATTTGATTTGTGAGAAATGGAGGACGTAGAGGAGGAGACTTCTGTGCGGGGGTTCCCCCCGTTGTAGCAGGGCTGTTTCATTCCACAAGGTACAAGAGTTTGTCAATATCATTAGAGGTAAATCTTTGGGCTTCGGTGATAGAAGAATAACCGTTTTGGCGCAAAATATTAAGGGCGAGCCTCCTTCGGAGGAGCTTCGCTAACGTTCGGAGCACTGATAGATTTGCAGGAGCGTTACCCTTACGTATAGTCGAATGATCTTCATCAAAAATCACATCCTTAACACTGCGGAAGACGATTCTCAATCCCCCAATGTCCGCGGATCCCCTTGGCAAAATCAGCCGCAGATTTTACTACGCTGCTTATGTAGTATGCAACGCCGGTGATATGCTTTGCCCGCACGAGTACCGATTCTTTCAACCTTAATCAATGATTTTAAGCCAGTCCATTCTTGGCTAATACCCGTTAAATCATGAAAAACTTCTACAGTACGTGTTGTAACTGTGTTTCGAGTTCTTTCGGCTGCGATATGTCTACTTGTTGGCTTGGAATTATCTGTAGTATGTCGAATTTGGCGATGCAAGTTTTTTTGGTTTGCTTTAACAGCGATTGCGCGGAGCGCACTGCCCCTTGGGCAATCGCGTAATCATTACCACCATCAGTTATTAGCTTGCAAGTTTTTTTTGACAGTGCAAAGCATCCAAGCTCAAAACAACACCCTCTATATCCAACGCCGCAATCAAATTCTGAACCGTAGTAATTTCGCTACCTTTTTTATTTTCTAATTTGTCCAAACTTAAGACCACTCCTGTTTTTCCAGCAAATACAGACACGATACTCACAAAGTTTTGATACTTGCTTTCGTACTCTTGTACAGTTCCTTTGATACTTTTACCATCAATTCCAAACCACTCGGATGTATCCACATGAACGTAGCTTTGTGCCCACTGATTGAACGTTTTAGCAAGGATGTCAAAATCTACTCCCATTAGTATTCGCGCCCATCGTTGAATAGGAAGGCACGACGCCATGTCAATGAAATTCCGAATTTATCAATCAATACACGACGATGCCGTTTGACAAAGTCCCCCCATGCGCGATACCCTACGTACCCGCTCATTGTTCCCATAATTACAAACAGCAACACCAGCCACAGTTGGTGTCTTTGTCCGTCTAGAGTCCGAAAGTCTTTAACTTGCCGCAGTTGTTCAATCAGATTTGCATCCATGATTTTTCATCCGCTTGATGCTTGTAATTTTACATCTTTTAGGGAATGAAACAGCCCTGCCCGTTGTAGAAAGTGTCCCTGACACAGAGGAAGGAAACCAGAGAATCTCACAACTGATTTAGGATTGCTATAGTGTTTAAATATGTATAGTAAAACTCCACTTATTGTAGAAGAAGGTCAATCAGCAGCAGGTAACTGCCAATCTGGAGGTGTTTAGTGCCTACCATCAATTTCGGTGTTACCTAGTAAGGAGTTATCATATGAACCAAATCAATCGGGTTGCGATCGTTGGCGGAACCCACGGAAATGAGTTCACAGGGACATACCTGATTAAAAAATTTGACCAGTTTCCCCATCAGATTCAGCGACCTAGCTTTGAAACTTTGACCTTATTAGCCAATCCCAAAGCCTTTGAGGAAAAGAGGCGCTACATTGACAAGGACTTGAATCGTTGCTTCAAAAGTCAAGACCTGCTCGATCCAACACTCTGTGGCTATGAACAGATGACGGCAAAAGCCATCCACCAAATACTGGGACCGAAAGGCAAATCCCAAGTGGATGTGATTTTGGATTTGCATACCACAACTGCAAACATGGGGTTGAGTATTATGCTGGAGAACCAGCATCCTTTCAGTCTGCGATTAGCTGCATATCTGAGTTCGATGAATCCCTTGATAAAGATTTGTTGGACACCACCCGACCAAGAAAGCGCCCTTCTGAGATCCCTATGCGAATTGGGCTTTGTCATTGAAGTGGGTCCTGTGGCTCAGGGTGTCTTGAATGCAGACTTGTTTGCGAAAACGGAGAAACTGGTTTATGTCATGTTGGACTACATAGAAGGATACAACAAAGGTTCAGTTCCACAGACTAACAGCACACTCACCTTGTATGAATATGTGGGAACCCTCGACTACCCCAGAAATGAGAAGGGAGAGATTCAGGCGATGATTCACCAACAGCTTCAGTTTAGGGACTATGAGCCTCTCAATCCAGGTGAGCCAATTTTTCTAACCTTTGATGGTAAGGAGATTACTTATGAAGGAGAATCAACAGTCTATCCAGTTTTCATTAACGAAGCAGCTTACTACGAGAAAGGCATCGCGATGTGTTTAACCAAGAAACAACAGGTACTCTTGAGAGATTAAGGCGCTGGTCATCAAACAAAAAAGTTCTGAGTCGCTCTCCATCGTTGCAATGGTATGCGTACTTGCCTCCATGCGGTATCTTGATGATTGGCATTACAAAAGTGTACATCGTCAAAGACAAGGACGTTTGTCTTGCCCGTTAAGCAGCAAGCAAGTATCTTATTAACAAAAGATTGCAATGGCAGTGATATCACATCCGTTTGTTTACTTATCATATCCGCGAAACCTCACTCCTTCCCCTCTCGTTGCTAAGGAGAAGGATGCCGTTAGGCAGTGTTAGGTATACATGCAGTAAGTGATTAACCGGATTTGATATGAAGCATACATATGTCTAATAGCATTTTGGATTTTAGATTTTAGATTTTGGATTGTGGAAGCCTTGCCAAAACTAAGTTTCGCTCAACCATATGTCGCATTATTTTTTCACGCTTGGTATAACTATAAAATATTAAACCCTGATGAGAATAAGCAGCAGTTTGTATTTAAGTGTAAAAAACAAAAATCTCTGCAATTTTTAGTAATTTTGCGGAAATAAAACCAGATATAATGTTTGATTTCTATCAATTTTTGATTTTATCTAGAAAAATGCCCTGGAAAGATAAAGTATAGTCAGTTACAAAAAGGTAAATCCACCATAAGATATATTTTTAAATAAACATTTATGAGTGAATATATATTTAGTGGTACAAATTGTCGATAACAGCAGTCAAATCCTAAAATCATGTTCACGAACTCTGAAAAATTGCAGATGTCCTGAATTTGCAGTCATCAACATTAATCTAATTCATTGTTTGGCAATATGTAATTATTGACCGAAGAGGCCGGGAAGCAGGGGGCAGACGATCAGGGGCGAAAGAGTTAAACCTAAGTTTTCCTGAATTTATAGGAATTGAAGATATCCTTAAATCTATAAAGGAGAGCAAAAAATATTTAGATTCAAAGCAATTGGACGAGATTGTCGAAAGAAATGCTATTTATATTTTCATCTATCATCTATATTATTAAATTCTTCAGGGGAAAATTCTGACAAGAGATGAATTGTTCTTTTTTTAAGATTTAGCAAAAAAGATGATTTTAAAGCAAAGATTATCTAAGAGAATAAATGATACTAAGTTACTATATAGTGTTTTAGCTGCATATAAAAACTACATAGAAAAAGTTATTAGTTCAATGGGAGATGCCTTGCTAATAACGACTAAGTTAGGAGAAATAAAGAAAGTAAATTCAGCAGCATTAGAATTATTTGGTTATAGTGAAGAAGAATTAATAAATCAACAGATTTCTTTAATATTTGAAGATAAAAAGTTATGGAAACAAGCTTTCCAACAGGTTTATTTATATAAAAAAAGTTTTCAAAATAGAGAAATTGTTTGTCGCAAGAAAACAAAAGAAAAAATACTGATTGCTTTTTCTTGTTTAGTTATTAAGAAAAAAATAGATGGGTTAGAAGATATTGTATACATTGGTCGAGATATCACCGCCAGACAGGGCAGACAACAACGCAACAATACACAATCTGCTATAACCCGTATCTTATCAGAGCCTCAAAGTGTAAAGCAGGCGATTCCGAAGATTCTACAAGCAATTTGTGAAAACCTGGGATGGGATTTAGGAGAACTTTGGACATCAAATCAATATATAGAAGCATCGGTGCTGCAACGCAGCCTCAATCCAGTTCTCAGGTGTGTGGAAATTTGGTCGAGTCGAACACTTGCTGCGCAAGAGTTTAAAGCAATCACTTGGCAGACGACTTATACCCCTAGTGTAGGGTTACCTGGTCAAATTTGGGTGACGCGATCGCCCGTTTGGATGAGTCATATATCGCATCATACTAATATTGAGCGATTGGGCAAGGAACAGGGCGCTGACAGGCGAACGCAAGCCGCTGTTGAAGCCGGATTGCATACAGCATTTGGCTTTCCCATCTTGGCTGACAATGAAGTATTAGGCGTGATGATTTTCTTGAGTCGGGATGTACAATCAAAAGATGCAGAACTGCTGCAAATGATGGTTTCTATAGGTAGCCAAATTGCTCAATTTATCAAACGCAAACAAGCAGAGTCAGCGCTACTGGAAAGCGAAGAACGGTATCGAGACTTGTTTGAAAACGCTAACGACTTGATTCAGTCTGTGACTCCCTATGGTCGTTTGGAGTATGTTAATCGAGCGTGGCTTCAAACTTTAGGATATACTCAAACTGAAATTCAGAAGATAAATTTGTTTGACATCATCCATCCCGATTTTCAAGAAGAATGTCGGGAAGTATTTTGTCGCGTGATGTCAGGGGAAAAACTCGAACAACTGACAACTGTATTCGTTTCTAAAGATGGTCAAAAAATCTTTGTGGAAGGGAATATTAACTGTAAATTTGTAGAAGGAAAACCAGTTGCCACTCGCGGCATTTTTCGTAACATGACTGGGCGCATTGTAGCAGAGGAAGCAGTACGCCATCAACAGCAACAAACCGAACGCGTTTTGTTGGATATTTTACCAGAAGCAATCTTCAACCGCCTGAAAGAAGAACCAGGTACAATTACAGAAGACTTTGCTAATGTCACAGTTCTGTTTGCAGATATTATAGGTTTTACTGAAATCGCCTCTCAAATAAGTGCAATTCAATTAGTCAACATACTCAACAAAATTTTCTCAGTTTTCGACCAACTTACCGAGCGATATGGTTTGGAGAAAATTAAGACCATCGGTGATGCTTATATGGTAGTTGGTGGTCTGCCTAGACGATGCCCAAACCACGCCCAAGCGATCGCCCAGATGGCGTTAGATATGCAAACAGCGATCGCCCAGTTCAATACTGAAAACAACAAAAACTTTAGCATCCGTATCGGCATTCATAGCGGTCTGGTGGTGGCGGGAGTCATTGCCATCAAAAAGTTTACCTACGACCTCTGGGGAGACACAGTAAACATTGCCAGCCGTATGCAATCTCAGGGCTTGGCTGGCAAAATTCAAGTGACAGAAGTTACCTACAAATTTTTACGTAATGACTTCCTATTTGAAAAACGCGGTGAAATCGAAATCAAAGGCAAAGGGAAGATGACGACTTATGTGTTGGTCAGTCGTAAGTGATAAGGAGGATGAGGAGAATATTGCTCCCTGATCTCCCTGATCTCCCTGATCTCCCCCTACTTGCCCTACTCCCCGCCTCCAGTATTAGGAATCAACCTGCCTACAGGATAAGTTGCGACTTCTTGGGGAGAACCGCCATCAGTCACAGCAGCTGGTATTTCATCTACTGGTTGGGTTTTAGCTGCTAAATAATCTGTCCGCAGCTTTTCTAGCATCTGTTCGCGCTTGTCATACAGCCGCTTCAGAGAACGAGGCTGACTTTGGTTTAAAACGTAAGCTGTGACTAACGGCAGTGCAATTGTGCTATCGGTATAACAAACGATGGTGCTGGGTAACTCATCTGGGTCAATCTTACCCCAACTCACAGCTTCCGAGGGTGTTGCTCCAGATAACCCTCCAGTATCAGGACGAGCATCAGTGAACTGGACAAAGTAATCGTGTCCTCGTTCTTCTAGTCCCAAAACTTCATGAATTTGCGGTTGTGTTTGTAGCAAAAAGTTTTTCGGACTGCCACCACCAATAATGACAGCTGCACTCTTGCCTCCTGTCTCCCGCGCAGAGTAGGCAATAGCTGCCGTTTCATTGACATCTATCGAAGGGTCTAAGATTAGCTTGGAACCTTCCAACGACAATGCGGCAACGTTCATACCAATGGAACTATCACCTGGCGAAGATGTATAAATAGGAACTCCATATTCATAAGCCGTAGCGAGCAAGCAGGAATGCTTCACCCCCAGTTGCTTTTCTACTTCCCGGACATACTTGCCTAGTAGATGATGAAATTCCGCAGTTCCCATCCGTTTTTGGAATGGTTCTGCTTGCAAAACTTTACGGATGAAAGCATCTGTTTCCAACAGCACATCATAGCCAAAGATAATGTCATAAATACGAATAGTGCTTTGCTGGCGCAGCTTCACATCATCCAAAAACGGATTGCCAGCGAAGAGTTCAAAACCTAGCCCATAGTGCATGTCATGGTAAAGGTTAGCACCAGTGCTGATGATCCAGTCAATAAATCCGTTGCGGATTAACGGTGCCAGTGCAGAAACTCCGTATCCTGCTGGTGTCATCGCACCAGAAAGGCTGACTCCTACCGTCACGCCTTCCTTGAAGACATCTCGACTAAGGAGATGACATATCTCCCGTAACCGTGCTGAATTGTAGGCGGTGAAGTAATTATCAATCAAATCGACGACGCCGATATCAGTTGGCATCGGTACAGGTGAGATTTTTTTACCCAGCTGTTTTGACATTTTTGGTAGCCCCCAAAGAAATAACTGATAAGTTTACTAGACATCCGTCTAGCTAGACTCAACGACAAAAGATTTCTAGTCTGCATAGGCAGGTTTTCTGGTACTACCCCAAGCATGAAAATCTTCCTCCCCTTGTCCTTTTTCTAGTTAGCCCCAGACTTGTATTCTATGGACGACTAGATGTCAAATCTGAATAAACAGACAGGATACAATCGTATCTACCTTTGAGTGATTTCTTGCATCACCTGCAAGTAGCAATTGTAAGCGTTTTGCCCAAAACAAACGAAAATGGCTTGCTCTAGGGAATCATTGCTCTGTAAAAACTTATTAACTTCACTAACAGCAATTTTAGTAGCCCGGTGGAGCGGAAAACCATAAGCGCCTGTGCTAATGGCTGGAAAAGCAATGGTTTTTATGCCATTTTGCACTGCTAAGGCTAGACTATTGCGATAACACTGTGCCAACAGCTCATCTTCATCAGAATTACCACCTTCCCACACAGGACCAACGGTGTGAATGACCCACTTTGCGGTCAGGTGATAACCTTTGGTGATCTTTGCTTGACCAGTATCGCATCCGTGCAACTTGCGACACTCTTCCAAAAGTTCTGGTCCGGCGGCACGATGTATCGCGCCATCTACACCGCCTCCTCCCAACAGGCTGTTGTTGGCAGCATTCACAATAGCATCTACCTGTAGCTGAGTAATATCGTCTTGGATAACGGAAGCTCTATTTTCCATAAATTAGCCGTCGTTGCATTCTTAAATGTTTTGGTTGATCATATCTCCTAGACCAGAGATGGTAGGTTGATTAGGGAAGATACTTATACTTTATGCAACCGTGCAAATGTCCTGCAAACCAGGCAAAATTTAATAACCACCTCACTAAACTTTCTCTATCACGAACTCTCAGCATAAATTTCAAAGCAAGAATGACTGCGTCTTTGACAAACCCCTGCCATTTGATCAACTTAGGCATACCCACTTGTTGATGCTTTTTATGTAGCAAAACGTCGTAACAAGCTAATTTCCAAGATCGACGGTACAAACCTTCAATGGTGTTGCGAAACCGGAAATGAACGAGTGCATCTTTTGCACACTCAAGTGTTTTCCCTGCCTCTTGAATCCTCCAGCAGTAGTCAACGTCTTGGAGTGAGAGCATCGTTTCATCGAAACCACCGACCATTTCATGGACTGAACGCTTGACACCAAGATTACTGGCACCTGCATATGGAAAATATGGATGTTTGTTAACTCCATTGCCCTCTGTGTATGCACAGCACTCAATGACCCACGGTTGATTCAGTTTCGAGTACTCGTTGCAACCTGCAACTAAGTCGTGTTTGGAGAGTGCTTCAATCATAGCTGCTACCCATCCTGGGGCAACTTCGTCGTCAGCATCGCAGAATGCAAAGGCAACACTCTTGGCAACACTTGCACCAACGTTGCGGGCGTGGGCAGAACCTCTGCGAGCAGATGCTTCGACAAAACGAAGATGAGGTATGCGGTGCTGATATTGTTTGATGATCGCCACTGTGTCATCAGTTGAGCCGTTGTCGGCAACAACAATCTCCCACGGATCGGAGCATTGCTGCTTAGCCAACGCCTCCAATTGAAAAGCGATGGTATCCGCAGCATTGAAACAGGGTACGATCACACTTAATTTCATCAAAATTTGATATTCCCTTCAATTCGTGCTTTTTCAGCACCTGACATTGTTTATCAAAATTTTTTATATATTTTTTTTCTGATACTACTGAGCCTGCTGTGTGACAAAATTTTCACTGGTCATCGTACCAGATTTTGAGATTTTTTGTTATATAATTAACATTTGTATCAGTAAATTTAAGGTAATGCCTTGGGTAGTGTAACGAAAGCTGCAATCAAATGGGATATAAACTGAACGGTTTAGTTTAGTTGCTTTTGTAGCGATTGTTCACAATAGCATCTACCTGTAGCTAAGTCATATCGCCGTCAGCTTCTCCCGCCTACTTCGTAGAGGCGGGAGCTTGCGAACAACCAGGTTCGTTGTAAGAGCTGACTAGTCCATGAGCCATTACCTGGTACGTACTCCCAAATGTTTCCCTAGTTTGGGTTATCTACAAGCTCCCTGGTTTGGAGCGCTTGCGGAAAGGACATCTTGGTGATGGTGGACTAAGGGACAAATCACTCCAATAGGAGGTTTATCACATGAATCGAGTACCAGTTTTAGCCCCCAATGGCGAGCCACTCATGCCTACAACCCCATCTCGCTGCCGTCGCTGGCTGCGAGATGGGAAAGCCAAGGTGGTACGCAATGACCTGAATGTATTCTGCATTCAATTGTTGTCAGAACCCGAAGGGCGGAAAACCCAGGATGTAGTGATAGGGATCGATCCAGGTAAAGCTTTTAGCGGGGTTGGAGTCCAAAGCTCCAAGTTTACCCTGTTCATCGCACATCTGGTTCTACCCTTCAAGTCAGTCACTGCTAAAATGACTGACCGAAGACGATTGCGACGTGCAAGAAGGGGTAGGCGGATTAACCGCAAGCTCCCCTACAGCAGGCGTTCTCACAGGCAAGAACGCTTCAACAACCGCAAGCAGAAAAAACTACCCCCCAGTATTCGAGCCAACAGACAGCTCGAATTGCGGGTAGTCAAGGAACTGCTCAAAATCTTCCCTGTTTCTCACATCCGCTACGAAATTATCAAGGCGCGAACAGAGAACGGAAAAGGAAAACGGTTTTCCCCTGCAATGGTAGGTCAGCATGTGATGCTGGAGTGGCTTCTGGAATTGCGCCCCACCAGCACCCTTCTTGGGTGGCAGACATCGATCCTCAGGCAGCAATTAGGGTTAGCCAAGGACAAAACCGATAAGTCTGCCCAAAAACCAGAGACTCACGCTCATGACGGTGTTGCCCTCGCTGCTAGTCATTTCATGAGTTTCGAGAGATTCCATACTGCTAATACCAGGGATCATCGCTGGGTGGGGCAAGTCTCGGTTACAACCGCACCATTCCGAATTATCAGTCGCCCGAATCTATTCCGGCGCTGGCTGCATTTCGAGAATAAAGAATTGGGTGGGACTCGCAAGCGTAAAGGTGGAACTATTACCCCATTCGGTTTTCGTTGTGGTGACAAAGTTAGAGCCGAAAAAGCGGGAGTGATTTATGTAGGCTGGATTGGCGGGTATACCCAAACTCAAAAAACCAGAAATTTATCGGTCTACAACCATGAATGGAAGCGCCAAGGGCAATTCTCGCTTGGGAAGGTCGAACTGTTGCAGCGCAGCACTAGACTCTGCGTTGCAGGATAGATTATTGGCTGCCTACACTTTGTCGCACGAGGGCGCTGTCTCTCCCCAGGCTACTCCACTTCGTTCCGTTGAGCCTGGGGACTCCCGCGAAGCGTTGAATAACAGAAATTCTGTTTGCCGCAATTGAGTTTGCTTGCTTCAAATTGCCTGTTTTGGTTCATCCTAGTAGTAATGACACTGAACTCAATGCCAGCGCCATGCAAACCGATGAAACTTGGGCAACCACTAGTGATGTAGCCGTTGGGGAGAATTCCTCCCTGACGTCAGAACAGTACCGCAAAAAGATGGAGCGACGCAAACAAGTGCAGGAGGTGCGAGTTACTCATGCCTCTACTGAAAAAGGGTTAATTATCGTAAATACTGGTAATGGCAAGGGAAAAACCACCGCGGCGCTAGGAATGGTGTTGCGTGCGCTTGGTCATGGTTATAAGGTCGCGATTATTCAATTTATCAAAGGTGCTTGGGAACCTGCCGAAAAAAGAGTTTTCAGTATTTGGCAAGATGATTTATTAGAATTTCATGCTATGGGCGAAGGCTTCACTTGGGAAACTCAAGACCGCGATCGCGATATTGAAAAAGCTGTCGAAGCTTGGCAAAAAGGATTAGAATATATCCGCAACCCAGACTTCAAGCTGGTGCTGTTGGATGAAATTAATATAGCTCTTAAACTTGGTTACTTACCAGTTGAGGAAGTTTTAGCCGGGTTGGCTCAAAAGCCACCTGACAGTCATGTTATTCTCACGGGCAGAGGTGCTCCCACGGCATTGATTGAACGAGCCGACTTGGTGACAGAAATGTCCCTAATTAAGCATCCCTTCCGCGATCAAGGCATTAAGGCGCAACCAGGAATTGAGTATTGACAAGCGTGTCAAATTGTGTGTAGGGAATTTTATGCATGGTTATTTTTAATTCCCTACTCACTGATACCGCTTTGACACATTTGTAAAACCTGGCGATCGCTAGCAGCCATTCCATTGACCGGATAATAATCTTGGAGCGTTACAGAGTGGGGATAATTACTGGACTCATCATCCATGACCCGAGGCAATGTATTGTTTGCCGCCACCTGAGTTGGGCTTTTGTCACCAGGGTAGCCTGTTACCGTCATTGCCAACTGTCCCGAGGACTCGAGTGTGCCATTAAAACAACTAAACTCAGAGCTTGGCATATACAGCGCACCAATCACTTTGCTCTGCCGTTTCTCAAATATGATATAGCCTTGCCCGAGTTCACCTGATTTTGGCGATTGACCATAAAGGTAAACACCATCTTGTTGGGGAAATTTAGCTCCTGTAGCCGCAGCTGTGGCTTTTTTGGCAGATGTTTGGGGTTCTACAACCTTTGCTGTGGTTGTAGAGACTCTTTCTAAACTATTTGATTGAGTGACACTCTCTGGAAGAGTCACTGATTTTGTCAGTGCTTTGCGCAAACGGGCTTCCTTGTCCCCAGTGAATTCTGAAGTAGGGGAAGGATGACTTTGCAACCAAGTGTAAGTTGGTAAGTGAGAATCTGTAGAGGACACCGTGGATGGATCAACGTATGCAGTTTGGTTACTGAGTACTGGTTTAGGAAAATTAGCAACAAAACCAAGGATGAGAAGTCCGCCTACAAAGGGGATTCCTAATAAACTTGAGGAAACAAACTTTTTCATGTTGTTAGGCACCCTATTACTCCTGTAAAAAATTATCTGGGTTTTCTACAACTTACTTACAAGTTACCGGACTATTTATATATAAAGGCTCCGTCAATGGTTTGATTTATATTGTCTGGAAAAATCTTTGCCAAAAAATAAATTTTTCATTCAATTTTGGGCGATGATCTTAACCTACCATTATTCGGTCTATTCACGCTTCACCCATTAGATTCACCCCATAGGATGATTGTTTTGAAAAATGAAAAATAAAAAATGAAAATTTAATTTTTAGCATTTTTTATTTTTCATTATTTAATTTCAAAAACAATTGACACCTTTTTGCTAAAGTCATCTCTCTAATGTATGAACAAGCAAAACTACACAAGCAATTCTGTTCATTCCGGATTTCGCCGAGAAATTTTGGCAAAAATAACTGAATATAGGGAATAGGGGAAATGGTAACGCATGACCAATAAAGGACAACAGACCACAGAGTAAGAATTGCTGGAGGAATTGTGTACCACCGGGTGCGGAGGCTTTGAATCACACCAGCGGATTAAGCCCTGGAGAAATAGAATTTACATACTATACAAATGCACCCACATATGCATTGACTATCGCCGTTTTTGCAAGCAGCTTGTAGGAAGCTGTTGGTTTAACTTTAAGCTGCAATTGTGAAGAACTTGGGAATTTTTAAAGACAACCTGCAAAAATTATCTTGTCTTAAGATTTCTGCGACCATACAAACCACCCTATGGACGCGCCACTGTTTCACAAAATAACTTATTTGTAAAGGGCATTCCTATAGAATTAGACCTGCCTTGAAAATAAGGCAGCTATGCTGAAGGAAGGAAGTAAGAACCAAAATCATCCTTCTTTGTGAGCTTTTGCTCATGGAGTCTTTTGCATCAATCTCTAAAACCCCCCTCATTCCCCTGCGAAGTTCCGAATAAAAAAATCGCCTCCTGGATTCAGGAGGCGCGTCGCCATTATTCTTTCAAGACGTAGCAATGCTACGTCTGTAGATTAGCTAGCAACGTACTCTTTAACGTTGGCACGACGACGACGCAGATGAGCAAGGGCTTGATGCTCTAACTGACGGACGCGTTCGCGGCTGAGGTTCAACCGTTCGCCAACTTTGGCCAAAGACATTTCGTTTCCATCGACTAAACCAAAGCGCAGGGCTACAACTTCTCGCTGTTGCGGGGTGAGTTCTGCCAGCATATTGTTTAAGTCTTGGCGCAAGAATTCCTGGGTCGTGTAATACTCTGGTGATGGTCCTTCATCTTCGAGCATTTCTTGCAGTTCGGTATCTTGGTTATCGCCAACTTTTACATCCAAAGATACTGGCTGACGCGCCATGTTCAGGTACTCGCGGATCTGGGCTGGTTCTAACTCAAGTTCTTTGCCAATTTCCGCAGGAGTTGGCGATCGCCCCAACTTCTGAGCCAGTTCACGCTGCACTTTTTTGATTTTGTTCAGCTTCTCAGTAATGTGGATCGGTAAACGAATGGTACGACCTTGCTGAGCGATCGCCCGCGTTATCGCTTGACGAATCCACCAGTAAGCGTAGGTTGAGAACTTATAACCACGTGTCGGGTCAAATTTCTCCACACCCCGCTCTAATCCTAGTGTTCCTTCCTGGATCAGATCCAGAAACTCCATGTTCCGCTTCTGGTACTTCTTGGCAATGGCAACAACTAAGCGCAAATTCGCTTCAATCATCTTTTGCTTTGCCCGCTTGCCTTGGTGTACTATCTGTTTCACCTCAGTCTCAGATTTGCGAACATGAGCTGCCCATTCTTCTAAGCTAGGTTCCTGGCGCAATTTCTTCGTCAAAGCCTCCTTAGCGTCCAGGAGCGTCATCATTTGTTGTACCTGCTTCCCATAGACAATCTCTTGCTCACGGGTTAGCAGTGGTACACGACCAATCTCGCGCAGATAGGTTCGCACCATATCAGCCGTGAATTTGGCGTTAAGGTTTTCGGTTTGGGTGTCAACAGTAGGCATTGGTGCGTTTTCCTCTACTCCGTAAACAAAAATAAATACTCAATAACTAGGGCGGATTGGGAAAGTTAGTACACGTAATACGCATCCAGGGGAACTATCACAGAGAAAATTGATTTCTACAGAATTTGTCAAGACGGTTACTTTTTTCGATAGGTTCCCCTACCTTCCCTAAATTTTGAAATCGTTTATAACCATGCTGGTTTGTCTTCAATAATTCTTTTAATCCTTAAATCCCTGATGCCGAGACTCATAATATGAAGTCAGTATGACTTCTAGATCTTCTATAGTACGATATATCATGTTAATCGTAAAGTACTTTAGTTAAATCTTTCTATTATAATGCAAATCGATCTTTATTGTACGAAGAGTTTAATACTCATTTTGAAAAGTTACACTATCTATAGTGACGCTAACACCCGGTAATCAGTCCTCCGCCTATAGCCGGATAACCGAACTGAAATGCTTACCATCATGGAGGGATGTCACGAAATCTAGAAATCGGGGATTGGAAATTGAGAATTGGTAGTTAATATTTTTCTCCGTTAACCTGGGTTTACAGCTAGCAAGGTTTTCCATTAATGACTACTCCCTTCCCGCCGGAAGAATACCGATTAAATGAACCACGTTCAAAGCAGCGTGTCCTTTGGACATAGGCACCTAGACGCGTTCGCGAACCGACTCAGCGGCGTACCGAACCTGAGTGCGTGTCCGTTAGGGCAAGGGTAGGACACAAAGAAAGGAAGAAGATAGGTAATCTTACACTCCTGATGGGAGTAATTCCATCAATGACTCAATCGCAGCATTTGAGTCAGTTCCAATATGCTCAACACCTATAAAGACCTTACGCTTAAGCCAAAGTAGCCCTTAAGCTGCAAAAATAACAGCTACCTACAACAACACCACCCTTTATCTCTCCTCGAAAAATGCGCTTCCCTTGAATATTTGATAGAACCAAGAGCATCACAGTTCAATATCAACTCTGTTAACGTCTGAAAACTAACGATAAACAAGTTGCTTACTTGCCTGAGCCACTGATGACTTAGCCTCCCTGTTTTCGCAATATCATGCTTGCTCGAATCCACAGGAAGGATTGGATTTATAACTAAATTATAGCATCTTTTTCATGACAGATAATAATCAATACGACTGTTGGAGAGTGGCGAAATCAGCCCATTCATCCACTCATAAGGTTGATTGTTGCGCCCAAGCGCCACCACAAACTTAAATACCAGTTATGGATTTGGGATTTCCAAAAATTCCCATCTAAAATCTCAAATCTCTAGAACCCCAGATCCGCTTTGGCGAGTTGTGCTGCGGCGAAGACTTCTTCATCTGGTTTTTCTTCCCAAGCAGTTTCGCCAATTTCTTCATAGAATGCCGTGTCATAAGGACGGGTACGCACAACCACCGGCATGGGGACGGCGTGACCTAAAATCAAGGCTTGCTGCTTAGAGTCCAATTTTGCCAACACAGACCGTAAGGCACCTCCACCAGAGACCCCAGTAAAAATGGCTTCAATGTCTTTTTCATCATTGAGTAAGGCGGTGATGCGGGTGCCAATCTGGGACATAACTTCATTATCTATCCCCGAGGGACGTTGATCAACCACCAAGAGTGTTACGAAATATTTCCGCATCTCCCGGGCAATAGTACCAAAAATAGTACTTTGTACCGTCGCTGAGTCGAGGAAACGGTGTGCCTCCTCAATCGTAATCATCAGTTGCGTTGGTTTATCGTTAGGATTTTTTGTTTGTAAAAACTTTTCCGACTTGCTGACATAATGTTGGTGAATCCGCCGGGTAATCATATTGGTCACCAACATATAAGAAAGCATATTCGATTGGGAACCAAACTCTACAACAATATTCTTCCCTGCTTCTAGGGAACGCAACATTTGATTGACGTAATTTTGGGGACAAGCCGCACGCATATACTTTAAATTCTCCAATCGCAGGAGTTTGCGCTGCAGTGCTGTAATCGAACCTTGGTGTCCTCGCTTCTCCTCACAAAAGAGCTTGATTTCCTCGTTGGTCATATTTATGAGTTGGAGAATCCAAGACTTGCCAAACTCCGCATATAAAATATTGGCGCTATCCAAACTTGCTTCCGAGAGTCCTAAATCTCGAGAGCATAACTTAATATCTTCTACTTCAATTTGGTCGTAACTTAAGTAGAGTTCTTGAGCGTGAGAAACGCCTCGGCGCTTGGTGGATTCGGGGTCGAGAGTGTAGACTTCAACAAGACTTGGAAAGAGCTGTTTTAAACCTTTAACAGTGCTAAATTGTTTGCCTTCTGAAACAGCTTCCCAGCCATACTCTGAGTGCATATCAAAAATCAAATTTACCGCAGCATTTTTGCGGATTGTCCCAGCCAAGAGTAACCTTGTTAAAAACGATTTGCCAGTTCCTGATTTCCCAAAAACGCCGTTGCTTCTTTCTACAAAGCGGTTTAAATCGAGGCAAACTGGTACCTCCATATCCAGTGGTTTACCAATGGAAAAATTTTTCCTTTGAGGATCGTCTTCCCAACCAAAGACTCTACGAAAATCTTCTTCGGAAGCTTCATAAACTTGGCTAAAGTGGCTGGGAATCGTTTTCACTGGGAGCAGTTCCATTGTCGTGCTCGTTTGCGGCTGAAATGATGCCAAACCTGTCGCCGATGGAACAAAAGGATTTGCAGATTTGCCGTTTGTTGGAGAAAAAGATTCTTGAGATTCCGGGGTAAACATCAACATAGGCGCGAGGTTGATGGTACCGTATGTCCCGCCTCCTGCTAAAATCTCTCGCAAAAAAGTGTCTTCCCAATTAGGAGGATTAGCAATAATTCTTTGGTTGGCAATTCCTAACGCTACGTCTGTGAGCATGCAGAAAAAACGCGATCGCACCCCTTGGACAACTAAAAACTTACCCACCCGCATATCTTCTACCGAAACATCGGGGTGCAATCTAACTTCTAATCCTCCTGTGAGAGAGCCTTGTATAACCGAACCTAATGGAGCGTCCAAATTCATTTCATTAATCACATATTGATGAGCTTTCTCATATGTTGCATTCTAATTGTACAAGACAAAATTGGCGACAAAAGTTTTGTCATTTGTCATTTGTTAAGAACCAATAACTAATGACTCATGACTATTGACTCATTACTCAATTTGAATTGAAGTAGGCGCATTTGGACTTGCTGTGGTGGTACCACCTATAAGTGGTCTGCGAAATTGGGTGTAGAGGCGATCGCGCCAAGCAAAGAACGGTTGGTAAGCTGGATTTTCTGCCAATATGGGTACTCCTTTGCCTCTGATGCTTGCTGGTAAATTTAGATAGGGACCATCCGGGAACTTCAGCAATATCGACAAACCCGCCACGGCAAAGTCAGCTAAGGTCGGTTCATCTCCTACTAAATAAGGACTATCTGCCAACAACAGTGTCAGTGCTTCCAAATCTTGTTTCAAGTCGGCGATCGCGCTACGTACTGCATCTGGGCTATAACCAACTCCAAAACCCAAAACTGTCAGTACGTCGCTGGGTACTCCTTCTACCAGAGTTTTGAGCACATCTGGTGTGTTGGTTGGGAGTAAGGACTTGCGAAAATTCTGGTTTTGACTAATGGCAGAAAATAGTGCTTTGCGACCTTTGATACCAATTGATTCATCCGCCCATTCTTCGATCAATAAACATAAACCCCGCTTCTTTGCATCGGTTGGTATCAATGGGCGTTCTGGATACTGTGAGTCTAAATACTTGGCTATCTCCGTTGAATCCGCTATATATCTATTACCGTCCTTCAAAACCGGTACTTGACCCTGACCAGTCAACCGGAATAGTTCTACCTGTCCAATGCCTGGCGTCACCTCGATTTTGCGGTACTCCAGCCCTTTATAATCAAGGATCAGACGCACTTTTTCTGAGTATTGAGATAATTCAAACTGGTATAATTCCAGCATTCTTCAGTTCCTGTAGGTGGTTCCCTTATAAATTTTACAAGTTTATGTTAGTTAAAATAGTATCAATTCACAATTTATACATTTATTTTTCGTCTGCTCTAGCAATCTTAAATGATTGGTGAAATCTTTGATTCTGTCTATTAAAAGTCCCGCAGCCCTTATACCAATTCTATGTGATATGCTGCTTGATTCAGCAATCAGCTAAGGGCTAGACGGTTGTTGCACGCTACTTGCGGGACTTGGGGGAGACCCCTTTTGGGTATCTCCTATGCCTGCGCGCCCGCCAAGGGCGAACAAAGACGCTCCTTTGTATGCCAATCGCCGTGAGAGTGGGAAACTCCTATCGCTGACGCCACGCCTTACGGCTATCGGGTGAGTCCCTCGTGGTGCAGTGCCGGTAGGCGTACGGACACGCTTTGCGCTTACGCCAGTTGCCGTGACGGGAAACAAGGACTGCTTTCCATGAGCTAAATATGCATTTTCCCAGCTGGAATTATGCAATTCTGCCGGAATTTTCATTTTCCGGGAACAGAATAACTAATTCAATGGTCTATAAATAAATGTTTTTTCCAATTCAACTATATTTGATATAAACTTTTCTGTGGGTGGGAAATTATAGCGAGTTTCAATTTCATGGAATACGTTTTGAAAGAACAACAGAACAACACAACACAGAATTCATTCTCATTCCCTAGCTGATGAGTTGAGGAATATTATTTGCCCTAGCTGCACTTCATTCATGCCTTGAACGACTATATACTCATCAATACGAAAATTTTCAAATTTTTCCATACTAATCTATGGCTTATTTGTGACAAAAAATCTTACTTCTTTAGTTAGATTTTCTGTGTACCAAGATGATATAAATCATTATGGTAATGTGTGGAAATTAAAGCCAAACAAAGTTTATGAAGGTTGAATACAGCAATTTGCTGACCAAGTTGGCTGGCATAGTAGGAGTAACGGGCATTAGTCTCCTTATGGGTCTACCTACTGGAGCAAGCGAGATATTAAATCCTAATCCTGGTATTTTCAAGGAAGCAGCGTATACCGATGCTCAACGCCTATTAGTAAATGCAGGTTATTCTATACCTAGTGAGCCTGCACTACAAGCAACATCCAAAAAAAACCCAGCGAAAAACACAACGGTGGCACAAGGACGGCGAGGAATAAACCCCAGTCCCAGCATTTTACAGGAGTGTCCTTATAACCGTGCTGCTTGTCCTGGTGGAGCTGGAACTGGCACTTCTACACCTCCCACATCTCCCCCTGGAAGCACACCCACCCCACCTGGAACAGAAATACCCACAACACCAGGTACACCCACAACACCAAGTACACCCACCACGCCTGGTGCACCTGGAGCAGGTACAAGTAGCCAAAACTTGGTAGCGCTTGCAGAGTCCAACGGCTCCTTTACGTTTCTAACCAAAGCTTTAAGGGCAGCTGGACTGGCAGAAACCTTGCAAGGCAAAGGTCCTTTCACAGTCTTCGCACCCACTGATGCAGCATTTGCCAAACTGCCACAAGACGCTGTACAAGATTTATTGAAGCCAGAAAATAAAGAAGTCCTGGTGAAGATTTTGCAATATCATGTGGTCTCAGGTTCAGTATCGTCCGGTAATTTGAAATCTGGAGAAGTCAAAAGCATTGAAGGCGGTCCGATCAACGTTAAGGTTGATCCGAGCGCTGGTGTAACAGTGAATGATGCTAAGGTGGTTCAGCCTGACATCAAAGCCAGCAACGGCATTATTCATGTGATTGATAACGTGATTTTGCCTCCTGATTTGTAAGTTGTTGGCAGATGTAAACTTTGTAACATAAGTCAATTGTAATAAGCTTTTAGGAAATGGGTAATACGTAATAGGTAATGGGTGTTCCCCTACCAATTACTTGTTACCCATTACTGTATTGTTCTGTTTGTCAATTAAAGTGTATTAGTGACAATCAAACCTAACAGAAACAGGGGAACCTTTAGGAGGGGTAAGAATTCAGGTTAATTCTCAAGGTGCGCCTGAATTTACATGGACTGGTGATACTGGTTTTGCTAAAGTAAAAATTCCCAGTAAAGGTGATGTTATTGTCAATTTAACTAAAGCAGGTTACCCAACTCAAAATTTACCCATTAACTTAGAAAATGACCAAAGTACAACTAGAACTATTAGGTTAAGTCAATCAGGTAAACCTGAAGTTAAATCAGTTGTTTCATCGTCTCCGGCTGCACCTGTTCCTAATCCATCTATAACTACACCTCCTACAGAAACTAGCTCTACACCTCCTGCAAGTAGCACAGACTTATCACAAATAACTGCTGGTCACTCTGAAAGTGATTATGTCAAAGAATTTGATGGGCTTATATTTAACTTCCAAGATTGTCACTTAGGAGATAAAGTAATAAAGTGTAACTTTTTAATAACAAATAAAACTAGAGAAAGACGTTTTAAAATAAGAGCAGACTACAACAGAGTAATTTTTAATGATGGTAACGAGGACTATGGTCGTGATGTTCAAATAGGCGCTTCCAAAGGTTACAAATACCAAGTTGTGACAACTCTCCCCCAAGATGTTTCTTTAAAAGGTACTATAACTTTCAATAAAGTAACAACTGATACTAACAAAATTACTTTGTTCAAAATTAAGTTTTCTAGTGAAAACAAAGAAGGTGAAGATATACAGAAAGAAATTGAATTTCGTAACATAACAATATCTAATTAACACTCATTGTCCACTTGCAACACGATTTTGCCGTGGGTGCCGCTTTGACTCAGTTCGTGTGCTCTACAAGTTTCGGCAAGCGGTACAACAGTTCCAACACGTAGTTTGACTCGTCCAGAATCAATCAGACTGCCAATTTCACTCAGGTGAGTACTACTAGGCTGAACCATTACCATCTTGCTCTGAACCCCGTAGAATGCTGCGGCGTCTCGTGATGGAAGGCTAATTGTTGACACTAGAGTGGCTTTCTCCTTCATCACTTCCAGAGAGCGTTCCTGTACATCGTTACCCACAGTGTCTAGAACAAAGTCAATCTCCTGAATCAGATCCTCAAACGGAGTAGCTTTGTAGTCAATGACTTGATCAACCCCTAGCTTAAGTAGGTAATCTCTATCTTTAGCTGAAGCGGTTCCAATCACCTCCGCCCCTTGCAATTTGGCAAACTGTACCGCAAAAGAACCAACACCGCCTGCTGCACCGTGAATCAGTGCAGTCTGCCCAGGAGACAGTTTACCCGTGTGAAACAGTGCTTGCCACGCCGTTAGTCCAGTCATGGGAACGCATGCTGCTTGCACCGGATTGAGGGAAGTTGGTTTGGGGGCAACATCTGCTGCACGAACAGCGATATATTCAGCGTAGGCACCATCTCGCATCATGTCTGCCAATGCGTAGACTGCATCGGCGATGTGGAAATTAGAGACTTCTGACCCAGCCTCAACAATCTCACCCGCCACATCCCACCCTAGGATGAGAGGCAGTTTGTGAGGCATGACCTGTTTGAAATAACCTGCTCGGACTTTGCAATCGAGTGGGTTGACAGCAGCAGCCTGAACGCGGATGAGAACTTCATCTGCTGCAATCTTGGGTCGCGGTGCATCTTCGTAAATGAGAACGTCTGGTTCACCGTAGGAGTGAATACGAACTGCTTTCATTGTTTCTGTAAGTATTCTGGTCAATTTGAATGCTCAAAGGATTACCCAGCAATCTGTCGAAACATCTCTTCAGTCAGCCATTCTGTTCCGGCGACAAAATTACGTCCTGGCGTAGGCAGTAACTCTAAATAAGCGCCTTATTAATCAAAAGTGGATGAACAAAGCTGAGATAGGGCGGATAGCGGCTAAACTTGCTAATCTCGTCGCTACTCCTCCAGAGGGTGCATGAGAGTGACTTGAGATTGAGTTTAGAGACTACTCCTCACCGATGTCTTATCTTTTCTTGCCAAAAATATCCTGATATTGCAAACTTGTGCAAAATGTTCTGATTTTTCTATAACTTCCGATACTTGATTTCAATCAAGGAATTTTTAGGAGTTTTCATTTTAAGATACTAGGACTTACGCATTGACAAAAAACATCATCCATGTGTACTAGGCAGCACAAGTCTTGGTGAGATTGTCCACAATGTACTCACGCACAACGAAAGTGAATAAATTTCTTTGCAATTCATACCA
>JAESFT010000231.1_pt1 | contig 52916 bp, 51 predicted proteins | sample 9269451 | NCBI WGS metagenome assembly JAESFT01 (sample SAMN14502557, study PRJNA617106) | algae metagenome | isolation source: Scytonema hyalinum WJT4-NPBG1 and co-occurring heterotrophs from well... | place: USA: Mojave Desert, Joshua Tree National Park, California | collected 2006-05-25
CGGGGCCGACGGCGATGATCTCGCCCTCTTGCGGCTTCTCCTTGGCGGTGTCCGGGATGATGATCCCACCCTTGGTCTTCTCCTCCGCATCGATGCGGCGGACGACAACACGGTCGTGCAGCGGACGGAAATTCATAGAGCTTCCTCATTTCAGATGTCGGGCGGCCCTCGAGCCGCGCCCTGGTCCCCGCTGTTAGCACTGTCTTTGATTGAGTGCTAACGCTGGCCGCGAGATAGGCAGGATGCCCACGGGAGTCAAGACAAAAGAGGCTCTCCAGAGGTCCTCCACGGTTGACGTGAGCGCCTCGGAAGGGATGATCGCCCCATGCGTTCAACCACCCCCCGAGAGGCATCCTCCGAAGCTTCCGCCCCGGCCGCCGCCGCCCAGACCCCGCCCGGTCTGGAGGCCATCGGCAAGGCATGCTTTGCGCTCCATGCCCGAATGACGGCGCGCCTTCTCACCCGCACCTACGAGGCCGCCATGCGCCCGCTCGGGCTCAAGATCCCCCAGTTCGGGATCCTGGGATCCATCGCCCATGGGCCCATGACCTCGGAGACCGCCCTCGCGGATCGGCTCGGATTGGAGCGCACGACCCTCGTGCGCAACCTCAAGACCCTCACGGACAAGGGCTGGCTCGAGCCCGTACCTGGCGATGGGCGGGGGCAGCGGCACCAGCTCACCGCCGCGGGCCGACAGGTCCTGGAGGCCGCGATCCCGCTCTGGGAAGAGGCCCAGCGGGAGGTGGAGGCCCGCCTTCAGGGCGCCGAGCCGGACGACATCCGCCAGGCCATGCGGGCCCTGCGAAAAGCCACACGCTAGCGCTCCTCCGACGGCACCGTGCATGCCGTACGGGTCGGGCAGGTCTGCCCTGGGCAGGAGCCTTGGCCGTTGCCCGCGTCCCGCTCGGCCGCTAGTGTGTAGATACACCCGAGGAGAACCCCATGTCCGCTGCCGCCGAGCCCGCCGAAAGCCCCATCGCCCCGGAGGGCTTCCCCACGGACCGGATCTTCGGCGTCGTGCCCCGGGAGGTTCTGATGGCCGAGCCGGGCCTCGCCTTCCTGCGCGGCATGATCGCCGGCCGCCACCCGGCGCCGCCGTTCGCGCGCTCCACCGGCATCTGGCTCACGGAAGCCGACGAGGGGCGCGCCGTGTTCGCCGGCCTGCCGAGCGAGGGGTTCTTCAATCCCATCGGCACCATCCACGGGGGCTGGACCTCCGCGATCCTCGACAGCGCCATGGCCTGCGCGGTTCACACCACCCTCAAGGCGGGCCAGGCCTACACGACCGTGGAGATGAAGCTCAATTTCGTCCGCCCCGTGCTCCCCTCCTCCGGCCGCCTCACCTGCGAGGGCGTCGTGATCCACCGCGGCGGAACGCTGGCGACCTCCGAGGGCAGGCTCGTGGACGCCTCGGGCAAGCTCATCGCCCACGGCACCGAAACCTGCATGATCTTCGACGTGGCCAAGCGGTAGCGACCACCCGTTGACGGCCGGCACCAATCGTGGATTGAATTGGGTGAAGCGGGGGTTTTGCGATGCGAGAACTCGACGTCCACGAATCGCTCTCCGTTTCCGGGGGCGGATGCCCCGGGTGCCACGTGCCGGACGGGGACGTATCCGCTCCGAAGAGCGGCCGCGGCTGGGAACGGGCCCGCGCCATCATCGATGGAGCGTCTTCATGGTTCCGCGGGGGCGCCTCGGGCAGAGGCTCAGGCGGGGGCGGAGGCCGAGGCTTTTAGCCTTCCTCAGCGCCGCGAGGTCATCAGCGCCGACGCGATGATGAGCGTGCCGCCGAGAAGCGTCGCGAGCCCTGGAATCTCGCCGAACACGGCGTAGCCCAGTCCCGCGGCCCAGATGAGGGACGTGTATTCCAGCGGCGCGAGCCGCGCGGCTTCCGCCTTCGCGAAGGCGGTGGTGAGGAACACGTGCCCGATGACGCCGAGCACGCCCATCACCAGAAACCAGCCGAGATGCGGCGGGTGCAGCGGCGTCCAGACGAAGGCCGCGAGCGGCGACATCAGCATCATGGGGCCGACGTTCTGGAACACCACGATGTGGATGTAGTGATCGAGTTGCGCGCGCTGGCGCAGGAGCACCACGGAAAAGGCGTAGAATACGGCCGATGCCAGGGCCGCCGCGACCCCGGTCCAGGAACGCGCCGGCCCGTCCGCCTCCCCGCCCCCGAAGGCGACGATCAGCGTTCCCGCGAACCCCACCGCGAGCGCGCCGACGATGCGCCCGTCCACGGGCTCTTTCAGCACCAGCATGCCGAGCAGCGCCACGAAGGAGGGGGCGAGGAACGACAGCACGAGGGTTTCGGCCAGGGGCAATTGCCCGAGCGCATAGAAGAAGCTCGACGCCGTGAACACCGCCACGACGGAGCGCAGGGCGTTGGCTCGTATCGTTTCCCAGGTGGGCCAGCCGGGCCGCATGAAGGCGACCACCACCGTGACCACGAGGGCCCCGCAGGCAAAGCGGAGGAACGCCACCTGGAACGTGGGGTAGAAGGCCGCCATGCCCTTGATGACGGCGTCCATCACGGACAGGAAGCCGATGCCGGCGGCGGCGCGCAGGACAGGACCGAGGTGCATGGGAGTCTCGACGGCGGGGCCGGTGCAAAAAGGGGGACCGCCGGGAATCGGCACGGCCGGAGCCGGTTTCCTTACACCATTCGCGGCGACGGGCCTCCCCCAAGCGGATGCAATGCTGAACCCCGCCGGGCGCGAACGAAAAAGGCGCCCGCCCTTTTGGGGCAGGCGCCTCGATCGGCCGCTCGTTGGATGAGGGCGGAGCCTTTAAGCCCAGTCGCCGCCGTCGCCGCCGTCTCCCCCGAAATCGCCGCCGAGATCGGCGTCCTGGGCGGAGGCGTCCTGATAGAGCCCGTCGGTGATGCCGCCATTGTCGCCGGCGGCGCCCGCCGCATCGCCGCCGAGGCCCGCGAGGCTGTTCGTCGCGTCACCCGCCGCGCCCGCCGCATCGCCGCCGAAAGCGTTCGAGAGCGCGCTGCCGAGCATCATGCCGCCGGCAACGCCCGCGGCCGTCGCCATGGCGGTTTGCAAGAAGCCGCCGCCGGAGCGGGGCTGCATGCCGCCGCCCCAAGGTCCGCCCATGGATCCGCCCATCGGTCCGCCTTGCGGCGCCCCGAAACCTTGCCGGCCGTAACCCGGCTGCTGCCCGGGTTGCTGGCCGTAGCCCGGGAGCGAACCGCCTTGCGAGCGGCCCCAGGGCGAGCCCGCCTGCGGCGCGTGGTGCCGGGGCGGCTCGGGCTGGCGGGACCCGCCGCCGAACAGGCTGGAGAGCAGGCCGCCCCCGCCCTGCGGCTGCCGGCGCAGGTGCTCGACCTCGGCGCGCAGGCGCTCGACTTCCGCGTTCAGATTGGTGAGGGCCTGCTCCTGGATGAACAGGGACTGGGCCATCGCATAGGGCGCGTAGGGCTGCTCGCGCACCTTCTCGGCGATGAAGCGCTCGGCCTCCGGGTCGCGGCTCTGGCCCTCGACCTGCCTGAGGCGCTGGAAGATATCGCTGATTACCTGCCGTTCGTCGTGGTTCATGGTCAGACGTCCTCCTCTGATCATCGCTGCCCACCCTGCAGCCGCGCTTTCACATGGGAGCGCCCCGGGAGGTTTGTCAGGGGGCGGCCTGCAAAAATGCGCGAGCGCTCCGGAGCCCGGCCGGCCACAACCGCCCGTTAACCATCCCTGCCGCATCAGGGAAAACCATACCGACAGCGCCCGGAACCCCCATGATCACCATCGGCCTCGCGAAGTTTCAGTACATCATCGCGCTCATCCTCGGGGTGCTGGCCCTCATCGTGCCGCGGCACCTCAACATCATCGTGGCGATCTGGCTCATCATCGTCGCCGTCATCGGGTTGGGCCTCATCCGCTAGGCTCTCCCGGGATCGGCGCGCCGCAGCCTCGCCGTGATCGGCTTAGGGCTCATCCGCTAAAGCCCGCTGGCCGCCCGCCGAATCCCGGAAAAGCCCTCATCCTTTCGGCGCCCGCCCCTGGAAGGGAGCCCCCTCCTGCCTATACATGCGCTGCACGAACGGCTGGGCCCCTGGAGCCCGGCGGCAACGCATCGGGTCTCAAGGGGAGTTCAATGGATCGCATCGAGGTGGGCGGGCTCAAGGTCGCGCGGGTTTTGCACGACTTCGTGGTGAACGAGGCGCTGCCGGGCACGGGCGTGGAGCCGAACGCTTTCTGGACAGGGCTTGCCGCCATCATCCGCGACATGGCCCCGCGCAACCGCGCGCTCCTCGATCATCGCGACGCGCTGCAGGCGAAGATCGACGCGTACCACAAGGCGAATGCCGGCCGCCCCGTGGATCCGCAGGCCTACCAGGCCTTCCTGCGCGAGATCGGGTATCTGAAGGACGAGCCCGCGGACTTCTCCATCCGCACCGGCAATGTGGACGATGAAATCGCGCGGCTGGCCGGCCCGCAGCTCGTGGTGCCGGTGTCCAATGCGCGCTATGCGCTCAACGCCGCCAACGCCCGCTGGGGCAGCCTCTACGACGCGCTCTACGGCACGGATGCGATCTCGGACGAGGGCGGCGCCGAGCGCGGGCGGGGCTACAACAAGGCCCGCGGCGCCCGCGTGATCGAGCGCGCCCGCGCGCTTCTCGACGAAGCCGCGCCGCTGGCGCAAGGCGGCCACGGCGAGGCGACGGGCTATGGGGTCGAGAACGGCGCGCTCAGCGTCACCCTGCAGAACGGCGCGCGCACCGGCTTGCGGGATGCGGGCCAGTTCGTCGGCGTGAAGGGCGAGGACGCGAACCCCTCCGGGATCCTGCTTCGCCATAACGGCCTCCACTTCGAGATCGTGATCGACCGCTCGCATGCCATCGGCTCCGAGGACCCGGCGGGCGTTGCCGACGTGGTGATGGAATCCGCGGTCTCCACCATCATGGATCTGGAGGATTCGGTTGCGGCGGTGGATGCCGAGGACAAGGTCGTCGTCTACCGCAACTGGCTCGGGCTCATGCGCGGCGATCTGGTCGAAAGCTTCGAGAAGGGCGGCCGCACGGTCGAGCGCCGTCTCAATCCCGACCGCGTGTACCGCAAGCCCGGCGGCGGCGAGGTGCGCCTGCACGGCCGCAGCCTCATGCTGGTGCGCAATGTGGGCCACCACATGTACACCGATGCGGTGCTGGACGAGGCCGGCCAGGACGTGCCGGAGGGCATGCTGGATGCGGCCGTCACCGCTGCCATCGCGATCCACGACATCAAGGGCACGCACGAGCTCCACAACAGCCGCGCGGGCTCGGTCTATATCGTGAAGCCCAAGATGCACGGGCCCGACGAGGTGGCCTTCGCGGACGAGCTCTTCGGCCGCGTCGAGGACGTGCTGGGATTGACGCGCCACACCATGAAGATGGGCATCATGGACGAGGAGCGGCGCACCACCATCAACCTTAAGGCCTGCATCCAGGCCGCGGCGGATCGGGTGGTGTTCATCAACACGGGCTTCCTCGACCGCACGGGCGACGAGATCCACACCTCCATGGAGGCGGGTCCGATGCTGCGCAAGAACGACATGCGCGGCACGCCGTGGATCAAGGCCTACGAGGACAACAACGTCGATGTGGGGCTGACCTGCGGGCTCCCCGGCAAGGCGCAGATCGGCAAGGGCATGTGGGCCGCGCCCGACATGATGGCCGACATGCTGTCGCAGAAGATCGGGCATCCGAAATCCGGCGCCAACACGGCCTGGGTGCCCTCGCCCACCGCTGCGACCCTGCACGCGCTGCACTACCATCAGGTGAGCGTCGCGGACCGTCAGGCGGAGTTGAAGGGCCAGCGCCGCGCGAAGCTCGATGACATTCTTACCATCCCCATGGCGCAATCGAACTGGGCGCCGGACGCGGTGGCGCAGGAACTCGACAACAACTGCCAGGGGATTCTGGGCTACGTGGTGCGCTGGATCGACCAGGGCGTCGGCTGCTCCAAGGTGCCGGACGTCCACGATGTGGGGCTGATGGAAGACCGCGCCACCCTGCGGATCTCGAGCCAGCACATCGCCAACTGGCTGCACCACGGCGTCGTCACCGAGCAGCAGGTGATGGACACCTTAAAGCGCATGGCCGCGGTGGTGGACCGGCAGAATGCGGGCGATCCGCTCTACCGGCCCATGGCCCCCGATTTCTCGGGTCCCGCCTGGGACGCCGCCTGCGACCTCGTCTTCAAGGGCCGCGTGCAGCCGAACGGCTACACCGAATGGATCCTCCATTCCCGCCGCCGCGAGGCGAAAGCCATGGGAGCGCCGACGGAGCCGCAAAAGAGCGGCGCGCCGACGGCGGCGTGAGCAGGCTGCGAACCTTCGGCTCCCCCATCCACTCCCTCATCCTGAGGAGCACCCGCAGGGTGCGTCTCGAAGCAGGGCTCCAGTTCGCTCGCGGGTTCTGGAAGCCTCCTTCGAGGCCCGCTGCGCGGGCACCTCAGGATGAGGTTCGTGGGTGGATTCAGTTCTTCAGACCTTGAGCAGGTGCAGGGCGAACAGGCCCTGCGGATCGAGCCAGACCCGGGCCGGCTCCCAGCCGGCCCGTTCCGCGAGGCTGCGGAAGGTTTCGGGGTTCATCTTGTAGGCGTTGTCGGTGTGCACCCGCTCGCCCTCCGCGAAAGCCAAGGCCTGACCGCCGACCCGGTAGGTCGCGGCCTGCGTCGCCACGAGATAGGCCTCCACCCGCGGCGGATCGCGGCGAACCTCCACGGTGTGCCGGAAGGCGGCGAGGTCGAAATCGGCCCCGAGCCGCGCGTTGATATGCGCGAGCATGTTGAGGTGCAGCCGGCCCATCAGCCCGTCGGCCTCGCCGTAGGCCCGCTTCAACGACGCTTCGTCCTGATTCGGATCGTGGCCGATCAGGAGCCAGCCCTGCCCGATGGTGGCCTGCGCCCGCTCGAGAAAGGCGACGACGCCCGCCTCGTCGAAATTGCCGATGGTCGAGCCCGGGAAGAAGCCGAGCACCGGCCAGTCCTCGATCGTATCGGGCAACACGATGGGCTTGGTGTAATCCGCCACCACGGGCAGCACGTCCACGCCGGGGTAATCGGCCGCGATGCGGCGCGTGGCGGCGGCGAGATACTCGTCCGAGATGTCGATGGCGACATAGCGGTGCGGGGCCGCCATGGCGTCGAGCAGGAGGCGGACCTTGCGGCTTGCGCCTGAGCCGTATTCCACGAGCGTCGCGCCGGCGCCCACGATCCCCGCGATGTCGCGGGCCGCCGCTTCGAGCAGCGCCGTCTCGCGCCGGGTCAGGTAGTAATCCTCCGTCCCGCAGATCCGGTCGAAGAGATCGGAGCCGGTTTCGTCCCAGAGATATTTGCCGGGCAGCTTCTTCATCGGCCGCGAGAGGCCCTCCAGCACGTCGCGGAGCACCTGCTCCCTGTCGGCGAAGGGCGTCGGCGCGGCGTCGGGCACAGGGCCGGTGGCGAGCATCGGCGGGTCTCCAGGCGTGAGCCCTCCCTCAACGCTCAAGCTTGCTGAAAGGATGCGGCGCGGAACGTCGCGCGCTAAGGGGCGCGCCGCTCGCAGCAGCCCTCGTTATCCCACCCACCCCCCTCATCCTGAGGAGCGGCGAAGCCGCGCCTCGAAGGATTCTCTAGGACCCTCGCGCGAACTGGAGCCCTCCTTGGAGACGCACCCCGCGGGTGCTCCTCAGGATGAGGGGGGTGGGTGGGATGAACGCTCAGGTCTGGATCACATCCGCCCTCACCGTCGAGGTGTCGGCGTCGACGCGATCGGGCCCCGGCGCATCGTAGATGACGAGCAGCGCGCCGCGGCCGCCCTCGGGCCACAGCTCCAGCCCCTCGGGGTGATCGACGTGGAGCCGGTAGGGCAATTCCGCCACCGTCTCAATGCGCTTCGGGTCGATGACACCGGAAGCGTCGTCATGCGCCGCATCGCACCAGCGCAGCACGAAAGCCGGCCCCTCCAGCGACATGGTCGGGCCGACGAGGAGCAGCAGATCGTCGCCGTCGAAGCGCATGTCGCGGATGCCGAGCCCGCGGGTGTCGAGAAGGTGCTTGCGGTAGCGGCGTTCCCCATCGACGCGCCGCGCCTTCAGATGCCCGGACCCGGCGTCCTTGAGGTCGAGATCGAGCACCACCGCATGGCCGCGGAGCACCGGCCCGCGCATGCCGAGCCAGACCCGCTGGCCCCGGACCGCGAGCCCTTCGATGTCGAGCCCGTTCTCCTTGGAGGGAATGTCCAGAAAGGGCTTCAGGTGCGGGTCGTCCGCGAGCCACCCCATGAGGCGGCTGCGGTGCTTGCCGAATTTGAACCAGGCGGCCTTGCGGTCGCAGTCCTCCCGCGCGAGTTCGAACAGCCCGGCCTCCGCCTCGCGGATCGGCACGCGGCCGAGGAAATAGCGGTTCGGCCCGCGCTCCACCGCCTCCATGCGCTCCAGCGCCGCCTCGCAGGAGGCCTCGTCCCGCTTGGGCTTCGAGCGCTTCAAGGAATGGGAGCCCACGATCCAGAGATAGCCGTCGATGGCGCACAGCCCCTCGATGTCCATCTCGCCCTCCCCGCCGGCGGGCAGCTTCACGTAATCCTCGAGCGCGAAGTGGCGGTGCGCGCCGAAGGAGCCATCACCTAAGCGCTGCAGCCGCTCGATGCTTGCGGTCTCGTCGCAGGCCACGAACAGGGTGCGGCCGACGAGCGCCACCGCGGAGAGATCCTTGTGCAGCGGGTCCTCCAGGTGCCGCTGCGGCTGCCAATCCTTGAAGCAGAGGCTCACCTGCTCGATCGGCTCGGCTGGCCCGGCGGCGATGGCCGGGTGGAGAAGGTGGGCGGCGGTGTCGAGGGCGGTGCGGAGCGGATGCATGGGGGAACAATGCGGGCGGCCCGCCACGGTTCAGTTCCGTTGCTCTGGCCGTGGCCTGAACCTGCGGCATCCGTGACCGGCCCGGCGGCCGAACCTCCCCGCGCCCTCGCCGTTACCGGTGCATGACCGATACCCCGGACTCCCAAACCGCGAAGCTCGCGGATGCCCGCCGTCGCGAAATGGCGATCGAACACCTCCTGTTCGGCACCATCCGTTTCGTGGCGCAACGCCACCCCGAACTCCTCGACGAGCTCGACGGCAGCCTCGACCACCTCTGGGACCTCGCCGACGAGGAGCCCCGGAACGACGAGGCCGTCCGCGAGGTGGCGCGGCGGTTCCTGAAGAGCCTCAGGGCGGAAAGCGGGGGACGCTCTTAGCCCTCTCTCTCCGGGGACAGGGACGGGATCACTCCGCCGCCACGCGCACCGGCTCCACGCGATCCGCGAAGCCCGCCTCTTCCAGCACCTCCGGCATCGGCCCGCCGGTGGCCCAATCGAGCAGCTCCACGGTGTGGACGATGGGGATGGCCGTGCCCTTCCCGATCTGCGTCATGCAGCCGATGTTGCCGGTGGCGATGAGGTCGGGCTTGGTGCGCTCGATGTTGGCGACTTTGCGCGCCCGCAGCTGGCCCGCGATCTCGGGCTGGAGCAGGTTGTAGGTGCCGGCCGAGCCGCAGCAGATATGGCCTTCCGGCACGTCCTTCACGGTGAAGCCCGCCTGCTTCAGGAGTGTCTTGGGCTCGGTGCGGATCTGCTGGCCGTGCTGCATCGAGCAGGCGGAATGGTACGCCACCACGAGGTCGGTCTCGCGCACGGGGGCCATGAGCTTCAAGGACAGCGCATATTCCGTGATGTCCTTGGCGAGTTCCGAGACCCGCTTCGCCTTGGTGGCGTAAGCGGGATCGTCGCGGAACATGAAGCCGTAATCCTTGATCGTGGTGCCGCAGCCGGACGCGGTGATCACGATGGCATCGAGCCCGGGCCCATCCATCTCGGCGATCCAGGCGTCGATGTTGCGCTTGGCGAAGGCGTGGCCCTGCTTGTCGTAGCCCATGTGGTGGACGAGGGCGCCGCAGCACCCCTCCCCCTTCGGCTGCACCACCTCGACGCCGTGGCGGGTCAACAGCCGCACGGCGGCCTCGTTGAAGCCGGGCTTGAGCACCGGCTGCGCGCAGCCGGACAGAACCGCGACGCGGGCCCGGCGCGGCGCCTGCGCCTCGAACACGCCCGGCCGGTCGAAGGGCGAGCGCGAGGGGATGCGGGGCGGCGCCAGATCCACCATCGCCTTCAGCCGCGTGCCCACCCACGGCAGCAGGCCGATCACGCCCTTGAAGGGCTTGGCGACGACCGCCGCGGCCATGGCGGTGCGGAAGCGGTGCGGATAGGGCAGCACGCGGGCCAGCATCCCGCGCAGAAGCCGGTCGTGCCAGGGCCGCTTGTAGGTGGCCTCGATATAGGCGCGGGCATGATCGACGAGGTGCATGTAATGCACGCCGGACGGACACGTGGTCATGCAGGAGAGGCAGGAGAGGCAGCGGTCGATGTGCTTCACGACCTCCGGCGTCGCGGGCTTGCCACCCTCCAGCATGTCCTTGATGAGGTAGATGCGCCCGCGTGGGCTATCGAGCTCGTCGCCCAGCAGCAGATAGGTCGGGCAGGTGGCGGTGCAGAAGCCGCAATGCACGCAGGTCCGGAGGATCTTCTCCGAACTCGCCATGGCGGCGTTCTGCAACTGGTTGGGCGTGAAGTTGGTTTGCATGGATTTCAACCGCCTGACTGCCACGCCCGGATCGCGTCGAGCGGGTAGATCAGCATGATGACGTTGAGGAGGAGGTTGTCGCGGATGATGGCGCCGACCGCCACCTCCATGACAACGGCGAGCGCGACGGTGAGCCAGACGGGCCACAGCCGCGCGAGGAAGAAGCCCGCCACCATGGCGAGGATGTCGGACACGGAGTTCAGAACGCTGTCGCCGTAATAATCGAGCGAGATGGTGGTCTCGCGATAGCGGTTGATGACCGCATCCGTATTCTCGATGATCTCCCACGCGCTCTCGACCACGAGGGCTCCAACAAGGGCAAGGCCCAAAGGCAGCGCCCGCCCGCGCAGGCGCCCGACAAGCCAGGCCGCGCCGTAGAACAGGAAGCCGTGGATGATGTGGGAGGGCGTGTACCAATCCGTGATGTGCTGCGAGTTCTCCGAACTCATCACCACGCCGTGCCAGAGCTTGACGGTGCCGCATTTGCAGATCGGCTCCCGGCCCATGGCGAGCAGGATCGCGGCGGTCGCGGCCACGATCCCAAGCGCCAGCACGGCCCAGACGAACCGGCCGGAGCGCTGCGGCTCGACGGGGGATGCGTGGGAGAGCGAGGCGCCGGCCATCACACGCCTGCGTACATCCGGCCCGGGCTGAAGATGCCGGCGGGATCGAAGGATGCCTTGATGCCCGCGCTGACGCGCATCAGGGCCTCGGGCTGCGGCTCGAACACGTCCACGGCCGCGCGCACCTCGGCGGGCGCCCGCACCAGCGTGGCGTGGCCCCCGGTGGTGCGAAGGGCCTTTCGGATGGCGGCGGCTCCTGCATCGCCCCTGGGATCGGTGGCGATCCAGACGAGGCCGCCGCCCCAATCGTAGAACCAGCGCGCATCGAGCGAGCGCGCGATGGCGGCGGTGAGTTCAGGTGCCTTGGTGGGGGCGGTCGAGAGGCGCCAGACCGCGCGGTCGCGCGGATCGGCGATGAGGGTGGCGTCGCGCACGGATTGCCAGAGCGCGTCCGCGCCCTTGCGCTCCACGATGTCGGGGGTGCCGTAGCGCTTCAGCAGCCGGCGCAGCTCGCCCAGGCGATATTCGACCGAGAACGAGAAACCCTCGATGCGCAGCAACGTGCTGGCGCCGGCCTGGTCGACGGAGGGGATATGGGCCGCGCCGGTGATCTCGTAAGGCGAGCCCAGCGCCTGGGAGAGCGCTTCGATGGCGCGGGCGTCGTCGAGGCCGCGGAAGATGAGGGTCGCGGCGCGCTCCGCCTTCGGGAGCACCTTGAAGGTCACTTCCGTGAGGAAGCCGAGGGTGCCCCAGGAGCCCGCCATGAGCTTCACGAGGTCGAGGCCGGTGACGTTCTTCATCACCCGCCCCCCGGATTTCACGGCCTCGCCGCGTCCGTTGACGAAGCGCACGCCGATGAGGGAGTCCCGCGCTGCGCCCGCCATGATGCGGCGGGGGCCGGAGAGGTTAGCGGCCGCGACCGAGCCGACGGTGGGCTCGCCCGTGGAGCCGAGGAGCCCGCGGTAGTCGATGGGCTCGAAGGGGAGTTCCTGGTTGCGAAGGCCAAGCGTGCGCACGACCTCGGCGAGCGGCGTGCCGGCGCGGGCCGCGATCACGAGTTCGGCGGGCTCGTAGAGCGTCACGCCGGTAAGACCGGCGGACGAGAGCGTCGCCTCGGTCTGCGCGGGCCGGCCGATGGCGGCTTTGGTGCCGGAGCCCATCATGCTGAGCGGCGTCCGGCGGCCGGCGGCCTCGGTCACGATGGCGCTGGCGTCTTGTTCGTCGCGGGGGGTGTGGAGGGTCATGAGTGACTACGCAAGGGGCGGCGGGAGGTATGGCGGACGGACACAATGACGATTTCGTCCTTCACGACAGTGTAGGACATCCGATAGGGGTACCGCGCGATTGTCAGGACACGAGCTCCTTTGAGCCGAACCGGCCTGCCCAAATCCTGGTGCTCACTGAGCATAGAAGCGAACCGTTGAATGACACCAACGACCTCTTCGGCCGCGATGGGGTTATGCGAGGCGAGATAGGCAAAGATCGTATCGAGCTGCCTTTGAGCTTGCCGGGTGAACCTAACCTTCATTTGCGACGGTAACGATTGAAGAGGGCTTCCATCTCCTCATCGGTTGCAAACTCGCCGCGCTCAGCTTCTGCAAGCCCAGCCTCGATGTCGGCAATTTCCTCCTCATCCAGCTCATAGAAGCCTTTGCGGCGCTCTTCTATAGCGAGAAGGAAAAGCGCAGCCTCCTCCTGATCCTCGGCCGACCAGGTGCGGACGCGATCCAGGACTTCGTCGATCTGCTCACGCGTCATCGCCAGCCTCCATGCTACGCCGCCACCCGCCCTTCGAGAGGGAACACCTTGGCGGGGTTGAGCAGCCACAGGGGATCGAACACCCCGCGCACGCGCATCTGCTGGGCGAGATCGACCGGATTGAACTGCGTGGTCATGAGGTCGCGCTTCTCGATGCCGACGCCGTGCTCGCCCGTGAGGCAGCCGCCGACCTCGACGCAGAGCCGCAGGATGTCCTCGCCCGCGGCCTCGGCCTTTTCCATCTCGCCCGGCTTGTTGATGTCGAACAGCACCAGCGGGTGCAGGTTGCCGTCGCCCGCATGGAACACGTTGGCGACGCCGAGCCCGTAACTCTTCACGATCTCGTCGATGCGCTTCAGCACCAGGGGCAGCTGACCCGTGGGAATCGTGCCGTCCATGCAGATGTAGTCCGAGATGCGCCCCGTGGCCCCGAAGGCCGATTTGCGGCCCTTCCAGATCGCGGCGCTCTCGGCCTCCGATTGCGACACTTTCAGGGTCTTCGGGCGGAACGGCTCCGCGATGGCGACGATGCGTTTCAGCATATCGTCGATCTCGGCGTCCGAGCCCTCGACCTCGATGATGAGCATAGCCTCGACATCGAGCGGATAGCCCGCATGGGCAAAGGCCTCGCAGATCCGGATCGCCGGCCGGTCCATGTATTCCATGGCCACGGGAATGATGCCGGCGCCGATGATGGCGGCGACGCAGGCGCCCGCATCTTCCACCGTGTCGAAGCCCATGAGCGCGGGCCTGGCGCCTTCCGCGGCGCGCAAGATCCGCACCACCGCCTCCGTGACGACGCCGAGTTGCCCTTCCGAGCCGCACACGAGGCCAAGCAGATCGTAGCCGGCGGCGTCGAGGTGCTCGCCGCCGATCTCCACCACGGTGCCGTCGAGCATCACCAGCGTCACGCCGAGCAGGTTGTTGGTGGTGACCCCGTATTTGAGGCAATGGGCCCCGCCGGAATTCATGGCGATGTTGCCCGCGATGGTGCAGGCAAGCTGGCTCGACGGATCGGGGGCGTAGAAGAAGCCCTCGTGGGCCACGGCCTGCGAGATCGCGAGGTTGGTGATGCCGGATTGCACCCGCGCGGTGCGGTTGGCGAAATCGAGGTCGACCACCCGGTTCATCTTGGCGACGCCGAGCACGATGGCGTCTTCCTGCGGGATCGCGCCGCCGGCGAGCGACGTGCCGGCGCCCCGGGGCACCACCTTCACGCCGTTGTCGTGGCAGAAGCGCATCACGGCGGAGACCTCCGCGGTCGAGGTGGGCAGCACCACGGCGAGCGGGATCCGGCGATAGGCGGTGAGCGCATCGGTCTCGAAGGCCCGGCGCTCGTCCTCGGTGGTGATCAGCGCTTCGCCCGGCACCAGCCGGCTCAAGCCCCGCAGAATCTCCTCGCGGCGGGCGAGGATCGCCTCGTCGGGGGCGGGAAAAGCGATGGTCATGGCGTCTCCTCGAGGGGTCGGTGCATGCGCGAGAGATGGGCCTTTCCCGAAAGTCGGGGCCTGCCCGAGAGATGAGACTTCTTTAGCCGATCGGCCACCCCTTTGCCCAGGACGCGCGGTGCCTTTCGCCGGTGGAAAGCGGGTCCCGGCGCCTTCGCCGCAGGCACCGGGGCTCGCTTGACGCGTTTTGCTATTCCCCGCCCCCGGTTCCGGCCTTAAGTATCGCTCGAACGCCCAAGCTTGGAGTCCACCCGCATGCGTAACCTCGCCCTGTCCGCCGCCCTCCTCGTGATCGCCGCCCCGGCCTTCGCCCAGGACCCCGCTGCCGGCGAGCGGGTCTATGCGCAATGCCGCGCCTGCCATCAGGTGGGCGAGAACGCCAAGAACGCGGTCGGCCCGGTGCTGAACGGCCTCTTCGGCCGCCAGGCCGGCACGGTGGAGGGCTACAACTACTCCCCCGCCAACAAGAATTCCGGCATCACCTGGGACGAGGCGGTGTTCCGCGAGTACATCAAGGACCCCCGCGCCAAGATCCCCGGCACCAAGATGGTCTATGCGGGCCTCAAGGACGAGCAGCGCATCACGGACCTCATCGCCTACCTCAAGCAGTTCGACGCCACGGGCAAGAAGGCCGGCAGCGAGTAGGGTCGTTTCGGATCGCTGCCGTCCTCTGGCAGAGCAAGGGCGACCGTACTGCGCGGAGGGATGCGGGGCGGTCAGTCCACCCCGTCATGGCCGGGCCTGTCCCGACCATCCACGTCTTGCCAACGTCGAAAGCGGCACCCGGCCCATCCCTCCCTTCAGGGGAGGGTGGCGCCCGCAGGGCGACGGGTGGGGTGTTGCGCGAAGCGCAGCCGGCACGCCATCAGACGAGCAGCACTGCGCGACGCTGATGGCAGCGCATCCGGCAGCACCGGGCCTAGAGCTCGCCTGACGGCGAACACCCCACCCCTACCCCTCCCCTGAGGGGAGGGAGATGCACACGAGTAGCGACGCGCTCCGCACCGTCATTCCGGGGCAGCCGCAGGCTGAGCCCGGAACTCAGGAGATCTCTCCGGGTAGAGCTCGCCATCCCGGTTCCGGCCCGCCCTGCGGGCGACCGGAATGACAAGCATCGCGCTCCTCCGACCGACTCCTCTCCCCGCGAGCGGGGAAAGGGAGTTCCCCCTGAGACACCCGCGCTCTTGACCGCGGCGGGCCCGCCATGATGGTTGGGGGCAAATCTCAGGAAGCCCCTCCCCGTGAAACCTGACCGCAGCCGCAAACCCCGCGTCGGCCTTTTCGTCACCTGCCTCGTCGATCTGATGCGCCCCTCCGTGGGCTTCGCAGCCGTGAAGCTCCTGGAGGATGCAGGCTGCAGCGTGGACGCTCCCGTTCAAACCTGCTGCGGCCAGCCCGCCTTCAATTCCGGCGACCGCGGCACCGCCCGCGACCTGGCCGAGCGCACCATCGAGACCTTCCGGGGCTTCGATTACGTGGTGGCGCCGTCCGGCTCCTGCGCGGGCATGATCCACCATTACCCGGAGCTCTTCGCCGACGATCCGAACTGGCTGCCGAAGGCCAACGCGCTGCGGGCCAAAACCTTCGAGCTCACGAGCTTCCTCGTGGACGTGCTCGGCGTCACGAGCGTGGATGCGCGCTTCGACGGCGCCGTGACCTACCACGATTCCTGCTCGGGCCTGCGCGAGCTCGGCGTGAAGCGCCAGCCCCGCCAGCTCCTCAACAGCGTCGAGGGCCTCACGCTGGTCGAGATGAGCGAGAGCGACGTGTGCTGCGGCTTCGGCGGCACCTTCGCGGTGAAGTACGGCGACATCTCCGCCAAGATCGTGGAGAAGAAGGCCGAGAACATCGTGGAGAGCGGCGCCCCCACCGTGCTCGCGGGGGATCTCGGCTGCCTCATGAACATGGCCGGCAAGCTCTCGCGGGACGGCAAGCCGATCGCCGTGCGCCACGTGGCCGAGGTGCTGGCCGGCATGACCGACGACGCGCCGATCGGGGTGGCCAAGGCCGCCGAGTAGGCAGAGCCGATCCCCTGCGTTCTACCCTCTCCCTTGCGGGGAGGAGCCTGCCCTCGGGCTTGACCCGAGGGTGGGCGCGGAGCGACCGGCTGGGGGTGGTCCAGGAGGCACCACTCAGATCCACTCCTCTCGACCCCTGCCCTCTCCCCCCTTGTGGGGGAGAGCTGGAGAGGGGGGTACTGCCACCCTCGATGCTGCACAAAAGTCATCGCTGCGCGAGCGCTTCTAGCGAAGGGCATACCCCCCTCCCTGCCCTCCCTCACAAGGGGGGAGGGGTTCGCGGCAGCATCGCGCCTCATCCGGCGACGGCCTCCACCCCTTACCCCTCCCCGCAAGGGGGAGTCTCGGGCCAGCCTCTCAGGATGAGGGTGGGATTCACCCGCCTGCTTTCCACGCCCGGTATGCCACCGGCAGGCAGCGCGCGCAGGGCCTGAACCCAGCCGCGACCGCCTTGGCAGCATCCGCGAAAAACACCCGGTGGCGCGGATAGGGCCCGCCGCGCGCGATCGCCCCCAGCGCACCGGGACAATCGAGGCGTCCGTAGATCCCCGTCCGGCGGTGCCCGCCGAGCGTTCCCGGCTCCGGCGAGAGCACCTCGCATCCGTGGGCGCCGAGAAGGCGATAGAGCTTCACGCCTCACCGCTCCGCCGCGAGCGCTCGCCCCTCGCCGGCATCGACGGAGGAGAGGCCCGCATCGAGCTCGCGCAGGCCCTGGAAGATCACGCCTTCGGTGAGGAGGTCATGGCTCGATTCCACCACCCGCACATCGGTGAGCAGGCGCAGTTCCGGGATCGACGCGCGGGCAAGCGCGTCGTCGAAGGCGGGCTCGATGAGGGACCAGGCCCGCGTGCCGGGGCCGCAGATCACCACGTGGTCGGGCTCCAGCGTCTGGATCAGGATTCCGACCGCGTCGCCTAAGACCTCGCCCGCGCCCTGGAACAGGTCGAGGAGCGCCCGGTCACCGCGCTTCGCCTGGTCGAGGAGGCGCTGCATGGAGGCCTCGGACGGCATCAGGCTCGTGGGCGCGGGACGCTGGTCCATGAGCTGCGCGTCCCGGTAGAGGGCGTAATCGGCGAGGAAAGCCTCGATGCAGCCGCGCCCGCCGCAGCGGCATTGCGGACCGCCCCGGCGGATGCGCACATGGCCGAACTCGGAGCCGCCGGAGCGGGCGCCGCGATAGAGTTCGCCCTCCATGAGAAAGCCCATGCCGACGCCGTCGCCGATCATGAGGCAGGCGGTGCGGCCCGCCTGCAATTCCGGGTGCCGGCGGGCCACCGCGAGCGCCATGGCGCTGGCGTCGTTCTCGACCACGATCGGCAGCCGCAGGCGCTCGGCCAACCCCGCGGCCACAGGAATGTCGCGGGCCGTGAAGACGGGGCTCCAGGTGATGATCCCCGCGCTCGAATCCACATAGCCCTGCGCCGCGATGCCCACGGCCTTCACGGAGGATCCGCCGCCCTCACGTTGCGCGAAGCCCTCGATCGCGTCGGCGAGTTCGTCCAGGAAGGCATCTGGGGCCAGGTCCTTCAGGGGCTTGTCGAGGCCGGACGCCGCCCGCGTGCGCCCGGCGCTGTCCACGAGGCGGAATTCGAGGCGGTTGTAGCCCACCCACACCCCGATCACGGCGCCCAGATCGTCCGCGAAGGTGAGGCGCTGCTTCGGCCGGCCCCGGGCTCCCCCGGGCTCGACCCCCTCGTCGATCACGAGAACCCCCTCGGCGAGAAGGGCGGAGGTGAGTTCCGAGATCGTGGCGGGGCTCAGGCCCAGTTCCTGGCCCACCTCCACGCGGGCCATCGGGCCGCGGCGCCGGAGCGCGTCGAGGACGCGGCGGCGGGCCAGTTCCCTGGGCGTCGTGGCATGGGCGGGAAAGGTAAGCATTGCTGATATTGTTCTGCCGTCGAACTTATTATCAGCCGCAATCGAGAAATCTGTCCAGTCCGGGCGCATAAACTGTGCCCACAACGGCCACCGGCTTCGGTAGCCAAAAAAATTCATTTGACAGCCGAGCCTGACTCGGTTCCGTTGGGGGGAACTGGTTCCGTGACGGAAGAGCGCGGACCGGGAGGATCCGCTTGCAACCAAGGAGAGCGCCGATGGCTCTGTCGAAATACGCCCTGATCAGTTTCACCGCCCTAGCCCTGTCGGCCGGCTTCGCCCAGGCCCAGAACCGAGGTCCGGTGGTCGGCGTGAGCTGGTCGAACTTCCAGGAAGAGCGCTGGAAGACGGATGAGGCCGCCATCAAGGCCGCGATCGAGAAGGCGGGCGGCACCTACGTGTCGGCCGACGCCCAGTCCTCGCCCGCGAAGCAGCTCACCGATGTGGAAAGCCTCATCGCCCGCGGCGCCAAGGCCCTCATCGTTCTGGCCCAGGACGCGGAAGCCATCCGCCCGGCGGTCGAGAAGGCCGTGAACGAGGGTATCCCGGTCGTCGGCTACGACCGCCTCATCGAGATCCCGCAGGCCTTCTATCTCACCTTCGACAACGTCGAGGTCGGCCGCTTACAGGCCCGCGAGGTCTTCAAGGCGAAGCCCGAGGGCAATTACGTGTTCATCAAGGGCTCGGGCTCCGACCCGAACGCCAACTTCCTGTTCCAGGGCGCCATGGAGGTGCTGAAGCCCGCCATCGACTCCGGCAAGGTCAAGAATGTCGGCGAGGCCTTCACCGACGGCTGGCTGCCCGCGAACGCGCAGCGCAACATGGAGCAGTTCCTCACCAAGAATAACAACAAGGTCGACGCGGTCGTGGCCGCCAACGACGGCACCGCCGGCGGCGCCATCGCGGCGCTGGCCGCGCAGGGCCTCGCAGGTTCGGTTCCGGTCTCGGGCCAGGACGCCGACAAAGCGGCGCTGAACCGCGTCGCAGCCGGCACGCAAACCGTCTCGGTGTTCAAGGATGCGCGCGAACTCGGCCGCAACGCCGCCGAAATCGCCCTGGCCTTGGCCGGCGGCAAGAAGCTCAACGAGATCCCGGGCGCGCAAACCTGGAACCAGGGCCCGAAGAAGCAGAACATGACGGCGGTGTTCCTGAAGCCCGTGGCGATCACCAAGGACAACCTCAACGTCGTCATCGACGCCGGCTGGGTCACCAAGGACGTGGTCTGCCAGGGCGTGCAGAAGGGCAAGGCGAAGGTCTGCGACTAGGCCTGACCGAGGGCTTCGAGGGCGCGCTCGCAAGGCGCGCCCTTTTCACTTCTCCCTTCGGCTGACGTTCCCTCGAACGAGGGCCTTGAACCGCGCACCAACCGCGCGCTTCAAGCGACGCCCCAGGTCCGCCCCAAGTCCGCCCCATGACAGCTACCACCGCTCCTGCTTGCGTAAATCCTCTCGGCACCCTCGCGTCGAACCCGACGTACCGCCCCTGCTTGCGTAAATCCCCTCGGCACCCTCGCGTCGAACCCGACGTGACGCTTCGGTCGGTCCCATGACAGCCACCACCGCCCCCGCCCGCGCGAACCCGCTCGGCACGATCACGGCGAAGCTCGAACTCGACACGCGCCTCATCGGAATGCTCGCGGCGCTCGCGATCATCTGGGTGGGCTTCGATCTGCTCTCGGGCGGCGTGTTCCTCACCCCGCGCAATCTCTGGAACCTGTCGGTGCAGACGGCGTCCGTCGCCGTCATGGCCACCGGCATGGTGCTCATCATCGTCACCCGCAACATCGACCTCTCGGTCGGCGCGATCCTCGGTTTCGTCGGCATGGTGGTGGGCGTGGTGCAGGCGCGCTGGCTGCCGGGAATGCTCAGTTTCGACCACTGGCTCACGGCGCCGATCGCGGTGCTCGTCGCCGTCGTCACGGGCGGGCTCATCGGCCTCTTCCACGGCTGGCTCATCGCCTATCTCGCCATTCCCTCCTTCATCGTCACCCTCGGCGGATTGCTCGTGTGGCGCGGCGCGGCTTGGTGGGTCACCACGGGCCAGACCGTGGCCCCCATGGACGGGCGCTTCAAGGTGCTGGGCGGCGGCATCGAGGGCGCCATCGGCGCCACCGCGACCTGGGTGCTGGCCGCCATCGCCTGCGGGCTCATCGTCATCGCGCTCGGCTTCGCGCGGCGCCGGCGCGTGCGCTTCGGCTTTCCCGTGCGCGCCGGCTGGGCCGACGCGGTGCTGGCGGCCCTCGCCTGCGCGGCGGTGCTTGGCGTCGCCGCCATCGCCAATGCCTATCCCCTCCCCGTCGGCGCCGCGCGGCGCTTTGCCGAAGCGCAGGGGATCGCCTGGCCCGAGGGCGGCTTGATCATTCCCCACGGCATCGCGGTGCCGGTGCTGATCGCGGTCGCCGTCGGCATCCTGATGACGTTCCTGGCCACGCGCCTGCGCTTCGGGCGCTACGTGTTCGCCATCGGCGGCAACCCGGAAGCGGCCGAACTCTCCGGCATCCCGACGCGCTGGGTTCTCATGAAGGTGTTCGGCCTCATGGGCGTGCTGTGCGGCATCTCGGCCTGCATCTCCACCGCGCGCCTCAACGCCGCCACGAACGCCGCCGGCACGCTGGACGAGCTCTACGTCATCGCCGCGGCGGTGATCGGCGGAACGTCGCTCGCGGGCGGCGTCGGCACCATCGCGGGCGCCATGCTCGGCGCCCTCGTGATGCAGTCGCTGCAATCCGGCATGGTGCTGTTGGGCGTCGATACGCCGTTGCAGAACATCGTGGTCGGCGCCGTGCTCGTCGTGGCCGTGTGGCTCGACGGCCTGTACCGCAAGCGCATCCGGTAACCAGGGGAGCGCCATGGCAGCGGGAACCACCACCTTGAACGCACCCGTCACGGCACGGTCCACCACGCCGCTCGTCGAGATGCGCAACATCTCGATCAGCTTCGGCGGCATCAAGGCCGTGGACGACGTCACCGTCGATCTGCATCCCGGCGAGGTCGTGGGCCTGCTCGGCCACAACGGCGCCGGCAAATCCACGCTGATCAAGATCCTGTCCGGCGCCTACCGCGCGGACGCGGGCGAGATCTACGTCAACGGGACGCGTGTGGACATCTCCTCCCCCCGCGACGCCAAGCGCCACGGCATCGAGACGATCTATCAAACGCTGGCGCTCGCCGACAACATCGACGCCGCGGGCAACATCTTCCTCGGCCGCGAGATGATGACGCCCTACGGCACCCTCGACGACGCCTCGATGGAATCGGAAACCCGCAAGGTAATGGCGCGGCTGAACCCGCATTTCCGCCGCTTCAAGGAGCCCGTGAAGGCGCTCTCCGGCGGCCAGCGCCAGTCGGTGGCGATTGCCCGCGCGATCTACTTCAACGCCCGCGTGCTCATCATGGACGAGCCGACCGCGGCGCTCGGCCCCGCCGAAACCCAGCAGGTCGCCGATCTCGTGCTGCAATTGAAGAAGGAGGGCATCGGCATCTTCCTCATCAGCCACGACATCCACGACGTGTTCGACCTCGCGGACCGGGTGAGCGTGATGAAGAACGGCCGCCTCGTGGGCTCCGCCAAAGTCACCGACGTCACGCAAGACGAGGTGCTCGGCATGATCATTCTCGGCAAATGCCCGCCTGGCGCGATCCCGGGGCCGGGGGCGAGCTGAGGGGACGGCCCTCCCACTCACAACCCTCATCCTGAGGAGGCCCGCAGGGCCGTCTCGAAGGAGGCTTCCAGTTCGCTCGTAGGTCCTGGAGGATCCTTCGAGACGCGGCTGCGCCGCTCCTCAGGATGAGGGGATTGGTAGGATCGGCGGGCGAAGTGGATCGCTCAGCACGACACCCGCTCGCAGCGGCGCACCGCATCGACCACGCGCTTCAGCGCCTTCGGTCCGGGATAGCCGAGCACGCCCGTATTCGCGATCACGAAGGACGGCGTCGCGGTCATCCCGAGCGAGGCCGCGAGCCGCATCTGCTCCTTCAACATCGAAGCCACGTCCGCGCCTGCGGCGAGTTCCTGGACCTTTCCGCGCGGGGCGCCCATCTCCTCCGCGACCTCCAGCGCCCGCGGCCCGTCGAGGGTGCCCCGGCGCTCGAACAGGCGGCGGTGGAAGCGGTACACGGATGCAGGCCGGCCGAGGCGCGAGAGAGCCAGTTCCACCTTCGCGGCCTCGACGGATGCGGGCGAGAGAATCGCGTTGTTGACGAGGCCGACGCGCAGGTCCGGCTCGCTCTCCAGCAATGCGTGCACGTCCGCCATGGCGGCCCGGCAGAAGGGGCAGTTGTAGTCGAAGAACTCCACCAGCATGAGCGCCCGGCTCTCCGAGCCGAGCCAGATCGCGCCCGGCAGATCCTCGACCTCGGCGGTGAGCTCCACGGGCAGCCGCGTATTGACCACGGGCCGGCCGTTGTCGCCGACGAGCGGATACCATTGGCCCACATCCTGGGCCCGGGACGCGGTGGCGCTCAAGGCCCCGGCAAGGGCGGCGAGGAAGGTTCGGCGCTGGATCATAGCGCCGGACCTTGCCGCCGCCGGCGCGGCCCCGCAAGGCCAGAACCGGCGCGACTCGCGGACGCCGCTCGCAGGCGTCGAGGGCGCGGGCGGGGCGGGATCGCGCCGGCTCACCGCGCTTTTGCCTCCAGGGGAACGCGCCGCCCGTCTTGACGCACCGCCGCTTATGTTCCTATTTTGTTCTTTATGAACCCGTTTCGCCCGCCCCCGGTTCTGCGCGTCCGTGTCCCGCCGAAGCTGGGGGAGCACCGCACGCATCCGCAGCAGGCGCATCCGCCCGAAACCGTGGCGGCCGTGCGCCGGCTCGTGGAGACCACGCTCCTGCCCTACAAGGTGATCGGCGAGCGCACGGGGGTCGACAAGGGCACGGTCTCGCGCTGGGCCCACAAGCACGGCTGGCGCCGCCCGTCCGGCGCCCCGGCCGCGCCACAGCGCCAGACGCTCGCTTACGTGCCCGTGCTGGTCGGCCGCGCGCTGGCCCAACGCCTGCGCATCCAGGCCGAGCGGCTCATCGGCGAGATCGAGAGCGCCCCGCGCGTCGACCCCGCGGCGTTGAAGGAGGCCCTGGCCCTCCTGGAGCGCGCCCGCGCCGAACAGCAGATCCGCCGCTCCCGGCGGCTCCGCCCGCCGACCGCGGACGAGATCGCGGAAAAGCGCGTTTCCGACGAGGCCGCCCGCCGCGCCGAAGCGGAGGCCCGCCGCCGCGACCGCCAAGCCCTGCTCGATCTGGAACAGCCCGCGCCCGCCGCCCCGAACCGCCCGGCTCCGTATGTGTGGACCTGGAACCGCAGCGAATCCGCCAAGATGGGCTGGCGCGGGCGTTATCGGCGCATGCGGGAAGCCGGGGTGACGCTCAAGAAGGATCGGTGAGGGACGGGGCTCGGCCGAAAACGGTAACGAGGACCAGGGGCCGGATGACAACGAACATGCACCGGGTCTGCTTCGCGCCTATCGCAGCCGTTTTGATCAGCGTCCCCGTTGCCCGCAAGCTGCCGTTCCCGATTCAGCCCAAGGCCGTGACGGTCCTGATGCAACCGGCCTGATGGCGACATCCCGACGCGAGGTCAGCCGTTGGTCATCGTGAGGTACCCAATCTCTCGAACAGCCAGCGTCCGGCCGGCCCGAGCGGCTCGTCCTGGCGGTGAATGGCCACGATGGGCACTTGGCGCGAGAGACCGGAGGCGCTTTCGCGCTCGCGCGCGAGGCGCACCAACCGCCCGCTCGCCAAGTCCTCGGCCGCCGCCGGCTCCGGCAGACTTCCCCAGCCGATGCCGGCCCGGATCAAGGCGTGCTGCGCTCCTGGGTCCGTGACCCGCCAGGTGTTCAACGCCACGACCCGGCGATCCTCACCCTGCACGGCTTCGCGGACCTCGCTCAGCACGATCTGGAGGTGGTCTCGCAGCATGTGCTCGTCGAGCCCTTCCCGCATCCGTGCGAGGGGGTGCGAGGCGGCCGCGACGGTGACGAGATCAAGCTTCGCCACAATCGCCCGCACCAGCGTTTCGGGTAACAGCAGGTCGGGCAAAATGCGGATGTCGGCCTCGCCTGGCGACAGACCCGGCATCTGCCGCCCCGCCCCCATCGAGAACGGCAGCACCGACAAGCGGAGTTGAACGGTGGGAAAAGCCTCTCGAAAATCATGCAGAGCGGGTGCGAGCAGAACCATCGGAATCGCCGCGCCGACCAGGACCCGCAGCTCCGTTTCCAGCCCGCGCGTGATCTGGCGGGCGCTCGCCCGGAAATGTCCGACGTCATCGAGAATGCGACGCACCTGGGGCAGCAGGGTCCGCCCGGCTTCGCTGAGCGACGGGCGGTAGGCGCTGCGGTCGAACAATTCGGCCCCGACCTGCTCCTCCAACTTCTGGACCGCATAGGTGACCGCCGATTGCGCCCGGTTGAGCTTGCGGGCCGCCGCCGAGAAGCTGCCAGCCTCCACGACGGCGACGAAGACCTCGAACTGGTCAAGGGAGAGCGCATCCATCTCCATCAGTTTAGATGAATGTGTTGATCGAAACTATCCCTGTTTTTTCGCAGCTCGGCATGGGGCATCTGTCGTGGCGTTGCAGCCCACTGGCTTCAGAGGTTCCCATGTCCATCGCTCAGACCACCGCACTGCCCCTTTCCCACGCCACCCGCTCCACCGGCAAGCCGCTGCGCATCGCGCTCTGGGTCGCTCAAGGTCTCGTCGCCGCCATGTTCGTCATGTCCGGCTTCATGAAGCTCGCCACCCCGATCGCTGAGCTTGCCGCGATGATGCCCTGGGCCGGTCAGGTCTCCCCGGCCTTCGTCCGCTTCATCGGCTTGGTGGACCTCGCGGGCGGCATCGGCATCCTCCTGCCCGCTCTGACCCGCATCCAGCCCCGCCTGACCGTGCTCGCGGCTCTGGGCTGCGCCGTGCTGCAGGTGCTCGCCTTCGCCTTCCACGCCTATCGCGGCGAGTTCGGCGTGCTGCCGGTGAACGTCGTGCTGCTGGCTCTCTCCGTGTTCGTGTTCTGGGGCCGCAGCCGGAAGGCTCCGATCCTGCCGCGCGCCTGATGGCCTGATCGAAGGATCGGCCACGAGCCGATCCTTCGGGTCCTCACACCTGAGACAGACAAGCCGATGACCACACGTCTGCCCACCTACTTCATCAGCCACGGCGGCGGTCCATGGCCCTACATGGACGGGCCGTTTCGCCGCGCCTTCGACCAGCTCGAACGGTCGCTCGTGGATATTCGCCGTGAACTCGGCGACGCGCCGCGTGCCGTGCTCGTCATCTCCGGCCACTGGGAAGAGGACGGCTTCGCCATCTCGTCGGGCGAGCAGCCCGGCATGGTCTACGACTATTCCGGGTTCCCGGAGCATACCTACAGCATCCGCTACAAGGCACCGGGCTCCCCGGAGCTGGCGCAGCGCGTTCAGGATGTGTTGCGGATGGGCGGCGTTCAGGCCCGTCTCGATCCGGAGCGGGGCTACGACCACGGCACCTTCAGCATCCTGAAGCCCCTGTATCCGGGAGAGGACATCCCGGTGGTGCAGCTGTCCATCGACCGCAGCTACGACCCCAAGCTCCATCTCCAGCTCGGCCGCCTGCTGGCGCCCCTGCGCGACGAGGGCGTGCTGATCATCGGCAGCGGCCTCAGCTACCACAACCTGCGTGAGGCGCGGGGCCCTGCGGGCCGCGAGCCGTCGCGCGTGTTCGATGCCTGGCTCCACGAAACGGTTGTCGCCGCACCGCCCGCGGAGCGGACCCCCCGGCTCATGGACTGGGAGCGCGCCCCGTTCGCGCGTGCGGCTCACCCGGAAGAAGATCACCTCATCCCCCTCATGGTGGCTGTCGGAGCCGCCGAGACCGAGGCGGGAGCGGTCGTCTACCACCAGAAGGATCTGTTCGGCGGCATCACGGCGTCGAGCTTCCGCTTCGGCGATGTGCCCACAGCGCCCTGAGCGCCGCTCGTCCTTGATGATCGACCAGAGAAGGATGCCACTATGACAAAGCCGACCCAAGGCCCTGTTGTCGAAGACCACGAAGAGGCTCCGAACGAGTACCTGATCACGCGGAGAGCCACCCTGCTCGGCGTGGTGGGAACGATGTTGACGCCCGTGAGCGGCCTGCTGTCGCCGGCTTTGGCTCAAGGCTCCCTCAAGGAGGCCGCCGAGATCGGCGATGTCCTCAAGAACATCCCGGGCCTGTGCCGTGTGACGACGGCCACGATCGAAGGCCCCTACTACATCGACAAGGAAATCGTTCGCGCGGATATCCGCGAGGATCAGCCTGGCGTTCCGCTTGATCTCGAGCTTCGTCTCGTGAATGCGAATGCCGGCTGCCGGCCGATCCAGGGAGCGGCTGTCTCGATTTGGCACTGCAATGCCGAGGGGGAGTACAGCGGCTACCTCTTCAACGATCCGAACGCATTTCCGGATGTGAGGGCCGCCGACGAGACCGGCCATGTGAAGCAGGAAGGCCCGGAACGGTTTCTGCGTGGTGTTCAGACGACGGACGCCGAGGGCAAGGTGACGTTCCGCACGATCGTACCCGGCTGGTATACGCCGAGAGCCGTGCACATCCATGTCCGTGCGTTCGTGAGCGCACGCGATATGATCACGACGCAGCTCTACTTCCCGCAGTCGCTGATCAACACCGTCCACTCGACGCAAGAGCCCTACAGGGCCCGCGGCGTTTCGATCTACACCAACGAGAACGACATCCTCATCCGCCCCGAGGATATCCTCAAGGTGTCCGCAAGGGGTGACGGATCGCTCCACGCGACCATGACACTCGGTGCCGGAAACGCCTGATCACCGAACGAAGAGTTCTGCTCGGGGCGGGAGGATCGTTTCATCCCGGGCGACATCCACGCCCACGTTGCTTCAACGCGGGACACCGGCAAGCCACATCATCAACGAGGTCCCATGCCCTTCGACAAGCTCGATCGTTACACGCCTTACGCCCTCGCTGCGCTGCGCATCGCGACGGCGATCATCTTCATGCTGCACGGCTCGCAGAAGCTTTTGGGCTTTCCGGCTCCGCCGCAAGGCGGCCTGCCGCCCCTGTTCTCGCTGTTCGGGATCGGCGGCGTGCTCGAGCTCGTGGGCGGGTTTCTCATTCTGATCGGCGCCTTCACCCGGCCCGTGGCCTTCGTGCTCGCCGGCGAGATGGCGGTGGCCTACTGGATGTTCCACGCGCCACGCAATCTCTACCCGCTGCTCAACGGCGGCGATGCCTCGATCCTCTACTGCTTCGTCTTCCTGCTGTTCGTCTTCACCGGTCCCGGCGCTCTCAGCGTCGACAGCCTGCGCAGGGGGCATCGGTCTCGGCTAACCGTTAGCCGTTGATCGAGAACGCTATCGCCAAAGTGGGGGCGCTCTCCTGCGCTCCCACAGGTTTTCTGTGAAGAGACAGGCCGGCTCGGTCCTCATGAGCCCACCCCGTTCAGGGCCCAACGTCACGGTTGATGTCGGTGCGCCGGCGCCCACCCTTGACTGACCTGGATGAGGCGGATCGCGGCGCACGGGATCGGCGGCGTCGGGCGGACGAGGTCACCTGAAGGCTCGGACGACGGGGCGGCTTGGGCGCGGGCTACGCAGCCACCGAGGATGCCCGCCGCGACCGCCTCGCCCGGCTCGACCCGGAAAAGCCCGCCGCCCCGAACCGCCCGGCGCCGTATGTGTGGACCTGGAACCGCAGCGAATCCGCCAGGATGGGCTGGCGCGGGCGCTATCGGCGCATGCGGGAAGCCGGGGTGACGTTCAAGAAGGATCGGTGAGGAGGCCGAGATCGGGTTCAAGACGCGACCAAGCGCCTGACGCGAACGTCATAAAGGCAGGCCGCCGTTTTCTTTACGCTTATCTCACGGGTTGAGCGCATCTGCGATGAGCGCGCTTAGCAAACTTCCCAGAAAACTGGCGATCGCATGCTTTTTGTTCTATGAATGTTCCCGCCCTTGGATCCAGGACGGATATGGCGAACGAAAAGCTCACTCCTTCCGCGTTCATGCGCCAGCTTAGAGCCCGTTTGAGAATTGGCAGATGCGACCTTAAGGATGATTTTCTGATGCCGCCGGACCCACCTCAAGTTCTTCCAGAGGCCCTAATTCGGCGCTTCTCGCAGTGGGAGGTAACGCAGGAATGGGCCTCTCCAGCCATTCTCAAACGGGCTCTTAGGCCCGAAAACTATTCGGACACGACCGAGCGTACCGCCTACCTGCTCGATGCCGCTGTTTTTGACCATCACTTGAAAACTATTACCTCGCGTAACCAGACCCACGACTTTGAGGTCTTCTGCCGTAAGCTCTGCGAGCGGGTCATCTGCCAGAACTTGCGGCCCCAGACAGGTCCTGACGGGGGTGGTGACAGCAAGGCCGAATCGGAGACGCTCCCCGTCTCAGATGAATTGATGGCTCTCACCTATGTTGGTGAGGCAAACGCCGGCAAGGAGAAGTGGGCATTTGCCTTTAGTGCTAAAGAGAAATGGCTGACCAAGGCTCGCAGCGACGTCGAGGGAATTGCAAAGACCGGGCGCGGCTACAAGCGCATCATCTTCGTAACCAACCAGTACGCAAAAGCGAAGGCCCGCGCTGCTCTTGAGGATGAGCTGACTCGAAAGTATGGAATACAAGTTACGATCTACGATCGCGCGTGGATCATGCAGCAGGTCATCGAATTCGACCGCAAAGACTTAGCCTATAATTATCTCCACGTGGGACAGGAAGTCGCCGACGCGAACCGGCTTGGTCCTGCCGACTACTCGCGCAATCGGCAACTTGAAGCAATCGAGAAGTCGTTGTCGGACTTCGGCAGCTTTACAGGAATGGAGCGCCAGGCCGTTACCGAGGCACTTGTCGCCGCCAAGCTTTCCCGTTCACTCGAACGCCCACGCCTGGAGACCGACGGGCGCTTCCAACGGGCGATCCGTCTCAGTGATGCGCATGGAAGCTACCGGCAGAAACTTAAAGCTCGATACGAAGCTCTATGGACCGCCGTCTGGTGGTTTGATGATTATAACGAATTAAACTCCAACTATTAGAATTTTGAGCGGTTAGTGATCAGTAGTGATCATGCACTGAATCTTGAGTTCCTCTCTAACCTCCTTCAACTGCTCTACAGTGCTGTCCTCCATGGCCACTAAACGCGCGAGCAATGTGATCTCGACGCGCGCGCGGCTCGGCTCAAGGCCCAGCTTGAAGTAGTTGCAGCGAATAGAGACCGCCCTAACTACATGCTTTGGGCCCGCTCGCTGTTGCTCCTAGGTCTCCTGAACGCGGCCATGCTGGCGGGCGACACCGATGCAATTGCACTAATCTGGCCGGAATTCTCACAAATTCTGACGCAAGCCCGTGGTCTTGCTGAATTCGAGGCAACTCGCCTAGTCGGCCTTATTGAGGCTGCAGGAGGAGCAGCCGGAAACGATCGAGCATACAATGCGCTGATTGAGGAAGTCGCAGACTTTGTAAGCGAACGGACCGGTGAGGCCGAAGGCGCACTGATCCTTCTCAAGCGCGCCCAGAAGCTCGACTTTAATGATCACTTCGAGATGATCCGACTGCTTGGCAAAGCGGCGCGCCAGCTAACCAAAAAGGAATATGCGGAAAAGCTTATTGAAGCTCTGCATCTGCTAAGCTTAGCCTACCGCAGTGCTGGCCTTCTCTGGGCCTCACGCGCCACTTGCATCTTTGCCGCAGCATCCATTGCTATCGAAGGCGAGGCGGATGGCCAGATTGATGTGGCGATCATCCCAACGCTCGAATTGATGGCTTGGACATCACTTCAGTTACGCCATCTTCCTGACTTCCTCGAGGTTATCCAGTTCCTCACTGGGTGCCTGAAGGTCTTGCCGCTCGCCGAGGAGTCAAAGGTACTCCTCGGAAACCGACTCACGACCTTCGACATGGCCCTCGGCAGCTACATTCTCAATTTTCAGCCCGAGGAACTACGTGAGGTCGAAGGACTTCCAGATGTCCTGGAAGCATTGGGGCTTTTCACCGCACGGTTCGCGCTACTCTACGCCCTCGGCTACGAGCATCAGCTTCGGACAGACGGATCACTGCCAGCTGGAGAGCCCAGCGAGGCCGTGCAAGAGTTGGTCAAGAGGCTCGCGAGCCAGCCCGTATCTGACGACATCCGGGGCCCACTGATCACAAACAGGCCGGAGCACCGCCGCTTGCAATCGACGGTTATGGGAATGACTGTTGAGGTAGTGTTCGAAGGGACTACGACTACGACTCTTGTTGCCGAGGGTCTCCTTGCAGCCATCGAGGCCTGCTTTGCTACTGCATTTGATTTGCAGGTTCATCCTCACACCGAACATTACGAAATCCTTCTTGTAGAGGATGCCTCGGCGACGCCGTCTTTCGATGTTGATCCCTTGAAGCCAACGGCTAGGCTCGTATGGCCGCGGGACTTGCCACTCACCTCTTTTGAGCGGTCCGCCGACTTGATCCGCTTTCTCACCGAAGCGTCCCTGCTCACGATGGTTGCCAGCTCTGTTTGCCGTAGTGGCAAAGAGGTAATTGAACGCCTCGCCAGCGATGAGGCTGTTTTCGAGCGCATATCGATGATTGCCGTCAGCGCGACCAGCTACCATCGCCTATTTTCGCGTGATCTGGCGTCTCTCGATGACCGGCAGGAGCTCATCCGTACAACTTATACACTCCGCAGAGACCGGCCGACAATTGTCCGTGACAAGCGCGACGAACCGAAAGATGTCGGCGACCCGACTGAAATGAACATGGAGACATGGTGGAAGAGCGGCAATCATCGCGACATCCAGACCCGGTCCGTAATCGACTACAACCTCTGGAACAAGGCTGGATGGAAGGGAACGCTCTACGCCGACTATGGGCCAAGCGTGCCGCCCATAGTTGGTTTGATATTCGCGGATCGCGACTCGGCGCGCTTGATCTTTGAACGCTGGCGCGATCGCTTCGGAACGGCCGACCGTCACGACGAGATCTATCTGTCGATAGTTCGAGACGTATCAAACGCGAACCCGGCCCATTACAACGTGTTGATCACTTCGAACCTCGATCCATCAGAAGTTCAAGGACCAGGACGGGCTATGGTTCTCTCGCGGTTCAACCGTATGCAGCCTGATACGGACGCGAACCTTCGCCGCTTCCTTACAGAATACGAGAAGGCGGGCGTCTATCTGCTTATGCCAGTCGTAATAGAGAGCGGCAAACCGCAGCTTCTTTCCGACGTCGCGATCTTGAAGCGAAATCTCATCGTTAAGTCGGCGGGGGATGTAGGCCCAAACGATGTTGAACAATGCTGCGTTGGGCAAAAGGCCGACGAGCATTTTGCAAACTCTGCTGTTGAGCCGTCGGTTACTCCCTCATAGAGGTCTACGTGATGCCAGGTCGCGCAGAGCACTGAGGATTACCAGGGTTAGAGTGCCCCTTAGCTCGTCTCTTAAGCCTGACCTCAAGACGGCCTGAGACTTCAATGCTAGTATGACTGAGAGTTGGCAATCAGCGTATAAGCGTAAGAAGGTCCGGGTCCGCATCCGGCTAGTTTCGGACGTTGAGGCTGACCCAAGGCAGCACCCGCCACTGAGCAAAATCGACGCTGCCGTTTGCGCGGTTCAGGCAACGAAGAGCCAAACGCTCAGCACCGACAATTCGACACGTCAACACAAGCCTACTTCTCGCCTACGTCCGCGTGTACACCGCCAGCCCTAACCCTTGGGGATGTGGATGATGCGGACGCACATCTGAGCCCGCTGCGTCTGCGGCATTAGGCGAGCGAGGTCCATAGCCCAAGCGACGGGCTACGCAGCCACACGCGCAACGCCCGACGGAGCCGCCAAGCCTTAATTCCCCAGCACCAGCCAGAGCCCGAGCAGGCCGATGACGCCCAGAACCGTGCCGAGCATCCGCATCTGGCGGGGCTGGCCATGATAGGCCTGGTAGGCGCAGTGGGTGGCGAAGCCGAGGAGGGGGAAGAAGAGCACGAGATCGACGCGGATGTTGCAATCCGCGTCGCACAGGATTCCGGCCGCCACCTGATATTCGTAGTTTGTGTAGGCGATCCAGAGAAGGCCCGACACCAGGATGGCCGCCCGCGGCCGCTCGCAGGCGAGCACCAGGTGCAGCAGGGCCATCACGCCGCCGGCGAGGGCAAAGAGGATCATGGGGCTTCTCCCGCTTCCCCAGGTTCATCGCGTTCGAGGGAGCGGGGGCACGGTGAGCCTCGAGCGTTTCGCCCGCATGGCGGCGCAGGCGCTTGTGTGACGCCGTCTGTGTCGTGAGCGGCCCGTCCGGCCTCCCTACACCCTGCAGGGGCCGCACCGGTTGCAATCCGGGGGCATCCTCGCCGGGCCTTTTGGGGAGAGCGCCCGCGCCGCGACGGCGGGTTTCCGCGAAGGGCCTGAGGGGCTTTCGGAAATCGGCGCGGGCGGGCTCCGGCGCCGGGGCGGGGCCGGGTCGGACGGGCGTTGGCGGTTTCGAACGTTATCGCGGGTTATCGAACGGGGGCGTGCAACGCCGGCGAAGGGCGGGTTGAAGGCCATGGCCCCGCTTTCGCGCGGGCGTTTAACCGCCGGGTCGCGGCTTGCGGCCGCGCTTGGGGCGCGGGGCTTCAAGGCGGCGCGGGGGCCTTGCGTGCTGCGGCGGCGGCTCCCCTCCCCTTGGGGCGAAAATCCCGCTAGACAGGGGGCATGACCGTTCATGCCACCTCCCCCCAGTTCAAGGACAATGCCGCCCGCGCGCTCGCCGACGGGCAGCTCCAGCGGGCGCTCGGCAATGTGCGCCGGGGCTTCATCGACAAGCGCCAGGCCGCGGCCGACAAGCTGCCGGAATTCGAGGCGTTGCGGGATTCCGCCCGGGACATCAAGAACCACACGCTCCAGCACCTCGACCTCTATCTCGAGGCCTATGAGCGCAAGGTGCAGGATTCGGGCGGGCACGTGCATTTCGCCCGCGACGCGGACGAGGCGCGCGACATCATCCTCACCATCTGCCGCGCGGCGGGGGCCAAAACCGTCACCAAGGGCAAGTCCATGATCTCGGAGGAGATCGGGATCAACGCGCATCTGGAATCCGCCGGGATCGCGCCGGTGGAAACGGATCTGGGCGAATACATCATCCAGCTCAGGGGCGAGCTGCCCTCGCACATCATCGCCCCGGCGGTGCATGTGAACGCCACCCAGGTGGAGCAGGATTTCCGCCGGGTGCATACGCATCTGGACGCGAAACGCGATCTCTCGGAGCCCGTGCAGCTGTTGGGCGAGGCGCGCGCGGTGCTGCGCGACCGGTTTCTCGCCGCGGATGTGGGGATCACGGGGGCGAATTTTCTGGTCGCCGAGACGGGGACGTCGGTGATCGTCACCAACGAGGGCAACGGGGATCTGACCCAGATCCTGCCGAAGACCCATATCGTGCTGGCCTCGATCGAGAAGCTCGTGCCGACCCTGGAGGACGTGAGCCAGATTCTGCGCGTGCTCGCGCGCTCGGCCACGGGGCAGGAGATGTCGGTCTACACCACGTTCTCCACGGGTCCGCGGCGTCCGGAGGACGTGGACGGCCCGGAGAACTACCACGTCGTGATCCTCGACAACGGCCGCTCCTCCATGCTGGGCACCAGCTTCGAGGAAATGTTGCGCTGTATCCGTTGTGGCGCCTGTATGAACCATTGCCCGGTTTATCACGCGGTGGGCGGGCACGCTTACGGCTGGGTCTATCCCGGTCCCATGGGTGCGGTGCTGACGCCGACGCTGATCGGCGTCGACAAGGCCGGGCACCTGCCGAACGCCTCCACGTTCTGCGGCCGCTGCGAAAGCGTGTGCCCGGTGCGCATCCCGCTCCCGAAGCTCATGCGCCATTGGCGCGAGCGCGAGTTCGAGCGGCATCTGCAGCCCGCCACGATGCGCTACGGCATGGGGGTCTGGGGCTTCTTCGCCCGGCGCCCGGCGCTCTATCGGCTCGCCACCCGCGCGGCCATGGGTGTGCTTGGTTTAGCGGGTCGCGAGCGCGGTCGGTTCAAGTGGCTCCCCTTCACGAAGGGCTGGACCCAGCATCGCGATTTCCCGGCGCCGCAGGGCCCCACCTTCCAGCAGCGCTGGGCCGCCGAGCGCGGCCGCCGGAGGTCGGCATGAGACCGGGTCTCACTCAAGCCCGCCGGAGAGCCGCATGAGCGCCCGCGACGACGTCTTCGCGAATATCCGCCGCTCGCTTGGGGTGAGCGGCAAGGAGGCGACGCGACGCGGCATCGTGCAGGAGCGGCTGGAGCGTTCGCCCAAGGGCACGATCCCGGCGCGCGGGCAGGTGTCGGGCGAGGAGCGCATCGCCCTGTTCAAGACCATGGTGGAATCGGCGCTGGCCACCATCACGGACGTGAAGTCCGGGACCGACGTGCCGGCGGCCGTGGCCGAGTTCCTGCGCAACCACAACCTCCCCGCCACCATCCGGCTTGGCGAGGATCGGCGCCTCACCGGCATGCCGTGGGACGCGACATCGCTCGAGGTGTCCCGCGGCCGCAGCGAAGGCGGGGATCTGAACGCGGTGAGCCACGCCTTCGGCGGCATCGCCGAGAGCGGCACGCTCGCCATGGTGTCGGGGCCCGACAACCCCTCCACCCTCAATTTCCTGCCCGACAACCACATCGTCGTGGTGCAAGCCAAGGATATCCAGGGCGATTACGAGACGCTCTGGCAGAAGATCCGCTTCGCCTACGGCAAGGGCACCATGCCCCGCACCGTGAACTGGATCACGGGCCCTTCCCGCTCAGGCGACATCGAGCAGACCCTGCTGCTTGGCGCCCATGGCCCCCGGCGCCTGCATGTGCTCCTGGTGAGGGATTGAGCCGCCCTTTGGCATCGCGTCCGGCGTCGCGCTCTACCCCGATGCTGCCCCATCCGCTAGGATAGTTGCGGTTGCAACTCTTTGCCCGAACCCGCCGCGCATGATCGTCTGCTCCTGCAACGTGTTCTCGGATGGCGATGTGCGCGCCTGCCTGAAGCCCGGGCCGGATTGCCCGCGCACGCCGGCCCAGGTCTATACCTGTCTCGGCTGCAGCCCCGATTGCGGGCGTTGCGCCCGCACCATCCGGGCCATCATGGATCAGGCCATCGCGGGCGCCACCGGCAACCTGCCCCAGCCCTCGGCCTCCGGTGCCTGCCCGCTCACACCGCTCGCGGGATCGCCCGCCGACGAGACCGTCTAACCCGCGACCGTTCCGCCCTTCCCAGGAACAAAGCCTGCCCCAGCTACGTATAGGCTTCGGCGCCGTTGGGCGCCGTTTCCATGGAAGGGGACCCGACGCCGCGCGGGGTCCCGATCAACACAGCTAGAGGACGGCATATGAAGGGCGACGCCAAGGTCATCGAGTACCTGAACCGCGGTCTGCGGAGCGAACTCACGGCCATCAACCAGTATTGGCTGCATTACCGCATCCTCGACGATTGGTGCTACAAGGAGCTCGCCAAAACCTGGCGCAAGGAGTCCATCGAGGAGATGGGCCACGCGGACCGCTTCGTGGAGCGCATCCTGTTCCTGGAGGGCTTCCCGAACCTGCAGGTGCTCGATCCGCTGCGCATCGGCCAGAGCATCAAGGAAATCCTGGAATGCGATCTCGCCGCCGAGTACGAGGCGCGCGGCCTCTACCAGGAGGCGGCGGTCTACTCGGACTCGGTCGGCGACAAGGTCTCCAAGAACCTGTTCGAGGAGCTCATGGCCGACGAAGAAGGCCATATCGACTTCCTCGAAACCCAGCTCAACCTCGTGGAGCAGCTCGGCGTTCAGCTCTACGCCCAAAAGCATGTGGGCGACATCAGCGACGGGGACGGCCACTAGCCTCTGAATGGGAGCGGACGGTCACGCCGACATCCGCTCCATCTCCCGATCGCATGCCCTGCCCTTCGAGCGGACGGTCACGCCGACATCCGCTCCATGGCGTCCCCCAAACCTTCGATCTGCAGCGTCACAGCCTTGATGTCGGGGTCGTCGGGATCGCTGCGGATCGCGAACCCTAAGGCACGGCACATCTCCAGCATCGTGGTGTTCTCGCGCAGCACCTGGCCCTCGACGACCTTGAGCCCTTCCGCCTTGGCCCACTCGATCATCAGACGCATCAGCTCCCAGCCGATGCCGAGGCCCTTGAGGTCCGAGCGGACCAGGATCGCGTATTCGCCGGTCTCGTGGTTGGCATCCGCATGGAGGCGCACGACCCCCATCATGGCGCCCGTAGCGGCGTCCAGCGCCACGAAGGCGATGGCGCGGGCGTAATCGATCTGGATGAGCTTGGCGAGGAAGGCGTGGCTGAAGTCGCGCACGGGCGCGAAGAAGCGCAGGCGCAGGTCCTCGTTCGTGATCTTGGTGAGGAAATCGACGAACAGCCCCTCATCCTCCGGCCGCACCGGCCGCACCAGGACGGTCTGCCCGTTGCGGGCGGTGAGCGTGCGTTCCCATTCGTTGGGATAGGGGCGCACCGCAAAGCGCGGGTGACCCCGGCCCCGGCGCTCCTCGGAGGGCGCCACGGCAACGCGGGCGTCGACCGCGATCACCCCCTCGCGGTCCGCCAGGAACGGGTTGATATCGAGTTCGCGCACCTCCGGCAGGTCCGCGGCGAGCTGGGCGAGCTTCACGAGCACCATGGCGACCGCGGCCTCGTCGGCCGCGGGCACGTCGCGGTAGGCCTTGAGAATGCGCGACACCCGAGTGCGGCCGATGAGGTCCGCCGCGAGCCGCAGATCGAGGGGCGGCAGCGCCAGGGCCTTGTCGTTGATGACCTCCACGGCCGTTCCACCGCGTCCGAACACGATAACGGGTCCGAAGGTGGGGTCGTCCGCGATGCCGGCGATGAGCTCCCGCGCCTTGGCGCGCCGCACCATCGCCTGCACGGTCACGCCCGTGACCCGCGCACCAGGTTTGAGGCGTGAGGCGCGGTCGAAGATGTCGAGGGCGGCTTTGCGCACTGCGTCCTCGGAGGTGAGATCGAGCTTGACGCCGCCGATGTCGGATTTGTGGATGATGTCGGGCGACAGCACTTTGATCGCCACCGTGCCGCCCTCGGCCAGGATCGGACGCGCTGCGGCTGCCGCTTCCTCGGCGGTCTCGGCGAGGGTCACGGGCGCCACGGGGATGCCGTAGGCGCGCAGAAGCGCATTCACCTCGAGGGGATCGAGCCAGCGGCGCCCCTCGCGGATCGCGTGCTCCACCACATGCCGGGCCGTGATCGTGTCCGGCACGAAATCCTTGGGCAGGCTGTCAGGCGTTTCGAGCAATTGCTCCTGCGCCTCCCGGTAGCGCACGAGCTGCATGAAGCCGCGCACCGCATCGGCCTCGGTGGCGAAATGCGGGATGCCGGCGTTCTCGAAGGCATCGCCCGCGACGCGATCCTCGCCGAGCCACACCGCGAAAACGGGCTTCTTGCGGAAACTCGTGGCTCGGTTGCGCCGCACGACCTCCACCACGGCTTCGGCGGAGGCCGGGGCGCTGGCCAAAGCCGTCGGCACGTTGAGGACGAGGACCGCGTCGTTCTCAGGATCGGCGAGCAGCGCCTCGAGGCCGGCGGCGTAGCGCGCCGCATCGGCGTCGCCGATGATGTCCACGGGATTGCCGTGCGACCAGGTCGGCGGGAGCACCGAGTCGAGGCGCTGCAGGGTGGCTTCCGAGATGCCGGCCAGCGTGCCGCCCAAATCGATGAGGCGATCGACGGCCAGCACGCCAACGCCACCGCCATTGGTGAGGATGCCCAGACGCTTGCCGGAAAAAGGCTTCTGGCGCCCGAGCGTCTCGGCCGCGGCGAAGAGCTGGTCGAGATCGAGCACGCGCAGCAGGCCGGCGCGGCGGAAGGCGGCGTCGTAGACCGCATCCGACCCTGCAAGCGCGCCGGTATGGGTTGCGGCGGCCCGTGCGCCCTGCGCGTGGCGGCCCGATTTGATCACCACCACGGGCTTGGCGCGCGCCGCGGCCCTGGCCGCCGACATGAACTTGCGCGCGTCGTTGAGGGACTCGATGTAGAGAAGGATCGCTCGGGTGGAGCGGTCGGAGGCGAAGAAGTCGAGACAATCGCCGAAATCTACGTCCACCTTGTCGCCGAGCGAGACGACGGCGGAAAAGCCCACATGGCGCTCCGCGGCCCATTCCACGAGGCCCGCCGCGATGGCGCCCGATTGCGACACGAGCGCGAGATCCCCCGCCTGCGGCGCCCGGGACGCGAAGCTCGCATTGAGCCGTGCATTCGGCGCCATGACGCCAAGGCAATTGGGGCCGACGAGGCGCAGCCCGTAACGGCGCGCATTCAGGCGCGCTTCCTCCGCCAGGGAACCGGGCCCGTAGCCGAGGCCGGCTGTCACGATGATCGCAACCGCCGCCTCCTTGCGCCCCGCCGCCTCCACAAGATCCGGGATGGTCAGCGGCGGCGTGGCGATCACCACCACATCCGGCGGCTCGGGGAGAGCCTCGATCGCCGGCACGCAGGCGATGCCGTCGATCTCGGAATAGCGCGGATTGACCACATGGATCGCGCCGGCAAACCCACCCTCGCGCAGGTTCGCCAGAACCGTACGCCCAAGGGACCCCTCGCGCGGGCTGGCACCGACGAGGGCGACCGAACGTGGATTGAAGAGCTTGTCGAGCCGGTAGGTGGACATGATCCCTCCCCGTCATTCTCGGACGAGCGAAGCGAGATCCAAGGACCTCGTCCCGATCGGAGCTGTGGCGACCCAGAGGTCCTCGGACCTTCGCGCTGATGCGCTCCGTCCGAGGATGGCGTTGCGCGCTACGCCACCTGCCTCAGGGTCTCCCGCGCGATGATGAGGCGCTGGATTTCCGAAGTGCCCTCGTAGATGCGGGTGATGCGGGCATCGCGGGCGTAGCGCTCCACAGGAAAGTCCTGGCAATAGCCGGCGCCGCCATGAAGCTGGATCGCAGTGTCGGTGGCGCGGTGCGCCGCTTCCGAAGCGAAGAGCTTCGCGATGGAGGCCGCCTTGGCGAAGGGCTGGCGCTGATCCTTGAGATGCGCGGCTTGCAGGATCAGGAGTCGCGAGGCTTCGAGGTCCACCTCGCGGTCGGCGATCATCCATTGCACGCCCTGGAAGTCGGCAACGCTCTGGCCGAATTGCTGGCGCTGTTTGACGTAACCTTTGGCCGCATCCATGGCGGCGCGGGCGATGCCGAGCGACAAGGCCGCAACGCCGATGCGGCCGCCGGCGAGTTCGCCCACCGCGACGCGGAAGCCGTCGTTCTCCCGGCCCATGAGGGCATTGCCGGGCACGCGGCAGCCGTCGAAATGCACCGTGTTCGTGGGCGAGCCGTGCTGGCCCATCTTCTTTTCCGCCTTGCCCACAACGAGCCCCGGCGTATCGCGCTCGACGAGGAACACCGAGATCCCCCGGCCCTTCGGGGCATCGGGATCGGTGATGGCCCAGACCACGAAGATGCCGGCGAACTCGGCGCTCGAAATGTAGATCTTCGAGCCGTCGATCACGTACCCGTTGCCGTCGCGCCGGGCGCAGGTCTTCATGCCGCTGGGATCGGACCCCGCGCCGCTTTCCGTGAGGCAGAAGGCGCCGGCCGGATAGGTGCCGTCGGCGAGGCGCGGCAGGTGCAATTCCTTCTGCTCCCGCGAGCCCACCGCCTGGATGACCTCGCCCACCATGTTGGTCACGGAGGTCGCGACCGCCGTGGAGGCGCAGGCATAGCCGATCTCCTCGACCGCGAGCGCGAAGGCGACGGTGCCGGCTTCCGTGCCGCCGAATTCGGACGCCACGTTGAGGGCCATGAACCCGTTCTGCGCCAGCTCTTTGAGATTGGCCAGCATCTCGGCCCGGCCCTCGCCTGCATCGAGGCGCTCGGCCAGGGGGGCGAGCCGGTCGGCCGCGATCTTGCGCGCCGTCTCGCGGATCATCTCCTCTTCGTCGGTGAGGGCAAGTTGCATCGGGTCACCTCGTTGATCGAGGCGAACCTAGGGAGATCGGCAGGCCGGGGCAATGCGCCATGCCGCCATGCCCCTGGGGCGCCGACGGCCTAGCGCCGCCACGCGTAGCGGATATCCGGCTCCCGCTCCTCGTTGCGGGCTCCGTCCGTGCGCTCCACGGGCGTGAAGCCGTGCGCCTCGTAGAAACGGCAGGCCGCGACGTTGCGCGCAAAGCACCAGAGCTGGAGGTCGGCGTTGGCTGCGGTCGCGTCGCGCAGCAGGGTCGCGCCGATCCCCCGGCCGTGCCAAGCCGGATCCACATAGAGGTGGTCGAGCCAGCCGGGACGATAGGCCGAGTAGCCCACCGCCTGCCCATCGATCTCGGCGATCCGCACCTCGCACCCGGGAAAGACGTGCCCGGCGAAGTAGCGAAGATCGTCCTCGGGGGTATGCAGAACCGGACGAAAGGGCAGGCAGAGGGTGCGCACGCGCCGGTGCAACGCCGCAACGACGGCGACGTCGGCCTCTTCGGCCTCGCGAAGGCGAAACAGCTTCAATCGGCCATCACCCTGCGAGCCGGCCGACCGGGATTTTGCGGGTCGTCTCCTCTTCGTCAGTGAAGGCGAACGGCATCGGGGTCCAAGTGTGGCGAACGCGCTCGCAAAGTAAGGCGCCGCTGCGCGTGGGGCAACGTGGTGCCCGCGATAGCGCAATCAATCTTAAGCGCCTGGGCCGATTGCGAAGAACTCGTGGTTGCCATGGCTGAAGCGAGGAGAACGACCGATTTTCCAAGTTGGGTAGGAGTCTCGGCGGCAATAGTGTGAGCAGCCACGCGTTGGGTCGGGGATGCTCCCCTCCAAGACCCGCTTGCACAGCGCTCGCATATGCGTGAGCAGTGGGTCGTTCGGGGCGAGATCTAGCATCTTGGCGCGGTTCGGATCGCCGGCATTCCAAACGGAGAACTGCCACGGCTTGAGGCAAACTTCAGAGATCGTGTTACCCCACCAGTCATAGCCTGGCCGTTCGGCACGGTTGCGAATAACCCATGCGACGGCACACCGCCCGATGTCGTCCTCGCCCCGCGCCTCACCCCAAGCTGTAAGGGCCATGACCTCGAGGCTGTCGAGTTGGTTGATTGTGCGTACCATACGACCACATGATGTGAACTAGATCCAGCAAAGCCTTCAGCCCGTTGGCCCCTGCCGGCTCGCTAGGAACGGCTGTATTCTAATGCCACTATAAGGCCGCCCAGGTTTGCGGTCCGCATACTCCATCCGGAGTAAGGCCGCGGCTTTCCTGGAAGGCTCGGACGGCCGCCTCGGTGTTCCGTCCGAAGATCCCGTCATCGACAATGAAGGGTACATAGGCTCGTGCAAGACGACGCTGGAGTTCCGCGACGGCTTCACCCCTCGAGCCTCGCCTCAGGATCGGCAGAACAGTTGTACCGTCGACGGCCGGCGCCCCACTGGGCCACCGGATGCCGACGACTTTCGCCTGTGGGTAATCGTCCCTGGAAACCCTATTGTGCTGGTTCCCGCCGAGGAGCCAAACCCGGCTTCGCTCATCGAAATGATCGAGGAAACCTACATGTCCCGAGGCGCTGTTGGGGCTGCCGCGCCAGAGGATAACAACAGCGCCAGTCCGTGGTGCGTTGCTGATGTCTTGCCCCCATTGCAGCCACGATCTTGCTGCTGCGCTTTTGGTTCGCGCCATTCCCAGCTGATCGAACACCCAATTGACGAAAGAACTGCACCAGGGCGTCTCGTTGTCGTTGGCGCTGAGCCCAGTGGTGTCGTGATACTCGACAATCCGGTTATTGTGCCGCGCGCCGGGGAATTCGGCCACGCCGAGCTCCGCCTCCGCGATGATCATCCAAGGCTCGTTTGCCATCACAGCCCCCAGTGTTGCTTCTGTCCCCTTCTGACACCACTATAGGTTACACATCTCGTCATTGAACGCATTGGTTGTAGATGTGTTTGAATCCATGTTCGTGCCAGCCGAGCCGCCCCCTGGGAGGAAGCATCGTTGCACTGCTCAATCTCGTTTCGTGTTGGGATCGCTATGTTGATGATTGCATCGACGCCGCCTGCTCTTGCGGCATCGAAGGCGACGCCCGCAGGCTATGCCCTATCGGTCATGGTCGGCGGCGAAGCGGCGAGCGATCCTTGCGGGGTCGCAACCGTGGTCGGTTTACGGACGGCGAAAAGCTTCCTTGCGGTGCGCGCCGGCCCGGATCGATCGTTTCCCGAGCGGGATCGGCTCACAGCAAAGCAGCGAGTTTATATCTGCGAGACAGTCCCAGGTTGGTCCGCCGTGATCTACCCCCGGAAGGCAGGGCAAGATTGTGAACTCAGTTCACCCCGTGCAGCCCGCCAAGCCTATAGAGGCCCCTGCCGCTGGGGATGGGTCAGCACACGCTTCCTCGCGCAGGAAGCAGGATAAGCTCTGGCCAAGCCGCTTGCTCTAATCGGCCATTACCCGGGAGGGCGGGAAGAGCACCTCGACCAGGGTGCCCTCGCCCGGGTGGCTCGTGATGTGCATGGCGCCGCTGTTCGCCTCCACCAATGCCTTCGTGAGCGGGAGCCCGAGCCCCGAGCCGCCGCGCTTGCGGGTGGTGTTGAGCTGGCGGAAGGGTTCGAGCGCCGCGGCGATTTCCGCCTCGCTCATGCCGAGCCCCGTGTCGCGGACGCGAAACGCCACTTCGCCGCGATCCGTGAACGCCGTCGAGACGATCACCTGCCCGCCGGCATCGGTGAACTTGATGGCGTTCGAGACGAGATTGAGCGCGATCTGGCGCAGGGAGCGTTCGTCCGCGACGACGGCGGGAAGCTTCTGCGCGAAGCTCGTGCGCATGACGATGCGCTCCCGCGCGGCCTGGGGCTGCAGGAGCGACACGCTGGCCTGAACGAGTTCGTTCAAGCCCACGCCCGTGAACGACAGGTCCATGCGCCCGGCCTCGATCTTGGCGAGGTCGAGGAGGTCGTTGACGAGGCTGATCACGTGCGAGCCGGACGCGTGCACGTCGCGGAGGTACTCCTTGTAGCGGTCGTTGCCGACGGGACCGAAGCGCTCCTCCAGCATCACCTCGGCGAAGCCGATGATGGCGTTGAGCGGCGTGCGGATCTCATGGCTGATCTTGGCGAGCACATCCGACTTCTGCGCGTTCGCGGCTTCGGCGGTGCGCTTGGCGGCCGTGAGTTCGGCCTCCGCCTTCTTGAAGGCGGTGATGTCGCGCAGCACCGCGCAAACCCGCGGATGCGGCCCGTCCTGAACCGGGCCCATGGCCATGAAGAGCGGGATGCTGCCGCCCTGACGCACGCGCCCCGCCACCTCGCGCCCATCGTTCAGGGCCCGCGCCATGCCCGACGAGCGCAGGCGCTCCAGGTAGTCGAGGACGACAATGTGGCTTTCGGGCGCGAGCAGCACCGTGATGGCGTCCCCCACGACCTCCGCGGCCTCGTAGCCGAACAGCGCTTCCGCGGAGCGGTTGAGGGAGAGGATACGCCCGGTCTCGTCGGTGACGACGACGCCGTCCGTGGCGGTGTCGAGGATGCCTTCGAGTTCCCGTAGCCGCGCGGTCTGCTCGCTCTGTGCTGCTTCGAGGTCGCGCATCCGCGCTTCACCTGACGCCCAAGCGGCCTCCAATTCCTGCAGGCGCGACGCGCCCTCGCGAAGCCCGCGCGCCTCGTCTTCCAGTTCGCGGAGGCGCGCGTCGCGAGCCGCGAGCGCATCCTCGGCGGCCTCAAGGCGTGCCGCAAGATCGGCGGCCGGGGTCTGGCGCACCAGCACGAGGCCGGCCGGCGCGCCGTCCCATTCGATGGCGGCCACCTGCGCCTCGACGGGGAGGCTGCCCTGCCGTGCGGCGAGCGTCAGCGGCGTCAGGCCGCCGGTCGGCACCAGCGGCAGGCTGCCGCCGATGAGCCGGCCAAGCCCGCCCTCCGCGGCAAGATCCTCGACGCTGTCGTAACCGGCGAGATCGAGCAGCATGCGGTTGGCGAAGAGCACCCGCTCGTCGCGATGGACGAGGGCACCGAGCGGCAAGCGCTCCAGCACGCCGCCCGTGCCGGCGAACGGAGGCGCGGGGCGTGGAGGCTCCGGCATGCCGTCGGGCTCCGGGCGCTCCGCCGGGGGTGCGGGGGCAAGCGACCGCTCCTCCCCCCGGAGGTCATCCGCGACACCGTCGGTCTCGGGCTCGGAGCGGGCACCAAGTGCCCGGGCGATCTCGCGAAAGGCGCTACGCTCGGCCGTCGAGAGCCGGGAATGAGCTTCGAGCGGCCTTGCCGGTTCTGACGGAGCCTCTGGCACCGGGGTGGTCCGCTCCGGCGGCGGGGCGAACCGGCGCCCGAGTTGGGCCGCGACGCGTTCGCGGATGTCGGCGAACCAGCCCTCGCCCGGGGGATCGCGATCGGGTGGAGCGGCGGGCTCCATTGAACGTCGCTCCCCCGATTCGTTCGAGTTTTCGGCCTCTCGTTCAATGGGTGCCTGCGGTGCCTCGTCGTCCTGCCGCTCGAGGGCTGCGTCGGTGCGCAGGAGGCCGAAGCCGCGAAATCCGATCAGTGTGCGCCCGGGGCCGAATACCGGCATGCCGGCCCAATCGACGGGGATCTGCCAAGCGCTGTTGTCCACGGACCACAGGAGTGCCCGCCCGCTCCAGGTGAGCCGGCGCGCGAAGAGGCCGGCCACTTCGCCGGTGGGATCCTCGACCACGGAGTTCGCCACCTCGTCCCAAGTCTGGCCCACGATGTCGCCGGCCATCGGACCGACCGTGTCGGCGAGATCGGGAGACACGCTCGTGAAGCGGGCCGAGGCGTCGGCCTGCCAGAGAAAGCGAACGGTTCCCTTGCCCCGTGGATCGGCGCCGGCGGGCGCCGGACGAGGTGCGGGCGTCGATGTGCGGGTGGCTTCTGGCGCTGACGGGGGCGGCACGTCCACGGCGCGCGGCGGAGCGGTGCGGGCCGCCGGCTTCGGCAGAGGGCCGACAATCGCGGTGACGAGCACCTCGCGGCCGTCGAGGGCAACGCGGCGGCAGGCGCAGACGAGCGGCGGCAGAAATGGGTGGAGGCGCAGCCGCTCGAGCCGCAGGCCGGATGCGGGCGCTGCACCCTCCGCCAGGGCTCGCAAGCGGGACGCTGCCGCCGGCGCGAAATTGCCACCCTCGCCTGCTCGCAAGCCTCCCGCAGCCGAGGAGGCATGGAGAAGCCCCTGCCCCTGTCCGTCCCAGATCAGCAGAGCCGCATTGGGTCCTGCAAAGCCCGCAAAGGACGGGTCCCGCTGCAGTTCCGCCAAAATCCGGTCAATAAAGGCGTCTGGGCTGCTCAACAATCCTGGCTCCAGCGGGCCGACGGTTCGATGATCTGTCTTAAACGATCCCGGTCTTCGCCGCACGCCTCTGGTCGGCAGGACTCCGGGGTTTACTTTTTGGCAAGGTTAACCGGCCCCCAAGCCGTTGATTTTGCACTGCACAATGTGTTATTGCGGCGCACAAATTCGATATCCTGCAGGAGATCCACCATGGCGACGAACCCCACGCCCGGCTACGAAGTCCCCGCCGAAATGCGCGATTTCGCGGAAAAGAGCGTCGAGCAGGCCCGCAAGGCCATGAGCGGCTTCATGGGCGCGGCCCAGAAGACCGTCGACACCCTGGAGGGCTCCGCGAACACGGTGCAGGCCAGCGCGAAGGATGCGACGCGCAAAACCTTCTCGTATGCGGAGCAGAACATCTCGGCGGCCTTCGATCTCGCCCAGCGTATGGTTCGCGCCAAGGACATGCAGGAAGCCATGCAGATCCAGGCCGAGTTCGTGCGCCAGCAGTTCGAGTCGATGCAGAGCCAGATGAAGGAATTCGGCTCGCTCGCGCAGGGCGCCATGCAGAACGCCACGAAGCAGCCGACTCCGAAGAAGTAAGACGCTTCCATTCCAGCTGACCGGGAGATCCTGATGGCTGACACCAAAGCTCAGGCGGCCAAGTCCGCCAAGACCTCGAAGACCGCTCCGGCGCGGCCAAAGGCGAAGGCCGCGACCGCCAAGGTAGCCGAGACCGTGACGTCCGCGGCCCCGGTGGAAAAGACCGTGAAGCCGAGTGCAGCCGCCGAGGCGATCGCAGCGCCGATGCTCAAGGCGGTCGAGTCCCTCATGCCGAAGCCGGTCGAGGCCGTGCAGCCCGCGTTGAAGGCAATCGACCTCGCCGTGCAGGCCGTTGCGGCGGCACCCAAGGCCGTTCCGGCGCTTCCGGTCGATGCCGTGGTCGCCCCGGTGCACTCGTTCGTGAATGCCGGCACCGAGCAGGCCCGTCAGGCCTATGCCCGCGCTCAGGCCACGAGCCAAAGCCTCCGCCAGGCCGTCACCGAAACCGCTGCGGCGACAAGCCAGGGCGTGCTCGAGGTGAATGGAAAGGTGATCGATGCCATGCGGGCCCAGAGCGATGCGGCCTTCGATCTCTGGCGGACGACCCTGACGGCCGGCACCGTCTCGGAGGCGATCCGCGCGCAGACGAGCGGCGCCCGCCAGGTTTACGAGACCACCACGACACAGTGGAAGGACGTGGCCGAGGCGACGAACCGCTGGTTCACCGCGGTGATGAAGCCCATGCAGCAGGTGTGGACGAACCCGACCCGCTAAAGCGGAGCATCGTCGACCAAGTATCAGGCACGTCCTGCTAACCTTCGGAGAGGCCGCCTTCGGGCGGCCTTTCTCGTTGATAGGCTTGGATTTTTTGGTGCGCCGGCAGCCAATTCGCCGCACGGCAACATCCGCTCCCGTGCATGCCTCCGCTGCAACCTCTCGCCATGGTGTCCGTTGCCCGACGCGGTCTGCGTTGAAGACCCTGAGGAGATGCGCGTGCTGTTTCGTTCGAGGAAGCCGAGGATACCGGAAGGCCAGAGGCTCGGCTTTCGCTCGACCTTCGTCCTCGCCAAATTGGGGCATGAGCTGCGTGAGCAATATGCGGATCTCCTGAACGCGCCGCTGCCGAAAGAGATCGAGCGTCCCCTGGAACGCCTCCGCGGTTCTCGCGCCGAGGTCGAAAGCCTGGACGAGCCCCGGCGCCGCTAGCCGGGCGGGGCTTCCACGGCCCTCTGGAGGAACTCGCTCCAGCTTTCATGGCAGGCGCAGCGCAGTGAACCTCGGCCGTCCTCCGGCGTTCTTCTCAAAGAGGAGAACCCGCCCATGGACCTGCTACGCAAACTCACCGGTCGTTCGGACGTGGACGAGCTTCCCGCGGTGCTCGCGGTCGCTCTGGTGGTGGGAACGTCCGCGGCGCTCGCGGTCGCCAACTGGATCGCCTGAGCCCCGCACTTGACTCATTCCTCCGAACCCGCTCCGGGCGGGTGTCGCTCGATCGCGAGCGGAGGCTGCCTTCTGGGTCTGGCTGCGCTCTGCGCCGCTGCAGCAGCCTTCGTAGCCGGCCTCTTTATTCTCTTCTGGATCGTGCAATTCGTCTGGTCGCTTGTGGCCTGACCCACCGGCACCGACCGCAAAAGGTTCGTTAACCAAGCTTGTCTATTACAAATAACAGATCTAGGTTGGGGAACAGGCGAAGCTTAAGCCGATTGGTCTAGGCTGGTCCCTTGGAAGCCGCCATGTTGAAACTCGCCACCCACGCCTTCTTCTTCGGCTTCGTGCTCGTCTACGCGGTAGGCTTCTGACGCCGATCTGGTCCATCAGCGCACGTCTCCTTCAGTGGAAGCCGCGGTAGCCCTGTGCGACCGCACACCGTGGGGCGATGAGGTCCGGGCCACACTCCCCTTCAACTCAGGGGAACCGCCCATGACGACCGCAAACCGCCACTCCATTGCCCTCCATCTGCACGACGCCTCGCGGAAGGCGCCTCGCGTGCCTGTCCGGACCTACGCCGCTGATGTGAAGGAGCCCCTCGACGGCTTGCACATCGTGGCGCTTGGGGTGTTCGCCATGGGAAGCGGCTTTAGCCTTGCCATCCTGCTCAATCCGCTCCTTCCGTTCTGATCGGAAGCGGCTTGCCTTTTGCAAGTGAAACGAAGCTGAGCCACCATCGGCCTCGCATCGGGATCGGAAACACAATCATGAGCCTGTGGGAGCAGCTTTTCGGACACCGCCTCGACATGCGCCACCATGGCCACCTTGCCGGAGCGGGCGCGTACGCGACGCATGTGGAGATAGAGTTCGGTTTCCAGGATGCCCTTGAGGCGATCGTAGGTGGGCGTACCGAGGACGGGGCCAACTTCGAGTGCACGGCCTTTCTCGTGCCCGAACGCAGGGAGGACGAGGAGCTGGCGGTCGTGGCGGTTCACATCAGCGGCTACACGGTCGGTTACCTCAACCACGAGGACGGCGAACGGTATCGCGGCTTCCTGGCATCCGCCGATCTCGTGGGCGTCGCCTCCTGTGATGCAATCATCATCGGCGGCTGGCGACGCGAGGATGGAGACGGCTACTTTCAGGTCTGCCTTGATCTCGCGTGGCCGCTGCGCCTTCAGGAGGAACTCCCGGTGGAGGCTCTTCCCGAGGGCTGATCGGCACCATCATTCGCCCATCTATCGCTGCATCGGCCCGCAACCGCGTGTGAGCATGCCGCGTTAACTCGGCAGGAGAGAGCATCGATGCTGATGAGACAGGATATCCACCGGAGCATCGGCTTGCAGCTTGCAAGCTTCTATGACGCGCATCTCACCAGCCTGCCGCTCGTTCTCGTGGAATTGCTGGCGCGGCTGAGCGTCGCCGAGGCGATGGCGGATTTCGACCGCGCTAAGGCATAGGCACGGGTTGGCACTCTCGGGAGCGGGCCTGCCGGCTTGGGTTCGCCCCGTTTGGTACCGGAACGCGCCGGCGCGGCGCAGGGTTATCCTGGTAAGCCCCCGCTCTCCTAGGAGTTGCCCCCATGACCTCCCGTCTCCTCGCCAGCGCCGTTCTCGCTCTAGGCCTCGCGGCCGGCGCAAACGCCGGCCTTGCTCAATCCAGCCCTGGCCTGAACCTCGGCGAGGGCTGCGTTCTTGCCGCCGCACCCTCTTCCGAAAGCGTTTGCGAGCAACGGATGCTCACCTTTGCCTTCGATGGCGTCCGAGCAGTCGATCCTATGGACATGTCGGCGCCCCACACGATGATGATCGGCTCGACCGCCATGCTGCCGTTCCTGACCACGGACGAGAGCACCCTCGTCGCGAGCCGCCCGCTGGATCCGGACCTCGATCCGGAGACGACGGGCAGCATTTCGGGTTCACACGAGATAAAACGCTGAGCCTGGATCGATATTTCAGTAGGGGGCCGGCTCTGCCGGCCCTTTTCGTTATGTGAGATCACCGCTCTGCCGTTGCCGCATGGGCGCGTCTTGCCAGCGAAAAACGTAGAAGCCCTGGAAGCCGACGGCGAAGCGCGCGATGTGTCGGTCGAAGTCCGGCGGCGCATCCGGTTCGTTCAACGACCCGATCTCTTGCCAGCCAGGCTCCCCGATAAAGGACGGCGGCTTTCCGCCTTCGGGAATCGCGCAGCACATGCTCGGCTGACTTTGCAGTTGGAAGACGGTGTAGGTCGTTCCCACGCCTTGCTGGTCCATGCCCTACCCCTGCGGTCCTGGATAAACCGGGAGGAAGGTGGCCCGGCTTGCCTCCTACACCCTAGCCTGCGCTGCGGATGCAGCCCTCGGGAGCATGGCTGTACTGCAGGGGCCCGATGGAACATTGCTGTTGGCCCGGACCGGTTGACCTGATTGTGTACGCCAGGTGTGAGAGCCGTCCGCGCACGAGCCATTTTCCTCCCGACAATGGGAATTCGGATCCACACGGATGGGAGTTTCGCACCTCTGCGGCGCAGGGCTTAAGCCGACTAGCCGATCTGGGCATCGGCCTGGTTCCCGGCATGCTACGCTGAGAAGGGGTGCTCCTCCTGAGCGGCCGAACGCAATCCGCGCACGCGCTCTGTCCCCAAACCCACGCGATCGTTGGACAATCAATTCATGCCTCTCTCTTGCCTAGCATCGATTTGAACTGCCGTTGCGGAAGCAACAATCGCCAGTTGCGTTATCGGATGAACGCGCTCCAGCTCCTCAGAACGAGATGACGACGCACGAACACCTTGCTGGCCTCGGCTCCTGGTCGGACCTCCTCGACGACCGGCTGGCTGCCGTGTTCAGCCGAGAGGGCTTTTGGATTGCAGTTGGCCGCTCGTGCGAAAACCTTGTCGGCTGGCGCCCAGACGAGCTCGTAGGCCAGCCCCTCGCCGCCTTTGTTCTTGCAGAGGACCAGGGCACCATCGCAGCCCTAACGCGCGGATCCGGTGCCGTTTCGGTTGAACATCGCCTCAGCCACAGGGCCGGCGGGTATCGGACCGTGAGGTGGCGTGCGGTTTGTGAAGCCGATCGCATCTGCGCACTCGGCCAGATCACGCCCTCCCATGCTCCCCTATCGAGCGAGGATCGTCCGGAGTCCGAGTTGCGGACGGCTCTGCATGAGCAGAGCGCCCTGTTGCAGGCGACGCTCGAGAACATGGATCAGGGATTGATCATGTTCGATGCCGATCAGCGCATCCGCGTTTACAACAAGCGTGCACTCGAGCTTCTCGATCTGCCCGAGCAGCTCATGGAGCAGCGCCCGACGCTGCGCCGACTAATCGAACACCAGCTTGCGTCCAACGACTTCGCCAGGAGCACCGAAGCCTTCAGGCAATGGGTCATCGACAGTGGTGTGAGGGTTTCTCGCGACGTCTATGAACGGGTCCGCCCTGACGGGAGTGTTCTCGAAATCCGTACCGTGCCGCTCGCTGGTGGAGGTGCGGTGCGAACCTACACGGATATCACGGCACGGCGGGAGGCCGAGCGGGAACAGCACGCCAGCGAGGAGCGCTACCGTGCCGTGATCGCAACCGGCGCGGCCATCCTGTGGCGTGCCGCGCCCAACGGCGAGATTACGCATGAGGACGGCTGGCGATCGTACACCGGCCAATCCTCGGCGGAGGCGCTGGGTCGAGGCTGGCTCGAGCGCGTGCATCCCGCGGACCGGACCTGGGTTCTGGATCGATGGATGTCCATTGTGGCGTCACGCGCGCCGGGGGCACTGGAGTATCACGTCGTCCGGGCGGACGGCACCGTGCGCTGGGTGCAGGCACGCGCTGTTCCTCTGATCGATGCGGAGCACGAGATCAGGGAATGGGTCGGCACGCTCACCGACATAGACGAACAACGGACAGCCCAGGAGACCCTGGCGGAGAGCGAAGCCCGCTATCGGCTGCTCACGGAAAGCCTCACCGATATGATCGTGCGCGCGGACCAGACGGGTCTGCGCCTCTACGTGTCGCCCGCCTCGCGCGAGATCCTGGGCTACGAGCCCGAGGAGTTGGTGGGCACCCGGGCGTCACAGTTTACGCATCCCGACGACCTCCAGGCCTTGCAGATGAAACTTGCTGCGATCGGCCGAGGCGAGATCGAGCGCACGACGATGAACTATCGCCTGCGCCACAAGAGCGGGCATTGGGTGCCGATCGAAGCGAGTTTTCGGGTGGTGCGGTCGCCCACAGGGCTGCCGGAAGGGATTATCAGCGTATCCCGCGACATCTCGGCCCGCCGCCGCTTGGAGGCGCAGTTTCAGCAGGCCCAGAAGATGGAGGCCATGGGCCAGCTCACCGGCGGCATCGCGCACGACTTCAACAACCTGCTCACCGTGGTGATGGGCAATGCGGAACTCCTCCTCGAGGAGCCCAGCAAACCGGCGATGACCCGTGAGCTGGCACAGATGATCCTCGATACGGCCGAGAAGGGTGCGGAACTCGCCTCCCGCCTCCTCGCCTTCGGACGGCGGCAGTCGCTGAAGCCTCAGCGCATGGATCTCGAAGATGTGGTGCGCAGCATGATGCCGCTGATCCGCCGAAGCACGGGCGAGCACATCGAGCTTCAAACGGAGTTCGGTGCAGGTGGGCTCCTCGCCCTCACCGACCGAGCGCTCCTAGAAAGCGCTATTTTGAACCTCGTGATGAATGCCCGGGATGCCATGCCTCAATCGGGCCGCCTCACGATCCGGACGGGTCGGAGGGTGGCGGTGCCGAGCGAAGGTCAGCTGCCCTCCGGCCAACCGGTCGTGTTCCTCACCGTTTCCGATACGGGAACAGGCATGTCGGCAGATGTGGCGGCCCGCGCCTTCGAACCCTTCTTCACCACGAAGGAAGTGGGCCAGGGAACGGGGCTTGGCCTTTCCATGGTCTACGGCTTCGCCCAGCAATCGGGCGGGCATGTGCAGATCGAAACCCGGGAGGGTATCGGGACCGAGGTCACCCTGGTGCTTCCGGGTGTAACCGGCACCGTCGCCGCTGCCGTAGCCCCTTCCAGCGGCTCCTTTCCCAGAGCCGAAAAGGAGCGTGTCCTGCTCGTGGAGGACGAGCCGAAAGTCCTACAATTCGCGTCATCGCAGCTCGAAAACCTGGGCTACGACGTGACGGCCGTGACGAACGGGCCCGAGGCTCTGGTCCTGCTTGGACAGGGCGAGCCCTACGACCTCCTGTTTTCCGACGTGGTGCTGCCGAAAGGCATGAGCGGCGTCGAGCTTGCGAGGCGCGCGCGCGAACTGAGGCCCGACCTGAAGATCCTGCTCACCTCCGGGTATTCGGAAGAGGCCTTCCAGCACCATGGTCGCCCCGAGCAGGGCACGATCCTGCTGAAGAAGCCCTATCGGCGCAAAGAACTGGCTGAGGTGATCCGAAAGGTGCTGAGCACTTGAGAGCGCCGCAAATGGTACAGCCGCCCCGGCTCGAACCTCTGACCCCCAGATTCGCAGTCCGAGAGTACGAGTGATCAGGAGCGGCCGGGAAGCATCGCAGAGTGGTGTCTTCCCTATCCGAAGCAGCATACTTTCAGATTTGAGCGATCAATGATGAT
>JAESFT010000232.1_pt1 | contig 52594 bp, 56 predicted proteins | sample 9269451 | NCBI WGS metagenome assembly JAESFT01 (sample SAMN14502557, study PRJNA617106) | algae metagenome | isolation source: Scytonema hyalinum WJT4-NPBG1 and co-occurring heterotrophs from well... | place: USA: Mojave Desert, Joshua Tree National Park, California | collected 2006-05-25
CTGATGGCCGCCCGGCTGGCCGGTGAACAGCTTCCCGAGCCACGCACCGAGGTCGAGAAGGAAGCCGCCCGCCGGTTAGCAGAAGACCTCAAGGACTAGCTCCCGGGTTCCACAACACCCTCTGAGGCGGATCAGTCCTTCCGGGGAGCGAACCGCCCGGTGGCGACGAGGACCACGACGAGCGCGAGCGGCACGATCCACCCGCTCCAGCCCAGGACCGTCGCCTGCGTGGTGTCGACGCGCTCCCCCGCCGCGGCGAACAGGAGGTAGGTCCCCGCGGCCGCGTTGAAGGCGCCGTGCGCGAGGGCGGCCGGCCAGACCGATCCCGACCGCAGGCGCAGCCAGCCGAAGACCGCGCCGACCAGGACGCACATGGCGACCATGCAGGTCAGCCCGAGCCACCCCGGCGCGTCCGGGTAGTTGTAGCCGAGCAGGATCAGCGGGGCGTGCCACAGCCCCCAGATGACACCCGAGACCAGCACGGCCGGGACCGCGCCGAGGGGCAGGAACTTCGGCAGCAGCCACCCCCGCCACCCGAGCTCCTCGCCCAGCGCCGGGAGGAGGTTGATCAGCGCACCCAGGGGGATCGTGGCGAGCTGGACGGCGACGAGGGTGCCGATCGGGAGCGGGAGCTCCTCCACCCCCGCCGCGCGGAGCTGCTGGTCCAGGACCGCCCGGAACCCGGAGAAGCCGGTGAAGTCGGCCGGGTAGACCCCCAGCAGCGCGCCGACCGGGAGCGCCGCCAGGACGAGCGCGATGGGCACGACGAGGGCCAGCGCCCCGTAGCCGAGCAGCCTGCGGACCGGCGTCAGCGGCCACAGCCCGAGCACCCGCGCCGGGTGCCGGGGCCGCTCCAGGAGGAGCACGACGACGAGGGCCGCGACCGCCGGGGTCGTCATCACGGCCACGGCCACGAGGGGGAACCAGGGGCTGGCCAGGCCGTCACCGGTCCAGAGCGGGAGCGCGACCAGCCAGGCGAGGGCGATCGCGAGGCCGGTGAAGACCACGACGTGGCGCAGGTCGCCGGGGGCCGGGCGGGCGTCGTCCCGGAGTGCGACCGGTCCGGGCTGCGACATCCTGACCCTCCTCCCCGCGCCCCCGATCCGGACGAGGGCGCACGCGGAGGACATTGCACAGCGTGCCCCCGCGGCACGGTCAAGTCGACCGTGCCCCGCTCCACGTCCGGCCGGCCCGGTCGAGCTGCAGGGCGCGCCTCAGCGACCGCCGTCCCGGTGGGAGGGGAAGCCGAGGTAGCCGACGTCGCCGCCGGTGTACCAGTGGCCGGGGTCGTGGTCGGTGAGCGGCAGCCCGCGCTGCATCCGGTCGACCAGGTCGGGGTTGCTGATGAAGGCCCGGCCGAAGCTGATCAGGTCCGCGCCGCGGGCGAGCCAGCGCTCGGCGGCGGCGCGGTCGCTCCACGGCCCCTCCAGCGACCCGGTCGGGTTGACGATCAGGGTCCCGGGCCAGACCGCCCGCAGCGCGGCCATCAGGTCCTCGCCCGGGGCGGCCAGGTGCACGTGGGCCAGGCCCAGCGGGGCCAGCTCGGCCAGCAGCGCCGGGTACAGCTCGTCGGCGTCGGCGTCGTGCGCGCCCCAGATGCCGGAGTCGGGCGACAGGCGGATGCCGGTGCGCTCGGCGCCGACGGCCTCGGCGGTGGCCGTGACGGCCTCGACGGCGAACCGGATCCGGTTGGCGACCGAGCCGCCGTAGCGGTCGGTGCGCAGGTTCGCGCTGGTCGAGAGGAACTGGGAGATCAGGTAGCCGTTCGCCCCGTGCAGCTCGACGCCGTCGAAGCCCGCCTCGACCGCCCGCCGGGCGGCGTCGGCGTAGGAGCGGACGTGCTCGGCCACCTCGTCGGTGGCCAGGGCCCGCGGGACCGGCGGGGCCTGCGGCCCGGTCGGGGTGAACACCTGCCCGGGCGCGGCGACCGCAGACGGAGCGACCGGGTGGTGGCCGGTGGTGTCCGGGTGCGACACCCGGCCGCCGTGCATGAGCTGGGCGACGATCCGCCCGCCGGCGGCGTGCACCGCGTCGGTGACCGGCCGCCACGACGCGGCCTGCGCGTCGGTGTGCAGGCCCGGCGTGCCGGGGTTGGACTGGCCGACCCGGCTCGGCTGGACCCCCTCGGTGATGATCAGACCCGCGGTGGCGCGCTCGGCGTAGTAGGTCGCCATCGACGGCGTGGCCAGACCGCCCTCGGCGGCGCGGACCCGGCTCATGGGGGCCATCACGACCCGGTTGGGCAGCGTCATCGCGCCCAGCCGGGCCGGGGTGAACAGGGTCGTGGTGGGGGTGGACGTCGTCATGCGCGCTACGCTAGGAGCTGACACCGATGTGAGCTGCAAGTCGCGGTGACCGACGTCATGGAGGAGGGGCCCGTGCGGATCGGCGAGCTGTCGGCGCGCACCGGGGCGAGCGTCCGCTCGCTGCGCTACTACGAGGAGCAGGGCCTGCTCACCAGCGTCCGCAGCTCCGGCGCCCAGCGCCGCTACCGCGACGCCGACGTCGAGCGGGTCCGGCTGCTCCAGCGGCTCTACGGGGCCGGGCTCTCCAGCCGGACGATCGCGGCCGTGCTGCCGTGCGTCGACGCCCCGAGCACCGGCGCCAGCGACGACGCGTTCGCCCGGCTCGTCGAGGAGCGCGACCGGCTCGACGCCCACATCCTCGACCTCGCCCGCACCCGCGACTCCCTCGACGCGCTGATCGCGGTGAACCGGCGGACGCGACCGCCCTCGCCGCAGCACTCGGCCTGAGCGCTGGTGCTCCTCCTGCCACGAGGACGTGGGTCCGGGGCCGGCCTCGCCCCGGCCCCGGACCGACCACCGGTCGAGGACCGGTGCCGAGGATCTGCGTCGAGCGCACGCGGCTCCGTCGCAGCGGGGTGACACCGCTACGACTCCGTCGCAGCAGGGTGACACCGCTCCGATGCCGACGCTCGCGGCGCGCGGGACGCCGCGCCACCCCGCCCGCGTCGTCGCGATCAGGGGAGCCGGAGGTCCCGCAGTTGGCGGCGGGAGGTGATGCCCAGCTTGCGGAAGATGCTGCGCAGGTGGGCCTCGACCGTGCGCGGGCTGAGGAACAGCTGCGCACCGACCTCCCGGGACGTCGCCCCGGTCGCCACCAGCCGCGCGATCTGCGCCTCCTGCGCGGTGAGGGTGTCGGCCGGCTCCGCGGTCCGCCTGCGGGCCTGCTCACCGGTGGCGCGGAGCTCGCGGGCCGCGCGCTCGGCGAACGCCTCGGCGCCCATGCCCGACAGCAGGTCGTGGGCGGTGCGCAGCTGCTCGCGCGCGTCCTGGCGGCGGCCCTCGCGGCGCAGCCACTCGCCGTAGACGAGGTGGGTGCGGGCGAGGTCGGCGGCCATCCGGCACCGGCCCAGGTGCTCGACGGCCTCGAGGTAGTGCTTCTCGGCCTCCGGTCCGCCGGTCGTGAGCGCCCGGGACCGCGCGGCCAGTCCGAGGGCCCACTCGGTCCCCGCGACCCGCGCCCGCGCGCCCAGCTCCTCCGCCGCGGCGGTCGCACGCTCGGGCTCGCCGGCGCGGGACGCCGCTTCCACGAGCTCGGGCAGGGCGATGTTGCTGATCGTCAGGTCGGTCCCGCAGGCCCGCGCCGCCGCCCCACCGGCCGCCCCGTAGTCGCCCGACCCGTTGTGGAGCACCGCCCGTGCGTAGTGCGCCAGGGACACCTCGGTGCCCTCGTCCCCCCGCGCGGTCGCCTCCTGGACCGTGGTGGTGTGGCAGGCGGCGGTCTCGCCCGGGAGACCGCGCCAGGCTGCGAGCACGAGCAACGTGCTGTTCACCGGCTCGGCGCCGATCGCGGCACTGATCGCGGTCCCCTCGTCGGCCAGTGCCGCTGCTCCGGCGAACTCGCCGGTGAGCACCAGCAACGACGACAGGTACGCCAGCGCGGTGGGGAGCGCGGTCAGCGCGCCGGCCTCGCGCGCGAGCCGGACCGTGCGGCCGGCCAGCACGAGGGCGAGGTCGTCGTCGAAGAGCACGAGGGCGCAGCGGCAGGCCGTCCACAGCCAGCGGTCACCGTCGCCGGCGCGCGGGTCGGGGTCGCGGAACTCGGCCAGCGCCCGGCGCAGGCGGGGCGCTCCCGCGGTGTACCCGTCGGAGTAGATCGCCGCCATCCCGTCCAGCAGGAGGTCGGCGGGCCCCGGCGGCCCGGGCTGCGGGGGTGCGGCCCGGGCCGCTCCCGCGACCTCCCGCACGCGTTCGTCCCCGGAGGCGCTGCTGGCGATGAGGGCGGCGTCGAGCGCCTGCAGGTAGGTGTCGCGGGCCAGCCCGGCGTCGAGCGGGGCCAGCTCGCCGGCCGCGCCCAGGAGCGACCGGGGCGCGTCGCTGCCGCGCGTCAGGTGGTAGGCGAGCTGGGCGCGCAGCAGCTGGACCCGAGCGCGCTGCCGCGGGTCCAGCGGTCCGGCCGTCGCGACCGACAGCAGGTCCCGCGCCGCTCCGGCCGCGCCGGCCTCCTGCTCGACCTGCGCGGCGTCCAGGGCCCGGCCCGCCCGGCGGGCCGGGTCGGGGGTCAGCTCGACCGCCCGCCGCAGGAACGCCGCCGCGGCCGCCAGACCCCCGCGGGCGCGGGCCCGCCCGGCCGAGCGCTCCAGCTCGGCGGCCACCTCCTCGTCGGTGCCCACCACCGCCTGCCCCCGGTGCCAGGCGCGCCGGTCCGGGTCGCGCTGCGGGTCGGTGGCGGCGGCCAGCGCCCCGTGCGCCCGGCGCCGGTCGGGCGGCGCGGCCGACCGGTACACCGCCGAGCGCACCAGCGGGTGCCGGAACCGCACCCGCACGCCCAGCTCCAGCAGCCCGGCGGCCTCCGCGGGCGCCGCCGCCCCGCGGTCCACCCCCAGCTCCGCGACCGCCCGCCGCAGCAGCTCCGGGTCGCCGGTCGGCTCGGCCGCCGCGACCACCAGCAGCAGCTGCGTGTCGGGCGGGAGGTCACCGGCGCGCTGCCGGAACCCCTCCTCGACCCGGCGCGGGACGCCCAGCGCGTCGGGCAGCTCGAAGCCGCCCGCGAGCCGGGCCGGCGGCGCGCCGCGGGGCAGCTCCAGCAGCGCGAGGGGGTTGCCGCGCGCCTCGGCGACGATCCGGTCGCGCACCGCGCCGTCCAGCGGCCCGCGGACCGCGGCGGCCAGCAGGTCCCGCGCTTCGGACTCCCCGAGCCCCTCCAGGCGCAGCTCCGGCAGGCCGGTGAACGGGTCCGCGCCGGTCTCCCCGGCGTCGCGCAGCGCGAGCACCAGCGCCACCCGCTCGGCCGCCAGCCGCCGGGCCACGAACGCCAGCACCTGCGCCGACGCCCGGTCCAGCCACTGCGCGTCGTCCACCACGCACAGCAGCGGCCCGTCCTCGGCCACCTCGGCCAGCAGGCTCAGCACGGCCAGCCCCACCAGGAACCGGTCCGGTGCGGGTCCGGCGGTGAGCCCGAACGCCACCCCGAGAGCGGTCCGCTGCGGCGCGGGCAGGGCCGCGGCCCGGTGCAGCAGCGGTGCGCACAGCTGGTGGAGGCCCGCGAAGGCGAACTCCGCCTCGGCCTCGCAGCCGGCCGCCGTCTCCACCCGGAACGCGGACGGTGCCGCTCCGGCTACCTCGCGGACGTGCTGCAGCAGGGTGGTCTTGCCGATGCCGGCCTCGCCGCGCACCACCAGCACCCCGCTGCGGCCGGCCCGGGCCCGGGTGAGCAGCTCCCCGGCCGCCTCGTGCTCGACGCGCCGGCCCACCAGCATCGCCCGGTCTCCCTCCGGCTCCGGCCCGATCCCGGTGACCGTCACCGGCGCGAACACCGCGGCCCGCGCCAGCTTGGCACGGCGGCGGCCGCCGTGGGCCCGCCGCCGGCGACGGGCCCGGGGACCCCCCGGACGCGAGCGGGCCGCCGGCCGGACGAGTCCCGCCCCACCGGCGCGGCCGTCCGGCCGCTCCACCCGGCGCCGTCATGGACGCCGGCTTGACCGTGCCGCAGCGGCACGGTGTGGACTCCCCGCTGGTCGCGCTCCGGCCGGCCCCGATCCGCCAGCAGGCGGAGGACATCGAGAGGGAGTCATGGGACACGTCACCGTCGGGACCGAGAACAGCACCCCGATCGAGCTCTACTACGAGGACCGGGGTGCAGGCCAGCCGGTCGTCCTCATCCACGGGTACCCGCTGGACGGCCACAGCTGGGAGCGCCAGGTGCCCGCGCTGCTCGCCGCCGGCCACCGCGTCATCACCTACGACCGGCGCGGGTTCGGCCGGTCGTCGAAGGTCGGCTCCGGCTACGACTACGACACCTTCGCCGCCGACCTGAACACCCTGCTGGAGACGCTCGACCTGCGCGACGTCGTCCTCGTCGGGTTCTCGATGGGCACCGGCGAGCTCGCCCGCTACGTCGCGCGGTACGGCCACGAGCGGGTCGCGAAGCTCGCGTTCCTCGCCGCGCTCGAACCCTTCCTCCCCGCCCGCGACGACAACCCCGAGGGCGTCCCGCAGGAGGTGTTCGACGGGATCGAGGCCGCGGCGGAGGGCGACCGCTACGCCTGGTTCACGCAGTTCTTCGCCGACTTCTACAACCTCGACGAGAACCTCGGTGTCCGGATCAGCCAGGAGGCCGTCACCGCCAGCTGGAACGTCGCGGTCTCCAGCGCCCCCGTCGCGGCCCACGCGGTCGTCTCCTCGTGGCTCGAGGACTTCCGCGCCGACGTCGAGGCGGTCCGCGACAGCGGCAAGCCGGCCCTGGTCCTGCACGGCACCGCGGACCGGATCCTGCCCGTCGACGCCACCGCCCGCCGCTTCCGGAAGGCCCTGCCCCAGGCGGAGTACGTGGAGATCGACGGCGCCCCGCACGGGCTGCTGTGGACCCACGCCGACGACGTCGACGCCGCCCTGCGCGCGTTCCTGCGTTGAGCCGCGGACCCGCGGGACAGGGGCCCGATTTCACCGGGCTGCGCGCCGTGTACGTCAACTGCACGCTGACCCGCTCCCCCGGCCGCAGCCACACCCAGGGCGTGATCGACCGCAGCGCGGCGATCATGGAGGCCAACGGCGTCGCCGTGGACCGGATCCGCGCGGTCGACCACGACATCGCCCCCGGCGTCCAGCCGGACATGACCGAGCACGGCTGGGCCACCGACGAGTGGCCCGCGCTGCTGGCCCGGATCCTCGCCGCCGACGTCCTGGTCGTCGCCGGACCGATCTGGCTCGGCGACAACAGCTCGGTGACCCGCCGGGTGATCGAGCGGCTCTACAGCTACTCCGGCGTCCTCAACGAGCGGGGCCAGTACGCCTACTACGGGCGCGTGGGCGGCTGCCTGCTCACCGGCAACGAGGACGGCCTCGAGCACTGCGCGATGAGCATCCTCTACAGCCTCCAGCACATCGGGTTCACCATCCCGCCGCAGGCCGACGCGGGCTGGATCGGCGAGGTCGGCCCCGGCCCGTCCTACCTCGACGAGGGCTCCGGCGGCCCGGAGAACGACTTCACCAGCCGCAACACCGCGTTCATGACCTACAACCTGCTCCACCTCGCTGCGATGATCCGCGGCGCCGGCGGGATCCCGGCCCACGGCAACCAGCGCACGGCCTGGGACGCCGGCACCCACCCCGACCACGCCGACCCGGAGCACCGATGAGCACCCTGACGACGAGCTGGCCGAGCCTGCGGGTCTCGGACTGGACGCCCACCCGCGAGACCCTGCACATGTGGACCCAGATCGTGGGCAAGATCCGCATGGCCCACGCCCCGCTGCTCAACCACTGGTGGCAGGTGACCCTCTACGTCAGCCCGCGCGGGCTGACGACGTCGACGATCCCGTACGGCACCGGGGCCTTCGAGATCGAGTTCGACCTCCTCGCCCACCGGCTCGAGATCCGCACCAGCGACGGCGGCGCGCGGAGCCTGCCGCTGCGGCCGATGCCGGTCGCCGGGTTCTACGCCGCGGTCCTGGACCTGCTCGGGCAGCTCGGGATCGAGACGGTGATCCGGCCGACCCCCAACGAGGTCGAGCCGGCGATCCCGTTCGCCGAGGACCGCACCCACGCCTCCTACGACGGCGAGGCGGTCACCCTGTTCTGGCGGCAGCTGCTGCAGGCGAACCGGGTGATGGGCGAGTTCCGGTCGCACTTCGTCGGCAAGGTCAGCCCGGTGCACTTCTTCTGGGGCGCGATGGACCTGGCGTGCACCCGCTTCTCCGGGCGGCCGGCCCCGCCGCACCCCGGCGGGGCGCCGAACTGCGCGGACTGGGTGATGGTCGAGGGATACTCCCGCGAGCTGTCCAGCTGCGGGTTCTGGCCCGGCGGCGGTGCGGAGGGCGCCTTCTACTCCTACGCCTACCCCGCCCCCGACGGGTTCGCCGACCGGCCCGTCGGCCCCGACGGGGCGTTCTACAGCGCCGAGTTCCAGCAGTTCCTGCTGCCCTACGAGGTCGCCCGCGCCGCCCCCCACCCCGACCGCGCGGTCGCCGAGTTCCTCCGCACCACCTACGAGTCCGCCGCCGACCTCGGGCACTGGGACCGCCCCGCGCTGGAGGACGACCCCTTCCGGTGGCACCGCACCGACCAGGAGAGCGCCACATGATCACCGTGACCGACCACCGCGCCGCGAACCGGTTCGAGGCCCGCGACGGCGGGACGCTCGCGGGCTCCGCGGACCACCTCCGCACCTCCGAGCTCGTCGCCTTCGTCCACACCGAGGTCGACCCGGCCTTCGAGGGGCGCGGCGTGGGATCGCTGCTGGCTCGCACGGGGATCGAGTCGGCGCAGGCCGACGGGCTCCGGGTGCTCGCCGTCTGCCCGTTCATCGCGGGGTGGCTGGCCCGCCACCCGCAGTACGCCCACCTCGAGTACCGCGCGGTCAGCACGGTCGCGGACTGACGCCGACAGATCGACATCGAGAGTCGCGGAGGAACCCCTGTGGGACAGTTCGAGGGCAGGACAGCGGTCGTGACCGGCGGCAGCACCGGGATCGGTCTCGCCACGGCCGTGCGGCTGGCGGACGAGGGCGCGCACGTGTTCGTGACCGGGCGACGGGAGGAGGAGCTCGAGGCCGCCGTCACGACCATCGGGACGGACCGGGCCACGGCGGTGGCCGGCGACATCTCCTCGGCCGCCGACCTGGACCGGCTCTACGACGCCGTCCGGGCCCGGGGCGAGGGGCTGGACGTGCTCGTGGCGAACGCCGCCATCGGCACGTTCGTGACGCTGGAGCAGACCACGCAGGAGCACGTCGACGAGGTGTTCGGGGTCAACGTCCGGGGGACGGTCCTCACCGTGCAGAAGGCCCTGCCGCTGCTCAACGACGGCGCCGCCGTCGTCCTGACCGGCTCCACGGCGGCCGATCGGGGCGCACCGGCGTTCGGCGCCTACGCGGCGTCGAAGGCGGCGGTCCGGTCCTTCGCGCGGACGTGGTCCAACGAGCTCAAGGACCGGGGCATCCGGGTCAACGTCGTCTCGCCGGCGTGGATCGAGACCCCTGGGGGCACCGCCGCCTTCGGTGACGAGGAGACCGCCCGGGCCGTCCGGGAGAACGTCGCCGCGACGGTGCCGAGGGGCCGGATGGGTCGACCCGAGGAGGTCGCTGCAGTCGTGGCCTTCCTCGCCTCGGACCAGAGCAGCTACGTCGACGGTGCGAACGTGTACGTCGACGGCGGCGAGAACCAGATCTGATCACAACCGCGATCGAGTCCCACCGGCGCAGCACCGTCCCCGAGTCGGGCATCAGCTCCCGCCGGTAGCTCCGCGACCGGCGGCTCCCCTGACCGGAGCCCCGGTCGGGGTACCGCCCGGCGACGGCGCCGCGGCCCGCCCGCCGTCCAGCGAGCGGAACGCCGGGGCGGCGAGAGCGGCGACCGCGGTGACGGCGGCCAGCCCGGCGACGATCGCCGCGGCGACGGGGAGCCCGGCGACGGCGGCGACGGCGGCCAGCGGAGCGCTGGTCAGGGCGGGGGCGGCGAGCACGACGGTGTTCTGCGCGCTCAGGACGCGCCCGCGCAGGGGGTCGGGCACGGCCTCGATGGTGAGCACGCCGAGGATGGCGGAGGTCGGGGCGTTGGTCAGCCCGACCAGCGCCGCACCGGCGAGCACCACCCACGGCGAGGCCAGCGAGCCGACGGCGACGAACCCGACGACCATGCCGACCATGCCCACGACGAACCAGGTGCGGCGGCTGATCCGGCCGGCGGTGCCCGCGTGGACCGCGGCGCCGGCGATGCCGCCCGCGGCGAGGGCGGAGAGCGTCAGCCCGGTCAGGGCGGGGAGGTCGGCAGCGGTGAAGTAGGCCGGCATCAGGGTGCTCTGCAGGGAGCTGAGCACGGCGACGAGCACCGCGGTGATCAGGGTGGCGCCCAGGACGAGCCGGTCGCGGGCGAGGAACCGCCACGACGTCCACAGGTCGGTCGCCGCGCGGCGGACCGCGCCACCCGCTGCGGTCGCGTCCCGCCCGCGCTCGGGCACGCGCCCGGTGCGGGGATCGAGCAGGAGCGTGGTCAGCGCGGCGAGCAGGCTCGTCGCGGCCGTGGCCAGCAGCAGGGTCGGCGTCAGGCCGAGGACCGCGACCAGCAGCCCACCGAGGCCGGGCGCGACCAGGACCAGGGTGTTGCCGACGGTCTCGCGGGTCGCGACCAGGCGGTCGAGCCGACCGGGGCCGCCCGGTGGTCGCGCTGCTCCGAGCCGGGCCAGGGCGGGCAGCAGGACCTCGTGGGCGGTCGCGCCCGGCACCCGGACCACCGCGCCGACGACGGCGAGGACCAGGAACCAGGTCATGTCCAGGCCCCGCAGCGCGTCGACGAGCGGCAGGGCGGCGACCGAGACCGCCCCGAGCAGGCCGGACGCGATCGACACCGCGCGGCGGTCGAGCCGGTCGACCAGCAGCCCGGTGAGCACCCCGGTCGCGGCCGACGCGGCCGTGGCCACGGAGGCGAGCACCCCGGCGGCCAGGACGTCGCCGGTGCGGTCGAGCACCAGCAGCGGCAGGACGACGCTCGCGATGCCCGGGCCGAGCAGGGACAGCCCGTAGGAGGTGAAGTAGACGGCGGGGCTGGTCCGCAGGGCGCGGCCCCGTGGAGCGGGCGTGGTCACGGTGTCCTCCCGGGGGTCGGACCACCAGGGAAGGCCGTGCCGCTGCGGCACGCTCAAGCGCCGGGACCCGTGAGACCCGCCACCGCCCCCCAGTGGCGGCGCGACGGCTGCGGTCGGCCCGACGTCCGGCGGCTTGACCGTGCCGCAGCGGCACGGTGTGCGATCGGGATCCGCGCCCCGCCCGGCCACCGCCCCACGAGAGGACAGGACATGACCGCCCCGGACCCGCAGCCGAGATCCATCGAGGTCGAGGAGCTCTTCGCCGACCCGGGGTTCGTCGTGCCCACGATCTCCCCCGACGGCACCCGGATCGCCTACCTCGCCCCGCACCGCGGGCGGCGCAACGTCTGGGTCCGCGGCGTCGACCAGGCCCACGACGACGCCGTCCCCGTCACCCACGACACCCGCCGCGGCATCACCACCTACCACTGGACCGGCGACCCCCGCTTCCTGCTCTACGAGCAGGACACCGACGGGGACGAGGACTGGCACCTGCACCGGGTCGACCTGGACGCCCCGGACTCCCCGGCGGTCGACCTCACCCCGATGGGGCCCGGGTCGCGGGTGTTCGCCGTCGAGCCGCTGCCCGCGGTGCCCGGCACCGTCCTGGTGTGGATGAACCCGCAGGTCGAGCGCATCGACGTCTTCCGCCTCGACGTCGCGACCGGCGGGACCGTGCTCCACCACGAGGAGACCGACCCGCTGGCCGCCACGCTGCTCGACCGCCAGGGCCGGCCCGCGTTCCGCGTCGCGACCGAGGAGGACGGCACGATCGTCCTCCTCGGGATCGATCGCGTCACCGGTGCCGCCCGGCCGCTGCGCCGCGTGGGCGGCCCCGAGTACCCGTACAGCGTGCAGCCGCAGGTGGTCACCCCGGACGGGGACGGACTGCTCGTCGGCTCCTACGCCGAGGGCGGCGACGACCTGCGGCTCGTCCGCATCGACCGCGCGACGGGCGAGGAGACCGTCGTCGCCGCCGTGCCGGGCCTGAGCCTGGACACCTTCGCCGTCCTCGCCCCGAGCGTGCTGCCGCCCGCGGTGCACGTCCACCGCGGCACGGGCGAGCCGATCGCCGCCCGGTTCGTCGCCGACCGCCCGCACATCGAGGTGCTGGACCCGGATCTCGCCCCGGTGTTCGCCGAGCTGGCGACGCTGTCGGACGGGGTGCTGGGACCGTTCTCCTCCGACGTCTCCGGCCGGCGCTGGGTCGCCACCTTCCTGCACGACCGCGAGCCGGGCGTCACCTGGTTCTACGACCGCACCACCGGCGAGAAGCGCCGCCTGTTCCAGCCCTACCCGGACCTGGACCCCGCCGACCTGGCCCCGATGACCCCGGTGCGCTTCCCCGCCCGCGACGGGCTGCCGCTGCCCGGCTACCTCACCCTGCCGGTCGGGGTGCCGCCGCAGGACCTGCCGATGGTGCTGCTGGTGCACGGCGGTCCGTGGTCCCAGGACGTGTGGGGCTACAACCCCGAGGTGCAGCTGCTGGCCAACCGGGGCTACGCGGTGCTGCAGGTGAACTTCCGCGGCTCCACCGGGTACGGCCGCCGCCACCTGACCGCCGCCGTCGGCGAGTACGGCCGCGCCATGCAGCACGACCTCCTCGACGGCGTGAGCTGGGCGGTCGCCCAGGGCATCGCCGACCCCGCCCGGATCGCGATCTCCGGTGTCTCCTACGGCGGGTACGAGGCGCTGGTCGGGATCACCGCCACCCCCGACCTGTTCGCCGCCGCCGTCAACTACGTGGGCGTGTCCGACCTCGTCACCGCGCTGCGGGCCCTGCCGCCGTTCACCCGCCGCTACAACGCCAACAGCTGGTACCGCTACCTCGGCGACCCGGACGTGCCCGAGCAGGAGGCCGAGCTGCGCGCCCGGTCGCCGATCACGATGGTCGACCGGATCCGGACGCCGCTGCTGGTCGCCCAGGGCGCCAACGACGTCCGCGTGCCGCAGGAGCAGTCCGACCGCATCGTGGCCTCGCTGCACGAGCGCGGGGTCCCGGTGGAGTACCTGCTCGCCCACGACGAGGGGCACGGGTTCGAGAACGAGGAGAACCGGCTCCGGCTGTACCGGGCGATCGAGCGCCACCTCGCCGAGCACCTGGGCGGGCGGCGCGGGGCGACGGCCGACGGGGACGCGGCGTGACGGCGCCGTCCGCTCATCGGCGCGCCCGGGACGGGCCTCAGCCGGCGGGTCGCCCGAGCACGGTCCCGACGAACCGCTGCGCCCGCTCGCGCAGACCGGCGCGGCGCTCGTCGACCGTGGTGCCCGGGTCGGGCCGCAGCGCCGCGGTGGCCCGCTCGACGCGGACGTGCTGCGCGCAGGCCAGGTCGCCGCACACGTAGGTGCCCACGGTGTCCCCGCCGCGGCCCGCCGCCCCGGCCCGGCGGGCCACGAGCAGCTCCACCCGGCCGGGCGCACGGGTGGTGCGGCACAGCGCGCACATCGCCGCGGTGCGCACCGCGCCCTCACCGGCCCGCAGCGCGATCCCGACGACGTCGTCCGGGCCGGGCACGAGCAGCACCCCGCGGGCGGGGGCCTTCGGGTCGCGCCAGCCGAGCACGTCGTCGAGCGCGTCCAGGTCCAGGTCGCGGACCCAGTCCGGGAGCGTCAGCCGGGCGGCCTCGCCCTTCGTGGTGTTGGCGATCGCGCGCCGGATGCGGGTGTCGGTGCTCATCGTCGTCCTCGGTGCGGTCGGTACGGGTGTCGCGATCGCGTCTCCGTGATCGGCACCCGCCAGTCGACACCGTGCCGCAGGGGCACGGTCAAACCCTGCCGGTCGCCGTCGTCGACCGCCCCCACCCGGCAGGACGAGAGGAACGACCGTGGCCTGGAGCACCCGCCGACTCGCCGACCTCACCGGCACCACCGTGCGGGCCCTGCGGCACTACCACGACGTCGGCCTGCTCGAGCAGCCGCGCCGCGGCGCCGACGGCCGCAAGCAGTACGGCGTCGCGCACCTCGTCCGGGTCCTGCGCATCAGGCGCCTCACCGACCTCGGGTTCACCCTCCCGCAGATCGCCGGGATGGGCGACGCCGACCGGCACCCGCGGGAGGAGCTGCGCGGTCTCGACGCCCACCTGGTCCGGACGCTCGACCGGCTGGGGGACGTGGAGGCCGAGGTCCGCCGCGTCCTCCTGCGGGAGGTCGCACCCGGTGCCACCGCGGAACCCCGGACCGCCGTGCGCCCGCGCCGCCGCTCGGCTTGACCCTGCCGCGACGGCACGGTGTGCACTCGGCAGCGGTCGCCGCGCTCCGCCGCCGGACGGGCACTCCGCCGAGCACCCCGGTGAGGCGCGCGACCGGCCCGATCCGCCTCCGAACGGAACCACCGATGAACGCACCCGGCCGTCACCGGGACGCACCGACCCGCCCCGGACCGCCCCGCTCCGCCGTCGACGGCTCCCGGCCGTTCGGCGCCCACCTGCGCATGAGCTGGTGGAAACCGCTCGTGGTCCTCCTCGCGCCACCGCTGCTGCTGGTGGTCCTCCAGGTCCTGCTCTGGCCGGTCGTCGCCGTCGCCGAGGGCAGCGACGACCCCTTCGCACCCGGACTCACACCGCTGAAGCTCCTGACGACCAACCTCCTCGTCGTCGTGACCGCCCTGCTGACGGTCCTGCTCCTCGTGCGGATGACCGGGGCCCCCTGGCGCAGCCTGATCACCTCCCCCCGGGCGTTCGACCCCCGCCGCCTGGCGCAGTACGGGATCGGCGCGGCGCTGCTCGTGGGGGTCGGCATCGGCGCCATCGCCCTCCTCGCCCCCGGGTCCACCGGCTGGACCACCTTCGGGATCACCGGCACGACCGTCGCCCTCCTGGTGGTCGTCCTGCTGACCACTCCGCTGCAGGCCGCCGGCGAGGAGGTGGTCTACCGCAGCGCGGCCCTGCCGGCCGCCGCGTCCTGGGTGCGCCCGGTCCGTCCGGCCCTGGTCGTCGGCCTCGTGGTCTCCAGCCTGACCTTCTCCGCGACCCACGGCTCGACCGACCCGTGGCTCGTCGCGTACTTCGCCCTGTTCGGCGCGTGCGCGGGGCTCACGGCGATCATCAGCGGCGGGATCGAGGCGGCCGTGGCGCTGCACGCCACCCAGAACGTCCTCACCTTCATCGTGGGTGCGCTGATGGCGGGCGGCGGGATCCTCGGGATCGACCGCTCGTCCGGGGTCGGTGGCCCGTTCCTGCTGATCCCCGCCGCCGCCTTCGTCGGCATGGTCGTGCTCGTCCTGGTGCGGGAGCGACGGGCGCGACCCACCGGCCCCGGCCCGCTCGCCGACGCCGCGGCACGCACGAGCACGCCCGCGGACGAGGGCGGTGCGCCGTGACCGAGGAGCGGGAGACGACCGCGACGGACGCCCCCGTGCTCCTGTGCGGTCCCGTCCTCCTGAGCGCCCGCGCCGGGCGGATCGCGTGGACGCGGTCCCCGTCGGCCCGGTCGCGCCGCCCTCCCGACGAGCCGCGGCGGACCGGTCGAGCGCGGTCGGCCGCGCCCCGTGACCTGCAGCACCCGCACTGGAGCGTGCCGCGGCGGCACGGCCGACCCCGACCGGACCCACCGACCTCGAAGGAGACACCGTGACCGGAGGAGCGCGCCTCGACGACCCCGGGCCCGGAGCCCGACCCCTGCACCGCGCCGTCCGCCGACCCGTCCAGATCGTCCGCGCCGACCTGCGCGCCTACCTCGTCCTGAACCTGGTCATGTACGGCGCGGCCGTCGCCGGCTTCGTCACGGCCCTGGCCTTCCCCGAGCTGAACGCGGCGCGGGTGACCGCCCTGCAGGACGACGGGACCGCGGACCTCGTGCTGTCGCTGCTCAGCAACGTCTGGCTGTTCGCCCTGACCATCCTGGCGGTCAACACGCTCACGGTCGGCGTGCTGATGATCGTGCTGCCGTCCCTGGTCGTGCCGTTCGCCGGCCTCGCGCTCTTCGCCTACAAGGCGGTCGAGATCGGGGTGACCCTCGCCCCGGCCGACGCGACGGGGTGGCTGATCCTGATCCCGCACTTCCCGACGTTCCTCATCGAGTTCCAGGCCTACATCCTCCTCGTGCTCGGCGCCCACCTGCTCGGGAGGTCCTGGCTGCGCCCCGCGACCGCCGGTGCAGCGGACCGCCGCCAGGGGTACGTCCACGGCCTGCGGCAGCTCGGGTGGTTGAGCCTGCCCGCGCTCGCGCTGTTCGTCATCGGTGCGGTGTACGAGGCGTTCTCGCTGCGCTACCTGGTCCCCCTGCTGGTCCAGGCGGTGTCGTGACCCCGCTCGGCGTGGACCCGACCGCCGGGCGCTGACCCCCTCGCCGGACGGGTCGACGCCCGTCGCGGTCAGGGGAGGGGCAGCTCCCGGAGCTGCCGGCGGGAGGTGATGCCCAGCTTGCGGAAGACGCTGCGCAGGTGGGCCTCCACCGTCCGCGGACTGAGGAACAGCTGCGCCGCGACCTCCCGCGACGTCGCCCCGGTCGCCACCAGCCGCGCGACGTGCAGCTCCTGCGCGGTCAGCACGTCCGTCGGCCGAGCGGTCCGCGTGCGCGGGTGCTCGCCCGTGGCCCGCAGCTCCCGCGCCGCGCGCGCCGCGAACGCCTCCGCGCCCATGCCCGACAGCAGCTCGTGGGCGGCGCGGAGCTGCTCGCGGGCGTCCTGGCGGCGGCCCTCCCGGCGCAACCACTCCCCGTACACGAGGTGGGTGCGGGCGAGGTACGCCACCATCCGGCAGTTCCCGAGCCGCTCGACGGCCTCGCGGTAGTGCTCCTCGGCGACCGGGCCGGTGCTGGTCAACGCGCGCGAGCGCGCCGCCAGCCCGAGCGCCCACTCGGTACCGCTCGCCCGCGCCCGTGCGTCGAGCTCGTCCCGCGCCTCGACCGCACGCTGCGGCCGGCCCGCGCGGGACGCCGCCTCGACGAGCTCCGGGAGCGCCAGGTTGCTGTGGGGCAGTTCGGGGCCCTGGCACGCCCGCGCGGCCGCGTCCAGCGCGGCCGGGTAGTCGCCCTCGCCGTTGTGCAGCACCGCCAGCGCGGCCGCGGTCCAGGTGACCTCGGTGCCCGCCCTCCCCCCGGTCGCCGGCGGGGCGATGGCCGCCCGGAGCTCGACGGTCTCGGCCCGGCGGCCGCGCCAGGACGCGATCGCGAGCCGGGCGTGGTGCAGCGGCACCGCCCCGGTCGCCCGCGTGATCGCGGCCTCCTCGACGGCCAGCTCCTCGGCCCGGGCGAGCTCGCCGACGAACACCAGGGTGACCGACCGGGTGACGAGCGAGAGGGGGAGGTCGGCCAGTGCTCCGGCGTCCCGGGCCAGCTGGACGCTCCGGCGGGTCAGCACGTCGGCCAGCCCGTCGTCGAAGAGCGCGAACGCGATGCGGCTGGCCAACCACAGCCACTGGCGGCCACGACCGTGCTCCGCGGTCGCCGCGGGCGGCAGGTCGCCGCGAAACGCCTCCACCGCCCGGCGCAGGCCCGGCACACCCGCCGCGTAGCCCTGCGTGAACGTCGTCACCAGCCCGTCGAGCACGAGGTCCGCCGGCGTCGGCGGTCCGGGCGGGGGCGGTGCGGCCCGGGCGGCGTCGGCCACCTCCAGCACGTCCCGGCCCCCGTCGGAGGCGCCGAGGACGACCGCCGCGTCCAGCGCGTGCAGGTAGGTCTCGCGGGACAGCGCCGCGTCCAGCGGGGCGAGCGCCCGGGCGGCCTCCAGCAGGGGTCCCAGCACGTCGTTCCCCCGGGCCAGGTGGAACCCGATCCGGGCCCGGAGCAGCTCGAGGCGGGCGTGCTGCAGCGCGTCCCACGGCCCGGCCGCCGCGACCCCCAGCAGGTCCCGCGCGGCCTCGGACGCGCCCGCCCGGTGCAGGACGTGCGCGGCGTCCAGGGCCCGCCGCGCACGCGCCGCGGACCCGGGGGTCAGCTCGGTCGCCCGCGCCAGGAACGCCGCCGCAGCGGCCAGACCACCGCGGGCCCGCGCCCGGCCGGCCGAGCGCTCCAGCTCGGCGGCGACCTCCTCGTCGGTGCCCAGCACGGCCTGCGCGCGGTGCCAGGTCCGCCGGTCGGGGTCGACCTGCGGATCGGTGACGACGGCGAGCGCGCCGTGCGCGCGGCGGACGTCCGGGAGGGCGGCCGCCCGGTACACCGCACAGCGCACCAGCGGGTGGGAGAACCGCACGCGGGTGCCGATCTCCACCAGGCCGGCGGCCTCCGCGGGCTCCGCCGCCCCACGGGCGATGCCCAGGTGCGCCGCCGCGCGCCACAGCAGCGCCGCGTCACCGGTCGGCTCGGCGGCCGCGACCAGCAGCAGCGCCTGCGTGTCGGCCGGCAGACCGGCCGAGCGGCGCCGGAAGCCGTCCTCGATCCGCTGCGGCACGTCCAGCACCCCGCGCAGCTCGTACCCGCCGGCCAGCTCGGCCGCGGGCGCGCCCCGGGCCATCTCGAGCAGCGCCAGGGGGTTGCCGCGCGCCTCGGCGACGATCCGGTCGCGCACCTCGTCGTCCAGCGGCGCGTGCACCGCCGAGGCCAGCAGCGCTCGGGCGTCGGCGTCGCCCAGCCCGTCCAGGCGCAGCTCGGGCAGGCCGGCGAACAGGTGGTCGCCGGGGTCGCGCAGCGCGACCACCCACGCGATCCGCTCGGCCGCGAGCCGCCGCGCCACGAACGCCAGGACCTGCGCGGACGCCCGGTCCAGCCACTGCGCGTCGTCCACCAGGCACAGCAGCGGCGCGTCCTCGGCGACCTCCGCGAGCAGGGTCAGCACCGCCAGCCCCACCAGGAACCGGTCCGGCGCCGGACCGGCGCGCATCCCCAGCGCCACCCCCAGCGCCGCCTGCTGCGGCTCGGGCAGCGCCCCGGCCCGCTCCAGCAGCGGCGCGCACACCTGGTGCAGGCCCGCGAACGCGAACTCCGCCTCCGACTCCACCCCCGCCGCGGCCACCACCCGGAACCCCGAGCGTGCCGCGGCGTCACGGACGTGCTGCAGCAGGGCGGTCTTGCCGACCCCGGCCTCCCCGCACAGCACCGTCGTGGCGCTGCTCCCGCGCTGCGCCCCGTCCAGCAGGTGGTCGAGCGCCTCGCGCTCGACGCCCCGCCCCACCAGCACGACCGGCCTCCTCGGGGCGTCGCCGCGGCACCCGCGCGCACGCTACCGGTGGTGGTCACCGGCGCGCACCGCCCGGCCCGGACGTCCCCGACCGTGCCGCTGCGGCACCGTCCGGCGCGGGTCGGACGCGCGCGCGTGGCCCGCTGGCGCACCGGTGTTCGGCTCCCGTCCAGCACGACGTCACCCGGCCGAGTGAGACTCCGGGCCTGTCGGTGAAGCGACCGTCAGGAACGCGACGAGAGGACCTCTCATGAGGGCACGAGGGCTACGGCGCCCGGCGGTGGTGGCCGCCGCACTGGTCGTCGGAGGCGCGCTGGCGGTGGCGCCGACCGCGGCGATCGCCCAGGGCGACGACAGCCGGCGCGGCGCCACGGGCAACATGATCTTCATACACCCGGACGGCTCGGACGCCGCGATCTGGGAGGCCGCGCGGACCTACTGGCGCGGCCCGGACGCCACCCTGAACTGGGACGAGCTCCCGGTGACGGTGAACTACCGCGGGCACGCCGCGGACGACCTGACCACGAGCTCCAACGGTGGGGCGACGACCCACGCCTTCGGCTTCAAGGTCGACGCCCCGGACTCGTTCGGCACCGACTCCGGCGCCGAGGACGTGCTGGCCGGCGACGCCGCCGTGCCGCGCACCATCAACGCGCTGTCCGGCTACCCGGGCAGCTGGCTGCGCGAGGCCGCGAACGCGGGGCTGCCCGTGGGTGTCGTCAACGACGGGGACGTGGCCGAGCCGGGCACCGCGGCGTTCCTCACCGAGGTCACCGAGCGGAGCGACGCGTCGGCCCTGGAGATCGCCCGCCAGCTCGTGCAGGGTCGGCCCGGCTTCGACGCGGCCGACGTCGACCCGGTCGTGATCATGGGTGGCGGCGAGGACCTGTTCTTCCCCACCGGCACCCCGATCTGCACCCCCGAGCAGCTGGGCACCACCCGGAGCGGACCCGTCCCGACCACGCCGGCCTCCTGCGTGGTGCACCGCCCGGCCGGCGACACGATCGACGCCGACGGTCCGGCCCCCACGGGCGGGCTGCGCACCGACGGGCTGAACCTGGCCCAGGCCGCGGTCGACGAGGGCTACACCCTCGTGCGGACCCGCGCGGAGTTCGACCGGCTGCGCGACACGGTCGCCGCCGACCGCCGCCTCGCGCGGTCGATCAAGGTGCTCGCCCTGTTCGCCGACGAGGACATCTTCAACGACGAGACCGAGGAGTCGCTGATCGCCCGCGGCCTGGTCGACCCGAGCGTGCCGGCCGAGGCCAAGGAGACCAACCTCGTCCTGTACGGCTCCGAGCCCGGCACCCCGGGCTACCGGCCGCCGACGGCGCCCGAGATGGCGGCGGTCGCCACCACCGTCCTCGACGCCCACAGCCGGGCCGCGCGCAAGCCGTTCGCGACCGTGTGGGAAGTGGAGGGCACCGACAACTTCGCCAACAACGACAACGCGATCGGCACCCTGCTCGAGGCCCGCTACTCCGACGAGATGATCGGGGTGGCGCGCGGCTACCTCGCGCAGAACCGCCGCACCACGATCCTCACAGCCGCGGACGGCAACGCGGGCGGCCTGCAGCTGGACAGCCTCAACATCGACGAGCCCCTCCCGCCGACGGTGGGTCGGGGCGCGCCGATCAACCCGACCACGTCGGCGACCCCGTCCGTGACCGCCGCGCTCGACGGCCGCTACGGCGCGGACACCGCGCCCTTCGTCGCCGAGCCCGACCAGTTCGGGCAGCGGCTGGCCTTCGGGGTGGCCTGGGCCGGCACCGGCGACTACGCGGGCGGCGTCGTGACCCGCGCCGAGGGCCAGCGGGCGCCCGCCGTCGCCGACCTCTACCGGCGGTTCGAGAACCAGGACGTCTACCGCATCGCCTACCTGACGCTGTTCAACCGCCTGCTGCCCTTCCCCGAGGGCCGGGTCGCGCCGACCCGCGCCGAGGGGGAGGGTGCGGACACCACCGCACCGGGCACCACCGCGCCGGGCACCACGCCGGACGCCCCCGCACCCGGCACCACGGCACCGGACACCACGGCACCCGGGACCACCGCACCGGAGACCACCGCGCCCGACCCAATCACGCCCGACCCGGCGGCACCCGACCCGGCCGCACCGGGCGCTCCCACCGGCGGCTGACGCCGCGGCCCCGGCAGGAGCAGCTCACGGGCTGATCGGAGCCCGCCGCGCCGGACGGGGCGGCGCACCGGATGCACGCGCTCCGGGCGACCAGGACGGTCGCCCGGAGCGCGCGCCGTCCGACGAGGACCGCCCCGCCGGCGAGGCTGTCGCGGCTCGGCGGCAGGCGCGGGGTCACGCCCCCGCGATCCGCCGCGCCCGCGCGAGGTTGGCGATCAGCTCGTCCCGGGTCTGGTGCTGCAGCGCGTCCCACGCCGGCTGGCCGGGAGCGCTGCGCCAGGCCTCGCTGAGCGGGCTGTTGTCGACGGCGTCGAACCCGAACTCGTCGTACAGCCGCGTCACGAGCTCCACGGCCTCGGGGTGGTCGCTGGAGGTCGGCAGGGCCAGGCGGCGCGGGGTGCCGCGCGGGGTCCCGGCCGTGGTGATGCGGTGGGACTGGATGTGGGTGAAGGCCTGCACGACCCTCGACCGCGGCAGCTGCTCCTGGCGCAGCTGGTAGACCGTCTTCTCCCCCGAGTCGATCGCCGGGAAGCGGCCGTCGCGCCAGACCATGTAGTTGTTCGTGTCGAGCACGATCTTCCCGGCCAGCTCGGCGGCCGGCATGTCGTTCGAGAGCTTGAGCGGCACCGCCACGACGGCGAAGTCGCCGGCCGCGGCGGCGCCGGCGGCCGTCTCCGCCCGCGCCGCCGGGCCGAGCTCGTCGACGAGGTCCCGCAGCGTCCCGGGTCCTCGCGAGTTGGCGAGGACGACGCGGTAGCCGCGGGCGACCGCGGCCCGCGCGATCTGGCTCCCGACCTCGCCCGCGCCGATGATCCCGATCGTCGTCATCGGGCTCCTGGCTCCTCCCCGCGGGTGTCGGCGGGTCGCGCCTCGGCCTCCAGGAGGTCGTGGATCCGCCGGAGGACGTCGAGCTGGGCCGGGTTGTAGAGCTCCTGCATCGCGGCCGCCGCGATCCGGGCGACCGACCGCGGCCCGCCCGGGGCATCGGCGTACGGGTCGAACATCTGCGGGTGCTCGGCCCGGATCCGGCGCACGACCGGGACCATGCGCCTCGCCAGGTCCCGGCGCACGTCGGCATCGGCGTCGGCGGGCAGGCCGTCGAACTCGCGGTCGGTCGGGTCGGAGGGCGCGCTGCGCACCAGCTCGGCGTAGGCGTCCCGGTGCCGCGGCCCCAGGACCCGGGACATGACGAGCACCATCGAGCGGTCGGCCTCCGACAGCGGCGCCGCGGCGGCCGCCTGGGCGAGGTCGGCGGGCAGGTCGGCGGGCACGTGGTGCCGCAGGATCAGACCCAGCTCCATGCGCGCCCGCTGCAGCCGCTCGATCGTGGCGCCCAGCTCGGCGTCCACGGTGCGCAGCGCGTCGGTGGGGTGGTGGTCGTCCTCCCCCAGCTCGGCGATCCGGGCCAGCGAGAAGCCGAGGTCGACCAGCCGCTTGATCCGCAGCAGCCGCACGAGGTGGGCGACGCCGTACTGCTTGTAGCCGTTCGAGCGCCGGTCGGGCTCGGGCAGCAGCCCGACCTCGTGGTAGTGCCGGACCGCCCGCAGGCTCGTCCCGGCGAGCTCGGCGATCTCCCGCGTGCTCCAGGCCATGGCCCCACCCCACACCGTGCCCCCGCGGCACGGTCAAGCGCGCGGCGGAGCCTCGCCTCCAGGCGCGAGCGGACGTCGTCGCACCGGCCGACGATCGGGTCGCGGACGCCCGCACGGCGGCGGCGATCTCGTGGGTCGGGCGAGGACCGCCGCGACGACGGCCGAGGCCCGGTCCCCGTCGCCGACCGCCCGCTCGACGACCGCCCGCTCGACGACCGCGGGGTCCGGTGCGCGGCGCGGGGCCGGGAGCGCCCCGCTCGCGGAGAGCAGCGCGAGCACCGCCGCCGTGCGGACGTCGGGCCGCTCGCCGCCCTCCCGCACCGCGCGGAGGTGGGCCCGCAGCGCGGCCTCGTGGTGGGGGTCCGGCGCCGGCCGAACGGTGACGGGGTGCAGGCCCAGCGGGCGGGTGCGCTCCCGGCGGACGCGGCCGCGCTCGACGAGGCGGTCGACGACCGGCTTCCACAGCTCGGCGCCCAGCTCGGGGACGAGCGACCGGACCGCCCGGGGCCAGCGCGCGACCGTCGCGCGGGCGGACCGCAGCACGGGGTCGGTCGGCGGGTCGTCGCCCAGGGCGACGACGGTGGGTCCGTCGGTGGCGACCAGGCCCCGGTGGGCGAGGTCGACGAGCACGGCGCCGCCGAGGGCGTGCAGCAGGGTGGTGGCGGTCGCCGGTGGGCCGACCTCGTCGTGCAGCAGCAGCAGCACGACGTCCTCGACGATCAGCGGGCCGGTCACGGGTCCTCCTGCTCTCCGACGGGACCGTCAGGCCGGCGGGAGCAGTCGCGCGCTGCTGCGCCGGAAGGCCCAGACGACGACCAGCACGACCAGGACGGTCAGCGGCCAGCCCATCGCGATCCGGGCGGCGCCCAGCCAGCCGGTCTCGTCGCTGGTGTAGAGCCACTGCTGCACGCCGAACCGGGCGCCGGACACCCCCGCCGCGAAGAGCGTCGCGACGTCGTGGGCGCGCAGCGCGCGGGGATCGGCCCGCCAGGCGTGCGTACCGCCGTGCACGAGGTTCCACACGACGCCGGTGAGCGGTCGGCGGACCAGCACCGATCCGAGCGCGACGAGGAACGCGGCCAGGTAGGTCCAGATGCCGAGGACGAAGAAGTCGCGCGCGTCCCCGGTCAGCAGCACGACGCCGACGGCGACGGCGAGCCCGAGCAGCCCGCCGACCGCCAGGGTGAACGGCTCCCCCCGGAGGAGCCGGTAGCCGGTGATCGCCAGCGCGACGGCGACGGACGCGATGATCGTCGTCGTCAGGGACAGGAACGCGTTCGCCGCCACGAAGACGGCGACGGGGGCGGCGGACCAGACGAACCCCATCGGGCCGCCCACCTGCTCGAGCAGCGTCGGCGACCGGTCGGGCGGGGCCACCGGGACGGTCGGCTCCTCCCCCGCCGGGCCGCGGCGGTGGTCGCTCGTGCTCATGGGTCCTCCTGGATCGCGGGGTGGTGCGCCTCCAGGCAACGCCGTGCCGCTGCGGCACGCTCAAGCCGCTGTGACCGGGACCACGCGGCTCCCGGGCGCCCGCCGGTCGGTCGAGCACCGGCGTCCCGCCGCCGGTGGCGCGGAGCACTCCGCGGCGCCCGGGGTTGACCGTGCCGCGACGGCACGGTGTTCCCTCCTCGACGACGACGAGCGGACCGCCGACCACCCGAGCGACCTGCGCACCCCGTCCGCCGGTGCCCGCATCCCCAGGAGGAGGACCGTGTTCACGAAGTACCGGCGGCGCTGGCAGCTGTCGAGGGCGAAGCCGGGCGACGGGAGCCGACTGCCGGACTACCGCCTGTGGCAGCTGTTCTCCCGCTCCCTGTTCTCCGTCGACCTCGCGGACCGCACCGGCCGCCACGTCTTCGAGGTCGACGTCCGCCACGGGCGCGACAGCTCGTCGAGCAAGCGGCCCGCCGCGCTCTACCGCGACGGCGTCCAGGTGCAGGTCGGCAACCTGCCGGTGGCGTTCCCGGTGCCCGGTGGCGTCATCGAGGTCGCCGTCAGCCAGTTCGGCGTCAAGCGCATGCACCTGGTCGGCGACGACGGCCGCGAGCACGTGCTGCACCCGCACCCGCGCTCCGCGGAGGGGCTGCGGGCCCGGTTCGAGCGGCGGTTCCCCCGCACGAGCGCGGTCGTCAGCGCCGTGGGCCTGGTCGTGCTGCTGGTGGGCCTCGCGTTCGCGCTCTCCGCCGCGGCGGAGCAGATCACGCGGGCCGAGGCCGTCGCGCAGTACGTCGGCACGTACGTCCCACCGTTCCGCCTGCCCGGCTGGGCGACGTTCCCGCTGGCCGCCGCCGGGGTCCTGGCGGCCGTCGACCGCGCGCTCCGGCTCAGGAGCACGTGGATGGCCGACTGATGCCGCTCGTCGAGATCCCACCCGACACCCGAGCCCAGGAGGGGCTGTTCCGTGAGCGCACCTGATCCCGCCCCGGCGACCGCGGGTCCGGCGGCGCGGCCCGCCCGGTCCCCGGTGGACGCCTCACCGCTCGCCACGTCCCGGCCGTTCGGCGCCCACCTGCGGATGAGCTGGTGGAAGCCGCTCGTCCTCCTCGTGGTCCTGCCGGTCGTCCTCGTGGTCCTGCAGGTGCTGGCCCTCCGGCTCGTCGGGGTCGTCGAGGGCACCGACGACCCGCTGGACCCGCAGTTCACGCCGCTGGAGGCCCTGGCCGTCAACCTGGCCATCGGCGCCACCGGCCTGGTCGCGGTCCTGCTGCTGGTGTGGATGACCCGGGTGCCCTGGCGCGCGCTGCTCAGCTCCCGACGGGCGTTCGACCGGCGGCGCCTGGCCCACTACTCGATCGGCGCGGCGCTGCTGGTCGCGGCCGGGGTGGGGGTGCTGGCCGCCGTCGCCCCGGCCGCCACCGGCTGGACGACCTTCGCGATCAGCGGCACCACGATCGCCCTCCTGGCCGTCACCGTCCTCACCATCCCCGTGCAGGCCGTCGGCGAGGAACTGACCTACCGCGCCGTCGTGCTGCCCGCCGCCGCGAGCTGGGTGCGCCCGGTCCGCCCGGCCCTGGCCCTCGGGCTCGTGGTCTCCGCCGTGGTGTTCACCGTGCTGCACGGCTCGACCGACCCGTGGCTGGCCGGCTACTTCACCGTCGTCGCCCTCAGCACCGGCCTGATGATGATCCTCAGCGGCGGCCTGGAGGCACCCATCGCCTTCCACGTCGTCAACAACGTCCTGGCCGGGATCGTCAACAACGTCCTGGCCGGTGGGGAGACCCCCACCATCGACCGCGCCACCGACACCGGCGGCCCGTACCTGCTCATCCTCGTCGCCGTCAACATCGCCATGGTCGCCCTCGTCGTGCTCTACGAACGGCGGCGGCGGACGGCCGACCACCGCGTCTCCTGAGCGGGCCGGTCTCCCGACGGCGGCGACGGCGCGCTGCGGGGTCGGGCACCCGCTCGGCCTGACCGTGCCTCAGCGGCGCGGTGTCGACTGGGGGTGTGACCACCGCGTTCGAGCACAAGATCGTCCGGTTCGAGATGGGCTGGAAGGGGTTCGACCATCCCGGCCTCGAGCGTCACCTGAGCGACCTCGGCGCCGAGGGGTGGGAGGCGGTCAGCACCCTCCAACCGAGCATCGGCGCCGCAGCCACCGACATCGTCGTCCTGCTCAAGCGGATCCGCTGACCCGGCCGGCGTCCCGGTCAGCGGCCGGCGGGCCGAGCCCGGGGGCGCGGACCGCTGCGCCCGCCCCGCGCCGGCCGGCGCGGCGCTCGTCGACGGCGGCGCGGGGCACGGTCGAACGGGCGCCGTGACCGCTCTCACCGGCGCAGGACCCGGTGCGGAGCTTGACCGTGCCGCGGCGGCACCGTCTTCCCTGGTGGTGCCGGCGCACCGCACCGGCTCGATCCGCACCGGAAGGCCGCCATGAGCACCACCCCCGTCCACCCCGCTCCGACGTCCCCGGCCGCCCCGACCCCGGTGTCCCAGCGGGCCCTGGCCCCCGACCTCGCCCGCGGGATGATGCTGCTGCTCATCGCGCTGGCGCACGTGCCGTGGTTCCTCTGGACCTCGCAGCTCGGCTCCACCCTGCTGCACCCGGCGCAGGGCGGCGTCGCCGACCGCATCGCCCAGGCCGTGACGATCGTGGTCGTCGACGGGCGGGCCTGGACGCTGTTCGGGCTGCTGTTCGCCTACGGCATCGGTCAGCTCCACGCCCGCGCGATCGCCACCGGCAGCACCGAGCGGGACGTCCACCGGCTCCTGCGCGCCCGCCACTGGTGGCTGCTCGCGTTCGGCCTGGTCCACGCCGCGCTGCTCTGGCAGGGCGACATCCTGGGCACCTACGGCGTGCTCGGGCTGCTGCTCGTGCCGCTGTTCCTGCACCGCAGCGACCGCACGCTGAGGATCTGGATCGGGGTGCTCCTCGGGGTCGCCGCGGTGGGCGGCGCCGCGCTCGCCGCGCTGGGCCAGCTCGTCCCCACCGGCGCCGGGGGGCTGACCCTGCAGCAGCAGGCGGCCGCCGAGCCGAGCTACCCCGCCTCGGTCCTGCTCCGGCTGGTGCTGTGGGCCCCCGTCCCGATCTCGTCGCTGGTCGGGCTGGTCATGCCCGCCGCGTTCCTCATCGGGATCCTCGCCGCCCGCCACCGCGTCCTCGACGAGCCCGGTGAGCACCTGCCGCTGCTGCGCCGCACCGCCGTGCTCGGCCTCGCGCTCGGCTGGGGCGCCGGCTCGGTGCAGGCCCTGCTCCACCTCGGGGTGCTCGTCGTGCCGAACCCGTCGGCGTTCGTGTCCCTGCACCTGTTCACCGGCGTCTTCGCCGGCGTCGGCGCGGCCGCCCTGTTCGGGCTGGTCGCCCACCGGGTCGGCGCCCGGGGCGCGACGCCGCCGCTCGCCGTCCGCGCGCTCGTCGCGCTGGGCCGCCGGTCGCTGTCGGGGTACCTGGCGCAGTCGCTGGTGCTCGTGCCCGCGCTGGCGGCGTGGGGCCTGGGGCTCGGGGCCCACCTGACCAGCGCCACCGCGGTGCTGGTCGGGACCGGGGTGTGGCTGCTGACCGTCGTCGTCGCCCACCGGCTCGACCTCGCCGGGGTCCGCGGGCCGGCCGAGGTGGCGCTGCGGCGCCTCACCTACCGGCCCGCGCGGGCCGGTGACCGGTCCCGCGCCGGCGGCGCCTGAGCGCACCGCGACGCACGGCGTCCGCCGGCCGGGCCGGCCCCGGACCGCGGCGCGACAGGGGAGGGTTCGTCCTGCGGCACGGCCCCGCCGTCCCCGCCCGGCCGGGGCGCCGCGAGCGCGGTCGTGCTCGACCGCACCGGCGAGGTGCTCGCGGCCGGGCGAGGACGGCCCGGACGAGGTGGTGCCGGGAGCGACGGTGCCGTCGCGGCACAGCGGGATCAGGGACTTCTACCGATGCGAGGCCACCACCGTCCGGGCGAACCTGAGCGCGTGACAGCAGCCCGCCCCGAGCCGATCGTCGTCGTCCGCACCGGTCGCGCTGGTCGCTACGCCGACTGGCGGGCCGCGTCGGAGCTCCCGGGGTGGTGGCAGCGGCAGGCCCTGTGCGGCGGCGTGGGCGGCGGTGTGTTCTTCCCCGTCGAGGACGAGCCAGCACCGGCCAGGGACCGCCGCGAGCGCATCGCCGAGGCCATCTGCGCCGCCTGCCCGGTCCGCGAGCCGTGCGCCGTCCACGCCCTGGCCCACCGGGAGCTCCACGGCGTGTGGGGCGGGCTGTCGGAAGCGGACCGCCGGCACCGGCTCGCCCACCCCTGACCCATCGACGACGACACGGGAGGAACTGCAGTGGCCTGGAGCACCCGCGAGCTCGCCGATCTCGCCGGCACCACCGTCCGGGCGGTGCGCCACTACCACGACATCGACCTGCTGCCCGAACCCCGGCGCGGCACCAACGGCTACAAGCACTACGGCGTCACCCACCTCGTCCGGCTGCTGCGCATCAAGCGCTTCACCGAGCTGGGGTTGACCCTGCCCCAGATCGCCGAGCTGGGCCACACCGACCAGGACCCCCGCGACGCCCTGCGCCGCCTCGACACCCGCCTCGCCCGATCGATCGACCGCCTGCAGCACACCCGCGGCGAGGTCCACCGGATCCTCCAGCAGACGACACCGGTCGACCTCCCCCCCGCCCTCGCCCCCACCATCCCCATCACCGTGCTCGCCGACGCCGACCGCGCCCTGCTGGTCGTCATGAGCCGGGTCCTGGACCCCACCGCGTTCACCGCCGTGATCGACGCACTGCGGGCCCTGCCACCCAGCACCGCGGGCGCCGAGTTCGACCACCTGCCCCCCGACACCGACGAACCCGCCCGCCAGGACCTCGCCGTGCGCCTGCTGCCCCGCAGCCGCACCCTGCTCACCGCGCTCCCCCCGCAGTGGGGCGGCACCGGCCCGGCCTGGAGCACCACCGCCGTCCGGGCGACCGCCCAGGCCGTGGCCGAGCTGTACAACCCCGCCCAGCGCGACGTCCTGCACCGCATCGGGCTCCTGCTGCGGTCCCGCCCGGACCCGGTCGACCGCACCGTCCCCGCGCGCGAGCCGGCGCTCGCCTGACCGGGCCGCGACGGCACGGTGTGGACTGTCCGACGTGGAGGACCGTCCGACCCTCGCCCGTCGCTCCCTGCTCACCGCGGCCCTGGCCGGCCTGGGCACCGCGCTGACCGGCTGCGGGAGCGCCACCGCGCCCGCCGTCCCGTCCTCCGCCGCCCCGTCCTCTGCTCCCCCGTCGTCCACCGGGCTGCCGCTGCCGCCGCCCGCCGCGCCGGACGATCCGGACCTGGCCGCGCTCGAACGCCGCTCCGGCGGCCGGCTCGGCGTGCACGCCCTCGACACCGGGACCGGCGCGACCGTGTCGCACCGGGGCGGGGAGCGGTTCCTCATGACGTCGACCGCGAAGCTGCTCCTCGCGGCCGCCGTGCTGGACCGCGCCGCCACCGAGCCCGCGCTGCTGGACCGGCTCGTCCGCTACGGGCCCGACGCGCTGCTCGCGCACGCCCCGGTGACGGCCCGGAACACGGCCACCGGCATGACCGTCGCCGACCTGTGCGAGGCCGCCCTGACCGTCAGCGACAACACGGCGGCGAACCTGCTGCTCGACGTCCTCGGCGGGCCGGCCGCCGTGACCGCGTTCGTCCGCGGCGTCGGCGACCCGGTCACCCGCCTCGACCGCACCGAGCCCGACCTCAACGCGTCCGCCGGACCGGACGACGAGCGCGACACGACCATCCCGGTCGCGATGGTCGGCAGCATCCGGGCGGTGACCCTCGGCGACGGTCTCCCGCCGGCGGGCCGCGACCGGCTGACCGCCTGGCTCGTGGCGAACACCACCGGGGACGCCGCCGTCCGCGCCGGGGTGCCGGCGGGGTGGGTCGTCGGGGACAAGACCGGGACGGGGGCGCGGGGCGAGCGCAACGACGTCGGGATCCTCCTGCCCCCGGACCGCGCGCCGCTGGTCCTCGCCGTCCTCACCGACCCGGAGGACCCCGGGTCGAGGGCCGGTGACGCCACCCTCGCCGAGGCGACGGCGATCGCGGTCCGCCGCCTCGTCGGCGGGTCGTAGGGTCTGCGGGGTGACCGTCCTCGTCACCGGCGCCACCGGCAGCATCGGCCGCAGGGTCGTGGACCACCTGCTGGCCGCCGGCGCCGTCGGCGTCCGGGCCCTCACCGCGGACCCGGCCCGGGCCGCACTGCCCCCCGGGGTGGACGTCGTCGTCGGCCGCCTCCACCGGCCGGCCACCGTGGCCGCCGCCCTCGTCGGCGTCGACCGGATGTACCTCGCCCCGGTCCCGGAGACGGCCGCCGAGGTGCTGGACCTCGCGGTGGCCGCGGGCGTGCGGCACGTCGTCGACCTCTCGGGGGAGCCCGAGAGCTGGTGGGGCGGGGTGACCCGGGCCGTCGAGGCGAGCGGAGCCGCCTGGACGCACCTGTGGCCCGGCGACTTCATGGAGAACGCGCTGGCGTGGGCGCCCCAGATCCGGGCGACGGGCGCAGTCCGCGAGCCGTGGCCCCGGGCGGCGAGCACCCCGATCGCGGCGGACGACATCGCGGCGGTCGCCGCGGCGGCGCTCGGCGGCGACGACCACGTGGGGCGCGCCCTGCCGCTCACCGGCCCGGAGGTGCTCACGCGCGTCGCGCTGCTCGACCGGCTCGGGGCCGCGCTGGGGCGCCGGCTGCGGTTCGTCGAGTCCTCGCGCGACGACGCGGTGGCCGCGCTCGCGGAGGCGATGGGCGAGGACGCCGGCTGGTACGTCGACACGGTGCTCGCCGGTTTGGCCGAGCACCCGCCGGAGCCCGACCCGACGGTGGAGGAGGTCCTGGGCCGCCCGGCGACGACCTTCGCCCGGTGGGCCGCCGACCACGCCGACCGGTTCCGGAGCTGACGCGCCCGCTCCCCGGGGTGCCCGAGGGGCGGCCCCGGCCTCCGGCGGTCGTCGCGGGGTGCCGCCGCCCGCCGTGTGGCAGGGTCTGGGCCGTGATGCCCGACGCCCCGCCCGACGTCCGCGACCCCGAGGGGGTCCGCCCGGGTCTGCACCGCGCCGCTCGCGTCGAGGACGCCGTCTACGGGTTCGTCGAGCCGCGGCTGCGGCAGCGCGGCTGGGGCGACGTGATCGTCCCGTACACCGGCTACGGGACGCCGTCCTGGGTGCGGGTCATGGCGCGGTTGCTGCTGGGCCGCCCGGGCCAGCAGTCCGAGCGCGCCCGCGCGGTGCGCGGCTGGCGCAGCTTCGGGACGCTCCCCGTCACCGACGAGGTCGTCACCATCGACGTGGGCGACCGGCAGCACGAGGTCCGGACCGATCGCGGCGGCAACATCGACGTCGTCGTGGAGGCGGACCTCGAACCGGGCTGGCGCACCGTCCGGCTGCACCGGGACGGCGCCGAGCCGGTGGACGCCCCCGTGCGCGTCCTGGCCCCGGACGTGCGCTTCGCCGTCGTGTCCGACATCGACGACACCGTCATGGTCACCGCGCTGCCGCGGCCGCTGCTCGCGGCGTGGAACACGTTCGTCCTCGACGAGCACGCGCGCACCGCCGTGCCCGGGATGGCCGTGCTGTACGAGCGGCTGGTGACGGCGCACCCCGAGGCCCCGGTCCTCTACCTGTCGACCGGGGCGTGGAACGCCGCGCCGGCGCTGACCCGCTTCCTGTCGCGCAACCTCTACCCGGCCGGACCGCTGCTGCTCACGGACTGGGGCCCGACCCCCGACCGGTTCTTCCGCAGCGGGCAGGCCCACAAGCGCACGACGCTCGAACGGCTCGCGCGGGAGTTCCCCGACGTCCGCTGGCTGCTGATCGGTGACGACGGGCAGCACGACCAGGAGATCTACGGCGAGTTCCTCGCGACGCACCCGGACAACGTCGCCGCGGTGGCCATCCGGCAGCTCTCCCCCGCGCAGACGGTGCTCGCCGGTGGCCTGCCGGTCCCCGGCGACGGTTCCGCTCTGTCGGACCGGCACGGGCGGCCGTGGTTGTCCGCCCCCGACGGCGCCGGACTGGCCCACCAGCTGCGCGGGATCGGCCTGCTGTAGGCGGACGGTCGCGGCGGCCCGAGCATCCGCTCCCGTCCGGAGGTGTCCTGCTCACCGACCCGCCCGCCCTGCCGCCGGAGCCACCGGCGACCAGCCGTCGAGGCACCCGGTCGCGGGCCGCAGCCGCCGGCGACCTCCCGGGCGATCTCGGCGACGAGGCGGACCGCCGTGCACCGTTCACTCCCCCCGGGTCGTGATCAGGCCAGATCGGCGAAGGACTCGACCTGCGCGACGCTGCCGGACACGATGAGCAGATCCCCGGGCTCGACCACCGTGCGCTCGGTGGCGTAGGTGAACGGCTGCCCGACCCGCTTCACCCCGACCACGGTGATGCCGTACCGGCTGCGCACAGCGCTCTGGGCCAGGCTCCGGCCCACGGTCGCCGCCGGGGCGGCCGTCTTGACCATGGCGAAGTCGTCCTCGAACTCGATGTAGTCGATCACCCGCCCGGTCACCAGGTGCGCGACGCGCTCGCCCATGTCGTGCTCGGGCAGCACGACGTGGTGGGCACCGACGCGCTCGAGGATCCGGCCGTGCTGGCGGCTGATCGCCTTGGCCCAGATCTGCCGCAGGCCGAGGTCGACCAGGGCCGAGGTGGTGAGGATGCTCGCCTCGATGTCCGTGCCGATCCCGACCACGGCGTGGGTGTGGTCCCCCACGTCGAGCTGGCGCAACGACTCCTCGTCGGTGGTGTCGGCGACGGCGGTGTGGGTCAGCAGCTCGGCGTAGCGCTGGACGAGGACCGGGTCGTCGTCGATGCCGAGCACATCGGTGCCGCGGCGGACCAGCTCCTGGGCCAGGGAGGCACCGAAGCGGCCCAGACCGAGGACGACCACACGGCGGGGGCGGAGGCGGGGGTGGGCGGTGCGGGCTCGGTCAGCCAACGATGGTGCGCTCCTCCGGCAGCTCGTAGCGGCGGCCGTGCTCGCGCAGCGCGAGGGCGGAGGCCAGGGTGATCGGGCCCAGTCTGCCCAGGAACATCAAGCCGACCAGGATCAGCTGCCCGGCCGGGGGGAGATCGTCGGTGATGCCCGTGGACAACCCGACGGTGCCGAACGCCGACACCACCTCGAACAGCACCGCGTCGAGCCTGATCGGGGTGATCGCCAGCAGCGCCACCGTGGAGACCATCACCACGCCGACCCCGGCCAGCGCCACGGTCAGCGCCTGGCGCTGCACCGTCGCGGGCAGCCGCCGACCGGCCACGTGCACGGTCGGCTCGCCCCGGACCTCGGCGAGCATGACGAACGCCAGCAGCGCGAACGTGGTGACCTTGATCCCGCCCGCGGTGCCGGCACTGCCCCCGCCGATGAACATCAGCACATCGGTGACCAGCAGGGTGGCCGGGCTGAGCCGACCGGGATCGATGCTGTTGAACCCGGCCGTGCGCGGCATGACGCCGTGGAAGATCCCGATGACGAGCTTGCCGGCCACGTCGCGGTCGCCGATCGTCCCGGGGTTGGCCCACTCGAACCCGAGGAACGCCACGATCCCGACCGCGAGCAGCACCGCGTAGGTGACGACGGTGACCCGAACGTGCAACGACCACCGGTGCCCCTGGCCCCGCAGCCGGCGACCGAGGGCGAACAGCACCGGGAAGCCGATCCCGCCGACGATCGTCGCCACGGCGATCGGGAAGCAGATCCAGGGGTCGGTGGCGAACGGGATCAGGTTGTCGGTGAACAGCGCGAACCCGGCGTTGTTGAACGCGGACACCGCGTGGAAGCCGCCCAGGTACAGCGCCCGGCCGAGCGGCTCGTCGTAGTGGACGGCGAACCGGACCACCAGCGGCACCGCGACCAGCACCTCGACCACCAGGCTGATCGCCAGCACGCCGCCCACGACCTGCCGCACGTCACCCAGGCCCAGCGACTTCGTCTCCGCCTGCGCCGTCAGCTGCATCCGCAGCCCGACCCGGCGGGCGATCAGCAGCCCGAGCAGGGTCGCCAGGGTCATGATCCCGATCCCGCCGACCTGGATCAGCAGCAGGATCACGACCTCACCGAACGCCGACCAGTGGGTGGCGGTGTCGACCACGACCAGCCCGGTCACGCACACCGCGGACACCGCGGTGAACACTGCCGGCACGAACCCGGTCCAGGACCCGCTCTCCGCCGCGACCGGCAGGGCGAGCAGCAGCGTGCCGATCGCGACCGCCACCGCGAACCCGGCCACGACCGCCGCCGCCGGCCGCCGCAGCAGGGCGTCCCACGGCCGCCGGGCGGGCGACCCGGCCTCAACCACGTCCGCGCACGCCGGCTCCGACTCGGGCGCGCACCACGTCGGTCCCACCACCGTCCGGGCCCGGCCCGACCCGGAGGGCCCCCGGCCGGTGCACGAGGAGCAGCCCCCGCCCCGCCTCGATCGATGAGCCCCACCGGCGTGCGGCAGCAGGGGGGCAGGTGGCGGCACCGCGGTTCACAGGGCGCCCCCGACGAGGTACAGCGTCACCGCGACCGTGGTGATCGCGAGCCACAGGAGCAGGAAGAACCATCCCGGATGCCACCGCGGAGGTCGCTGCCGCAGAGCGGACTTCATGACAGGACCGAGCTCCCACCGGGCGCAGGGGCGCTGGTGAGCGGTCGAGGAGTACCGGACACCGGGCCCAGCATGCCGGTCATCGCGGGCGCCGGAGGGGAGGGAGCTGGATCCTGACGAGATCCTGACGCCGACGGTCGTCCGCAGCGGTGCGGCCCGTCGTCCAATTCGTAGAGACACCGCTCGAGACAGTTCGATCGTGCGCTGACGAGCCCGTGAGCACCGAGGCGGAGGATGGATGGCGTGGCCGAACCCCACCCGCTCCTGTCCAGGGCCGCCACGGGTCGCGGCACCCGCTGGCGGCGCCGGTCCAGTGCCGTGCCGGTCCTCCGTCGGAGCGTCGGCTGGGGCCTCGGGCTGCTCCTGCCGGTCCTCACGACACTCGCGGGCGTCGTCGCCCGCGACGTCATCGGCCTGCGCACCGACGTCGTGCTGTTCTTCCTCGCGACCGTGGTGGTCGCCCTGGTCGGCGGGCTGGGCCCCGCGCTGCTGGCCGCGTTCGCCGGCGGACTCCTGCTCAACTTCTTCCTCACCCCGCCGATCCACACCCTCACCGTCGCCGAGCGCGAGGACGTCATCGCCCTGGTCGCGATGGTCCTCGTGGCCGTCCTGGTGGCGCTCGTCGTCGACACCGCGGCGCGCCGCGCGCAGCAGGCCGCCACCGCCCGCGCCGAGGCGAACCTCCTCGCGGCGTTCTCCCGCACCGTGCTCACCCGCGACGATCCGCTCCCCCGCCTGCTCGACCGGGTGCGCGAGGAGTTCGGCCTCACCGCCGTCGCCGTGCTGGAACGCGCCGCCGACGGAGGGTGGACGGTCTCGGCCAGCAGCGGGCGACCGGAGTGCCCCGCACCCGAGGATGCGGACTTCCGCATCGCGGTCGAGCCGGACGTGAACCTGGCCGGACAGGGGCGCGCCCCGACCGCCACCGAGCTCCGCATCCTGGAAACCGTCGCGGGTCAGGCACTGCTGGCCCTGCGCACGCAGCAGGCCGCCACCGCCGCCGCGGCGGCCCGCCGCCGGGCGGACGCCAGCCAGCTGCGCAGCGCACTGCTCACCGCCGTCGGACACGACCTGCGCACCCCCCTCGCCTCCATCAAGGCGGCCGCCGGGAGCCTGCGCGACCCCGACCTGCTGCTCTCCGACACCGACCGCAACGAGCTCGCGGCCACCGTCGAGGAGTCCGCCGACCGGCTCACCGGCGTCGTGGAGAACCTCCTCGACTCCTCCCGGCTGGCGACGGGAGCCGTCGTCCCGGACCTGCGCCCGGTCGCCTACGACGACCTCGCCGCGCTGACGCTGAACGGGTCCGATCCGGTCCTGCGAGCCCGCGAGCGGGTCCGGGTCGAGCTGGACGAGCAGGTGCCCGAGGTGCTCGCCGACGCCCGCCTGCTCGAGCGGGTGCTGGCCAACCTGATCGACAACGCGCTGCGCCACGGCCGCGGCGCCCCGGTCGTGCTGCGCGCGGCCGATCGCGGCGACGTCGTGGAGCTGCGGGTCGTCGACAGCGGCCCCGGCGTCCCCGCCGGCCGCGCCGACCTGCTCTTCGCCCCGTTCCAGCGCCTCGGCGACCGCACACCGGGCGGCCTGGGTCTCGGACTCGCCGTCGCCCGCGGCTTCATCGAGGCCATGGGCGGAACCCTGACCGCCGAGGACACCCCGGGCGGCGGGCTCACGACGGTGATCACGCTCCCCGCGGCGCCGGCGCCCGCCACGCTCGTCCCGTGACGCACATCCTCCTCGTCGACGACGACGCGCAGCTGCTCCGCGCGCTGCGGATCGCCCTCACCGCCCGCGGCTACGACGTCACGACCGCGACCGACGGCCGCACCGCCCTGATCGCCGCCGCACGCGACCACCCCGACCTCGTCGTGCTCGACCTCGGGCTCCCCGACCTCGATGGGACCACCGTGCTCGGTGAGCTGCGGACCTTCAGCACGGCGCCCGTCGTCGTGCTCTCCGCCCGCACCGACTCCACCGACAAGGTGCACGCCCTCGACCTCGGTGCCGACGACTACGTGACCAAACCCTTCGGCGTCGACGAACTCATGGCCCGGCTGCGCGCCGCACTCCGCCGCGCGACCAGCTCCGCCGAACCCGACCGGGGACGCGTCGCGTTCGGCGATGTCGTGGTCGACCTCGTGGCCACCACCGTCGAGCGCGGCGGCCGACGCGTCCACCTCACCCCGACCGAGTGGGCCATCCTCGACCTGCTCGTCCGCCACCGCGGCCGGCTCGTCACCCGCCGCCAGCTCCTCGAGCACGTGTGGGGCACCGGCGACCGCAAGGAGACCAGCTACCTGCGCGTCTACCTCGCCCAGCTCCGGCGCAAGCTCGAGACCGACGCCGCCCGTCCGCAGCACCTGCTGACCGAGGCGGGGATGGGCTACCGGTTCGAACCCTGAGCCGGCGGCGCACCTGACCGGATCGCGACGCGGCGGTCCCGCCCTGCCGGATGCGGCCGCAGCACCCCAGGTGGAGGACACCCGTGCCGGGCGCAGGCCGCGCCGCACTCGCCGCCGTCCAGACCCTCGTGATCACCTGCGCGTGCTCGGGTCGGTGCGGGTCGCGCCCTCGTCTGCCGCGTTGTCCGGACAGCAGTGGCGACGATGAGGGCGAGCACACGGCGAGCGACGCTGCCGACCGCCAGTCGTACCGCAGATGCACCGGGGCGGGTACCGCGTCGCACCTCCGCGGGTCGGGGCGGTCCGGAGCGGTACAGCCCCTGCTCGGCGATGTAGCGCCGGCTGCACGCCGCCGATCCGGATGGGGCGGATGACCGGTCCGGTCCCGTCGACGACCACCCGGAAGGGGGTGTGGCGCCGAGGACCGCCGGCTGAGGACGTCTGCTGCCTCGAGCAGGACGGCCGGGCCGACGGACCCGGAGTAGGTGACTGCGCTGAGGTCGAGCACCAGCACCCGGGGGCCGATGGCGGCGGTGGAGCAGTCGATCTCGCCGCGGACGGTGAGCACCACGTGGTCGGCGGGGAGGTCGACGACGAGGGCCGACGGCTCCGTCCGCTCGTCGGAGCCAGCCACCCGAGCACGCTGCGGAGGGAACGGCTCCATCGTCGGCGTGACCATCGCTGCTGGTGCTCCCTCGCAGCTCACGACACCTGCGGACCGACGGGTCGACGCTGCCGTGCGGAGGACTGGGATCATGGCCAGACGGGTACGCCCCCCTGTGACGGTGATCGACACTCCTCCTGAGCGCCCGCACGGGCTGGCAGGTGCTCGTCACGCGGACGACTACGACCACCTCCTCCCGCTGCTGGAGGAGTTCGCCGCGCTCGACCCCGACGAGCCGCGACGCAGGATGATGCGTGAGCGCCTGGTCGCCGGCTTCCTCCCCGTCGCCCGGCACATCGCGGCCCGCTACCGCGGCCGGGGCGAACCCCTCGACGACCTGGAGCAGGTCGCCGCGGTCGGACTGCTCAAGGCGATCGATCGCTACGACGCCCGGCACGAGCGGCACTTCCTGAGCTACGCGATCCCCACGATCACCGGGGAGGTGCAGCGCCACTTCCGGGACCGGACGTGGGCGATGCGGGTGCCGCGATCGCTGAAGGACCTGCAGGGGCCGGTGCGCCAGGCCGTCACCGAGCTGTCGGGGGAGCTGCAGCGCGCGCCGCGGCCCAGTGAGATCGCCGCCCGTCTGGGCATCGGAGTGGACCAGGTGATCGAGGCGCTGCAGGCGCACGACGCCTACTCCCCGACCTCGTTCGAGACGCCGGTGAACGACGGCAGCGTGCTGTCGGACACTCTCGGGGGCTGGGACGCGGAGCTGGAGCAGGCGGAGTACCGCCACACACTGCGCCCGCTGCTGGCGGGGCTGAGCGAGCGGGACCGGACGATCCTGGTGCTGCGGTTCTTCGAGAACATGACCCAGACCCAGATCGCCGCGCGGGTGGGGATCTCGCAGATGCACGTGTCCCGCTTGCTGGCCCAGACCCTGGCGCAGCTGCGCCGCCAGCTCGACGCGGGCTAGGAGCACCTGGCGCGGCCACCGCTCGGCGGCGCGGACCGACTGGACAGCCTCTCCGGCTCCATCCGGGCGGCTGCTGTGGACGTCCGTCCTGCTCGGTGTGGGTCTGGATCGGCCGGCCATGATCGCTGTCGACCGGGGCCTGCGGCACGTGCGGGGCATGTGGAGCGTGCTGCTGGTGCTGGTGCCAGCAGGTGTCCGCGACTTGCGTGACCTCGTCGGCTCGCGTCGTCGGGCGACCGGCTGAGGACGTGGTGACCTGATCGATCACCGCCCGGGACGCCGACATCGCGCTGCGCTCGGCCGGCCGCACCGCCACGCCGACGCGCGGGACGCCTCGTCGGTGAGGTCGTCGACCACGCCCACTCGCCCCGTGCGGAGGGCGTGCAGACGCGGGCCCTGGTCGTGGCCGTCCTGGATCTCGTCGACCTGGCTCGCCCGGTCGTCACCGCTCGCCACCGTCGTCGCGCCGTGGTCACGTCGCAGGGTCGGCCCGCACGACAGGTCCCCGGGCAGGACCTTCACCGTGAGGGTGGTGAGCTGGTCGAGGACGACGGTGATGTCCTCGGTGGTCAGGAGAGCGACTGCTGCAGCTCAGCGGCCGCGGAGCTCGCCTCGACCGAGGCCGGCACCGCGGCGTCAGGCTCACCGGTGTCAGGCTCGGGTCCGGACGTGCTGCGGCGGGGCTCCGGTCGGACGCGGAACACGGCCTGTCCGGCAGTCGACTCGCGAGGGAACCGGGCTGCGGGGTGGCGGCGAGTCGAAGACGGCGCGCCACGAGCTGGACGGGCACGGAGCGCCTCCGACTCCTCCAGGGCGGCACACCCGGTCGGCTGGCGGCCGGTCAGCGCCTGCCGTAGCGTTCCCGGGGGTCCCGCAGCGCGGCCGCTTCCGATCCGTACTGCGAGAAGTGGCCCGAGGTCCATGATGCGCAGCCTGCTGGTGGAAGTCCTGATCGGGCAGGCACGACCGACGCTGGTCACGGTCGCTGGCGAGATCGACCTCGCCACTGCTCCCGTGCTGCGCCATCATCTGCACGCTCTCCCCGAGCGCAGCACCGTCCTGGAGCTGTCCGGGGTGCGGTTCCTGTCCGCCGCCGGCGTCACCGAGCTGGTCGACCTGCACGCCCGCCTCACCCGCGCCGACGCCCTCATGGCGCTGGCCGGTGCGTCCAGGACGGTGCGGCGAGTCCTCACGATCACCGGGCTCGATGCCGTCGTGGCGCTCACCGACACGCCCACCGAGGCCGTCCGCCTGATGGGGAGCCCGACGCCTCGACGACGGCCACCGTCGTCATCGGCGACCCGGGCGCACGGGCCGCACCACCACCGCTGCGACGCCGAGAGGGTCGGGATGCCGCCGAACCCACCGGTACCACCCGCCGACGACGAGACGTGAGTGCTTCGCCCTCCGCTGGTCGTCCTGGTACGACCTCCGCGATCCCACCGCTCGGCGAGTGCGGACCTCCTCGTCCCGGATGCGGTTCCGGAGCGCTCGGGCGGGGTGCGCAGGGACGTCGGCCCCGATCATCGTGCTGCCCTCCTGCTGCCTGCCCGGCCGCCGTCGATCCCGACCGGTGCGGGGCTGGAGCGCCCTCTCCTCGACCTGGCAACGCCCGATCGCGCGGCGGCGCCGGGCCGGCCCGCGCTCCTCGCCATCTGCGGGGACCTGCCGTCCGGCGAGGACCCTTCCGTCCCGCTGGGGCGTCCGGTCGATCTCCGCCGGCGCACCAGCGAGCGCGCGGAGAGTGCTGATCGCCTCCTGTGGCGGCCCTGCGTCGCCGGTGATCGTGCGCAGCGGAACCCGCACCGGGATCCGACCAGCAGGGGAGGTCTGGACACGGCGGGTGCCGGCCGCAGGGGAGGTGATCGTCGACGTCGGGCTCCCGCACTCGCCCGGTGCAGGGGATGCCCTCGATGACGGACGCGGAGCGCGGTCGACCCGGCAGCTGCAGGAGCCCCTGGCGACCGGTGGGCGCACGTCCGGGCGGTCGTCGCTCGTGCCGACGGGCGGACGCCGGCCATCGCCCGGGGAAGGCAACACGCAGCTCCTCGTCGTGGCGGCGTGGTGGCACGACCTCGGGTGCGCGCCGGATCTCCGCGACACCGGGGCCCACCAGATCGACGGCGCGCGCTACCCGGAGCGGGAGGGCCACCCCGCTCAGCTCGTGGCGCTCGTGGCGCACCACCCCGCCGGCGTGACGCCATGCTCCGACCACTCCCCCACCGACGACGAACGGCCCGGCCATCAGGCTCGCAATGAGCCTCTGACCGGGCCGTTCGGCTGTGGGCGATACTGGGATCGAACCAGTGACCTCTTCGGTGTGAACGAAGCGCTCTCCCCCTGAGCTAATCGCCCGAGCCGTGGAGGACTCTACACGTCAGAAGAACGGGCTCTCCAGCCAGGTCCACTCCCCCAGCCCGACGATGCTGGCGCCCAGGTAGAGGGCGTTGAGCAGGTAGAGCGTGGCGACGACGACCAGGCCGGTGAGGGCGAGCACGGCGAGTCGCACGAGCAGGGACTGGCGGCCCAGCCAGCGCGTCCAGGCGTCGTACTTGCCGCGGGCGTAGTGCAGCACGCGCCGGGCCCAGTGGAACTCGCTGGCCAGGATGGCCAGACCCACGAAGACGATGGCCCAGCCGGGGCCCGGGTACGGGATCGCGATAATCCCGACCACGAGCACGATCGTGCCGAGGATGCCGACGCCGATGCGCCACGCCCGGCGCAGCGCCGGTCGCTCCTCGAGCCGCGCGCGGAAGGCGAAGCGGTGGTGGTGGGCCGGGAGGGCCTGCTCGGGTACCTGTTCGGCGCTGCTCAGCTCGTCACCTGCCCGATCGCGACCACCGTGGACGGGGTGTCCGGGACGTCGCGACCGGGCTCGAGGGAGACGGCGTACTGCGTGAAGTCCTGATCACCCGAGGCGGAGCCTACTGGAACCGGGCCCTGTCCGGCCGCGAGCACGTCGAACCCGGCCAGCGGCACCGGGGCGCTGCCCTCAGCCAGCCCCCACGCCACGTACAGGGCGTCCTCGCCGTTGGGCGCCAGGCCGACCGGGTAGACGCGCCGCTCGCCGTCGTCCAGCACCACGGCGGCGACGGGCGCGCCGGTGGTCTGGTCGTCGAGCAGGGCGTAGCGGGCGTCCGGCTCGCCGATCGCGCGGACGAGCTCGGTGAGGCTCTGGGCCTGGACGGTCTCGGCGTCGCGCTCCTGCGCGAGCTGTCCGGTGCGCACCCCGAGCACGCCGATGGCGAGCACGGCGGCCACCGCCAGGCCCGCCGCGACCAGCCGCCGCCCCCGCGATCCCGGTCGGCGCGGACCGGCGGCCGCGACCGCGGGACGGACCGGTGACGCGGACGCTCCGGCCGGGGCTTGCGGTACCTCCGGGGGGTCCGCCTCGTCCGCCCGGGGCCGCAGCACGGCCGGGAGCTGGGGCGTCACGGCGGCGTCGGCGAGGATGCGGGCGCGCAGCGACGGCGGCGGGTCGGCGAGCGGGACGACGCCGGCCAGCCCCGCGAGGACCTCCTCGGCCTCGTGCGCCGCGGCGCGGCACGTGGCGCACTGCGGCAGGTGCAGCAGCACGGCCATCTCCTCGTCGGGCTCGAGCGCGTGCAGCGCCCAGCCCACGGTCTGCTCCGTCATGGGGCACTCGGGGTGCTCGGCGTCGTCGGGGGGCGTGGGGTTCACCGCGCGCCTCCGAGGTCGGACACGACGTCGCCGAGGACGGGACCGAGCGCGCCGCGCAGGCGCTGCACCCCGGTGAACATGCGCGACTTCACGGTGCCCAGCGGCACGCCGGTGAGCGCGGCGACCTCGCGCTGCGTGTAGCCGCCGTAGTAGGCGAGCGCGAGCGCCTGCCGCTGCTCCGCCGGCAGCCCGCCGAGTGCGGCGCGGACCTGCCCGGCCACGACCGCACCCAGCGCGGCCTGGTCGGCGCCGGGCCCCGGGGGCGCCGACCACTCGTCCCCGTCCTCCGCGGCGGGCACGGTGCGGCGGCGGATCGCGCTCTCGCGGCGCACGGCGTCGACGGACTTGTGGTGCACCAGCGTCAGCAGCCAGGTGCCGAAGGCGCCGCGCTCGGGGTCGAAGCGGCGCGGGTCGCGCCAGAACGCGAGGAAGACCTCCTGCACGACGTCCTCGGCGATGCCGTCGTCGGCGCAGATGCGGCGGGCGAGGGAGTAGGCCGGGCGGCCGTAGCGGTCGTAGAGGTCACCGAGCGCCGACTGGTCGCCGTTGACGATCCGGGCGACGAGCACCTCGTCCGCCGGGTCGTGCGCGCGGGCCGCCCGGCGGGCCGGGGCCCGGCCGCGCCGCGGTCCGGGAACGTCCGCGACGTCTGCCACCAGCGGGATCCTCACATCGAGTCGTTCGCTGCGGCGCAGCGATCGGTTCAGGCTAGTGGGGGGTCCCGGAGCGGGCACCTCTGCGCCGTTCCCGGCGCGGCGTTGACCCGACGGGGTGACTCTCCGCGGTCATCCGGCCCAACTCCGCCCCTCGACCCGTCACATCTCGGCGCCGCCGTCGTTTCTCCCCATGACAGGCAGCGGGACGGCCCAGCGGTACGACGGAAGAGGACGCAGGATGCGCGACGAGCACACGGTCATCTGCTCACCGGCGGTGTTCGAGCTGATCGGTCCCGACGCCCCGGTGCCCGTGCGGGTCGACCTCAGCTTCCACAGCCGCGACCCCTTCGCGGTGCAGGCGTCCTTCCGCACCGGGCCGGACTCGGCGGTGGACTGGGTGTTCGCGCGGGACCTCCTGCACGACGGGCTGATCGCCCCCTCCGGCGCCGGCGACGTCCGGGTCGCGCCGATGGAGCTCGACGCCAACCGCGTGCAGCTGACGCTGTCCTCGCCATCCGGGCACGCCGTGTTCACCACGTGCGCCCAGACGCTCGGCGACTTCCTGCACCGCACCTACGAGGCGGTCCCCCCGGGCCGCGAGTACGCGTGGCTCGACTTCGACCTCGCGCTCACCGAGCTGCTCCACAACGACGCCGCGCGCGACTAGGAGCAGGCCGGAGGCACCGCCGCGCAGGACCGGGGGGTGGTTGCGGACCCCCCGGAGCCCTGCGCTAAGGTTTCTCCACAACGCGGTGAACACGAGACCGCGACATGCGGACGTAGCGCAGCTGGTAGCGCATCACCTTGCCAAGGTGAGGGTCGCGGGTTCGAATCCCGTCGTCCGCTCGGAGGAACCTCGGGCACGACTGCTGGGCCTCCAGCGGCGGAGTGGCCGAGTGGCTTAGGCAAGGGCCTGCAAAGCCCTGTACACGGGTTCGATTCCCGTCTCCGCCTCGGGCGATTAGCTCAGTGGGAGAGCGCTTCCTTGACACGGAAGAGGTCACAAGTTCAATCCTTGTATCGCCCACCACCCACGACAGGCCCCTGACCAGCAGGTCGGGGGCCTTCGTCGTAGGCCGACTGCTGGTCGCGCGCATGTGGACCCGCTAAGAGGCACCAGAAGGGCACCATCGCTTCGTCGCCACGCGGTGAGCTCAACTCTTGATGGCCCAACGGCGTCAGCAGGAGGGCCCGACGAAGCCCGATGAAACGCTCCGGTACTCTTCGTCACCCTGTCGAGGAGGGATGCGAGAGTGGACGACTCTGACGACGCTACATCGAGTGGCGCCTCCGACGCCGACCACCAGAGCCAGCCGGACAGCCCATCAGGGCACGGTGAGCAGGCCGGTGACACTGCCTCTTCAACACCACCGCAACGGGCGCCTGGCCAGACCCAGGCACGGCAACGTACCGGCCGCAACAGCAAGGCATACCAAATCACAGGTGCGACATCAGTGAGCATTACAGAGTCGTCGCCAGGGGATTCACGTTCGCATAAGTGGGTTATTATAGGCGTTGTGATTGCGGCAGCTGCCCTGGCAGTTGCATTCCTGACCTACCTCGCCACTAGAAACGAGGCTGCGCCCGCGTCGCAGGGCGGCGGGGTTCCAGCTGTGGCGAACGGTCCGGAACGCGACACTCCTACCGCGATTGCGCAGATCGTCAACACTGGCGCGGACGGCTTTGTCTACGCCTACGCGGGACCAGACGACTCAGAGGAAAGTACGAAGTCGAACGGCACTTGGCCAGAGGGTGAGTCCGTGACTATCGTCTGCCAGGAGCGCGCTGGCCGCATTATCTCCGATCCCGCCTATCCCGGTGGGCCAGTCTCCTCCCCGGTGTGGAATCGAATCGCCTCCCCTGGACCACCAACCTTCATTCCTGACATCTACACCAACTTGCCGAAGGCGACCGACGACAAGCCGCCGGCAGGCCTACCTACGTGTACAGATTATGCGCCATGACCGCTAGCAACTAATACGCGGCTATGGCGTTATTGCTTGATGACCCGCCCTAACGCAACAACAGTATGGTCGACCCAGTTGCGGTCGCACAAATGGAGGATTCGGGTAGGCACTTCATCAGTTCGAGTGACTAGGAGACGCGCGACTGTGGCGAATAGGCGAGTCAGGACGACGGCACGGGCACTCGGATGTATCACTGCGCTGCTTGCAATAGGCGCTTGCTCAGCAGGTCCAGCATACGCACCAGTCGCCGACACGTCAGGAGAGCTACTCGGGCGAGTTGTTTCGGATGGAAGCGGTGTCCCTGTGGCGCTACGCCCCTGCCCGGCTCAGCCTAACCAGGGCGTTTCGACTGGTGAATGCGGGGCGATGAATCGAATACCTGTTGGCGGCGTCGTAACAGTACGTTGCACTCAGGAGGGTAGCGATGGACGCACTATAGAGGACGGCACTGTCCGCAGTTTAGGCTCAAGCTGGCTCTACGTCACGGAACGAGATGGCGCTAAAGCGGGCTGGAGCGGTTACATTAATGCAGCCTTAATAGAGGTCGGCCTTACACCGCCGGACTGCACGCCAGATATTCTTGCCGCTTATCCGATCGGTGACCCGATGCCTCAGCCTGAGGCACCTCTCATGCTCAGAATCGAGGGCAACTGCACCTCGGAGGAGGGCATCCTCGTTGGCACTTCTGACAACTTCACGCCTGGCGGCGAATACAGATTGAGCGCAACCCGCCCGAACGGGCAGGATTACGCCGACGTCATCCCTGGCGGCACCGTAGATAGTACTGGTTCAATTGTATGGCAGTGGCCGTGCGCTGGAGACCCTGCCGGCACCTACACGACCGAGGTCGTAGACATTGCAACGGGCCGAACTGTGGAAGCCGCATTCCACATCAAGGATGCAGGCGACCCCCTTACGCCCGCTGACGACAGCGAAAACGGCGACGGCGACGGCGACGACGACGGCGACGACGGCGACGACGGCGACGGCGACGGCGACGGCGACGGCGACGGCGCGGAGGACGTCATAAGTGGAACAGTGCCGAGACCAGCCAGCTAAGAACAGATGGCCAAATGACGCACCTAGACGGTGAGTCGAACGCTAGGGCCCGTCCTCAAAGCGGCTTCGCCTGGTCTGGTTTGATCTTGGGTTGTGGTGCGCAGGCATGAACTCACCGACGAGCAGTGGCAGGTCATCGAGCCTTTGCTTCCACCGTCGGGGACGAAGGGCCGCCCGCGGGTCGATGACCGTCGGGTGATCAACGCGATGCTGTTCAAGGCCAAGACCGGGGTCGCCTGGCGAGACCTGCCCGAGCGCTACGGGCCCTGGAAGACCGTCTACACCCGGTTCTGGCGCTGGTCCCGCGACGGCACCCTCACGATGCTGGTGACAAAGGTGCAGGTGATCGCCGAGGCGATCGACGAGCTCGACCGGGAGGTCTCGGTCGACTCCAGCATCGTGCGCGCCCACCAGCACGCCGCCGGCGCCCGCAAGGCGGTCCCGTCCGGGGTGCACACAGGGGGCGGACAGGTCCTGGCACGGGCACGACGAACCAGATGATCACGCTATCGGACGGTCCCGCGGCGGTCCCACCACCAAGATTCATCTCGCTGTCGACGGCCACGGCCGCCCGCTGTCGGTGCTGCTGAGCGGCGGCAACGTCAACGACTGCACCCGCTTCACCCACGTCCTGGACAAGGGCTACTCCAGCCGCACCAACCGGGCCTACCTGCGCCGGCGCGGGATCCGCGCCACGATCCCCGAGCGAGCTCACCAGCAGGCCAACCGGGCCCGGCGCGGTTCGGCCGGTGGTCGCCCGCCCGCGTTCGACACCACCGCCTACAAGCGGCGCAACGTCGTCGAGCGCTGCTTCAACCGGTTCAAGCAGTACCGGGCGATCGCCACCCGCTACGACAAGACCGCCCTGTCCTTCCAGGCCATGATCGACCTGGCCACGCTGATGATGTGGCTTTGAGGACACCCTCTAGTGCTCTTCGAGCGCCAGGATTCCGCATGGCTGGGCGGCACCGAGGTCGCGATCGACAAGGCCTTCACCTCCCGCGCCTTCAACATGGAGACCGGGCAGCTGGCCCGCTTCACCCAGCCTGGCCAGCCCGCTTTCGGCCTGCACACCTCCAACAAGGGCCGTGTGGTGATTTACAAGGGCGGCTTCCCCCTCCTGCGCGCTGGCACCGTGATCGGCGCGGTCGGGGTCTGCGGCGGGCACGCCGACCAGGACGAGATCGTCGGACGCGCCGCCATCGCTGCCTTCGACCACCACCCCCAGCCGGCGCGGTAACCACTGCTGACACCCCAGGGCGGCACCTGAGGTTCCCCCGGTAGCTCGGAGTGCTTGCTACCTGGCGGGCGCCGGCGCGTCCGCGTCGGCGGGTGTTGCGGGTTGATCGTCGGGCACGGCCTGCCGGTTGTGCCAGGCGGCCTCGTACTCGTCGGGTGAGAGCCAGCCCAGGCGGGCTTGGATGCGTTCGGTGTTGTACCAGCCGTCGATGTAGGCGAACAACGCATTCTCCGCCTCCTCGCGGGTCCGCCAGGAGTTCCGATAAACCAGTTCGGTCTTGAGTGTGGAGAAGAAGTTCTCCATGAGCGCGTTGTCGTAGGAATCCCCGACCGAACCCATCGACGCGAGAATGCCGTGATCGGCCAGACGCTGCGAGAACCGGAACGACGTGTAGTTCGAGCCACGGTCGGAATGGTGAACGGTCTCACCGTCGCCGATGTTGCGGGACCAGGCCGCGTACTCCAGCGCGCCGAGGATCAGGTCGGTGTCGCAGCGGTCCGAGCAGCGCCAGCCCACGATCCGGTTCGAGTAGGCGTCGCGGACCGCGGCCAGCCAGAACGCGCCCTGCCCGCACGGGATCCGGTCGCGTCGGCGACCCAGAGCCGGTTCGGTGCAGGTGCGGTGAAGTCCCGGTTGACCAGGTCCGGCGCCGGATCAGCGTTCGGGTTCTGCCTGGTCGAGGACGCGCGCCACCGCTTGCGCAGGAACGCACCCTGCAGGCCGTGCTCTCGCATCAACCGCTCGACCCGCCTACGCGAGACGGCCACGCCACGCCGGCGCAAGGTGGCGTGGACCCGCGGAGAACCGTACGTGCCGCCCGAGCGGCCGTGGATCTCGGTGATCTCGGCGAGGATCTGCTCGTCGGCCTGGCGTCGCGCCGACGGGTTCCGCTGTTGGCTGAGCCAGCCGTAGAACGTCGAGGGTGCGACGTCAAGGACGCGCAGGATCGGGTCCACGCCGAACCGGTCGCGCAGCGCCGCGACGACGCTCAATACTTCCTCCTTGTCGGGTCCATTTCCTGGGCGAAAAAAGCACTCGCCGCCTTCAAGATCTCATTCGCCCGACGCAGCTCGGCGTTCTCACGCCGGAGCCGGCGCAGCTCCTCGACCTCGGCGGTGGTCGGTAGGTCACTGCGCTGGCCGCGGTCGGCCTGGGCCTGGCGGATCCACGTCCGCAACGCCTCAGGGTGCACGCCCAGCTGCTCGGCCAACCGGCGGATCACCGGACGCGGGTCGGACTCGAAGTACAGCCGGACCGCGCGCTCACGCAGCTCGTCGGGGTACTTCTTCGGTGCTGCCACAGAGACTCCCTTCACGGCCTACAGCCATGATCGTCGGTCTCCGAGCTACCGGGGGAACCTCAACCTGCAGCGTGTGCTGGATCAGCGTGGCGAGCGAGTTGCTCCCTCGCGGAGGGGGCATACCTGCGGTACGGGCGGGCCGTGGCGTCGGCAAGGTCGTTACGACCTCGATCACCTAGGCCTCGAGGACGGCCAGGCGGCTTCCGAGGACGGGAGGAGTATCCAGAGCGGGCCAGGTTTGGGCACTTCCAGCGAGTGGGGATTCCCTAGTCGGCCCACAGCAGGCACGCTAGGGGCCGTGGCTGCCGACCCTCGGATCGACTACACGCGCCCCCGCCCTGTCTCTCTCGCTCCCGTTGCCCCGGACCAAGCAACCCATCTCGACGGCTTGTGCGCCGCGTGGGTCGCCGCGGTCGGCGCAGAGTTTGCCTGCCAAGCCATCACCGATCCTGCCACGAACCTGATCACAATCAGCGTCAACACCTACTTCGGGCACGGCCGCCATGAAGTTCTCGCGCATCTCGGATACGCCGTCGAGAACGTTAACCAGTTTGACGACCTCGCCGGACCGCCGGCATTGGTCGGCGAACTGAAACGGGACATCAGGCGCCAGCTCAAGTCCAGGGGCCGCTGCCATCAGCTTGGCGGCGAGCCGTCCTTGGTCGTGGGTTAGCGACTGTGTTCGGTCGGTGGTGGCACAGACGCTCAGAGGCCGAGCGGACCGCTCTCCCCCGTCCCCTCCTGTGGAGCGTTGTTGCCGTCCCGCTGCTCACAGCATCAGCGCTGATTGCCCTCCTTCAACCCTGGCTCGCACTCCAGCTGCCTGTCGTTGGCCAGGCACCGCCCGCCGCCTTCTACGTCGCTGCAGCCACCCTCCTGGTATTCAGTATGGCCGCGGCGCGGCGCGCCGCGATCGCACGGCTCGCCCGTAGCCCTGGGCCGGTCGAGATCTCTGCCTTCCACGGCCCGGACGTGCAACACGCTGGTGAACCGGGGGACGCTAACCACGTTGCTACCCAAACCAGCGTGGCGCAAGTCCTGGCGAAGTTTCGCTTGACGCTAACGACGATGAGCATCGTCACGCCACAGTCAATTCCAAGTACACCGTACCACGATTCAATGCTCGACGATGTTCGCGAGGCCGCTAAAGAGCCTAACAACTCTATTGCTACAATCGCCGCACTTGTCCGCGCGGCGATTGATGTTCGAAGCGCATACCGTATTTATGGACAGATGCACGTGCGTGGTAATGAGGCGTCCGAGCCCTTTGGAATCACAGTCCACATCATCGTTCGAGCGGGCGGGGCGGGGACGGTGCACACGCTATGGGACGACGACTGGGACACCCTCGCTGTGCGGGCGGCTCACGCCGTCGGCGCCTTCGTCCTACCGCGCAGCAAATTGGCGCATCGCCCGCCTTGGCGGGCCTGGCACGGGCACGTCATCCCGCACGATCTCTTTCATCATGTGCAGCGTGCAGCAACCCTCAAGGCAGAACGTCGCTACGAAGAAGCGGCAGGAGCCCTACACGATGCACTTAAAATCGATCCCCAGAACCCGTTCCTCCGTATTGAACTGGCCCAGGTTCAGGAACAGATGGGGCTTGACCTTGATGCACTGGCAACGTATTCAGACGTCATAGCGGTTGAGGCGTGGTACGACCGTGGGCTGTGGCGCCGGCTTCGTGAAATGCTCGCCGACGACACCACAGGCAGCGCACCGTCCGTCTTTGCTCGATCGCCCCACGGACCGGAGGCGGTCCTCATCGCCCGATACCGGCTAGTCACGCGGCTCGTCGCCGCTAACGAACTAAGTCATCAGTGGGTCGGCGCAGATACAGGTGCCGCGAGGAACCGCCGCCGAGCTCGCGAACTAGTCGCACTTCGGCGACGCACGTCGATATGGCTGGAGTCCTACTACCGGAGATTCAAAGAGAAACAGGGTCTGATTGTTACGACGCCCCAAGGATCGAGTGGCGGCGCCGCTGAGCTCAGCACGATAGCCGGTGACCGCCGCATGATGCGATACTTCTTGAGATTTGTGGGAGACTGGGAGGTGAAACAACTTGTTAAGGACTATCGGTGGATAGCAGGACGACGACGGTTGAATATGCCTGCCACACAAACAGCCATCGCCGTGATGCTGGTGTGGGCTCCCATTCAGCTTGCTTGGGCCAGGTCTCGCATTGATTCGGAAGTGTGGCAGATGCGGGCAGGCCGGTCGGCGACCAACCGCAACGAGTCTATCGAATCTGCCGCTCGCATTGCTCAACAGATTGACCAGCATATTAAACGCAAACCCCGTTTCCTGCGGGAGTGGCAGGAACACTATAACGCGGCCTGTGTGTTCGCAGTTGCACTGCCGGCGGCCAAACACGGGGAGAGCGACCCCAGCGCCCGGAGGAAACAGAAGACTATCGCAATGATGGCGGTACGACATCTCGAGATGGCGGTCAGCGCATCGGACAGCGGTTTCGTCGGGACGTACGCACAGTGGCTGGCCACTGGTGACGAAGACCTGGGCCGCCTGCGTTCGACCGTCCAGTTCGTGGACTTCCTCGACAGGTATCTACCGAATGATCGGCCTCGAGTGCCGCGCCCACGACGCCTACTGCACCTGCTCATGTCTCTTCACACCATCAACCTGCTTAGGGAGTACGCGGAGTGCCGAGCGAGCTTCTGGTCACGCGGTACGACAGATCAGATTGATGAGTTGGCACGCGAGCCACACGTGCGACGACTCGCTCTCGACTACGCGAAGGACGACCTGGACTGGCTCACTCGCCTTGAGTTGATACAGGAGGCGCACACGTTTGCCCGCCGTCAGGCGCTCGTTCCCATCAACACGACCTTTCCTCAGTTCCAAGACGAACCCAGCATCTCGGGCTACCTCAAGGCGTCAATCCTCCCCAACTTCGACCGATCCTTCACAGATCGCTACTTCCACCGAGTTATCGATTGCCGCTCCGACGACTGGTCCGCGCTCGAAGATTACCTGGAACGATGGGCGAACACCCATAGCGGAGCCATGTCCACCGCAACGGCTGAGTCGTGCAGCCGATTTTGGCGGACAGTCGCATCCTACTTGAAGGCTTCAGCCGACACCGAATTGGCCCCAGCCCCCTCCGACACTAACACCGACGAGCTGACACAACTCGAACGAATCGCACCCACTGCGCATCTGGATTTGTTACGCTGGTAGTGATTGCTATCTAATGCATCACAAGACGAGTTGATCGAGCATCTGCTCACTCAGCCTTTGCCACCTGGTTCAGCCAATGATGATCAGCGTCTGAACGGCCCGGACGAGGGTGGTGGCCCGGCTGGGGCTAGAACGGATCTTGCGCAGGATCTCCCAGCTCTTGAGCTGAGCGTTGGCCCGCTCACCCGGCCCGCGTCGGCGAGCGTGCGCAGCGTTGACCTCTCGCTGCATAGCGGAAAGCCGCCGGTAGCGGTAGACGGTGCTGGTGCCGATACCGAAGCCCTCGGCGAGATCGCGGTAGGTCTCGCCCTTGTGCAGGTGGGCGAGTATGAGCAGGGCCTGCTGCCCGGGGCCGAGCCGTCGCCATCAGGTCCGCAGCGCGTTGCGGTGCTGCCGGACGGCGTCGGACAGCACGATCAGACAGCGGTTGGACACCTGCATCGACGAGGGGTAGGAACACACCCTGAAGCTCCTGGTGGGGACGGGTCGATCTCAGCAATCACGCGTCCTACCAGGAGCTTCACTCATCCGTGGCCCACCACGCCGAGGCTGCTCTGACTGTGAGGCTGGCTGCACCGGCTCGGCAGTGGTGGGCTGGTGGTGACAGCAGCGGGTGTGACCCTTGCTCTGACTGGCGTGATGCCTTTGTCGGGACT
>JAESFT010000233.1_pt1 | contig 51948 bp, 49 predicted proteins | sample 9269451 | NCBI WGS metagenome assembly JAESFT01 (sample SAMN14502557, study PRJNA617106) | algae metagenome | isolation source: Scytonema hyalinum WJT4-NPBG1 and co-occurring heterotrophs from well... | place: USA: Mojave Desert, Joshua Tree National Park, California | collected 2006-05-25
AGCGGAAAGTGTGGGGAAATCCGCGCCATCTGCCGCTCGCTCAGCAGAAATAGACCGCTCATCAGCGCCTCCTCTACAGGGACACTGAATCAGCCCGCGGTCGAGATTAATAGGTCCTGAGCCTAGCCCTGCGCCGCCACCGGGCGCCCGTAGACCTGATGCGCCCGCTGCTCGAAGGCCTCGGAAAAGCGTCGGAAGGCCTGGTCGAACATGGAGCCCATGAGCATGCCGAGCATGCGGCTGCGGAACTCGTATTCGATGAAGAACTCGACGGCGCAGCCATCCGGTGCCGGCTTGAAACCCCAGCGGTTCTGCAACCGCTTGAAAGGCCCGTCCACGTATTCGACGAGGATCTCCCGGTTCTCCCGGTCGAGGGTCACCCGGCTCGTGAAGGTTTCCTTGATGGCCTTGTAGCCCACGCCCATGGCGGCGATCAGAACCTCGCGCCCGGCCTCGTCGGTGGTCCGGCGGATCACGCGCAGGGATTCGCACAGCGGCAGGAACTCGGGATAGCGCTCCACATCCGCCACGAGATCGAACATCTGCGTGGGGCTATGCTTCACCATCCGCGTGGAGCGGAACGAGGGCATGGTCGCGAAATCGCCTGCGTCTAGAGCTTTGCGAGGCGGGCGGCCTTCAGCTTCGCGAAGTCCTCGCCCGCGTGGTGCGACGAGCGGGTGAGCGGCGTCGCGGACACCAGGAGAAACCCCTTGGCGTAAGCGGTGGTTGCGTAGGCCTTGAACTCGTCCGGCGTGACAAAGCGAACCACGGGGTGATGCTTCTTCGTCGGCTGCAGGTACTGCCCGATAGTGAGGAAATCGACTTCGGCGGAGCGTAGGTCGTCCATGAGCTGGAGCACCTCGTTCCGCTCCTCGCCCAACCCCACCATGATGCCGGACTTGGTGAAGATGGTCGGATCGAGCTCCTTCACCCGCTGGAGCAGGCGGATGGAGTGGAAGTAGCGGGCGCCGGGCCGAACCTTCAGGTACTTCGAGGGCACGGTTTCGAGGTTGTGGTTGAACACGTCGGGGCGGGCCTGGACCACGACTTCGAGCGCCCCGTCCTTGCGCAGGAAGTCGGGGGTCAGAACCTCGATGGTGGTGCCGGGCGAGAGCGCCCGGATGGCATTAATCACATCCGCGAAATGCTGGGCGCCGCCGTCGTCGAGGTCGTCGCGGTCCACCGAGGTGATGACCACGTGCTCAAGGCCGAGCTTCGCCACGGCCTCGGCAACGCTCCTCGGCTCCGAGCGGTCGAGGGCCTGGGGCAGGCCCGTCTTCACGTTGCAGAAGGCGCAGGCGCGGGTGCACGTGTCGCCCATGATCATGAAGGTGGCGTGCTTCTTCTCCCAGCACTCGCCGATATTGGGGCAGCCGGCCTCCTCGCACACGGTGACGAGCCCGTTCTCGCGCACGATCCGGTTGGTCTCGGCCCATTTGGGCGAGCCCGGCGCCTTGACCCGGATCCAGTCGGGCTTGCGCAGGATCGGCTGATCCGGCCGGTGCGCCTTCTCGGGGTGCCGCGGACGGTTATCCTTGTTGAGCAGGTCGAGAACGACGGCCATGAACGGGTTTACCTTCGGGGGCCGGCGAAGCCCGAGCCGCCCACAGGGCTGATGTAAGGCGTCGGCCCGCCCGCCGCAAATGACCGGATGTCATCCCCCCTCCCGTGCTGAGAGGGGGCGACAGCTCAGGTGTGGATCACCCGCCCGTAGGCGTCGAGGACGCTCTCGTGCATCATCTCGGAGAGGGTCGGGTGCGGGAAGACCGTGTGCATGAGGTCTTCCTCGGTGGTTTCGAGCTGCATCGCCACCACGTAGCCCTGGATCAGCTCCGTGACCTCCGCACCCACCATGTGGGCGCCGAGCAGCTGGCCGGTCTTCTTGTCGAAGATCGTCTTGACCAGGCCCTCGGGCTCGCCGAGCGCAATGGCCTTGCCGTTGCCCGCGAAGGGGAAACGGCCGACGCGGATGTCGTAACCCTGCTCCTTGGCCTTGGCTTCCGTGAGGCCGACGCTGGCGATCTGCGGGTGGCAATAGGTGCAGCCCGGGATCTTGGCCTTGTCCATGGGGTGCGTGTGCAGACCCTTGATGGTCTCCACGCAGATCACGCCCTCGTGCTCCGCCTTGTGGGCGAGCATCGGGGGACCGGCGGCGTCGCCGATGGCGTAGATGCCGGGCACGTTGGTGCGCCCTAAGCCATCGGTCACGATGATGCCCCGGTCGAGCTTGACCCCGAGCTTTTCGAGCCCGAGGCCTTCGACGTTCGCCACGACGCCGACGGCGGAAATTAGCCGGTCGGCGGTGAGCTTCTGCACCCCGCCCTTGCCGTCGTCCACGGTTGCGGTGACGGAATCCGCACCCTTCTCGACCGCCGTGACCATGGTGCCGGTGAGGATCTTGATGCCCTGCTTCTCGAAGCGCTTGCGGGCATGGGCCGCGATCTCCGCGTCCTCCACCGGGAGGATTTGCGGCATCACCTCGATCACCGTCACCTCCGCGCCCATGGTGCGGTAGAAGGAGGCGAACTCGATCCCAATGGCGCCGGAGCCCATGACGAGGAGCGACTTCGGCATCCGCTCCGGCACCATGGCCTCGTAATAGGTCCAGATGAGCTTCTTGTCCGGCTCGATGCCGGGGAGCGCACGGGGCCGCGCGCCGGTCGCCACGATGATGTGTTTGGCCTGGTACGAGCCCGGGCCGAGCGCGCCCTTCGGGGGCTCGGCGCGCTTCGTCTCTTTCACGGTCAACTTGCCCGGCGCGTCGATGGCGGCCTCGCCCCAGATCACGTCCACCTTGTTCTTCTTCAGCAGCATGCCGACGCCGCCGTTAAGACGGGCCGAGACGCCGCGGGAGCGCTTCACGATCGCCGCCGCGTCGAAGCTCGCACCCTGCACCGACAGGCCGTAATCGCCCGCGTGCTGCATGTAGTGGTAGATCTCGGCAGAGCGCAGCAGCGCCTTGGTCGGGATGCAGCCCCAGTTGAGGCAGATGCCGCCGAGATGCTCCCGGTCCACGACCGCGGTCTTGAACCCAAGCTGTGCGGCCCGGATCGCCGCCACGTAGCCGCCTGGGCCGCCTCCGATGACGATGATGTCGTATTGGTCTGCCATATGTAATCCCCGTCATGCCCGGGCTTGGCCCGGGCATCCACGGTTTCGGGGCCGGACCGGAGGGTGAGAAGGCGTGGATGGCCGGCCCGAGGCCGGCCGTGACGGCTTGCGCTTAGACGAGCATCCCCATCGGGTTCTCGATCAGCGCCTTGAAGGCCTGCATCAGCTCGGCGCCGAGCGCGCCGTCGACCGCGCGGTGATCGGTCGAGAGCGTCACGGACATCACGGTCGCGACCGCGGGCGCATTGTTCTTCACGATCACCCGCTTCTCGCCCGCGCCCACCGCGAGGATGGTGGCGTGGGGCGGATTGATGACGGCCGAAAAGTCCTTGATGCCGAACATGCCGAGGTTCGACACGGCGGTGGAGCCGCCCTGGTATTCCTCGGGCTTCAGCTTGCGGTTCTTGGCGCGGCTCGCGAGGTCCTTCATCTCGTTGGAGATGGCGGAGAGCGTCTTCATCTCGGCCTTGCGGACCACCGGCGTGATGAGCCCGCCGGGGATCGACACCGCGACGCCCACATCCGCGTGCTTGTGCTTCAGCATCGCGCCTTCGGTCCAGGACACGTTGGCATCCGGCACGCGCATCATGGCCATCGCCAGCGCCTTGATAACGAAGTCGTTGACCGAAACCTTGTAGGCGGGCTTGCCGTCCTTGTCCTTCGGGGCCGCGCCGTTGATCTGCTCGCGGAGGCCTAAGAGCGCGTCGAGCTCGCAATCGAGCGTGAGGTAGAAGTGCGGGATGGTCTGCTTTGACTCCAGCAGGCGACGCGCGATCACCTTGCGCATGGAATCGTGCGGGATCTCCTCGTAGGAGCCCGGCTCGAAGAACTTCTTGATCTGCTCGTCGCCCATCGCGGCCGGAGCCGCGGGCTTCGGCGCGCTGGGTGCCGGCGCAGCGGCGGGAGCGGGGGCAGCCGCTGGTGCCGCGGCAGGCGCGGCCTTCGCGGCGCCGCCCTGCAGGGCCTGCCGCACGTCGCGTTCCACGACGCGACCGTGGGGGCCGGAGCCCTGAACCCGCGCGAGGTCGAGCCCCGCTTCCTTGGCGAGGCGCTTCGCCAGGGGCGAGGCGAAGATGCGTCCTCCGCCCTGCCCTGCTCCGTTCGGCTTCGCAGCCGCGGCACCGTCATGCGCGGCTTTCGCGGGTCCCTCGGGCGCCGCATCGATGCGGGCGTAGGAAATGTGACCGGCATCGCCGCCGGCGGTGGCCGTGTTGGCCTGAGGCATGGCGCCCGTGGAGCTCCCGGCGGCAGGTGCTGCCACGGGGGCCGGCTGCGCGGCCGGAGCCGGCGAGGCGGCCGGCGCGCCGCCGCCGCTTGGTCCGGTGACGCTCTTCGGGTCTTCGCCCTCGCCGGCGATGAGCGCGATGAGCTCGTTCACCGGCACGTCGGACGTGCCCTCCGGGACCATGATCTTGGCGAGGATGCCTTCATCCACCGCCTCGACCTCCATGGTGGCCTTGTCGGTCTCGATCTCGGCGATCACGTCGCCGGACTTGATCCGGTCGCCTTCCTTCTTGAGCCACTTGGCGAGATTGCCCTTCTCCATCGTGGGCGACAGGGCGGGCATCAGGATGTTGATGGGCATCGTGTGGGATCCTGATCGAAGGTCTAGTTGATGGCCTGGGTGGAGCCGGGATCGGACGGATCGTCGAGTTCGGCGCGCATGCCGCTCTGGATCGCGTCCATGGCCTCCTCTTCGGAGATGTCCGTCTCCATGGCGTAGACCCGGGCCGCATGGCGGGCGAGATCGACGAAGAGCACGCCCCAGGTGAACGGGTCGTCGAAGGCGCGGCGGAGCGCGACGCTGACCGCGCCGTCCACCACCGAGGCGCGCAGGATCTCGATGCCGCCCTTCTCCAGAACTTCAGGCGGCAAGCCCAGCGCCTCGAACTTTCCGCCCTCGCTCATCGATAGAGCACCGCCTTGGCGGCCTGGACGACCTCGGCGACGTTCGGGAGCGCGAGCTTTTCGAGGTTCGCGGCGTAGGGCATCGGCACGTCCTTGCCGGTGACCCGGGCCACGGGCGCGTCGAGGTAATCGAACGCCTCTTCCATGATCTTGGTCGCGATTTCAGCGGTGACGCCGGATTGCGGGAAGCCCTCCTCCACCGCGACGCAGCGGCCGGTCTTCATCACCGAGGCCACCACCGTATCGATGTCCATGGGACGGATCGTGCGCAGGTCCACGACCTCCGCCTCGATGCCTTCCTTCTCGAGCTCGTGCGCGGCCTTCAGCGCATAGGTCATACCGATGCCGAAGGAGACGATCGTGACGTCCTTGCCCTGGCGATGAACCCGCGCCTTGCCGATCGGCACCGTGAAATCGTCAAGCTTCGGCACGGGGAAGCTCTGGCCGTAGAGGATCTCGTTCTCGAGGAAGATCACCGGGTTCGGATCGCGGATGGCGCTCTTGAGCAAGCCCTTCGCGTCGGACGCCGTGTAGGGGATCACCACCTTCAGCCCCGGCACGTTGGAATACCAGGCGGTGTAATCGTGGGAGTGCTGTGCGGCCACGCGGGAGGCCGCGCCGTTGGGGCCGCGGAATACGATGGGCGCGCCGAGCTGCCCGCCCGACATGTAGAGGGTCTTGGCGGCCGAGTTGATGATGTGGTCTATCGCCTGCATGGCAAAGTTGAACGTCATGAACTCGACGATGGGCTTCAGCCCCACGAAAGCCGCGCCGACGCCGACGCCGGCGAAGCCGTGCTCGGTGATGGGCGTATCGACCACGCGCCGGGCGCCGAATTCCTGCAGCAGGCCCTGTGTGACCTTGTAGGCGCCCTGGTACTCGGCGACCTCCTCGCCCATGACGAAGACGCTCTCGTCGCGGCGCATCTCTTCCGCCATGGCGTCGCGCAGGGCCTCGCGGACGGTCATGTTGACCATCTCGGTGCCCTCGGGGATTTCAGCCATGGCGTCATGGCTGGTGCGGCTCGTGATCACCGACGGAGCGGCAGGCTGTGCCACGGGCGACTGGTCTCCGCCCTGGCGCGCGTTCGGCGCCGGACGGTCGGCCATGCCCTCGGCCTGCATGTCGGGCGTGGGCGCCGGCTGCGGCGCGCTCGGACCCGGAGCCGGAGGCGCGTCCCCACCGCCTTGCGCCGAGCCGCGGGAGGCCGCCGCCGACGCATCCTCGCCTTCACCGGCAAGCACGGCGATGGGCGTGTTGACCGCCACGTTGTCGGTGTCGTCCGGCACGAGGATCTTGGCGAGGATGCCCTCGTCGATGGCCTCGACTTCCATAGTGGCCTTGTCGGTTTCGATTTCGGCGAGCACGTCGCCGGGCTTCACCTTGTCGCCCTCCTTCTTCAGCCATTTCGCGAGCTTGCCCTGCTCCATGGTGGGCGAAAGGGCGGGCATGAGGATGTCGATCGCCATCGGTGACCTGTTCGTTGTCGTTGCCGCGAGAGGCGCGAGGCGCGCCTTAGAGCAGAATGTCGGTGTAGAGCTCGGACACGTCGGGCTCCGGATCGTGGGTGGCGAATTCCGCCGCTTCGTTCACGATCTCGCGCACGCGTCCGTCGATCACCTTGAGCTCCTCCTCGGAGAGCTTCCAGCTCTCAAGAAGGCGGCGGCGCACCTGCTCGATGGGGTCGTGCTCCTCGCGCATGCGGGTCACCTCGTCCTTCGTGCGGTACTTCGCCGGATCGGACATGGAGTGGCCGCGATAGCGGTAGGTCTGCATCTCGAGGATGAAGGGGCCTTTGCCCGAACGCGCATGCTCGATGGCGCGCTGGCCCGCCGCGTAGACGGCGCGCACATCCATGCCGTCCACCTGCTCGCCGGGAATGCCGAAGGACACGCCGCGCTTGGAGAAATCCGTCTGCGCCGAGGCGCGATTCACGGAGGTGCCCATGGCGTAGCGGTTGTTTTCGATCACGTACACGACGGGCAGCTTCCAGAGCTCCGCCATGTTGAAGCTCTCATACACCTGGCCCTGGTTCGCGGCGCCGTCGCCGAAATAGGTCAGGCAGACGTTGCCGTTGTTCTGGTACTTGTTCGCGAAGCCGATGCCGGTCCCGAGAGACACCTGGGCGCCCACGATGCCGTGGCCGCCGTAGAAGTGCTTCTCCTTCGAGAACATGTGCATGGAGCCGCCCTTGCCTTTCGACAAGCCGCCCCGGCGTCCGGTGAGCTCCGCCATCACGCCCTTCGGGTCCATGCCGCAGGCGAGCATGTGGCCGTGGTCGCGGTAGCCGGTGATGTTCTGATCGCCCTCGATGGTGGCCATCTGCATGCCGACCACCACGGCTTCCTGCCCGATGTAGAGATGGCAGAAGCCGCCGATCAGCCCCATGCCGTACATCTGGCCCGCCTTCTCCTCGAAGCGGCGGATCAGCAGCATCTCGTTATAGGCTGCGAGGTCCTGGTCTTTGCTGAACTGGGGAGAATTGGGCGCGGGCCCAGCCTTCTTCGCGGGGGTCTTGGTCGAGACGCTTTGCGCGCCGCGGCCCACCTTGCGGGCTGCTACAGCCATCGGGTCCTCCGGAGGGTTTCCTGCGAGGACATGTAGCGCAGTGGAAATCCGAAAGCGAGAGGGGGCGACAGTTGAACTCAGCCGCGTGCTTGCGGCCTAAGTCACTGTACTGGCGAACAAAATAGCGATGAACTTTTGTTTAGTTCATCTGAACTTTCGACGCTGCACTGCAACACAAGGGGTTGAGCAGCGAGCGGCTCTCACGGCTCCTCGAGGAGCGCTGGTTATTGCCCCGTGATGATCACGAGATCGTTGCGGTGAACACGACCCAGCATAATGCGGGAGCGCTCCTCCAGAAGATCCTGATCGATCTGATCGCTGCGCAGGAGCGCGATACGCCGCTCCCATTCCTTGCGCTCGGTCACGACCGCGTCGTACTCGGCCTGGATGGCCGCGGCCTGCGTCTCGAACAGGCGCTTGGCCTCGATGCCGCGGGCGCCCGAATGGGCGTGGTGGACGAAGTAGCCGACAAGAGCCGCCGCCACCCCGTAGAGTGCGAGCGGGATCAGGAATCGGCGGGCCCGGCGACGAATGACCATGGCAGAACGCTAGCCCTCCATGGTTAAGGACGCGTTTAGCTCCCAGGCGGGACAGGCGTCTTTCGCGGGAAGAGCCGGTTGCCGAAGGCCGCGAGCGTCAGCCCCGAGACGATCAGCGCAAACCCGATCATCTGAAGCCGCCCCGGCCACTCGCCGAGAATCGGCACGGCCGACAAGGTGCCGACCACGGGAATGAGCGGCGGGAAGCGCTGCGCGACGGCAGCCCCCAGCACGCGCACCGCCGTGCCCCAGAGCCACAGCGCCACGACGATGTTGAGCACGCCCTGGAGCAGCGCCTGAAACAAGACGAGGCCCGGCGCCGCTTCGAGCAGCTGGGGCGACGCGAAAGCCGCATAGAACGGCAGGTAGGCGAGCGAGAGCACCGCCACCACCGAGGTGCCGACTAGCGGCGGCACGCCCCAGCGCTGGAGCATGAGGGGATAGAGACCCCAGAGCGAACCGGCGACGATGAAGAGGCTGTCACCGAGCACCACGTCCGGCATGCCCGATGTGGTGCCGGCAAGCCCGATGCAGGCGAGGCCTACGATCGTGGTCGCGATGCCGATGAGCACCACCCGGGTCGGCACGACGCCGAAGAGCAGGATGCTGCCGATGGCGCCGATTACCGTCACCGTGCCGGGCTGGAGCGATGCGCCATGGGCCGCGGGCGCGTATTTCAGGCCCGTGTTCATGAGCAGGACCATGGGCACGCCGCTCATGCAGGCGAGCAGCAGCCCCCTGCCCCAGCCGAGCCCCGCGCAATCGCGCCAGCCCGCCCGCAGGAACACCGGCAGCAGGAGCACGCCCGCCACGCCGAAGCGCAGGGCCGTGAGGTCGTGCGGCGTCAGTCCATGGAGCGTGGCGTAGCGGCTTGCGGGAAAGGTGACGCCGTAGATCAGCACGGCGCCCACCATGGCGAGGATCGCGAGGCGGGGGCTCACGACCGCACCCCGTCCCGCGGAGCCTGGGTCAGCGGAGCGCCTTCAGGGCCTCACGGCCGGCATAGCGCGCCTGCGAGCCCAGCTGCTCCTCGATGCGGATGAGCTGGTTGTACTTCGCCAGCCGGTCCGAGCGGGCGAGCGAGCCCGTCTTGATCTGCCCGCAATTAGTGGCGACCGCGAGATCCGCGATGGTGGAATCCTCGGTCTCGCCGGAGCGGTGGGACATCACGGCCGTGTAGCCGGCGCGGTGCGCCATATCGACCGCCGAAAGGGTCTCGGTCAGCGAGCCGATCTGGTTCACCTTCACGAGGATGGAGTTGCCGACACCCTTCGCGATTCCCTCGGAGAGGCGGGTCACGTTGGTGACGAACAGGTCGTCGCCCACGAGCTGGCACCGGCCGCCGACGAGGTCGGTGAGCGCCTTCCAACCCTCCCAATCGTCCTCCGACATCCCGTCCTCGATGGTGACGATGGGATAGGCGGCGACGAGGCCGGCAAGGTACTCGGCCTGCTCCTGCGGAGAACGCTTTTTCCCTTCACCCTCATAGTCGTAGGCGCCGTTCTTGAAGAATTCGGTTGCGGCGCAATCGAGCCCAATCATCATGTCGCCGCCGGCCTTGTAGCCGGCGGTCTCGATGGACCGCATGATGAAGTCGAGGGCCGCTTCGGCGGTGGGCAGGTTCGGGGCGAAGCCGCCCTCGTCGCCCACATTCGTGTTGTGCCCGGCCTTTTTCAGCGCACCTTTAAGGGTGTGGAACACCTCGGCGCCCATCCGCACGGCTTCGGCAAGGGTCGGCGCGCCGACCGGCAGGATCATGAATTCCTGGAAGTCGATCGGGTTATCGGCGTGCGCCCCGCCATTGATGATGTTCATCATCGGCACGGGCAGAACCCGCGCCTGCGTGCCGCCGACGTAGCGATAAAGCGGCAGGCCCGACGCCTCGGCGGCGGCCTTTGCGGTGGCGAGCGAGACACCCAGGATTGCGTTGGCGCCAAGACGCGCCTTGTTCGGGGTACCGTCGAGCTCGATCATCGCGGCGTCAATGGCGGTCTGGTCCTCGGCCTCCATGCCGCCGATGGCATCGAGGATCTCGCCGTTCACCGCCTGCACGGCCTTGGTGACGCCCTTGCCGAGGTAGCGCGTCTTGTCGCCATCGCGCAGTTCCACGGCCTCGTGGGCGCCCGTCGAAGCGCCGGACGGCACCGCGGCCCGGCCCATCGACCCATCCTCCAGCCACACATCGACCTCGACGGTCGGGTTGCCTCGGCTGTCGAAAATCTGGCGGGCGACGATATCGACGATCGCGGTCATGAGGGCTCCTCAGGCAGGCTGTGGGATCGTGCGGGGAAGCGGCCGGTGCGGCCTTGACGCATGGCGCGGCTTATTGACCGAAATCCCGGAGGGGGCAAGGAGAGGGCCCATATGGGCGCCTTCATCCCCGGGGTTCTTTTCCCCTATGAGCGCCCCCTTCTGCATTCCGGAGTACCGTTTCTTGACCGATACACCCCTGCAACTGGGCCAGTCGAGCGTCGTGCCGCGCTCGCCGGAAGAAGCCCGCCTCGACCGCGTGCCGAACCCGCACCACGATACCGATTACGTGGCGCGCTTCACGGCACCCGAATTCACCTCGATCTGCCCGGTCACGAGCCAGCCGGATTTCGCGATTCTGGTGATCGACTATGTGCCGGACCGCTGGCTCGTGGAGTCGAAGTCGCTGAAGCTCTACCTCCACAGCTTCCGCGATCACGGCGCGTTCCACGAGGATTGCACGGTGGCCATCGGCCGGCGCCTGAAGGACCTGCTGGAGCCGCGCTACCTGCGCATCGGCGGCTACTGGTATCCGCGCGGCGGCATCCCGATCGATGTGTTCTGGCAGACCGGCGAGGTGCCGAAGGGATTGTGGCTGCCGGACCAGGGCGTCGCGCCCTATCGCGCGCGGGGCTGAGGCATCAGCGGGCGGCGGGTCGTGCGATGACCCGCGCCGCCACGATCCCAACGGCCAGGATCACTGCAGCGGCAACCAGGAGAGACGGCGCCTGCCCGAGGGTGCGCAAGCCGAGACCCAGCAGCACCACGCCCAGCGCCTGCCCGACGAAGAACGAGAAGGCGTGGAGGGCCACCGCCGAGGCCCGTGCCTGCGGGGCCACCTCGGTGACCTGCGTCTGGAACGAGTTGTGCAGCATGTAATAGCCAAGCCCGAGCACCAGCATGGCAGCGGCGTCCACCGTCCAGTGTCCTGCGAAGCCGATGGCCGCGAGGGCTAGGCCCGCGAGGCTCCCGCCGAAGAGGAGCATGCGGCCGAGCCCGAGGTTCGCGAGCATCCAGGCCACGAGTGCGGAATAGAGCAGTCCGCCGATCGCGAATCCCGCGATGGCGAGGCCCGCTTCGGCCGGCCCTCCCCCGCCCCGGGCCTCGAGCATGGGCGCGATGTAGGGAAACACCCCGAACACCGCCATGGCTTCCACGAAGACAAGGCTGAACAGCGCGCGGGCGTGCGGATTGGCGACGATGCCGCGATAGCGGTGAAGCGCCGTGGCGAGGTCGAATGCGCCCGCTGGAGCGCCCCCTCGAAAGCCCACGAAGGTCGCGGCGGCGGCGAGCAGCATGATGCCGGTCGAGAGGGCGAACACGCCCCGCCAGCCGACATATTCGGCCAGGATGCCGGCCAGCACGGATCCCAGGAGCTGGCCCGAGATCAGCGCCACGAGGAAGCGGCTGATGGCGACCTGACGCTGCCCCATGGGGACGCGGTCGCCGAGAAGCGCGAGCGACAACGGCACGATGCCGCCCGAGGCCATGCCGGCCAGGACGCGCAGGACGAAGAGCGCTTCGATGTTGGGCGCCAGGGCCGAACTCGCGAGGGTCAGCACGAGCAGTGCCAGGCAGACCTTGATCACCCGCTCCTTTCCCACCGCATCGCCGATGGGTCCGAGGATCGGCTGGATGAAAGCGTAGGGCAGCGCGAAGGCTGCCGAGAGAAGGGCAACGGTCTGGATGCTGGCCGACACGTCGCGGGCGATCACGCCCACGAGGGGTTCGAGCGCGCGGCTCGAAAAGGTGCTCGCGAAGCCGCTGGTCGCGAGGATCAGAATCAGCCTGCGGGAGGACGAGGCAGCCTCCGTCACCGGCGCCTCAGGCGGCCTTGGCGATGCGATCGAAGGCCATGAGCTGCCGCAGCAGCGCTTCCATTTCCGCAAGCGGCACCATGTTGGGGCCGTCCGAGGGCGCCCGCTCGGGATCCTGGTGGGTTTCGATGAACACCCCTGCAACGCCGACCGCCACGGCGGCCCGCGCCAGCACCGGCACGAACTCCCGCTGCCCACCCGAGGTGGTGCCCTTGCCGCCCGGCTGCTGCACCGAATGGGTGGCGTCGAAGATCACCGGAGCCCCGGTGGTCTCGGCCATGATGGGCAGCGCGCGCATGTCGGAGACCAGCGTGTTGTAGCCGAAGGAGGCGCCGCGCTCCGTCACCATCACGTTCGGGTTGCCCGCGCCCGTGACCTTGCTGGCCACATTGGCCATGTCCCACGGGGCGAGGAACTGGCCCTTCTTGACGTTCACGACCCGCCCGGTCTTCGCGGCCGCCACCAGGAGATCGGTCTGGCGACAGAGGAACGCCGGAATCTGGAGAATGTCGACGACCTCCCCGGCCGCGGCGCATTGCTCCGCCTCGTGCACGTCGGTGAGGACCGGCAGCCCCAAGCTCTCCTTCACCTCGGCGAAAACGGCGAGCGCCTTGTCGAGACCGATGCCGCGGGCGCTTGCGGCCGAGGTGCGGTTCGCCTTGTCGAAGGAGGATTTGTAGACGAGCCCAAGGCCCAGCCGGCCTGCGATCTCTTTCAGAGCCGAGGCGGTTTCGAGCGCATGCGCGCGGCTCTCCATGGCGCAGGGGCCGGCAATGAGGGCGAGCGGCAGGTGGTTGCCGAAGCGAACCGAACCAAGGTCCACCACTGAGGAGGCTTGCAACATCATAGCCCCACCTAGCGGGTTTCGGGGCCTATCGGAAGCGGCGCCGGGATCGCCCCTAGTATGTCATGGCCGCGGCATTCACGATGCCCGCCGCAAGCGAAGCCGCGCCGAGGAAGAGCGCCGCACCCATTTCCCCAGCCGCGATCCGCTGCGACAGGTCCGGCAGCAGCACCCGGACGAGCCAATAGGCGAGGATCTGCACCGCAAGAGCCACGAGGCCCCAGACGAGGCAGTCGAGCAGGTTCTGGGCATGCACGATGGCGCTGGCGAGCGGGAGCGTGAAGCCGATGAGGCTGAACCCCAGTGCCACGGCGGCCGAGATCACGTTACGGCGGATGAGGGCGAACTCGTTGTGAGCGGTCGCCAGGGTGTAGAGCGCAAGATAGAGCGCCACCAGGAGCACCCCGGCGCCGAAGAAGAGCAGAAAATCGGCCAAGCCCTGCAGCGACGCGCTCAACCTTCCGCCTCCCTCGCCCGCGAGTCGGGGCTGATCTTACGCACTCAAGCTCCAGTTGCGAGTCCGGGAAGCCTCAGGCAGGCTCGAAGGCGATCGTGACCCCAAAGGCCGCGCTCGCCGGAACGACCGCACGGCTGCCGATAGTCTGGTACGGAATGCCGGCGGCATCGAGCAGAGCGGTCTGCGATCGAACGTCGTCCACGCGCACCGCGAAGGCCACGAAGGCTGCCGTGTCGAGATCCGCCTCCACGGACCCGTAGATCTCGGCTGCATCGTCAGGCGTCACCACGTCGACGCGCCCGCGGTCGAGAGTGAAGGAGAGATCGTCCCCATCGGGCCGGGTCGGCGCGATGCCCGTGAAACTGGCGAGAAAATCCGCATGCGCGGCAGGGTTGGGCGAGGCCAGCGTCACCGCCGCAAGCGTACGGGCCTTGTTGACGTGCTGCTGAAAGCGCTCGTTCCAGAAGTTCTCCGGAAAGTGCTGCTGGCACACGAAGAAGGCGGCGTGGGGCGCCTGCGGGTCTTCGGCAAAGGCGAGCGTGAACGCAACCTGCGTTTCACTGCCATCCGGCCGGCGCCCGCGGCGCTCGAAGTGGAAGGGCTCGAAGCCGCCAATCCCTGCGCTCGCAAAGGCCGCTGCATCACCCGTCGCATCGGTGCTGTCGAGGACAAGCATGGCGAGACCCTCGCGCCGGGCGAGATAGTCGCGCACGAATGCGCCGAAGCTGAAACGATGACCCTCCCGCTCCGGGATCGCGGCGCCCTCCCCGATCGCGATGAGTTCGATGAAGCACTGAGGTAGCTGGATCAGCCGGTTCTCTGTGCCCCACGGATGCCGATTGGGCGAGCCGACCTGAAAGCCGAGCTGCTCGTACAGGCGCCCGGCCGCATCGAGATCGCGCACCGCGACGACGAGATGATCGATGCCTCGGGTCATGCCTTGCTCCAGCTGCACATCTCCTCAACATAGGCGCCGAACGGCGAAAGGGGATGGCGGCTGAGCCTCACAGATCGTGAACGGCAAAAAGGGATGGCGGCTGAGCCTCCGCCATCCCTTTCAGGATTGGACGCCGACAAGCGGCATCCGATTGCTTGCCGTGATCAGTTCCCGCTGAGATAGGACAACGGATCGACCGGGGTCTGGCCTTTGCGGATCTCGAAGTGGAGCTGCGGCGAGGTCACGTTGCCGGTCTGGCCCGACTTCGCGACCACCTGGCCGCGGGTGACGCGCTCGCCGCGCTTCACGTTGAGCTCGCCATTGTGGGCGTAAGCCGAGATGTAGCCGTTGTCGTGCTTGATGAGCACGAGGTTGCCGTAGCCACGCACCTCGTTACCGGCATAGGTCACCGTGCCGGCTTCCGCAGCCTTCACGGGCGTGCCTTCCGGCACCGCGATGTTGATGCCCTCGTTGCCGCCATTGGCGCCAAAACCAGCAATCACGCGGCCGCGAGCCGGCCAGCGGAAATCGGCGGTGGGCTCCTTCGGCAGGCTCGCGGTCTCCTCCGGCTCCTTAATGGGCGCCTTGGCGGGTTGCGGCTGCGGCTGGGGGGCAACCGCGACCGGCGCGGGCGCCGGTGCCGCCACGGGCTTGGTCTCGATCGCTGCGACCTTCACGGGCTCGGCCGGCTTCTGCGCGACCGCCTGAGGAGCGGGCTGAGCCGGAGCGGCCTTCGCGGCCTGCGGTGCGGCCGGAGCCGGCTTCGCGGGCTCCGCCTTGGCGGTTTGCACGGGAGCAGGCTTGACGGGCTCTGCCTTCGCAGTCGTGACCATGCCGGGACGGGTGCGGGCCTTGGGGGCTTCCGCGGGCTGCGCGGCGGGCTTGGGGCCTTCGACGAAGCGGAACTTCGGTTGCGGCGCGGCGGGCGCCGCTGCGGCCACACGGCTCGGCGTCGGCGCAGGCGTCGCGACCGGGGACACAGATGCGACGCGGGTCGGCTGCGGTGCCTGCCCCGTCGCGCTGTAGACCGGAATCACGATGCTGGCGCCCGGCTGGATCTGCGCGGCGCTGGCAAGGCCGTTGGCCTGCAGGATCGCGTTGGTCGGCACGCCGTAGCGCTGCGAAACGGTGTTGAGGCTGTCGCCAGCACCAAGGGTGATCCGCGTTCCGCCGGCTGCGGACCAGCCGCCCGACGAACTCGTCACAGGTGCGTTGGAAGCCACGCCCCGCGCGGTCGGCGCGCTGATCGGCGGCAGCGCCTGCGACTGCACGGGGGCCGTCGGCATCGCGGCCACCTGGGCCGGAGCGGCGGCTTGAGGCGCCGGCTGCGGATCGACCGCGGCCAAACGCTGGCTCGTCGCGAAAGGATTGGAGAAAGGACTGTCGGAGAGCTGCAGCCGATCGGAACTACAGGCCGAGGCGACACTCCCGATCAAAGCCACGAGAGCTATCCGCGAAACACCGCCCCACCGGCCCACAGAGGCAACCTGACTCATCACGCACCCACCCGCACAAACTCGATAGGGGCATTGAAAAGGATTCAGGTTAAGCAACCGTTTCGCGCGACGAGGTTGTCGTAAGTATTGCGGCGCTTTTGCGCCGGTGCCGTGAGTGATGGGTCAGAGCGAGATCGCGGCGCCCGTCACGAGCGGCGAAATGCGCAGCAGAGAACCCACCTCTTCACGCGTCTCCCCCTCGACACGGTCCACACGCACGAGCCGCGGGGCATTGTCGATGGTGAGCGCTCCCACCAGACGCCCGCCGGGTCCGAGGAGAGACGCAAGGATCGTGGGCACCGCAGGCCTTGCTCCGTTGAGGAGGATGCGGTCGAACCGCTCGCGCGGGCGCTGCGCCAGACCGTCGGCGACTTCCATCCTGACCGACGCATTCACACCCGCGGCCTTCAAGTGCCCATGGGCGCTTTCGGCCAGCGAGCCGTAGCGCTCCACGGTCACGACCTCGGCGCCGAGCCGCACGAGGAGCGCGGTCACATAGCCGCTGCCGGTCCCGATTTCGAGGATGCGCTGACCCGGCTCGACCCCGAGCGCGACGAGCATCGCGGCGACCGTGCCGGGCGCTGTCATGGTCTGCCCGCAGGGCAGCGGCAGAGCAACATCGGAGCGGGCGAGGTCGGCAAAGCGGCGCGGTGCGAACACCTCGCGCGGCACGAGTTCCATGGCCCGCAGGACCTCGGTGTCGCGGATCCCGCGGGCGCGCAGGCCGAGCACGAAGGTGGCGGCCCCGACCGCCTGGCGATCAGGGTCGTCGAGGGGAGCAAGCGGGAGCGAGGCTGGGCCAGGCCGAGGAGGCGATCCGCCGCTCACCGCCGCCGGTCCTTACGCGAAGGCCTGCGCGTAATGGGTGAGCGTCGGCTCGTCGGTCATGTCGAGCCGCAACGGCGTCACGGCGATGCGCCGGTTGGCGATGGCCCACAGATCCGTGCCGTTCGGCGGCGTGGTGCGCCGGCGTTCGAAGGCGATCCAGAAATAGGCGTTGCCGCGCCCGTCCTGGCGCTCGTCGAGGCGCAGCAGTTCCTGATTGCGTTGGCCCTGGTTCACGAGGGCGGTGCCCTCGATCTCCTCGGGCTCGCAATCCGGGAAGTTCACGTTGAGGAGAATTCCGCGGGGGATGCCGATCTCCAGGATCTTACGCACCACGCCGGGTGCGTGGTGCTCGGCGCAGTGCCAGCGCATGGCGGTGCGTCCGGCAGCGCCATAGGCCTGGCTGAGCGCAATGGAGGGAACGCCGAGAATGGTCCCCTCGATGGCACCCGCGACCGTGCCGGAATAGCTCACATCCTCGGCCACATTCTGCCCGCGGTTCACGCCCGACAGTACGAGGTCCGGCTTGTGATCGGCCAGGATGTTGCGCACGCCCATGATCACGCAATCGGTCGGCGTGCCCTTCACGGCGAAGTGGCGCGGCGAGATCTCGCGCAGGCGCAGGGGATCGTTGAGCGAGAGCGAATGGGACACGCCGCTCTGATCGGTTTCGGGCGCGATCACCCACACGTCGTCGGAGAGCGTGCGCGCGATGGTTTCCAGCGTCTTCAGGCCCGGGGCGTGGATGCCGTCATCGTTCGTGCAGAGGATGCGCATGATGTCAGGCCTGCCGTTCGATGCGGGTCATCCCGCCCATATAGGGCTGGAGGGCTGAAGGAATCGTGACGCTGCCGTCGGGGTTCTGGTAGTTCTCCAGCACCGCGATGAGCGCACGGCCGACCGCGATGCCGGAGCCGTTGAGGGTATGGACGAAGCGCGTGCCCTTGCCTTCCGCGGGCCGGTAGCGGGCGTTCATGCGCCGGGCCTGGAAATCGGTGCAGACCGAGCAGCTCGAAATCTCGCGATAGGCTCCCTGCCCCGGCAGCCAGACCTCGATGTCGTAGGTTTTGGCCGAGGCGAAGCCCATGTCGCCCGTGCAGAGCGTCATCGTGCGGAAAGGCAGATCGAGTTTTTTCAGGATGTTCTCGGCGCAGGACAGCATGCGCTCGTGCTCATCTGCCGAGGCTTCCGGCGCCGTGATCGAGACGAGCTCGCACTTGATGAACTGGTGCTGGCGCAGCATGCCGCGGGTGTCGCGACCGGCGGAGCCGGCCTCCGAGCGGAAGCACGGCGTGAGCGCCGTGAGGCGCAGTGGGAGCGCGGCCTCGTCCAGGATCTCTTCGCGCACGAGGTTGGTGAGCGGCACTTCCGCGGTCGGGATGAGCCAGAAGCCCTCGCGGGTGCGGAACATGTCCTCAGCGGCCTTCGGGAGATTGCCGGTGCCGTAGGGAACCTCGTCTCGAACCAACAGCGGCGGCGACACCTCGGTGTAGCCGTGCTCGTTGGTGTGCAGGTCGATCATAAACTGGCCGAGCGCCCGCTCGAGGCGTGCTAGGCCGCCTTTCAGCACCACGAAGCGCGAACCCGAGAGCTTCGCGGCCGCCTCGAAGTCCATGAGCCCCAGCGCCTCGCCGATCTCGAAATGCTGCTTGGCGGCTTCGAGGTTCTTCGGATTCCCGAAGCGGTGGCGTTCCACGTTACCGGTCTCGTCCGGCCCGACCGGCACCTCCTCCTTGGGGAGGTTCGGGATCACGGCGAGTGTTTCGTCGAGTTCGCGGCTGGCGTCGCGCTCGGCCTGCTCCAGCTGCGGGGTGCTCTCCTTGAGACCGGCGACCTCCGCCTTCAGGGCTTCGGCGCGCGCCGCATCCTTGGCGCGCATGGCCTCGCCGATCTCCTTGGAGAGAGCGTTGCGGCGCTCCTGCGCGGTCTGGGCGGCCGCGATGGCGGCCCGACGGCGCTCGTCGAGGGCAATCAGGCGCTCGGACATCGGCTCCAAGCCTCGGTTCTTGAGGCCCTGATCGAACGCGGCGGCGTTCTCGCGGATGAAGCGGATGTCGTGCATGGGTCTGACCGGATTGTGTGCCGAGAGGGACCTCGGCAGCCGGGTCAGGCGGGTACCTAGCCAGCCGCCGCGCGCGCGGCCTCGGCAGCCGCCCGCCTCTTCTCCACCACGCGGACGGAGAGGATGGATGCCTCGTAGAGGAGCAGGGTGGGCACCGCAAGGGCGAACTGGGAGATCACGTCAGGCGGGGTGAGCACCGCTGCCACCACGAACACGATGACGATCGCGTAGCGGCGCTTCTCCCTCAGGAACTTGGAGTCGATGATCCCAGCCCGTGCCAGCAGCGTGAGGATCACGGGCAGCTGGAAGCAGACCCCAAAGGCGAAGATGAGCGTCATGATGAGCGAGAGGTACTCGCTCACCTTCGGCAGGAATTGGATGCCGGGCGTATCCGCGGTGGCGAGCTGCTGCATGCCGACCGAGAAGCGCATGAGCAGCGGCATGGCGATGAAGTAGACCACCATGGCCCCGACCGTGAACAGAACCGGCGTCGCCACGAGGTAGGGCAGGAAGGCCTGCCGCTCGTGCTTGTAGAGCCCCGGCGCCACGAACTTGTAGATCTCGTTGGCGATGATCGGGAAGGCGAGGAACGCCGCGCCGAATACGGCCACCTGGATCTGCGTGAACAGGAACTCGAGGCCGTGCGTGTAGACGAGCTGCGCCTGCTCGGGCGAGCCGACGGCGGCCACGTAGGGCCAGACCAGGATGTTGTAGATGTACTTCGCGAAGCCGAAGCAGGCGAAGAACATCACCACGAAGGCAATGAGCGCGCGGATGAGCCGAGAGCGCAGCTCGATGAGGTGCTCGATCAGCGGCGCTCGGGAGGATTCGATTTCGTCGTCCACCGCCGCGGTCATTGGGCCTTCTCGCTGAGCTTCGGCTGCGGGTCGTTGGCGGGGGCCGGTGCGGCGGGCTCCGGCGACAAGCTGGAGAGGTCGACAGGCGGAGCTTCGGGCGGGGGCGGCAGGGAGACCTCCGCGGCAGGTGCGGGCGCCGCATCCGCCGGGGCGTCGTAAACGCCCACCTTGGTCTCAGGCGTTCCGTCGGGCTTCGCCTCGATGGCCCCCTTGATCTCGTCGCGGATGGTCTGGACCGGGTCGAAGCTCGTGTTGAGCGAACTCACCGAGTCGTTCACGCCCTGGATCTGGCGCTTCACGTCGTCGAGTTCGGCCTCGCGCATGGCCTCGTTGAATTGGCCCTGGAACTCCGCCGCCATGCGACGAACCTTGCCGATCATGTTGCCGACCGTACGCAGGGTGCGGGGCAGATCCTTGGGACCGATGACGATCAGCGCGATGGCGCCGATCACCATGATCTCACCCCAACTCATGTCGAACATGATGGCCGAAGCCCTCTACCCTGCGGGCGCCTCTCCCGAAGCCGGGCGGTGCCGTGTCCTGCTGGCAGGGCGCCCGACGGGCGCCCGGTCGCAATCAGCCGATCTTGCGGTCAGCAGGCGTCGGGGTCGCCGAAGCGGGCTGAGCGGTCTGATGCTCGAGGGTCCGAACGGGCTCGGCCGTCGTGGTCGTCGTGGTGGTCGTCCCGGCCGCGGCGGCCTCGTCCTCGGACATGCCCTTCTTGAAGGCTTTGATGCCCTTCGCCACGTCGCCCATCATCTCGGAAATCTTGCCGCGTCCAAACAACAGGACGACGATGAGGCCTACAACGATCCAGTGCCAAATGCTCGCGCCACCCATGGCGATCCTCCTGCGCCCCTTAGTGGTTGGCGCATTGTTGGGTTTGAACTCGCGGCCAAACTAGGTGGGCGAAGCGGCGAAAACAAGGACCTCGTTCCGGTCGATATCGACGCCGACGTCCTGACCTTCGTCGACCTTGCCTCCGCCTCGGATCCGGGCCTGGAGCGGCCGGTCGAGCCCGTCGACAGCCACATGGACGAGGTCCACCTCTCCTAGGAAGCGGCGGGAGACCGCCCGTCCCGGCAGGCAGAAGCCAGCCGGCTTGAGGCGCACCCCCTGGGGCCGCACACACACGATCACCTTTGCGTCATCGGCGAAGTCCACGGCGGGAAACACGCCGATCGGCGTCGAAACCTGGCCGTTGCGGACCGTGCCCTCGACCTCGTTGAAATCGCAAAAGAAGCGGGCCGCGAAGAGATCGGCGGGCCTGAGATAGATGTCCTCCGCCGTGCCCTGTTGGACGATCCGCCCGGAGCGCATGAGCACGATCCGGTCGGCGATCCGCATGGCCTCCTCGGGGTCGTGGGTGACCACGATGGTGGTCGCGCCGGTCTCGCGCAGGATCGCCACCGTCTCGTCGCGGATCGCGTCGCGCATACGGCGGTCGAGGTTCGAGAAGGGCTCGTCCATGAGGAGGACACCGGGACGCGGCGCGATGGAGCGCGCCAGCGCCACCCGTTGCTGCTCACCGCCCGATAGGGTGTGAGGATACTCGCTCGCGTAGCGCTCGAGGCCCACGCGGGAGAGGGCGCGGCGGGCGGCGACATCCGCGTCCGCGGCCGGCAGGGCCTTGAGGCCGAAGGTGACGTTCTGCTGGATCGTGAGATGGGGAAAAAGGGCGTAGTCCTGGAACATCAACCCGATGCCGCGCCGCTCGGGCGGCACGTAAGCCGCCTCCCCGCTCACTTCGCGCCCGTCCATGAGCACCCGCCCGCCGGTCGGCGCCTCGACGCCGGCCGCGATGCGCAGCAGCGTGGTCTTGCCGCAGCCAGAATGACCGAGCAGGCAGACGAGTTCGCCAGGATCCACGGAGAGCGAGACCCCGTCGAGCGCCCTCACCTCCCCATAGGCCTGGACCACGTTCTCGAACGCGAGCTGAGCCGGAATCGAGGCTCCCGCGGTGCCGCGCTGGCCCCAGCGGGGAAGCCGGAAGCGATCCCGGATGGGGACGGACTGGGCCATCAGGCGTCGGCCGGGTCGTCGGAGGCGCTACCTTCGTCCGCGTCGAGCGGCCGGTAGAGTTCGTCGTCCTCCAGCGGGTCCTCGTCCTCGCGCAAGGTAGTGTCGTCATTCGGTACCGGAACGGCGAGACCGGCGGGGACGCGGCCCTCAAGGAAGCCCGCACCCTTCAGCTCCTCCAGCCCCGGCAAGTCGTCGACGGCGTCGAGGCCGAAATGATCGAGGAAGAGCGGCGTGGTCCCGTAGGTCACTGGACGGCCGGGGGTCTTGCGCCGCCCGCGAAGGCGCACCCATCCCGTTTCGAGCAGGGTGTCGAGGGTGCCCTTCGAGGTCGCGACGCCACGGATCTCCTCGATTTCCGCCCGGGTGACGGGCTGATGGTAAGCCACGATCGCCAGCGTCTCCATGGCGGCGCGGGAGAGGCGGCGGGGCTCCACCACATCGCGGGCCATCACATAGGCGAGGTCGCCGGCGGTGCGGAAGGCATAGCGGCCGGACACCTTCACGAGGTGCACGCCGCGGCTGGAATAAAGCTCCGTGATGTCGCGCAGGATCGCCTCGACATCGGCGCCTTCCGGCAGGCGGCCGCGCAAATCGTCTGCACTCAAGGGTGCGGCGGAGGCGAACAGCAGGGCCTCCGCGATGCGCAAGGCCTCGCCGTGATCGGGCGACGACACCTCGCCAGTGACGCTCTCGGATGCTTTGGCGCGCTTTTCCACCTCAAGCCTCCGGGGGTGCAAGCGGGCGGACCCAGAGCGGCGCAAAGGCCTTGTCCTGGCGCATGACGAGCTTGCCTTCGCGGACCATCTCGAGGGTGGCCGAGAGCGCCGAGGCCAGTACGGTTGGACGCATGGAGGGCTCCACCACGTAGCGGACAAGGTAGCCGTCGAGCGCCACCCAGTCCCCGATATGGCCGAGAAGCCGCTCCAAGGCCTCGCGGGCGTCGAGGAGCGACCAGACCTGCCGCCGGTGGAGGGTCACGCGGGCGTTGAACTGGCGCTGGCGCTGACGGGCGTAGGCCGAGAGCAGGTCGTACAACGTGCCTTCCCAGCGCAGCTCCGCCCGCACTTGCACGGCCTCGGGAGCGCCGCGTGCGAAGACGTCTCGGCCGAGGCGATCGCGCTCGCCGAGCCGTTTCGCAGCCTCGCGGATGGCTTCCAGGCGGCGCAGGCGCAGGGCAAGGGCGGTGGCGAGGTCGGACGCGCTCGGCTCCTCGCCTTTCGGGGGCTCCGGCAGGAGGAGGCGCGACTTCAGGTAGGCGAGCCAGGCCGCCATCACGAGGTAGTCGGCCGCGAGCTCCAGGCGCATCCGCCGCGCTTCCTCGATAAAGACGAGGTACTGCTCGGCCAAGGCCAGGATAGAGATGCGGTGGAGGTCCACCTTCTGGCGGCGGGCTAATTCCAAAAGGAGATCGAGAGGCCCCTCGAAGCCGTCCACGTCGACGCGCAGCAAGGGCTCGCTCTCGGCGCGCTCCGTTCGTGCCACGTCTTCGAAGGGGATCGGCTCGGCCATGGGAACTCTACGGGTCGCGTGAGCTTCGGCGGCTCAGGCGACGGCCGCAAGGGCCGCGTCGAGCCTCGCGCGGGCGTCCACAGGATCGAAGGGCTCGGGCTCGTGGCGGATGCGGATCATCGCGGCCTCGGCCCGGCGCAGCGCATCGCTCGCGAGCTCCGGCGCGCCCTCGGCAACGCCCGTCATTTCCTCCATGACGCCGTTGCAGTGGAGCAGCATATCGCAGCCTGCGGCAATTGCGGCTTCGGCGCGGCCCCGGAAGGACCCCGAGAGCGCGTGCATGGAGAGGTCGTCGGTCATCAGCAGCCCATCATAGCCGATATGGCTGCGGATCACGTCGCCGATCACCACCGGAGACAGGGTGGCGGGGCGCTCCGGATCGAGGGCCGTGTAGACCACGTGCGCCGACATCGCGAGGGGCATGTCGGCCAGGATGCGGAAGGGCGGGAAGTCGTGCGCCTCCAGCTCCTCCCGCGGGGTCTCGACGACCGGCAGCGCGAGGTGGCTGTCCGCGAAGGCGCGGCCATGGCCGGGAACATGCTTGACCACCGGGAGCACCCCCCCGGCCATCAAGCCCTCCGCGGCCGCCCGGCCCAGAACCGCGACGGTTTGCGGATCGCGGCCGTAAGCGCGGTCGCCGATGATCTCGTGGGAGCCCGGCACCGGAACGTCGAGGAGGGGCACGCAATCGACGTTGATCCCGACCGCCAGCAGATCGTGCGCTATGAGGCGAGCGCCGAGACGGGCGATCTCGCGGCGGACGAGGGGGTCGTTGGCGTGGACCCGGCCATAGGCGCTCCCCGCCGGGTACTTCGGCCAATGAGGCGGCCCCATGCGCTGAACGCGCCCGCCCTCCTGGTCGATCAGGATCGGCGCATCGAACCGGCCGACGGTCTCGCGAAGCGCATCGCAGAGCGCCCTCACCTGCTCGGGATGGTCGATGTTGCGCTTGAACAGGATGAAGCCCCAGGGCGCCGCATCCCGGAAGAAGGCAACCTCGTCGGGGGTGAGAGTGGTGCCGGAGCAGCCAGCAATAAAGGCGCGGGTCATGACCCGCGCCTTTGGACCGTTAACCCCCTGGGGTCAAGAACCGTCTGCGGCCGAGGTTGCGGCTGCGTCGGCCTCGCCTCAGTTCTTGGCGACGAAGCAGCCGGAGCCCTGCAGCTTGGAGCAGAGGCTCGTGGCCTCCTCCCGCGACATGGGCCCGACCCGCACACGATAGATCGTGTTGCCGTTCACCTCGGCCTTGCGGATCAGAGCCGACTGGCCGTTAAGGTCCGAGAACTTCTGCTGGAAGCCCTGGAACGCCTTGCGGGCATCGGCCTCCGACCCGGCGACCCCGAGCTGAACCGAGAAGCCGCTGACCGGAGCGTCGGTCGCCGTTGCAGCTGCAGCCGCAGGAGCAACCGCGGCAACGCGCTGCGGCTGGGCCGCCGACGCGGTCTGGGGCGAAGCACCGCTCGTGCTCGCGGCCGGAGTCGCTGCGGCAGGGCGCGGAGCCGGCGTATTGGCCGCCGGGGTGCTGGGTGCCGCCGTCACCGGAGCCGCCACAGGTGCCGCGGGGCGCGGCTGAGCGGGAGCGGCCACGGGGGTCGTCGGTACCGTCGGTGTCGTCACAGGCATCGCCATCGGCGTCGCAGCCGCGGTGCGGGTGGGCGCCGGCGCGGGAGCCGCCGCAGCCGGGGCCGCATCCGGAACAACCGTGCCGTCCGGACGGATCGAGATGGTGCGGACGCGCCGGGGCTCGCCGAGGCTGCTGTTGGCCGCCGGCGCTGCCGAGCCCGTGGTCACGGCGTCGGTCGGTGTCGGGGGCGCAACGCGGGTGGCCTGCCGCACATCGACCGGCTGCTCCTCGCGGTTCACGACCCTGGTCTTGGTATCTTGAGCGGCGCGCTCGTAGATCTGCTTGTTCTGATTCGGGATCTCGACGCCGCCGGGCGACTGAGGCTGAACCTTGGTCGGGCCGGCCGTCGCCGTGACGAGAGGAGGCTCGCCCGCGATGGGGCTGCCCTTGCCGCCGAAGAGTACCACACCGCCGACACCGAGCGCCGCGATGCCGAGCACGGACGCCACCGCAAGCGCAGCCTTGCGCGACTTGCGTGGGGCGGCCTCTTGAGCTTGGCCCTCATACGATTCGTAAGCGCCGCTGTCGTATTGCTGCGCATTCTCCTGCGCGGCATAGGCCGAGGCCGGCTCGGTGTCGTAGCGGGGATCGTAAGCGGGCTGAGCGGCCTGCTCATCATAGGCCGGCCCATCGTAGGGGCGTTCATCCGCGTAGGGGCGGGCCGCTTCCTGATGGGTCGAGGGTTCGGACCAGCGGTCGCTGGTGTGGACCGGCCGAATCGGCTCGCCGCGAGGCGCGAAAAGCTCGTCGAACGTTGGAGGCCCCTTGCGCTGTGCGGCCGGAGCACGGTCGCCCGCCAGCAGGTTGCCGAACGGGTCCTCCTGGCCGACGATGCGGGCCAACTCCGCCAAGGGGTCATTGCGGCTCACGCTCGGCGCGGGAGCCGCCCGCAGCGCCTCGACGGGAGCCGGTGCGGGCTGCTGCGCCCCCGACCCGGCGGACTGCAACTGCCGTTCAATCTCATCGAGATCGATCGCAAAACGCGGCTTCAAAGACTGACTCATGCCCGCCGGACTCCGGTCTAGAGCGATACGGCCCACCCCGAGCCGAATCGGACGACATCACGGAGACCCACCCATGGCAAGCGACCCTTGGGCGGAGCCGCCCGGTTAAGTCGCCTAGCGCATTTCGTCAGGAGCCGTGACGCCCAGAATGCCAAGACCCGATGCAATCACACCCTTGAGGGCGTGCACGAGCGCGAGCCTTGCTGTTGTTGACTTTCTATCGGCGGGATTAACAAACCGTAATTGCGGCAAGTCTTTGCCCTTATTCCAAAGAGAATGAAAGGAACTTGCCAAATCGTACAGATAAAACGCGACCCGGTGGGGTTCGTGCGCCGTGGCCGCGCCCTCCACCACGCGGGGGTACTGGGCGAGCCGGCGGAGCAAATCCAACTCGGCCTCGTCCTCCAGCATGCTGAGATCCGCAGGGCCCAGAGCCGCGGCGGATATGTCGAGATCCGGCAAGGCTTCGGCAGCTTGGCGGAACACCGAAGCGCAGCGGGCATGGGCATACTGGACGTAGAAGGCCGGATTATCCTTCGACTGCTCCACCACCTTGGCGAGGTCGAAATCCAGGGGCGCGTCATTCTTGCGGTAGATCATCATGAAGCGGACAGCGTCCCGGCCGACTTCATCCACCACTTCACGTAAAGTTACGAAGTCACCGGACCGCTTGGACATTTTAACGGGCTCACCCGCTCGGAGCAGCTTGACGAGCTGGCACAGCTTGACGTCCAGAGCCGCCTTGCCGGCGGAAACCGCCTTCACGGCCGCCTGCATGCGCTTGACGTAGCCACCGTGATCGGCGCCCCACACGTCGATCATGATGGCGAAACCCCGCTCGAACTTGGAGCGGTGATAGGCGATGTCGTTGGCGAAATAGGTGAAGGAGCCGTCCGACTTCAGCAGCGGCCGGTCCACGTCGTCCCCGAAGGCCGTGGCGCGGAAGAGCACCTGTTCCCGGTCCTCCCAATCCTCGTCCTTCTGGCCCTTGGGCGGCGGGAGCCGGCCCATATAGATGAGGTCGCGAATCTTCAGGTCCTCGATCGTGCGCGCAACGAGGCCGCCCCCACCCTCCTGCAGGGTCCGTTCGGAAAAGAACACATCGTGGCGGATGTTGAGCGCCGCGAGGTCCTCCCGGATCATGTCCATCATGGCTTCGATGGCGGTCTGCCGAACGAGCGGCAGCCATTCGGCCTCGGGCTTGTCGAGGAGCGAGCGCCCATGCGCCTCGGCGAGCTTGGCGCCGACGGGCTTGAGATAATCGCCCGGATAGAGCCCCTCCGGGATCGTGACCTCTTCGCCCAACGCCTCGCGGTAGCGCAGGAACACCGAGCGGGCGAGCACATCCACCTGGGCGCCGGCATCGTTGATATAGTACTCGCGAGAGACCCGGTAGCCTGCGAAGTCCAGCAGCCCAGCCAACGCATCGCCGAACACGGCGCCGCGGCCGTGGCCCACATGCATGGGCCCGGTCGGGTTCGCGGACACGTACTCCACGTTGGCGGGTTCGCCTGCCCCCTGCCCGCTCCGCCCGAAGCCGGCGCTATCCACGATGGCGGCGCGCAGCACCTCGTGCAGCAGCGCACCCGACAGGGAAAGATTGATGAAGCCCGGGCCTGCCACGTCCACCTTGGTGACCCGCGGGTCGCTGCGGAGGTCGGCCGCAATCAGATCGGCCATGGCGCGCGGGTTCATGCGCGCTTCCTTGGCGAGCACCATCGCGGCATTGGTGGCGAGGTCCCCATGCGAGGGGTCGCGCGGGGGCTCGACGACCACGCGGCTCACGTCGAGCCCGGCGGGGATCTGGCCGGCCTCGGCCAGGCGGCCAAGCGCATCGGCGACACGCGCCTCGAACAACGCGAAAATGTTCATCAACTGGGCCTCTGAAGGGATGGGCGCGCCTAACCCATGGCGGGGACGGCGTCAAACGGGGCCGTTACGCCTCAGTCTCAGACATGGCATCGCTGGGAAGAGGTGATCGGGTTGAACCGACCTTTCGGGCCTCTGCCGCAGCCCTCGCACTGCTGGGCAGGGAGGGTGGCGTCAAACGGGGCTGTAATGGCCCTGTCGCAGAGTGGGCGTGGCTGAGAAGAGGCGGCGGTGCTCCTGGAGGGCGTAACCGTCCGTCATGCCGGCGATGTAATCGGCGACCCGCCGGGCAAGGCGCGGCTCGTCGCGAGGCACATTCGCCTGCCACTCCTCCGGCATGGCCTGCGGCTCCACCATGAAGCGGGCGAACAGGTCGCGGACAACTTCGTCCGCCTGCTGCCGCACCTCCATGACCCGGGGGTGGCGGTACATGCGGGGGTAGAGGAAGTTCTTGATGGCGCGATCGGCCTCGGCGAGCGGGTCGGAGAAGCAGATCGTCGTGCGCTCAGCGGCCCGGATCTCGTCCGCATTCTCGGGAGCGAGGTCCGACAGGCGCCGCTCTCCCTCGCGGGTCACGTCCTCCACGAAGCGGGTGATGACCCGGCGGGTCAATTCGTGGATGCGCCGGGTGGCTTCAAGGCCGGGATAGCGGCTGTCGATCTCGGAGAGCAGTTCGCTCAAGAAAGGGACCTCGACGAGATCCTCGATGGCAAACAGCCCCGCCCGGAGGCCGTCATCGATGTCATGGGCATTGTAGGCGATATCGTCCGCGATCGCCGCAGCCTGCGCCTCCCCGCTCGCATAGGTATCGAGGCCGAGATCCTGCTGGGCGTTGTATTCGAGGAGGGGCACCGGCACGCCGGCCGACTCGTAGCGCTTGGTCGGGCGCCCCTCCCGGTCGAGGAGAGGGCCGTTATGCTTCACGAGCCCTTCCAGGGTCTCCCAGGAGAGGTTCAGGCCGTCGTATTCGGCGTAGCGCGCCTCAAGCCGGGTAACGATGCGCAGGGTCTGGGCATTGTGGTCAAAGCCACCGTAAGCCCGCATGCAGGCATCGAGCGCATCCTCTCCCGTATGCCCGAAGGGGGTGTGGCCGAGGTCGTGGGAGAGGGCGAGAGCCTCAGCGAGGTCCTCGTCGAGACCGAGGGTGCGGGCGAGCGCCCGGGCGATCTGGCTCACCTCGATGGTGTGGGTGAGTCTCGTCCGGTAGTGGTCGCCCTCGTGATAGACGAACACCTGGGTCTTGTGCTTCAGCCGGCGGAAGGCCGAGGAATGAATGATGCGGTCCCGATCGCGCTGGAACTCGCTTCGGGTGGGCGACGGGGGCTCCCGATAGAGGCGCCCCCGGCTCGCGGCCGGATCGCAGGCATAAGGAGCGCGCCACCGCTCGCCGTGAAGCCGCACTCGTATGATCCCTGGGTTGAAGCCTCGCTCCAGCGCACTTACGTTCCGGGGACGAGTTTTCAAGCCCGGGTACCCCATGAGCGACCTTGTCCTAACCGAGCGCGCCGCCCGCCGGATCAACGAGATCATGGCGGCGGAGCCCGCCGGCTCGATGCTGCGGATCAGCGTGAACGGCGGTGGCTGCTCCGGCTTCCAGTATGCCTTCGACGTGGATCGCACCCGGCAGGAGGACGATCTCGTGATCGAACGGGAGGGTGCCACGGTGCTCGTGGACCAGGTCTCGCTCCAGTACATGGACGGCTCGGTGATCGACTTCGTGGACGACCTCATCGGCCAGTCCTTCAAGATCGAAAATCCCCACGCCACCGCCTCCTGCGGCTGCGGAACGTCGTTCTCGCTCTAGCCGTCTTTCCCTAACGGCAACGACAAAGCGCCGCTTCCCGGCCTCGGTGACGATTCGTGCAATGGCGGCCAGGACCGCCTAAGCTCGCCCGGTGCATTTTCGGGGAGCATGCGCACCATGGGTCTGATTCGCCGCCGTTCGGCCGTTCTTCTCACCGCCACCATCCTGGCCGGCGCCGCCTTCACGGTCGAGCCCGCGGTCATGCGCGACCTCACGGTAGACGCAGTCGGGGGACGCCTCTCGGTGGGTGCGGTCCGCACGTCGCTGATCGGCGCCGCGCTGGCGCAATCCGATGCGGTCGCCCTCGACGACGTGGTGCTCACGCTCGGCCCCACGACCTACAAGGCGAAGCGCATCGAGTTTACCGGTGTAACGTCGAGCCGGGCCGACATCGACGCGCTGTTCGACAAAGCCTCCACCGAGCCGCTGGCGGCCCGTCTCGCCCGCATAAACGCGAAGCAGATCACGGTGCCGGAGCTCGTGAGCGAGCAGACGGTCGGAAAGGAGGTCCAGCGCGGTGTTCAGAAGAACCTCGTGGCGACCAATATCCAGAACGGCCGCATCGCGCAGATCCTGATCGAGAGCGGCACGGCTGACGGCGGCAACGAAAAGGCCCGCAGCCGGATCACCCAAGGGCGAACCACGGTCACCGACATCGACGCCGCCGGCATGGCGAGGGTCTGGGTTGAGCGGGGCGCCCCCAACGCGCCGATGACGAAGCTCTACTCTGCCTTCAGCGTCGAGGATGTGCGCGCCTCCATCACGGGCGCCGAGGGTGGCGAGTTCCGGATTGCCCGGATCGCCGGACGCGACTTCTATGGTCGTCCGACGGAGGATTCCTGGGCGGGGGCCATCTCCCTCGCCGCGGAACTGGGCGGCATGGAGAACCCGTCCGAGAAGGACGGCAACCGCCTCATGGCCGCCATGGCCGACATGCTCGGCGCCTTCGACATCGCCCAGGCCGAGATCAACGGCATGGAGATCCGCGGCAAGAACGGGCCCAAGGAGGGCACCGGGCGCATCGCCCGCATGGCCTATACGGGGGCGGTGAACGGCCAAACGCCCGATGCTCGGATCGAAGGTTTCGAGGTGGCGAGCCCCGACGGAACGGCGCGGATCGCCACCATCGCGTTCACGGGCTTCTCCTTCGAGAACACCTTCAAGGGCCTGAAGTCCTTCCAGGGCAAGGACATGAAGAACCTGGACCCTGCGGAGCTGCGCAAGCTCGTGCCCACCATCGGCACCGTGCGCTTCTCGGGGTTCGATTTCGACCTGCCGAACGAAGCCGACAAAGGGCCGAAGCCCGAACGCATCAAGTTCACGCTGAAGAACCTGGAGGTCACGGCGGACAAGCCGGTGGACGGCATCCCGTCGAACCTGCGCCTGTCGCTCCAGAACCTCGCCTTCCCGGTACCGCCGAACACGAAGGAAGAGGGCCTGAAGGACATCGCGGCGCTGGGGTACAAGACCCTGGACGTGTCCTTCACGGCCGCCGCATCCTGGAACGAGCCCGGCAACGAGCTCGTCGTTCGCGAGGTCTCCACCAAGATCGAGGACATGGGCCTCGTGTCGCTCCGCGGCGTGCTCGGCAGCGTCACCAAGGACGTGTTCTCGACCGACAGCGCCATCGCCATGGTGGCCCTCGTGGGCGCGACTGCGAAGAACGTGGACCTGACGGTCGAGAACGGCGGCCTTTTCGACCGCTACCTCGCCCAGGAGTCGAAGAAGCAGAAGAAGACGCCCGAGGCCCTGCGGCGCGAGTTCGGCACCATGGCGGCGGTGGGCATCCCGGCGCTGCTTGGGAACTCGCAGCAGGCGAAGTCCATCGGCCAGGCGGTCGGTCGGTTCATCGCTAAGCCCGGCCGCCTCGTGATCTCCGCCAAGGCGAAGAACGGCACGGGGCTCGGCTTCGCCGACGTCATGAGTCTCGGCGAACCCGCCGAGATCCTCAGCCTCGTCGATGTGACGACGGCGAACGACTGAACGCTAAGGGCTCCGGCGCCTCAAAACAGCGTCGGAGCCTTCTCGGCCGCCTGAACTTCCACGACCGCCACAGCCGTGATGTTGACGATACCACGCGCCGTCACCGAGGGCGTGAGCACGTGCGCGGGCTTCGCGGGGCCGATCAGGATCGGGCCGACCGGCAACGCGTCGGCCAGAATCTTGGTGAACTGGAAAGCGATGTTCGCGGCATCCAGGTTCGGCATGATGAGCACATTCGCCTCGCCCTTGAGCTTGGAGGCGGGATAGACCCGCTCCCGGATCATCTCCGACAGAGCCGTGTCGGCCTGCATCTCACCATCGACTTCGAGCTCGGGCGCCCGCTGGTGGATGAGGGCCAGCGCCTCCCGCATCTTGCGAGCCGAACGCGTGTCGGCGGCGCCGAAATCCGCGTGGGACAGGAGCGCGATCTTCGGCGCGATCCCGAAGCGCTGGACGTGATCCGCGCAGGCGATCGTCATGTCGGCGATCTCTTCCGCGCTCGGGTCCGGACGCACATGAGTGTCGGCCAGGAAATAGGCACCCTTCGTCGTGATCACGAGGGAGAGCGCCGCCATCTCGGACGCGCCCGGCGCCAGGCCGATGATGTCGCGGATGTGCTTGAGGCGCGAATGGAAGCGCCCCTCCAACCCGCAGATCAGCGCATCGGCATCGCCGCGTTGAACGGCAATGGCGCCGATCACCGTGGTGTTGGTGCGGACGAGGGTCTTCGCCGCATCGGGCGTGATGCCCTTGCGACCGGCGGCTTCCACGTAGGTCGCCACGTAATCGCGGTAGCGCGGATCGTCCTCCGGGTTGACGAGTTCGAAATCCCGGCCCGGCTGGATCGACAGACCGAAGCGCTTGATGCGGGTTTCCACCACGCTCGGACGGCCGATGAGGATGGGCTTCGCGATCCCCTCCTCCAGGATCACCTGCGTGGCACGCAGCACGCGCTCGTCCTCCCCCTCGGCGTAGATCACCCGCTTTGGGGCCCCAGCGGCCTTGGCGAAGAGCGGCTTCATGATGAAGCCTGAGCGGAACACGAAGCGGATGAGCGAATCCGCGTAGGCCTCAAGGCTGTCGAGCGGCCGCATGGCGACGCCGGTGTCCATGGCGGCTTGGGCGACGGCGGGCGCGATGCGCAGGATGAGGCGAGGATCGAAGGGGCTCGGGATGAGCGACTTGCGCCCGAAGGGGTGCGCTTCGCCGCCATAGGCGCGGGCCACGACCTCGGAGGGCGTCTCCCGCGCGAGCGCCGCGATGGCCTTCACGGCGGCCTGCTTCATCTCCTCGTTGATCGTGGTGGCGCCCACATCGAGCGCGCCCCGGAAGATGTAGGGAAAGCACAGGACGTTGTTGACCTGGTTCGGGTAGTCCGAGCGCCCCGTGCAGATCATGGCGTCCGGCCGGGCGGCCTCGGCCTCCTCGGGCATGATCTCGGGGTAAGGGTTGGCGAGCGCCAGGATCAGCGGGCGCGGCGCCATCTTCTCAAGCAGATGCGGCTTCAGCACGCCGCCGGCGGAGAGGCCGAGGAAAATGTCGGCATCCGGGATCACGTCGGCGAGGGTCCGAGCCTCGGTCTTCTGGGCATAGACGCTCTTCCAGCGGTCCATGAGGGTCGGGCGGCCCTCATAGACCACGCCCTCGATGTCCGTGACCCAGATGTTCTCGCGGCGGGCGCCAAGCGAGACCAGAAGATTGAGGCAGGCAAGCGCCGCAGCGCCAGCGCCGGAGGTGACGATCTTCACCTCCTCGATGCGCTTGCCGGAGAGTTCGAGCGCGTTGGTGACGGCGGCGCCGACGATGATCGCGGTGCCGTGCTGGTCGTCGTGGAAGACCGGAATGCCCATCCGGGCCTTCAGCCGCTCCTCGACCTCGAAACATTCGGGCGCCTTGATGTCCTCGAGGTTGATGCCCCCAAAGGTCGGTTCCAGGGCCGCGACCACATCCACGAGCCGTTGCACGTCGTTCTCGGCCACCTCGATGTCGAAGACGTCGATGCCGGCGAACTTCTTGAACAGAACCGCCTTGCCTTCCATCACGGGCTTGGAGGCGAGCGGGCCGATATTGCCGAGGCCGAGCACGGCCGTGCCGTTGGAGATGACCGCGACGAGGTTCTGGCGCGAGGTGAGGTTGGCGGCCTCGGCCGGATCGGCCGCGATGGCCTCCGAGGCGGTCGCCACGCCGGGCGAGTAGGCAAGCGCCAGGTCGCGCTGGTTGCCGAGCGGCTTCGTGGGCTGGATCTCCAGTTTTCCGGGACGCGGATAGCGGTGGTAGAACAGTGCGCCGGACTTCAGATCCTGCGAAATGTTATCGGCCATGGTCGCGCCCTTGCATCATCGTCCCAAAGGCCTTGTGCGCCGGGGCGGCAGCCAGCGTCAACCGAACTCCGCAATCCCTCCCTGCCAAGGGAGGGTGGCCTCGCGTCAGCGAGGTCGGGTGGGATGAGAGCTCAGGGCGGGGAGGTTCGTGCTTCCACCCCACCCGCCCTGCGGGCACCCTCCCCTGGCGGGGAGGGATCAAGGCCTACTTCTCCGGCAGATTGAGCCGGATGTGCAGCTCGCGGAGCTGCTTCGGGGTCACCTCGGACGGGGCACCCAAGAGCAGATCTTCCGCGCGCTGGTTCATCGGGAAGATCGTGATCTCGCGCAGGTTCTGGGCGCCGCAGAGCAGCATGACGATACGATCGATGCCCGCCGCCATGCCGCCGTGGGGCGGCGCGCCGTACTGGAAGGCGCGGTACATGCCGCCGAAGCGTGCCATGACCTCGTTCTCGCCGTAGCCCGCGATCTGGAACGCCTTCACCATCCGCTCGGGGCGATGGTTGCGGATGGAGCCCGAAGCCATCTCGTAGCCGTTGCAGACCAGGTCGTATTGCAGCGCCTTGATGGCGAGCACCCGGTCCTTCTCGGCGGGGTCGAGCGCCATGAAGGCGTCGTGGTCCATGTTCGGGGCCGAGAAGGGATTGTGCGAGAAGTCGATCTTCTTCTCGTCCTCGTTCCACTCGTATTGCGGGAAGTCCGTGATCCAGCAGAAGGCGAACTGGCTCTTGTTCCCGAGCCCGAGCTCGTCGCCGATGCGGTTGCGCGCCTTGCCCGCCAGGGACGCGGCCTTCTCTTCGGGACCGGCGGCGAAAAACACGGCGTCGCCAGCCTTCAGGCCTGCGGCCTCGCGGATGGTGGCCTGCGCGGCCTCCGGAATGAACTTGGCGATCGGGCCCTTGCCGGCGATCGCGCCGCCATCCTCTTCGAACACGATGTAACCGAGGCCCGGCGCGCCTTCCGTGCGGGCCCAATCGTTCAGCTTGTCGAAGAAGGATCGCGGCTGGCTCACCGCACCCGTCGCCGGGATCGCGCGCACCACACCCCCGCCCGCCACGACGTTCTTGAACGCGTTGAAGGTCACGTCCTCTCGGCGGAACACGTCTGACACATCGGCGATCACGAGGGGGTTGCGCAGGTCCGGCTTGTCGGAGCCGTACTTCAGCATCGCCTCGGCATAGGGAATGCGCGGGAAGGTCTCGGTGACGGGCTTGCCGTCGGCGAATTCCGTGAAGGTGTCGCGGATGACGGGCTCCATGGTCTGGAACACGTCCTCCTGCGTCACGAAACTCATCTCGACGTCGAGCTGATAGAATTCGCCCGGGAGACGGTCGGCGCGGGGGTCCTCGTCGCGGAAGCAGGGGGCGATCTGGAAGTAGCGATCGAACCCCGACATCATGATGAGCTGCTTGAACTGCTGGGGGGCCTGCGGCAGCGCGTAGAACTTGCCCGGATGGATGCGCGACGGCACGAGGAAGTCGCGCGCGCCCTCGGGGGAGGACGCGGTCAGAATCGGGGTCTGGAACTCGAAGAAGCCCACGTCCTTCATGCGGCGGCGGAGCGAGTCGATGATCGCGCCGCGCTTCATGATGTTCTGGTGCAGCCGCTCGCGGCGCAGATCCAGGAAGCGGTAGGTGAGCCGGGTCTCCTCCGGGTACTCCTGATCGCCGAACACGGGCAGCGGCAGCTCGGCTGCGGGGCCCAGCACCTCGAGATCGGTGATGTAGACCTCGACCATGCCGGTCGGCAGCTCCGCGTTCTCGGTGCCGGCCGGGCGCTTCCGGACCTTACCATCGATGCGGATCACCCACTCGGAACGCGCGGTTTCGGCAAGCTTGAAGGCAGCGGAATCCGGGTCCACCACGCATTGCGTCATGCCGTAATGGTCGCGCAGATCAATGAACAGCACACCTCCGTGGTCGCGGATGCGATGGCACCAGCCGGACAGGCGGGTGATCTCGCCGACATGGGATTCGCGGAGCGCGCCGCAGGTGTGGGAGCGGTAACGGTGCATGAGGCCTGGCTCTTGGGGTGAGGTCGGGCGCACCATTCACGGGGCGCCCCCGATGTCAAGCTGACGGGCTGCACGGCCCTCGCCCAGGACCCTGCGAAGAGGAGTCGAAAAAGGGTCTAAGCCGCTGATATAGAACGATTAACGATGCCAATCCGCCCTTGCAGAAAAGGGCCTGCGCCCCCATATCCCTTCCATGACACTCGAGCACGCACACACTCCCACAGCCGAGCTCGACGAGGCTCGCGAACCCGCCCTGGTGCGGGACGAGGGCGCTTGGCGCGTGTTTCCTCTGGAAGGCACGCTCGAGCTCCACTACCGCGACGTGGCCGGCAACCCGAGCCGGCGGCGCATCATGGCGCACGAGCTGAAGGTCGGCCCCGGCAAGACCCTCCTCGGCGGCATCGACCAGACCACGGACGGCTACCGCGGCTTCCGGGCGGACCGGATCGACTACGTGATCGACGTGGAATCCGGTCAGACGGTGGACCGCAACATCCTGGACTGGCTCATCAAGAGGGCCCAGCGACAGCTGAAGGAGCGCCAGAAGGCGCTTCGCCTCGCTGCCGAGGCCGCGTAGCGCCGCCCCAGTGGGCGGCGTTTCTGCGTTTAGACCCTTGGGGGACTCGTCGCCGCGGTCCCCCTCCCCTATAGCAGGACCCATGGATCTGATTACCACCACCGAGGCCCTTGCGGCCGCCTGTACGCGGCTCGCGGCCCATCCGTTCGTCACCGTAGACACGGAATTCCTGCGTGAGACCACCTACTATCCGAAGCTGTGCCTGATCCAGATGGCCTCCTCGGACGAGGCGGTGCTCGTCGATCCGCTGGCGCCTGGGATCGACCTTCAGCCCTTCCTGGACCTCATGGCCGATACCCGGGTCGTGAAGGTGTTCCACTCGGCGCGCCAGGATCTCGAGATCGTCTGGAACATGGGGCAGCTCGTCCCCGCGCCGCTCTTCGACAGCCAGATCGCCGCCATGGTGTGCGGCTACGGCGACAGCGTCTCCTACGAGCAGCTCGTCAACGACCTCGCCAAGGCGCGGGTGGACAAATCCTCGCGCTTCACAGACTGGTCGCGCCGGCCCCTGAGCGAGGCTCAGCTCACCTATGCCCTCTCCGACGTGACCCACCTTGTGCAGGTCTACGAGGAGTTGATGCGCCAGCTCACCGAGAACGGGCGCCTGGCCTGGCTCGACGAGGAGATGGCGATCCTCACCTCGCCCGAGACCTACAAGGCCGATCCCGAGAATGCCTGGCGCCGGCTCGCCGGACGCCTGCGGAAGTCGCGGGAAATTGCAGTTCTCATGGAAGTGGCGGCCTGGCGCGAGCGCGAGGCGCAAAACCGGGACGTGCCGCGCGGGCGTATCCTCAAGGACGATGCCGTCATTGATCTTGCCATGTCGGCGCCAAAGGACGTGGAAGCCCTCGGTCGCCTGCGCTCGATCCCGAACGGCTTCGAGCGCTCGCGGACGGCCGCTGATATCCTTGACGCCGTGCAGCGAGGCCTCGCCCGCGACCCCAAGACGGTGCCGACCCCGGAGCGGCCGCGGGGCCGCGCCAACACCGGCGCGGTGGTGGAACTCCTCAAGGTGCTGCTCAAGGCCATCGCCGAGCACGAGGGCGTCGCGCCCAAGATCATCGGCACCGTCGAGGATCTGGAAGCCATCGCCGAGGACGACACGGCGGACGTGCCGGCGCTCCACGGCTGGCGGCGGGGATTGTTCGGCGAGAAGGCGATTGCCCTAAAGGCCGGCGAGCTCGGCCTCTCCATGGAGCGCGGCCGGGTGGTGCTGCGCCCCGTTCCGCCCGGCCACGAGCAGAGCTGAACGGCTCTAGCCGACGATCTCGATCCGCGGCTCTAGATTCAGCACCTTGGAGAGTTGGCGCACGCGCCCCAAAAGGCGCTCGCTCGCCAGCGCCTGCCGCTCCTTGGGGAGCTGCAGAACCACATTCGGCCCCCGCGCGAAGAGCGGGCATTCGGGCAGCACGCCCTCCATGGCCACCGAGATCGGATAGGCGACCCGCATGAGGGCGCCGAGCAGCCGTGCGCGCTCCAGGAGCCGTTGACCCGTGATCGCCTTCAGCCGCGGGCTTGCCTTCTCGAGGGAGATACCCTCGTGACGGAAGAACACCGACAGGGCGAGGTAGGCTCGGCCCGGGTGATCGATGCCCACGAAGGCCGCATGAGCGATGATGTTGAGACTCTGCTCGCCGCGGTAATCGGGATGGGCGCGCCAGCCGATATCCGCGAGCAGGCAGGCAGCGTGGCGGTAGCGGCGCTCGTCCTCGGTCTCCGGCAGTTCGACGGAGCGGATGAAGCGATCGGTCCATTCCCACAGCTCCTCGCCATGGCGAGGCGAGCGGGAGCGCAGCAGGTTGAGGTCCGCAGCAGCGGTGATGAGCGGGTCACTGCCCTTGCCGTCGCCGTCGAGCTTGTCGAACAGCAGACCCTCGCGGACGCCGAGCGCGGAGATCGCGATATCCCGGGGCTGCCCCATGCGAATGATCTCTTCGAGCACCATGGCGCCGTAGGCGAGGAGCGGCCGGCGCGCCTCGGAGATCTGCTCGATGTCCTTCAGGGTCTTGGAATCGACCCTCTCGACCAGCTGCAGAAAATCGAGGCCGTCCTGAGGGCTCACGGTGTAGCCATGCATCACATGGAGCGGGTAATCCCGGGCCGCCATGTGGAGCTTGGCGAGCGCGCGCCAGGTACCGCCGACCGCATAGAAGGTGCGGCCTCGCAGCCGAGCAAGCTGGTCGGGCGCACGGGCGAGCGCATCGCGCACGATCCTCTGCGCCTTCTTCAGCGAGTTCCCGGACAGGTCCTGGAGGGCGAGCCCGCCCAAGGGTAAGGTGATGCCCTCTCCGATCGCGGTGCCGCGCACGTCCACGAGTTCCAGGCTGCCGCCGCCCATGTCGCCGACGATGCCGTCCGGATTATGGAAGCCCGAAATAACGCCAAGCGCGGACAGCTCCGCCTCCCGGGCGCCGGAGATGAGCTCGATCTTCGACCCGCAGGCGCGCTCCGCCGCCTCGATGAAGGCCGGACCGTTGGAGGCGTCCCGGGCTGCCGCGGTGGCCAGCACATAGGTTTCGGCCACCCCTATGGTGTCGCAGAGCACCCGGAACCGCACCAGAGCCTGGAGCGCTCGCTCGACCGCATCCTCCGGCAGGCGGCCTGTGGTCACCACGTTGCGGCCAAGGCCGCAGAGGAGCTTTTCATTGTAGATCGGCGTCGGCGCGCGGGTCAGGCCCTCATAGGCCACAAGGCGCACGGAATTGGAGCCGATGTCGATGATCGCGACCGGCCTGCCGACTTTCAAGCGCCCCTGCGCCTCGCGGCGCATGGCTTCTACCTCAACGGTGTCCACGTTTCGGGAGAGACTTGGGGCTGGAGTTCTTAACGGATTTGCCACGGCCCGACAGACTTGGGTTCGTCATGAAATACTTGTGCGCATTGAATGGTTCCTCGCCTTCGGCGGGAACCACCCGCTGGCTCGCACCGGTGGGTAATACGGTCCAGCTCTGCTGGTTGTCGAGCAGGTTTCCCATCATGATCTGATCGAGGATCTGCTGGTGCACCGTTGGGTTGAGGATCGGTAGCAGGGCCTCGACCCGACGGTCCAGGTTGCGCGGCATCAGATCCGCTGACGAAATGTACACGTGAGCCTGCGCGCTCGGCAGGCCATGGCCGTTGCCGAAGGCGTAGATGCGCGTGTGCTCCAGGAAGCGTCCCACGATGGATTTGACGCGGATATTGTCGGAAAGGCCCGGGATGCCCGGCCTGAGGCAACAGATGCCGCGAACGATGAGATCGATCTGAACGCCTGCGGCGCTCGCGTCGTAGAAGGCGTCAATGATCTCGGGGTCCACGAGGGAATTGCACTTGCCCCAGATCGCCGCCGGCCGGCCGGCCTTGGCGTGTGCGACCTCGTCGGCGATGTGGGCGAGGAGCCGCTTCTTGAGCGTCACCGGCGAGACCGCCATGCGCTCCAGTTCCGCGGGCTCCGCATAGCCGGTGATGAAGTTGAAGATGCGCGACACGTCTCGGCCGATCACGGGATCCGCCGTGAAGAAGGACAGGTCCGTGTAGATGCGCGCCGTGATCGGGTGATAATTCCCAGTCCCCACATGGCAGTAGGTGATAAGCTGCCCGGCCTCGCGGCGCACCACGAGCGAAAGTTTGGCGTGGGTCTTCAGCTCGATGAAGCCGAACACGACCTGGGCACCCGCCTTCTCGAGATCGCGGGCCCAGCGGATATTGGCCTCTTCGTCGAAGCGGGCCTTCAACTCCACGAGCGCCGTGACCGACTTGCCGGCCTCCGCGGCTTCGGCGAGGGCCGCGACGATGGGCGAGTCCGGGGAGGTGCGATAGAGCGTCTGCTTGATCGCGACCACGTTCGGGTCGCGCGCCGCCTGGCGCAGGAACTGGATCACCGCATCGAAGGACTCGTAGGGATGGTGAACCACGATGTCCTTCTGGCGGATCGCCGCGAAGCAATCGCCGCCATGTTCGCGGATGCGCTCGGGAAAGCGCGGGTTGTAGGGTTTGTACTTGAGGTCCGGCCGCTCCAGCGCCACGAGCTGGCTGAGCTCGTTCAGGCCCAGCATGCCCTCGACCACGAACACCTCGTTGTCGGTGATCTCCAGCTCTTCCGTCACGAAGGTGCGCAGATCCTCAGGCATGGCGGCCTCGACTTCGAGGCGGATCACGCTGCCGCGACGACGCTGCTTCAGCGCTGTCTCGAAGAGACGGACGAGATCCTCGGCCTCCTCCTCGACCTCGAGATCGGAGTCGCGGATCACCCGGAAGGCGCCCTGCCCCTGCACGGTGTAACCCGGGAAGAGGCGCGAGGTGTAGCGCACGATTACCTGCTCAAGCGGGATGAAGCGCGTCGCGCCGGTTTCGGCGAGATCTGGCAGGCGCACGAAGCGCTCGACCTTGTAGGGAAGGCGGATGAGAGCGTTCCGCAGGCGCCCGTCGCTGGTGCGCGTGAGCTTCAGCGCGATCGAGGAACCGAGATTCGGGATGAACGGGAACGGGTGCGCGGGGTCGATGGCGAGCGGCGTCAGGACCGGGAAGATGTGCTGCAGGAAGTATTCTTCGAGCCAAGCCGATTCCGCTTTCGTGAGGTCCGCGGTTTCGATCAGGACGATCCCCTCGTGCAGGAGATCGTCCTTCAATTCGCGCCAGCGGCGCTGCTGATCGGAGGCAAGTTCGGAGACCGCTGCGCCGATGCGGGTGAGCTGTTCCTGCGGGGTGAGCCCGTCCTGCGATGGGGTGCCGACGCCGGAGCGGACCTGACCCACGAGGCCCGCGACACGGACCATGAAGAACTCGTCGAGGTTGGCGGCGGAGATCGACAGGAACCGGAGCTGCTCCAGGAGCGGATGATTGCGGTTCGAGGCCTCTTCCAGCACCCGGCGGTTGAACTGCAGCCAGGAGACCTCCCGGTTGATGAAGCGTTGCGGGAAGCGACGGAGCGCCGTGCCGTCGAGATCGGGCTCGGGGGCCGCCACCACCTCCGGGGCTTCCACCAAGGGCTCGATCGCCTCGCTCGCCAACTCCGCACGCACGCTCGCCTCCTCAGCAGAACCGGGGGCAGCTTTGCGGGTCCGCGCCCTTCCCCGTGCCGAAGAGACGGGGGGTTCGCGACGTTTCGATGACACCTGGTCCACCTTCGAGCATCCGCACAAGAGAGGGAGAGTTCAAGCGAGCATAGCCGGTTCGGGGCTCCTCGTCCGCTGCAGACGACGTGCCGAGGACCTCTTTGGAGCCCGGTCCTCGGGGGACGGCATACCCTTCAGTCCTCCTCGTCCTCCGCAGGCGATGTGCCGAGCACCTCTGCGGCCATGGGCCGGGTGATCCGCCGGCCGCGGCTCAGCGCCTCCCGGTCGAGGGCTGCCACGACTTCGGCCGCCCGCGCGAGCGACCGTTCGATCCGGAGGCTGATATAGTCTACGAGGGTCGTATCGACGACGAGCTGGCGGTCCACGAACAGCTTGACCAGTACGGCCTTGAGGAGGGCGTCGTCCGGCGGATCGAGGGTCACGCATGGCGCGAGGCGCAGCCGCGACAGCAGGTCCGGCGTGCGCAGACCCCAGCGGTCCGGCGACGAGTCTCCCGTGATGAGGAGGAACCCGGACCGCTCCCGGACGAGGTTGAGGAGGTGGAACAGCGCCGGCTCGTCCCGCTCGCCCCGGTCCATGTCCTCGATCACCAGAGCGCCTTTCGAGGCGAGATGCGGCACGTCCGCGGCCTTCACGGCCTCCGCCTGCACGGTCCAGCCTTGCGCGTCCGTGGCCCAGATCGAGGCGAGATGGCTCTTGCCGCTGCCCCTCGGGCCCTCCAGGCGCAGGAGGGGGCCGGGCCAGTCCGGCCAGCGCTCGATGAAGCCATAAGCCGCCTCGTTCGAGGGGCTGACCAGGAAGTCCTCGCGGCCGTAACGAGGGTCGAGGGGAAGGTCGAAGGCGAGCTGGCGGGGCGCGTCAGGCATCGGAATCGGGTCGGGCCTCAAGGATCAGCGTCGGCGCAGCGCCGCGGTAGAGCGGGCTTTCGAGGTAGCGTTGCAGGGCATGGCGGGCGATCACCCCGACGGCCGCGGCCAAGGGCACAGCCAAGAGGAGCCCGACGAAGCCGAACAGGGAGCCGAAGGCGAGAAGGGCAAACATGAGCCAGACGGGGTGCAGCCCCACGGATGCCCCGACGAGCTTGGGCGAGAGGATGTTCCCCTCCACGAATTGGCCGAACACGAAGATGCCGAGCGTCGCCAGGATCCAGGTGGGATCCGGCCAGAACTGGACGATGGCGACGCCGACCGAGAGCAGGAGCCCGGTGAGCGATCCCACATACGGGATGAAGCTCAAGAGCCCCGCCGTCATGCCGATCAGGCCTCCGAAGTTGAGGCCGATCGTGACGAGGCCGACCGCATAGAAGGTGCCGAGGATGAGGCAAACGCTCGCCTGGCCGCGCACGAAGCCCGCGATCGCATGGTCGATCTCGCGCGCAATGGTGCGGATCGTGTCCTGCTGCTGCCGGGGCAGCCAGGAATCGAGCGTGCGGACCATCCGGTCCCAATCGACCAAGAGGTAGAACGCGACGACGGGCGTGACGACCAGGATCGAAACGACGCCGAGCAGCGCCTGACCGCCCGACCACAGGCCTCGGAGGACGCCTCCGAACCACGCGGCTCCCTCTCCCACCAGATTGCCGATGGAGGCCTGGATTTCCGCCATGGCCTCGGGCCCACCGATGCGCTCGATGAGCGGGCCGCCCTGCTCGGCCGCGAGCGCCTGGAGGCGCGCCGCATAGGAGGGCAGCCGTGCCACGAAGGCGGCGACCTGCTGGCCTACCAGCGGGACCAGGAGCACCAGGGCCAGTACGACGACAAGAATGAAGAGAACCAGAATGATGATGGTGGACGCCAGCCGCCCGACGCCGAGGCGCTGCAGGCGGTCGGCCAGCGGATCGAGGAGGTAAGCCAGCGCGAAGCCCGCCACGAAGGGCAGGAGAATGTCGCGCAGGAGCCAGAGCGCCAGCGTGGTGAGCACGACGAAGGCGACCCAGAATCCGATCTGCCGCTGCGTCGTCATGCGCTCGGACCACTCCACACCCGGATCAGCCTGCCATGTGCCGCATCCACAGGGCGAGATAGGCCCCGGCGGAAGCCACGGTCAAGGCGGCGACCGCCACCATGGCGATATCGTCGAGGCCGACGAGGTCGACGCCGAAGGCCTTGGTCGAGAGAACGAGGGCCGCAAAGCCGATCTGCGCCGCCGTGTTGGCCTTGCTCAGCATGAGCGGTTTGATTTCGAGCGGGCGCGACATCACCCAGGAGAGCATCACGGCCGCCACGATCATGATGTCGCGAAACAGGACCACCACGGCAAGCCAGCCCGGAAGCACGCCCACGATGGCGAGGGTCACATAGATGGAGACCAGGAGGAGCTTGTCGGCCAGCGGGTCGATATAGGCACCGAACTCGGAGCGCATGTCGAAGCGCCGGGCGATGAAACCGTCGATGGCGTCGGAGACGCCCGCCACCACGAACAGCACGAAGGCGGTGGCCCAGCGGCCCTGGAGGATCATCACGATCACGAGGGGGACGATGATCAATCGGCCCATGGTGATGATGTTCGGGATGGTCATCGGCGTTTGTGTCCCCACCCGAACTTAAGGCTTCGCGATCCACCTTGCGAGGCCCCCCTGCCCTTGCCTCTCAGCCGCCGCCGCCTTACTGCCGCAAAAAACCCGGACGAGGCGCATGACGGACGATCAGCCACCGCCGCCCTACCGTCATGGACAATCTGGACGAGGCGCATGACGGACGAGAAGCCGAACGGCCTGACCTATGCCCAAGCAGGCGTCGATATCGATGCCGGCAACGCCATGGTCGAGGAGATCAAGCCGCTGGTGCGCGCGACCCGGCGCCCAGGCGCCGATGCGGAGATCGGTGGGTTCGGGGGCCTCTTCGACCTCAAGGCCGCGGGCTTCCGCGATCCGATCCTGGTGGCTGCCAACGACGGCGTCGGCACGAAGGTGAAGATCGCCATCGAGACCGGGATCCACGATACGGTCGGGATCGATCTCGTGGCCATGTGCGTGAACGACATCATCGTTCAGGGCGCCGAGCCGCTGTTCTTCCTCGACTACTTCGCCACCGGAAAGCTCTCGCCGGAGGTCGGTGTCGCCATCGTCCGCGGCATTGCGGAGGGCTGCCGTCAGGCCGGTTGCGCCCTCATCGGCGGCGAAACCGCTGAGATGCCGGGGCTCTATGCCCGGGACGATTACGATCTTGCGGGCTTCGCGGTGGGCGCGGCCGAGCGGGGCACGCTGCTCCCGAAAACGGTCGCGCCCGGCGACGTGCTCATCGGGCTGCCCTCGTCCGGCGTGCATTCGAACGGCTTCTCGCTGGTACGCCGCATCGTCGAGGCCGCGGGCCTCGCCTGGAACGCGCCGGCGCCCTTCGCGCCGGGCCAGCCCCTCGGTCGCGCGCTCCTGGAACCGACGCGGATCTACGTGAAGCCGATGCTTGCGGCTCTTCGCCAGACAGACGGCATTCACGGCATCGTCCACATCACCGGCGGCGGCTTCCGCGACAACATTCCCCGCGTCCTGCCGGACGGGGTCGGCGTGCGACTCGACCTCGACGCCATTCCGGTGCCGCCCGTCTTCGGTTGGCTCGCGCGGGCCGGCGGTGTGGCGGAAGCCGAGATGCTGCGCACCTTCAATTGCGGCATCGGCCTCATCGTCATCGCGGCCCCTGATGCCGCTGAGGCCGTTGTCGCGGCGCTCCAGACCGAGGGCGAGAACCCGGTTCTCATCGGCGAAGTCACGTCCTACGCAGGCGGCGAACGGGCCCAGACCCGCGGGCGGCTGCGGCTGTGAGCACGATCCGGCGGCGCGTCGCGATCCTGATTTCGGGCCGCGGCTCCAACATGGCGTCCCTGATCGAAGCGGCACGCGCGCCCGATTTCCCCGCCGAGATCGCGCTTGTTCTCTCGAACCGCCCGGACGCCGGCGGCCTTGCGCGGGCCGCGGAAGCCGGGATCGAGGCGCTCGCCATCGACCACAAGGCTTTTCCGGACCGGGAAAGCTTCGAGGCCGCAATGGATGCGGCCCTGCGCGAACGCGCCATCGACCTGGTGTGCCTCGCCGGCTTCATGCGGGTGCTGACGCCGGGCTTCGTGGAGCGCTGGGCGGGACGGATGCTCAACATCCACCCTTCCCTGCTGCCGCTTTTTCGCGGCACGCATACGCATCAGCGGGCACTGGAAGCCGGCGTTCTCGTCCACGGCTGCACGGTGCATTTCGTGGTGCCGGAACTCGACGCCGGCCCGATCATCGCGCAGGCGGCCGTGCCAGTGGTGCCCGGCGACACGGAGGATAGCCTCGCCAAGCGGATTCTGGTGCAGGAGCACGTTCTCTACCCGCAGGCCCTGCGGATGATCTGCGCCGGCGAGGCGCGGCTGGACGGCGATCGCGTCGTGTTCCGCGACGCTTGGGACGACAGTGGAGCGCTCAGGTCGCCATCATAATCCCTCCCTGCCAAGGGAGGGTGGCGCCAGCACGCAGTGCTGGTGCCGGGTGGGATGAGAGCTCAATCCATCAAGGCAGGTGCTTCCACCCCACCCGGTCCTCCGGACCACCCTCCCCTGGCGGGGAGGGTTTCTTAAGCTGGCCGCTGGAGCTTGCAGGCGTCGATGGCGGCGAGCGCCTTCGCACGGGCGCTGTCGTTGAACACGCCGGTGTCGCGATAGGCCTGGACCTCGGCGGCATCGAGCGCCTGGAAGGTGCGGCTCGCATAGCAGCCGCAGGGGCCTGACAGGGCTGTCTCGGCGACGTTCTGGGCACGGGCCTGGATCACGGTGCAGGACTTGCGGATCCGGGCCTCGAGCTCCGTGCGGCTCGCCGACTTCAGCGCCGGATCGGGCTCGTAGTTGGTTGGCGTCGAGGAGCCGGCGGCAAGGGCGGCTCCGGCCGTCAGGACGAGAGCGAAGGCGGCAGCGGCGGAGCGGGCGAGACGCATGGGGCTGAACTCCTCGAAAATCGGTCAGCCCTCTAGGGACAAGCTGCGCCCCTCACCGTCAAGCGGCGACGGGCGCGAGCGTGAAGCGATCCTTAACCGAAGGCGGGCTCCGTCCGCCGGACGCGCGGCTGGGGCACCGTGCTTTCCACCTCGGGCGTCGCCTTCTCCAACGCCACGCGGTTGTCGTGGAAGGCTGCGCCGCCGTAAGGCGCCACCTGATCGGCACCCGTGAGCGTATTGATGCCCCGCCCGTAAGGGTGAGCGGCATTCGGCCAGATGCCCTCCGCGATGAGCACGCCCCGGCGCACGCCCTCGAAGAGCCGGGCGCGGAGGAACACCTCGCCGCGGGCGTTCTTGAGCTTCACCCAATCGCCTTCCGCGATGCCCTGCGGAGCCGCGTCGAGGGGATGGATCATCACCTCGGGGCGGCGCTCCTTGGCCTGCGAGGTCGGGGTCTCCGTGAAGGTGGAGTTGAGGAACTGCCGCGCGGGGCTCGTCGCCAGACGGAACGGGTGCTCGTCGGTCGCCTCCTCGATCACCGCCCAATGATCCGGCAGCGAAGGCATGGCGGCCCAGGGGCCCATGGGGCCGTCGTTCGCGTTCGGGACCTTGGTCCAGTCCGGCCGGAAGCGGAACCGCCCGTCCTTGTAGCCGAAGCCGTCGAGGTAGTGAGCCTGCCGGAACCCCGGCTGGGCGTCGATATGCACCTGCTCTTCCAGGCTTTCGATGGTGCCCCAGCCCGAGTTCTGCAGGGTCCAGTCGATGATGGCACGCGGCTCCATGCCGAAGCCGCGATGCTCGGCGCCGACGCGCTCCGCGATGCCGCGGATCACCTCGTGGTTCGAGCGGCATTCGCCCGGAGGATCGACGAGTTTCGGCCCGAGCTGGAAATACTGGTGACCGCCGCCCTGGTAGAGGTCGTCGTGCTCCATGAACATGGTCGCGGGCAGCACCACGTCCGCCATGAGCGCGGTCTCGGTCATGAACTGCTCGTGGACGCACACGAAGAGATCGTCGCGGGCAAACCCGCGCTTCACCAGTTCCTGCTCGGGCGCCACGGAAACCGGGTTCGTGTTCTGGATCAGGAGCGCGGTGACGGGCCCACCATGGCGGAGCGCTTCGGCGTCACCGGTGAGCACGCGGCCGATCTGGCTCTGATCGAGCTTGCGGACGCGCGGGTCGACGGCATCGAGCCCTTCGATCAAAGTTTTGCGCCAATGGTAGATCGCACCATTGTTGTGGAAGGCGCCGCCGCCCTCGTATTGCCAGCACCCCGTGACGGCGGCGATGGAGGCCGCCGCATGCATGTTGACGGCGCCGTTGCGCTGCCGGCCGAAGCCGTAGCCGAGACGGAAGAAGGTGCGCTTGCGCTCGCCGACAAGGAGGGCGAAGGCCTCGATCTCCTTCACCGACAATCCCGTGATCGCGGAGGCCCAGGCCGGGTCGCGGGTCTTCACGTGCTCGGCCAGGTCCTGTGGGCTATCGGTGTAGCGGTTGAGGTAATCCCAATCCGCATGGCCGTCGCGGAAGAGCACATGCATGACCGCGCAGGCGAGCGCACCGTCCGTGCCGGGGCGCACGAGCAGCGCCATGTCGGCCTGCTTCATGGTGGCGTTCATGTAGACGTCCACGGCCACGATCTTGGCGCCGCGTTCCTTGCGGGCCTTCATGGCATGGGTCATCACGTTGACCTGGGTGTGAACCGGGTTCGTGCCCCAGATCACCACGCAGTCGGAGAGCGCCATCTCGCGCGGGTCGGGGCCTGCGAGCTTGCCCGTGCCCGCGATGTAGCCGGTCCAGGCCATGTTGGTGCAGATCGTGGAATACTGGCCGGAATAGCGCTTCACATGGCGGAGCCGGTTGATGCCGTCGCGCATCACGAGACCCATGGTGCCGGCGTAGTAATAGGGCCACACCGCTTCGGAGCCGTGGAGCCTCTCGGCCTCCAGGAATTTCCGCGCCACGAGGTCCAGCGCCTCGTCCCAGGAGATCCGCTCGAATTGCCCGGAGCCCTTGGGGCCGGTGCGCTTCAGCGGATGGAGCAGGCGGTCGGGATGCTGGATGCGCTCGGCGTAGCGGGCGACCTTGGCGCAGACCACGCCCGCCGTGTAGCGGTTGGTCTCGGACCCATGCACGCGCCCGATGGAGCGGCCTTCGATCACCTCCACGTCGAGGGAGCAGGCCGAGGGGCAATCATGGGGGCACACCGAGGTGCGCCGCTCGATGCGGGGCGTCAGGTTCATAGGCGCATCATAGGCCGGATGAGGGAAACAAAAAGGCCGCCCAAGGGGCGGCTTTTCCATCCCTCCCCGCTCAGGGGAGGGTCGGACCGGAGGTCCGGGGTGGGGTGGAAGCGTCGAGGTCTCATCCCACCCGTCGCCCTTTCGGGCGCCACCCTCCCTTGGCAGGGAGGGATGGGCTCAGCCCACGATCTCGTTGCCCGAGAAGAACTGGGCGATCTCGATCTTGGCGTTGTCGACGCTGTCGGAGCCGTGAACCGAGTTCTCGCCTACCGAGCGGGCGAACTTCTTGCGGATGGTGCCCTCAGCGGCGCTCTCCGGGTTCGTGGCACCCATGATCTCGCGGTACTTGGAGACCGCACCCTCGCCCTCGAGCACCTGCACGACCACGGGGGCCGAAATCATGAACTCCACGAGCTCGCCGAAGAAGGGGCGCTCCTTGTGGACCGCGTAGAAGGTCTCGGCCTGCTCGCGGGTCATGCGGATGCGCTTTTGCGCCACGATGCGCAGGCCCGCGCCCTCGATGACGGCGTTCACGGCGCCTGTGAGATTGCGCTCGGTCGCGTCGGGCTTGATGATCGAGAAGGTGCGCTCAAGGGCCATGGGAGATCCGTTCTTGGAAGGGGGGATGTCGGGGAAAGTGGCGCGCTTATAGCGGCGTCTTTTCCCAGCCTCAAGCCGGTTCTCGCAGGTGCGAAGAAGCCCCGGCATCGGCCGGGGCTCATGCTTCAGCGGGCGCGTTGGCCGAACAGCACCGCCTGGGCGACCGGGTCCTTCAGATCGGTCTTGGCCCGATCCTCGGCCGCGACGGCCAGGCCGCGCTGCACGGCGGGGCGCGCGAGCACGGCGTCGAGCCAGCGCTTCGCATGCGGGAAGTCGTCGATGTTCTGACCCTGCCGCTCCCAGAGCTTGGCCCAGGGCGCGATCGCCATGTCGGCGATGGAATACGCGCCGGCCACAAACTCGCGATCCGCCAGGCGCTTGTTCAGCACGCCGTAGAGCCGGTTCGTCTCGTTGGTGTAGCGGTCGATGGCGTAGGGCACCTTTTCCGGCGCATAGATCCGGAAATGGTGCGTTTGGCCGAGCATGGGCCCGAAGCCGCCCATCTGCCAGAACAGCCACTGATCGACCTCCATCCGCGCCCGTTCGTCGGCGGGATAGAACTGCCCGGTCTTGCGCCCGAGGTACTGGAGGATCGCCCCGGATTCGAACACCGAGATCGGCTCGCCGCCGGGACCGTCGTGATCGACGATGGCCGGCATCTTGTTGTTGGGCGACACCGCGAGGAATTCCGGCTTGAACTGGTCGCCCTTGCCGATGTTGATCGGGTGCACGGCGTAAGGCAGCCCACACTCCTCCAGCATGATGGTGATCTTCCACCCGTTCGGGGTCGGCCAGTAATAGAGATCGATGGGTTTCCCAGCCGCCATGGCGCGCCTCTCTTGCTTCAGTCGCTTGGACCGGTGGTTAGGTAAGGACAAAACCCCAGGTGCGCCAAGCGCAGCCATGCAGGATCGATCTGGAGTTTTTGCATAGGGGGCGAGCACTCACAGGCTCTTCTTGAAGCCCTCGTGGCTCTTCGAGAAGCCGAGGCGCTCGTAGAAGCGGTGCGCATCCGTGCGGCGCTTGTGGGAGGTGAGCTCCATCGTGCGCGCGCCCCCGGCCCGGGCCGCCTCTTCCGCGAAGGCCATCATGCGGGCGCCGATCCCTTGGGAGCGGAGCGCCGCCGACACCTTCACGCTTTCGACCTTCACGCGCGTCGCGCCGCGCCCGGTGAGATTCGGGATGAGGGTGAGCTGGAAGGTGCCCACCACCCGGCCCTCGTTTTCGGCCACATAGAGGGTGTTGTCGGGGCTCGCCGCAATCGCCGCGAAGGCCGCCTCGTAGGCGGGCTTCGTCTCGGGCAGCCAGGCATCACCGTGGCTCCCGAGGCTGTCCTCCTCGTGCAGGCGGATGATCGCCTCGAGATCCTCGGCCTGAGCCTCGCGGATCGAAATGGGCATGGCCGGATCAGGCCGCAGCCTTCGTTTCCTTCGGCAGGAAACCGGCGGGCTGGAAGCCCGGCAGCGCCTCCATGCGGCCCATCCAGGCGCCCACATTCGGGAAGGCCGCGAGATCGAAGCCGCCCTCGGCGGCATAGGCCACGACGCCGTAGAGATCGATATCCGCCATGGTCGTGCCCTCGCCGACGATCCAGGAGCGCCCCGCCAGGTGATCGTCCAGCACCTTGAGCGCCGCCTTGCCCTCGTTGGCATACATCTCGATCGCCTCGGGCCCGTCCTGCCGCAACCCGAGCTTGTAGCCGCGCGAGCGGTAGATCGGCGCCGCGAGGCGGTCGAAGTCCCAGTACATCCATTCGCGGGCCTGGATGCGCTCGTCGAGATTGGCGCCGCCGAACCGGCCCGTCATGTCGGCGAGGTATTCGAGGATGGAGGCGGACTGGCAGAGCTGGCGGCCGTTCTGCGTGTCGACGAGGAGCGGCACCTGCCCGTAGCGCTGCTTGGAGAGATACGGGGGCTGCTTGTGCTCGCCGTCGCGTAAGCGAACATGCACGTAATCGAAGGGCTCGCCCGCGAGCGACAGGAACAGGCCGACCTTGTAAGTGGGACCTGACAGAAAAGCGCCGTGGAGTGCGAAGCGAGCCGGCATTGGAACCCCCTGGATGCGGTCTATGTTGGGGCGGGACCCTAACGGAAAGGGTTTCACGTCGGAAGTCTGGTTTTGAGAGGCGTGTTGATGACCATCGCACGCGAACGCAAGGTGCTGCAGCAGGCCGTCGGCGTCTTCTCGCTGATCCCGATCTCGGCCGGGCTGTTCGGCGTGCTCTTCGGCCCCGAGGGCCTGCTCGGCGACCGCGTCAGCGTCTCGGCCGACAGCCACTTCCGCTATCTCTCGGGGCTTCTCCTCGGCCTAGGCCTGTGTTTCTGGAGCACGATCCCGGGCATCGAGGAGAAGACGGGGCGCTTTCGCCTCCTCACCCTTCTGGTGGTCATCGGCGGCCTCGGCCGCCTCCTCGGTCTTGCGCTGACGGGCATCCCCTCGCTCTTCATGCTCGGAGGTCTCGTGATCGAGCTCGCGGTGACGCCCCTCCTCTGCTTGTGGCAGACGCGGATCGCCAATGCTTACGCGGAGGTCGAAGGGGTTGCGGACCCGGCCGAAGGCGCCGCCTGACGCATGCGCCTATACCCTCGCCACCTGTTCAGGTGCGAGGCTTAGGTCCTTGTGTGCCTTGTGCCCTGGTGGGGGCACGGGGCGCATACGGCACCGCCAAGCCGGCGGCTGGGGTAAGCAGGGAGGGAGGGCACCGGACGAGCGGTGCCGCACGCGCCCCGTGCACGATGATCTCACAGGCGCCAGC
>JAESFT010000234.1_pt1 | contig 51819 bp, 38 predicted proteins | sample 9269451 | NCBI WGS metagenome assembly JAESFT01 (sample SAMN14502557, study PRJNA617106) | algae metagenome | isolation source: Scytonema hyalinum WJT4-NPBG1 and co-occurring heterotrophs from well... | place: USA: Mojave Desert, Joshua Tree National Park, California | collected 2006-05-25
CCCGGATACATCCGGGCCACCACTGTGTCTATCTGTGACCTTCATCTATCAGGCAATCGTCGGGTCCGGGCGCACGGTGGGGTCAGGCAGCCCGAGGGCTTGGACGACTCCATTCAGCGTCGGGCCCGCGTCGGCATGGATAACGAGATCGAAGTCGTCGTCGGCCGCCGTAGCTTCACGGTTGATAATCACGGTGGGAGCGCCGGCCTGCCGGGCCAGAGACGGCAGCCGCGCGGCCGGGTTGACGACCAGCGAGCTGCCAACCACGAGCAGCAGATCAGCCGAGCGAGCTGCCTGCGTCGCGCTGCGCAGGGTGTCGATCGGCAGCGATTCACCGAACAGCACGGTCGAGCTTCGGAGTGGTCCCTCGCAGACGGTACAGGGCGGGTCGATCTCGCCATCACGGAGCCTGGCGAAGATCTCTTCCGAGGGGAACCGGGTCCCGCAGCGCTGGCACTTCACAAAGCGACGCGACCCATGGAGCTCGAGCACACGATCGGGATCGTTGCCCGCCGCGACATGAAGTCCGTCGATATTCTGGGTGACGATCACGTCGAGGATCCCGGCCCGCTCAAGGGCGACGAGTGCCAGGTGCCCTTGGTTAGGCTTAACCTCCATCGCGGACGGGTACCGCTCAAGCCAGCTCGCCCAATAGGCGCGGCGTGAATCAGGGTCGCTCGCGAGGTCGCGGATATGCGGGATCTTGCCAGTCGTCCAGACGCCCTGCGGCCCGCGATAGTCCGGGATCCCGGATTCGGTACTGATCCCGGCCCCGGTGAGCACCACGAGACGACGGCTGTCGCCGATTAGCCGGGCGAGCCTGTCGGTTGGGCTGGACGCTCCCGTATCCATCTTCGCCTCGCTTCCAGTCACTGGTCCGCCATCAGTCGACGCTGGAGACTGGCCAGCAGCCGGGCGACAGCCGTTCGACTGACGGAGTAGTACTTCATGCCGCGCTGCGGCCTGACGCTGACCAGCCCGGCCCGCTCCAGTTGGCTGAGATGGCGGGACACGGCGGACTGCGCCACGCCCAGTTCGGTGACGAGTTCCTGGGCGTACCGTTCCCGTTCGACGAGCAGTTCAAGGATACGCAGACGGGTGAGATCCCCGAGCGCCTTCGTCACGTCAATCAGGTCAGCATCACGCAGCAGCTCGGTCTCATCGTCGAATGGTCCGATGCCTGGGCCGGCCTCCGGCGGAGCGGTGACGGTCGAAACTCCGGCGGAATGCGGAAGGCTGATCCCCTGGTCCGGGACGAGATGCGGACCCGGCGAGGTGGCTCTTGGACCGGGGTCGGTAGCCAGACGTGGGAGCGAGCGGGAGCGGCCGAGGAAGCGTCGAGCGTCGAAGAAGACGATCGCCCTCGGTGGGCTCAGGATGAAGCTGATGAAATCCCCGAGGTGGATGGACGGGTGGAAGACGACCTCGGTGATGTCGTGCAGCCGGCTGGCGAGCGTCGCGGGGACGCGAGAGCCCGTCAGCTCACTGAACGAGCGACCGAATCCCTCGTGCAGGATCGAGGTCGCCCGGTCGGCGGCTTCCTGCAACAGGTCGACGTTTGCGAGGTACAGGTCCCGGTAGCTACTGGTCCAGACGACACGGAACAGATTGATCGTCCGGAGGCGGAGCAGCTCCGGTTGGTCCAGGAGTGGGATGACATCGTCCGCGGTCGCTGTCGTCAGCGCCGGTTCAAGGAACCGGCGCCACATCAGGTCGCGCGTAGCCGGGTCGTCTCCGGGACCAGGGAGGGGGACGGTCGTGTCCATCCCCTGTTCCGCCCGGACCCGGCAGACCGACCCGATCGCGATCTCCCGGTAGTCCTCCGATGACAAGTCGGTCAGGAAGTCCAGCAGGTCGGCGAAAGGTGCGTCCCGGTTCTCCGGATCAAGGGGACCAAACCGGTTGACCGGTTCCTCCAGGTAATAGAGCAGCCGGCCCGAGAAGCCTTCGAGGACGTCGAGGTCATACCTGGTGCTATCCGGGAGCGAGCGGCGCATCTCGATCAGCCAGGGATCGAGGCCTGACCCGGGCCCAGCCCGGTAGAGCAAGGCGAGGATCGAGACCATGTCCAGTGGGAGGGACACCGCGGTCGAGAGTCTCAGGACTGGCTGTGCGGCGACGAGCTCACCCATCGAGGACTCCGTCCGTGCTGATGAAGGTCGTGCGGGATGCGCCGTGTTCGACGTTGAACAGGGAGAACGACGACCGGAACTACTCGGACCATAACACAATCACCATACCGGCATTGAGCTCAAGGTCGCATCAGACGTCCAATGGGGAATCGACATTAATCCTGCACGAGCTATGCACAAACGGGAGCAACTCATTGCCGCGTGCGGCATCATGAACTCGGGTCTTCTGGGTTCGAGCGCGCATGTGGGCGCTATAGTGAACGCTTAAGCGCAGGCCATGACGTGGCGTTGACCTGGCACCCGGAGGTGTTCAATGGCGGAACAGCGCGACGAGGAGATCGCGGCCATTGGTCAGGCCGTGAAAGCAGCCCGTGCCGATCGGGGATGGAGCCTGCGGTACCTCGCTGACCGGGCTGGGGTCAGTGCCAGCCTGATCAGTGCGGTCGAGAACGCGCGGATCGTTCCGACCGTTGGTAGCCTGTTCGCGATAAGCGACGCGCTCGAGATTCCGGCGGGCGTCTTCCTGCCTCGGCGACACCTCCCCGTTTCGTCTCGTGGACCTGCGCCGACCCTGGAGCCCGCCGAACAAGGTGCGGTTGCTGGCCAGGGCCACGACGAGTCCACGGCAGGCCAGCCCCCGGAACCTGGACCTCAGGCCGTTCCTACTGAACCCTCGCCGTCTGTGCCGGTGCGGGCAGTCAACTCCAGGATCAGAAGGCGGCGTTCGACCACCTACCGGCGTCAGGTCCTGCGCGAACCTGTAGCTCATGCGAGAGCCGCGGAACGTCAGCCGGTCATGAACGAGGAGCGATCGGTCAAACCGTCACTCGAGCCGACTCGTGCCCCGGATGACACCGGATCCCAACCAGGACCGAGCGATCAGGCGTTCCCGCTGTTGCCAGGAGTCCATGTCATCGAGCCGGCGATCATGGACCTAGCCTGCGGCGGAAGCTGGCGACTTCTGGCGGAGGTGGATGACGCACCAGTCCGCCTGATCGAGGTGCGTCCCGGTCCTGGGAAAACGCCGGAGAGCACCTACCGCGTCGCGCGATCACCCATCGGGCTCCGGTTACTCCGTGGACCGCTCCGGGTCGAGGCGGCGTTCCAGTCTGCGGCAATCCCGCTTGACGCTACTGTCTGCATCGATGCAGGTGTGCCATATCGGCTCACTGGAGGAACGCTGGAGACCATCTTCCTGGTTTTGGTCGATCATGGATGGGATGGGCGAATTTGAAATGAGAGGTGGGAGTCTAAAGCGATTACAATTGTAAAGGGATATGTAGCGAGCGGTTGTCGGAGTGCTCACACCATGAACAGACATTCCCCAACCGATGCTCGTCTCGAGGATGCCCGAACCGCCTTCGAACGGGAAGAGGTGGACCTGGCACTCGAGGTCCTTCGGCCGCTCGCCATGGCCGGGCCATTACCCCACGACGTTCGCGATATCCTGGATCTTGTGCTGCCCTCAGCAACCGACTCCGCCCTCACGGCCGCCGTCCTGGCCCACAACGGCGAGTCGATGACGCCACTGGAGCGGGCTCGCTGGCAGGCCCGGCGGTTCGATGCACTGGCCGAGGCCGGCGATGGCCAGGCACGCGATGCCGCCCTGGATCTTCTCGCGGCCGCGACCATGGCCGGGGCCGACGGTTGGCTTCTCGTTCAATCGCCGTCCCGCCAGGCTGCGATCGCCGTCGCGCTGTCCGACCCCGACGACCAGATCGACGCGCTGGAGCAGGAGACCCTTGCTCCTGCCGAGACCGGATTGCCGGAGCGGGCCGTCGGCCGAGCGTTGATCCTGGGTCGGGAGATGATCCGTGCCCGGCGACCAGATGCAGCGCGGGAGGTCGAGCGGATCCTCCATGGGATCGGTGAACCGGCCCTCGCCTACGTCCTGGAGGATGAGCGAAAGCGACTCGGACCGGTTCGCCTGCTCCGTCGAGCCCGCGATCCCGAGATCTCCTACGTCGGCCCTCGCCTCTCGGTCGTGATCGCCGGCGGCCACCCTACGCTGAGAGCGAGAATCCGGCAGGACCTGGAGCGATTGGATCTCGCTGACACCCGGGACTTTCCCTCTGCCTGGGAAGGCAGCCGCGTCGGCCGGCACGCACGCGACACACTCGTCGGGGCCGATCTTGCCGTCATCATTCGCCGTCAGATAGCGCACAGCACGTCGGATCAGGTCGCATCGGCCGCCCGGGCGCTGGCCGTGCCGGTCATTCGTGCCGACACCCCGACGATCTCCGCCGTTCGGCGCGCCGTGGGAACATTCGCTGAATCGCTCACCTCTCTGACAGACCGGCTCGACCAGGCACCATCCGGGGACGGATCCGGTGCCTGACGCGATCAGGGGAGACGCGTGATGGACGATCTGAGCCAAGTCGGCCTGCCGATCGATGAGCTACCGGCTCCGCCGACTCGCCCTCGCCGAACGAAACGGACAACCGCGGAATCGGCCCGGCCGCCACGCGCCTCCACCAGGGGACGTGACGCCGTAACTGCCGCCGAGCGCGAATCGGCTCCGACGAGCAGCCCCAGACTCGCTGCGATCGAAACGGCAGAGCAACGGCTTCAGCCCGAGCAGTTGGCCCTGGTGGACCCGTTCCCGGCCGGACGGGAGCGGCCGCTGCTGACCGGACTGGTCCCGCTAGATCGCACCTCGTCACTGGCGCTGGCGCGGACCTGGTACCGCCGGGAGCTCGAGCAGGCTGGCCGCCCGCGCAATACGGTCGAGTCGTACAGCTACGACCTTCAGACGCTCGAGACGATGATCGGTCCGAAGCCGCTCCACCGGATCGATCGCACCGATATCGCCCGCTTCCTTGGCGAGGCCGAGACGCGCTCGACCCGGAAGCGACGACTGACCACCGCGAGGCGGTTCTTCCGCTACCTCATTGACGATGCACGAGTGGTGTCGATCGACCCGACTGAGGGGTTCTTCCCTCATCAGATCACGCTGCGGCTGCCGATGCCGCTCTTCGCGACGGAGCAAGCCCAGCTCATGGAGGCAGCGGACCTCGATGAGCCCTGGTCCGGACCGGCGATCCATCTGATGATGCGCCTCGGGCTCACGCGCGGGGAGCTCCTCGGGCTCAGTATCGACCACATCGATCACTCGGTCCCGGCGCAACCCGTCGTCTTCGTCGGGTTCGAATCCACCGCGAAGCGGGGCCGGGAGCGGCGCATGGCTGGTGATGCTGAGCTGGCCAGCCGGCTGTCGCGGTACCAGGCCGAGGTCGAGCCGACCGATCGACTGTTTCCGTTCGGACCACCCGCCGTCAATGCCATGGTTGACCGCGTCCGGAAGCGCGCGGGCATCGGCAGGACCGTCACCCCACAAACGCTGCGACACACGTATGCGGTCGAGCAGGCGCGTGCCGGCGCCGACACCGAGCGCCTCCTCGACCTGCTAGGACTCGTCGACGACCCGCGCAACCGGTCAAGTGTCTCTCGCTACCTCAAGCTCGCAGAACCGCCGCTCGGATGACACGGGCAGGTTCGTGATGCCGCCGACCGGCTGGGTCGGGAGAATGTATACGTCGAGGGTGAGTAATGACCCGGATCAACGAACTCCGCCGCGAGCGGTGCAAAGCCTGTCGCAAGGACGCTCCGCTGCTGCTCGGCGAGGAGCTCGATGAGATGCTCCTGCTGGTGCCCGACTGGGAGCTTCAGCGTGTCGATGACGTCCCGCGTCTGGTCCGGACGTTCCCGCAGCCGAGTTGGCGAGCTGGGCTGCGCTTTACGCAGCAGCTGGGTGAGCTGGCCGAGGAAGAGGATCACCATCCGGTCATCCTTTTGGACTGGAACAAGGTGACGGTGTCGTGGTGGACCCACATCATTCGTGGTCTGCATCGGAACGATATCCTGATGGCGACCAAGACTGACGCGCTAGCCGAGTCGCTCTGACCGAGCAGCCAGGACGGTCGGCACCATTTCATCGCCGACTCCCATCATGTCCTGATCTACCTCCCTTTTCTACCGAAAGGCTCGCGTTGATGGCGCCGTTCGATCTCCGACCTCTCGGTGGAACCGGCTTGAAGGTGACCGGTGTCTGCCTGGGAACCGCGCCGCTGGGCGACATGGCGGGTACCTTCGAGGTGCCGGGTGAGGCTCGGGCCGTCGCGACCGTCCACGCCGCACTGGCTTCGCCCATCCGCTTTCTCGACACCGCGGCGGGCTACGGTGATGGAAAGAGCGAGGAGCGGATCGGGGTCGCGCTGCGTGAAGCGGGCGGTCTGCCGGAAGGGGTCGTGATCGGGACCAAAGCCGACCCGGACGCGAAGACGGGCGACTTCTCCGGTGACCAGTGCCGTCGATCGATCGAGCGAAGCCGCCAGCTGCTCGGACTCGACCATCTCCCCCTCGTCCACCTCCATGATCCCGAGTATCACGATGAGGCGACACTGACGCAGCCGGGTGGCGCGATCGATGTGCTGCTGGAGTATCAGAAGGCCGGCATCATCGGCGCGGTCGGGGTAGGCGGCGGAACGATCTCCGTAATGCGCCGCTTCCTTGCCCTGGGTGTCTTCCAGGTGATGCTCACCCACAACCGGTACAACCTGATCAACCGTTCCGGCGAGGCGCTCATCGACGACGCCGTCGGTCGGGGTGTCGCGGTGATGAATGCGGCGATCTACGGTGGCGGGCTCCTCGCCAGGGGTCCGGGCGACCGACCAACCTTCATGTACAAGGAAGCGACCGAGCAGACGCTGTCGCACGCCCGGAGCTACGAGGAGCTCTGTCAGCGCAATGGCATCCCGATCGCGGCGGCGGCCCTGCAGTTCTCCCTGCGTGACCCACGGATCAGCTCGACGGTCGTCGGCACCAGCCGGCCGGAGCGGGTCGCCGAGATCGTCGCCCATGCCACCGAAGTGATCCCGGACAGCTTCTGGGAGGAGCTCGCCACACTCCCGTGGTCAACCATCGAAGGCGTCTGATCGGCGGCGATGCTCAAGTGCCACCGCGACACGGGCAGAGAAAGCACGGCTGGCGACGAACCTGCGTGAGTCCCGGATGTATGGCAGCCCGGTGCAACACGAGACAGGATGGAGATGGTCAGCGAGCGACAAGCCCGAGCCGACATCGTCACGAGCGAGGACGGGCGTTACCTCCCGATCGAGAATTACGGGGTCATCGGCGACCTCCGGACGACCGCCCTGATCGGCGTCAACGGGTCGATTGACTGGTTCTGTTACCCACGGATCGACTCACCAAGCGTTTTCGGTCGGCTCCTCGACGCCGACAAGGGTGGGTTCTTCCAGATTCACCCGGCGACCGACGGCATGCACTGGCGGCAGCAGTACTGGCCCGAGACCAATGTTCTCGTAACGAGGTTCTTCTCGGACGACGGCATGGTCGAAATCATCGACTTCATGCCGCTCGGGACCGACGTCGAGGACACGATTTCGGACGAGCACAGCATCGTCCGGCTGGTCCAGGTGCTACGTGGCGCGATCACCCTCGACGTCGTCTGCGAACCGGCGATGGACTACGCGCGTGCGGGACACGAAGTAGAGATCGTCGAGCAGGGCGCCATCTTCCACGGCACCGGCTCTGCCGAGGGGCAGGTGTTGCGGCTCGCCAGCACGGTCCCGCTGGAGGCCGATGGCCGACGGGCAACCGGCCGGTTCAGATTGTCGGAGGGCGAGAGCGCCGGGTTCTCGTTCCAGGGGTACGAGGCCGACGGGACCACGCCGATGTGGATGTCGCCTGCTGATGCTCATGTCGCCTTCGAGCGCACCATCACCTGGTGGCGCACCTGGCTGAAATCCAACACATACCGTGGCCGGTGGCGGGAGGAGGTCGTGCGCTCCGCCCTCACTCTGAAGCTGCTATCGCACGAGAACAATGGCTCGATCGCCGCCGCGGCGACGACGTCCCTGCCGGAGGTGATGGGTGGCGAGCGTAACTGGGACTATCGGTACGCGTGGGTGCGCGACTCGGCGTTCGTGGTCTACGCCCTCATCCGGATCGGGTTCAAGGACGAGGCTCGCCAGTTCATCAGCTGGTTGAGTTCCCGCTGCAATCACACCGACGCTTCCGGTCCAATCCAGTTGATGTACAGGGTCGATGGTGCTGAAGAATTTCCCGAGATTGAGCTCGATCACCTGGAGGGCTACCGCGGCAGTCGACCGGTCCGCGTAGGCAACGCCGCTGTACACCAGCTCCAGCTGGATATCTACGGCGAGCTGATGGACGCCGTGTATCTGTCGAACAAGTACGACGAGCCAATCTCCTGGGAGCTCTGGCAGCACCTGTCGGGGATGGTGGACTGGGTGGTCGACAACTGGCGGGAGAAGGACAGCGGTCTCTGGGAATCACGCGGCGGATTGCAGCACTACACGATGGCCAAGGTGATGTGCTGGGTCGCGATCGACCGCGCGATCCGGATCGCGACCAAGCGCTCGTTCCCCGCCCCTCTTGCCCGCTGGATCTCCACCCGTGACGACATCTACAACGAGGTGATGGAGAAGGCGTGGAGCGAGAAGCGCCAGGCGTTTACCCAGTACTACGGCTCCGACGAGCTGGACGCGTCGGTCCTCCTCATGCCACTGGTCTTCTTTGTCGCGCCGAACGAACCGAAGATGCTCAAGACCATTGACGCCATCATGCAGTCTCCCGTGAAGGGTGGTCTGTCGGCGGCGGGTCTGGTGTACCGCTACCGGCCGGGGGAGGAAGACGGCCTGGAGGGTGAGGAAGGCACCTTCAGCATGTGTACCTTCTGGCTGGTCGAAGCTCTGACCCGGGCTGGCCGGGTCGACGAGGCCCGGCTGATCTTCGAGCGAATGCTCGGCTTCGCCAATCACCTCGGACTGTACTCCGAGGAGATTGGCCTGCATGGCGAAGCCCTTGGAAACACCCCACAGGGCTTCACCCACTTCGCCCTGATCAGCGCCGCGTTCAACCTCGACCGGGCGCTAGGCTGAGCGAAGCAGGCACCCAGGAAGCGGCCGCAGTGTCCGGTGGTCCCCGGTCCCACCAGGCAGTTTGCCCATTGCGATGGGGTGGGCGGTATACTGCGGCGCATTCACGCACGAGGCCGGCGTCGGGCCTCGAGACCGGCTGACGGCCCACAAGGGCCAGACATCCGGTCCGGCCTGTCAATCGTTAACAACCGGGGAGCCTGCCTGATGAAGAAGCTCATCATCGCCGTCGTCCAGAACGAAGACGCTGACAACGTCGTTGATGCGCTGCTCGAGGATGAGTTCCGGGCGACCCGGCTCGCCAGTACCGGCGGGTTCCTGCGCCGCGGCAACACGACGCTCATGGTCGGTGCGGACGAGGAGCAGATCGACCGCGTCCTTGACCTGGTGCGCGCCAACGCGCGATCTGGCGCCACACCCGCTGAGGGCAGCGATGTCCAATCGGCGGCCGCGACGGTCTTCGTTTTGGATCTCGAGGACTACCAGCGCCTCTAATTCGGCTCCCTAGCGAGGCGCCCGGCCCGGCCATGTACCACGGCGATGTGACGGTTGCGACGGCCGGCCACGTCTCGCATGGCAAGTCCTCGTTAATCGAGGCCCTTACCGGTCGTCATCCCGATCGCCTTGTCGAAGAACGCCAGCGCGGGATGACGATCGCGCTCGGGTTCGACAGCCTTACCGCGCCTGACGGTCGGCGTATTCACCTCATCGACGTTCCTGGGCATGAACGGCTCGTCGAGACCATGATCGCCGGGGCGAGCGGAATGGACGCAGCGCTCCTCGTCGTCGCCGCTGACGACGGACCGATGCCCCAGACTCGTGAGCACGTCCGGATCCTGGGGCATCTCGGGATAGGCCGCATCATCGTCGCGATCACGCGGATCGACGTGGCAGACAAGATCCTCATAGAGCTTGCGGCGGAAACAGCGGTCACGCTGGTCGAGTCAGCGGGCCTCGAGTCTGATCGGCCGATACAGGTATCCGCCCGCACAGGCGCTGGGATTGACCAGTTGCGGGCCGCCCTCCAATCGGTTCAGGCCCATCGCGAACAACCCTGGTCCTCCAGAGCCTGGCTACCTCTGGACCGCGCCTTCTCGATCCCCGGCGTCGGCACGGTCGTGACCGGGACCCTGCACAAGGGTGTGCTCGCAGACGGTGATGCGATCTGCCTGGGGGACCTCGAACGGCCCGCGAAGATTCGGCGTATCGAAGTAGCTGGCCGGGGAGTCGATGAAGCGCACGCCGGCCAGCGGGTGGCGCTCAACCTGGCGCGCGTTCCTATTGAAACGGTCTCGCGGGGAACGGTCATCTCCGATCGTCCCATATCCGGGTCCCGCTACGTCGATGCCTGGCTCGAGTCGGATGGCTGGTGGACAGACGGCCGATCGCCGCGTACCGGCGTCCATATTCACCACGGTACACGGTCGGATCCAGCGACGATTCGACCGCTGAAGCTGGATCGTCGGGCGCCACTGTCCCGGGGTTACCTGGCTCAGGTCCGGTTTATGACTCCGGTCCCGGTACTCCCGGGCGGCCGCTTCGTCGTCCGCGATCCGTCCCTGCAAAACACCGTAGCGGGAGGCCGGTTCCTCGACATCCATCCCGCGCGACCGGGACTCGTCGACGCGAGACGCGTTGCCGAGCTCGTCGCCCTGGCTGAAGGTGACGGGAGTCTGGGGCTCGCTCGTCGCCTACATGGTGGTCCGGCCCCGACAGAGGCCGCGCTGGACGCCCTCCCCGGGAACGTACGAGCGACCCTGGAACGCTGGAAGCAGCACGGTGGGGTCCTGGAGACCCGCTCGTCGGCAACAGGATCCGTAGTCGTCGTCTCACGCGAATGGCTGGACACACGTCGTTCAACAGAAGCGGCCGACGCGGCGGGACAGCAACCGGCCCGATTCGGCTTGTTCGCCAGCGACGCGGACGCCCGGGCCGCGCAGGCGTTCCTGTCGCGGTTACGGGAGTTAGACGGCCCGCTACGCCTGAACGACCGGGTCCCGGGTTCGCCCATTCTCACCGTGCTCGAACGCTCGCGACTCATCAGCCGGTTCGGCGACTGGGTCGTCGACGCGAGCTGGTTGGATCGGGCTGTAGACAAGACGATTGAGACGATCGAGGCAACCGGACAGGCAAGGACCGGGACCATCCGCGACGTGCTAGGCATCAGTCGCGACGCGACGACTGCTCTCTTGGAGCACAGCGATGCGCTCGGATTAACCAGGCGCACAGCCGACGGTCGAGTCGTTGGCCCGGAGTTCGATAACTGGTCCCGCGAACGAGTGAGTTGGAAGGCATTGCACCTCGGCGCGGTACTCGATCTCTTCGCGTGCCTTCCGAACAGCCCCGACCAACGAGGGTGGACGCCTGCCGGCCGGCACATCGTCGTCCTGGCGACGAGCAGAGCCGAAGCGGACCGATCGATCGGCTGGTCGCTCGCTCTCTGGCGAAGAAAGGGCTTCAGCGTGTCCTACCGATTGCTCGCCGAGGTACCGCTGGACCATCCGTCCGGCACAGTTGAACGAACTCGAGTCGATGAAACACTCCTCCTGCCGATCTCATGGGTCGAAGCTGACATGGCCGATGACGACTGTTTCCGGGATCTGGCGAACGGAGAACAGGATCCTGGATTCCTCTGGTACGAGGACATGCCACACACGATCGACGGAGCGGCACGACAGCGGGCCCTCGGGCAACTTGGCCTGAGTGGTATCGACGTCTCGCCACGATACGGACCCCGTATGCGGCAGCCGACCGTGATGCAGGCGTCGCGCGTGACCGACCTCGACGCTACGACACGGGAAGCGCTGGCAGCACGGCTGGGGACGTCCTCCGATCCGGGCGACATCGCCGAGGCGCTCAACGGGTATCATCGGGCAGTTGGTGGCGGCATCTCGGTGGAGCGGTTCTGGTTGCCGCGGCGGCCCTTGCCCGTGAACGACGACAGTGTGCGGATACGAATGGAGAACCGATGACGGATCGTACAGCGCCGGTCAGCGGCGAAGCGGCCCTCGAAGCACTGCGGTCGGTGCGTCGCCACGTCGTCCTGTCGCCGCATTACGACGACATGCCGCTGTCCATCGGCGGCTCGATGGCGCTGGCAGCCAATTCCAATAGTGATGTCGTATCCCTGATCGTGTTCGGATCCGAGCCGACCGGTATCCAGCTTCACGCGTTCGCCCAGAGCCTGCACGCGGCCTGGGGGCTCGCGGCTGACGAGGTCATCGCGCGCCGACGAGCCGAGGAGGCGGTGGCGCTCGCCCATCTCGGGGCGACGATGGCCAATCTCCGGTTTCACGATGCGATCTACCGGGGATCCTGGTACACCTCGCACGACCTCCTGTTCAACAAGCCGGCCGCAGAGGAGTCCGATTTACCAGCCGATGTGGCGGCCGAGACGCTCCGGAGTGCGTCAGTCGCGGACGCTGACCCCGGCTCGGTGCGCTTCTATGCGCCTCTCGGAGTGGGCCGACACGTCGATCATCAGACGACGCTGCTGGCCGCTCGACGCCTCGCCGGGGCCGGGCACGAGGTATGGCTGTATGAGGATCTCCCCTACTCCCTGATTGGCACCAACCTGCCGGATATGATCTCGCTCCTGAACGATGCCGGACTCCCTGTCAGCCCCGCCTTCGCCGTCGGGATCGACACCACATGGGAACGCAAGATGGACGCGATCATGGCATACCCATCCCAGTTGGTCACCGTGTTCCGGAACTATGCCGGGATTGAGCCGGACCGCAGCGGGATCGATCGCGGCCTGTCCCGCTACCACCGCGGAGACAGCACGGGGCCGAGAGTCGAGCGGTTCTGGCGTTTTGCAGAGGTCTAGCGCTCAGTAGGGTGACGGGTGATCACCATTGATCACCCTCCACTGGAAATCCGGGGGTAACGTCCGATGTCAGATCAACAGGTTTATAGCCTGATCACGGTAGCCACCGCGGCGGTGGTACTGGTCCTCGTCGTGTTGCTCTTCCGTCCGTAAGACAGGCGGTCTAGCGGTAAACACGAACGAGGATGTCGGTCGGCTTCCCGGCGTTGGTCGCATCGGTGGCCGATGAGCACCGGACCGCGATCAGCAGATCCATGGCGGCGCGGAGAACGACCCGGTCCCCGCGCTCAGACGTCGGCTCCCGTACCTCGAGATCACCCTTCTGCATGACGCCGAGGTTCATGAAGAGATTGACGGGATCCGGAGCGTCGGCCTGTCCCAGGTCATGCTCTGCCAACGCCACGGCGAAGCCAGCGGGGACCGCCTCGGCGCCGGGCACCTTCGCGGGTTCAGCGACGGTTTCGTCCTCAACGGCGTCTCCGGGGGCAGCATCGCTCGACGAAGCATCGTCAGCGGTCGTCGGCGCACTGGCTGGCGGGTTCGTGGCGGCCGACCAGAGCAGGTCGTGGCGTCCAACCGTGTCCTCGACCAGCTCGAGCATCGCGTTGCCACGGCTGGAATAGAGAGACATCCCGAGTTGGAAGGCGATCGATCGACTGTTCTGGCGAGTGACCCCGAGCGACGTCCGCTCGCCGGGATCAGAGGCGTTGAACGCAACCAGCTCGGCTACCTGCTGCCCCTCGAGGTCGACGACTTCTACGAGGCCGCCGGCAGGAACATGGGCCGCGAACGCTTCTCCCGGGTGGATCTGCCTGGCCTTGATTGCCACTCGCCCGACCATCGACTGCCCCATGCCCGTGCGCTCCGTCCTGTACTCGTATCCCACGGAGTCAACAACCGGACTCCCACCCATCGCCGGCGAATTGTCGCAGTACCCTTCGGTGTCGTCCAACCGCCTTCATCACGGAAAGCCCATCCGGGCCCGATAGTCTGCGACCTGCCGACTCCGCGTGACGCCGGAGTCCGGCCCGAATCGGACGCTATGCGATAATCCCGCTCATATCAGCACGGAAGTTCAGCCCTACCACCGAGCGTAAAAAGGGCCGGACCCAGTATGGGTGGATGCCACGCCCATCCCGATTCCCGAGATCACCACCCTGCCACCAAGGAGCACAAGATGGAGAGGTGTCCCAACTGTGGCGCATCAGTCAGGCCCAACGCCCGATTCTGCACGGCCTGCGGTCATCGCCTGACTCCGTCTGAATCGACGCCTCCGATGGCTGCGACCCCTTCGACTGCGGCGGTTGCACAGTCTGAGGGCAACCAGGACCATCAGATGGCCGGGTCAGGTGTCGGCACTCCGATCATGGCTGGTACCGGCCTTTCGATCGCGAGCGATTCAAACCAGCAGGATCACCCTGATCAGGACCAGGGCAGCGGAACGGCGGTGGTCTCCGACGACGCCGGGACCACCCTTGACAACACCGAAGCCACCGAGAGCGACCCGGGAGTCAGCGGTCACTCGGAGTGGCTCGGTTCACCTGTCGTTTCGTCACGTGAGGACCAGCCCGTTGCGAGCGCCAGTCATGACCACGACGCCGAGACCGAACTGGCTGCCACGGTCGACGACTCCCGAAACTCGTCGTCCGCGACGAACCGGGATGGCAATCCGGGCCAGGACGACGAGCGCGGGCAGGGATATGCAGGCGATCCCGTTCCGGTGGAGTCTGGTGCCGATCAGGGTGACGTGATCGCGCTGGAGAGCTCGACCGGCTCGACCGTGGGAACCGCATCGGAAAGCGAATCGGATTCGACGTCGCGTGTGTTCTCCTGGTCGGACAGCTCGATCCGGCAGGCCGAGCAATCCACGTCTGCCGGTGACTCACCGGACTCAGCCGGTCAGACTTCCGGGACCGCCGAGGTTCCCGGGATTGGTTCATGGCGCCCGGCCGGCGATGCTCCGGACTCTGGCTCCGATGTGGACGTCTACCGGGACGGGACGTCGACGGTCGCCTCAGAATCGGCATCCACTGCCGACGAGTCGACGTTTGCCCCGGCTGGTGCAGCCGAGGATCCCGACAGCCAGCCAGGCAACAGCAGCAGCGACTGGGAACCTTGGAGCACCAGGGACTCTTCCGGGGCGATGCCTGAGGATGCAGCCCCGTCATCCTCGGATTCGTCCGCGATGACCAGCACGACGACCGACTACTCTGCAGATACCCCGATTTCTGGCGAGCCACAGCAGACCGACTTCCCTGTCGCAACTGAGGACGCCCCGTACGCGGAGTCGCCGCGGGCGGCAGCGACACCGGCCGCCGCCGACGCCGATCTCCTGCGCATGGTCGATGAATTGCGGACAGCTGTCAGCGACGTGTTGGCTCGCCAGTCCGCCGTTGCATCCCCGGCTACGGGTCAGCTCGCGGAAGCCGGGCAGATTCTGTCAGGGGTACCGGACGCGATCGGGGCTGATGAGCTGGACCGGCTGGAGCAGGCGGTCGCCGACGTGGATGCCAACGAGTTCGACTACCGGTATCTCCAGGCGCTCGGCGCTCAGCGATCCCTCATCCTCTCCCTCGTGACCGCCTACCGCCAACGCGGTGACACGATTGACCAGCTTCGTTCGATCGTGTCTGCCGGTGACGCAAACTGACGAACTCCACCTACAGGAGTGTTTCCCAATGACCGATGAAACAGCGAAACAGGACCTCCCGGAAGCCTTTACCTCCCCCGATCCTGCCCCCGAAGATGCTGCTGACCGGGTCGGGGCGGGACATGTAGTCGACGGCAAGCCAGCGCAGGCGCGTGGCGATACCGACGACGAGGAAGTGGAAGAAGCATCCGAGGAGAGTTTCCCCGGAAGTGATCCGCCGCAGTACCGGGGTAACACCAGGAACTGATCTTCTTGTCTGACATGAACGAGAACGCCAGGCATAGCGAAGGGGCCGGTCGATCATGACCGGCCCCTTCGCTATGCCTGGACGATGCCCAACACTGGCACGAGGCGATCAGTGGCCCGGACGGGATCGTTCGACGGTTTCCTCAGTGTCGCCTGCTTCGTCGTCCTGCCCAGTGGGATCCGGTCCAGAACTTCCGCTCACGGTCTGGTCAGCCCCGACGGTCGTTTCGCTCCCGATGGTAGCCGGAGATATCCCGCCCGCCGCCGGACCGTTCTCGTAGCCGGCCCTGTTCGCCTCCTCGACCGGCGAGGACCCGTACTCCGAACCGTCGACGGCATCCGAGCCTCCTCGGTTTCGCTCTTCCCCGTGATGCGTCCCAGACTGAGCGCTGAACCATCTACCTGAAGAGGACGAGACCTGTGTAGGCTGGACATCCTCGGTCAGCGCATCGAACCCCCATGGCGCGTCATCGGCTTCCCGATCCGGGTCAACAGGCTCGATTGACGAATCGTCGAGGTCCGGATTGGACGACGGGGCGTCCCGGTCCACCCATTGCCACCTGCTCGTGCTTTCGGGAACGGAGTCTCGGGACGACGGATTGAAGGGCGTTCGCGGGTCGTCCTCGTCCTCCCGGCTCATCCGCCACGAAAACGCGGTCGGAACCGTCCCCGTCGGACGAGCATCTGACTCAACCGGAGCGCCGGGGTTGTCGTCACCCTGGCCCGAATCAGTCCGGAAATCTACCGGGGCATCGCCTTGCCGTATCGGCGCGGCGGGACTATTACCTGCTCCATCTCCGTCGGTGTCCTCACGCGCGAGAGCTTCCGTCAGCCATGCCGGCTCGTCGTCATCGTCATCCGGCACGGATGGCTGCCCCGTCGGCCCGCCCAGGCTGATAGGCGCGGGCTCGCCCACAAGGTCGGAAGCGTCCTCTCTCGGGTCATCCGAGCCGTTGCTCTCCGGCTGGTGCTCGGGAGCGCCAGCCGGATCAACTGCCGCCATCACAGGCGTCGCGACGGCCACGCGGCTGGTCGCGGCGATGGTTTCGCCCGGCACGCCTGACTGGGGATCCGGACGATTCAGTGGTTCCGACGCCATCCGTGGCGTTCCAGTTCCGGAGCTGATGACCCGGTTGTCTCCGCCCGGAGAGGTCTCTTCGGTCTCAAGTGCGGCCCCACAGTACGAACAGTAGAGTCCCTCGGGCGTGATCCGACGACAGTTAGGACAGACGACCCGGTCGTCCTCCCAGTCACCAGCCAGTTGCTCGCGGTCGTGTGCCAGCCCCCGGGCCAGCGCTTCCCGGAATACGAACCCGACGATGACCAGGACGATCAGATACCAGATGAACTCGCTCACCGCGCCGGACGGTATGACGAGGAGCGAGCCAATCGCAAGGCCGAGCCATCCGACAACACCGCCAGCGGCCGGAAGAGCGACCTCGGCGAGCCTGCGATTGGTGGCGTACTGCCAGATTGCGGCACCGAGCATGGCCCCGCTGAGGATCAGGACGATGGGCCGGACGACGCCGATCCCGGCGATGATCGCCGTCCAGTCGGATACCGGACGATCCGGCATGTTATTCAGGACGGCTGGCCAGAAGTAGACGATGGAACTGAGAGTGGCGAAGCCGGCCGCGGCGAGTCCGCCCAGCGTGAAGCCGTCGAGCACCTCGTTGCGGAAGACGGACCAGCGGCGAAGGAAGATCGGCCCGCCCAGGACGGCCGCACCCAGCAGGACGGGCAACAGAATCCCGTTGATGAGCAGGACGCTCACCGGTACAGAGCCCTCGCCGGTCGCCGTAACTCCCGGGAACCCAGCGGCGCCGATGTTCAAACGCGTGTCGCCGAACCAGAGGCGATCGAAGACCAGGCTCGACACCCAGCCACCGATCAACCCGATGGCCGCCCCTGCTCCGATCACCCCGATCAGGAGAGTCCATGGCTCGCGCTCGAACAGGTCCTGGCGCGTCAGATAGTGGACGAGGAGAAACGGGACGACGAGCAGGCCGACGATCGCCGCGACCGCCGCGTTCCCGGTCAGCAGGACGAGGAAGATGATGACGGCGGCCGCAATCAGGACGGTCCGTTGCGGGCGCTCCCTGACGACCTTCAGCGCCTGCTCAGCTCGCCCACGGAGACTCAGGTCCTGCTCGGGACGAGCGGCGGGAAGCTCATGTCCGCAGACCCCGCAGTACGTCAGTTCCTCGACGGAGGAACCGCAGTTCGGGCATTGGGTCCGCCTGTCCATCACCGATCTCCCGCTTGTGACCAACCGTTCCGGAGGCGTTCGCCCGGACACCCCTTTCGACGCAGGGTACAGGACCTGCCGGGGCCGGGCAATTCGGGTTCGGATTGAGCTTCGGCACTGAAGTTCGGATCATCGGGCACCATCACGCGGTACCGACACACGAGGAGATACCGGTGCTGCGCTCGTGGTCATTCCTAAGCGGGATCATCCGGCGCGCTGTAGAGATGACAGGCTACCCAGTGGCCCGGCTCTGCTTCGAACAACTGGGGCACCAGTCGCTTGTGGAACTCCCTGACCTGGCTGCAGCGCGGGTGGAACCGGCAACCCGACGGCGGGGCAGCCATATCCGGCGGTGAGCCGGGAATGCCCTGGACCCGCTCCTTCGGTCCGGTGAGTGCCGGGAAGGAGTTCAACAGTCCCCGCGTGTAGGGATGGAGCGGGTTCTCGTAGATCTCGCGAGCCGACGCCAGCTCGACGATCTGGCCCGCGTACATGATCGCGATCCGGTCCGAGACCTCGACCAGCAGCGAGAGATCGTGGGTAATGAACAGGATCGAGAACCCCATCTCCTCCTTGAGGTCCTGGATCTGCTGCATGATCTCCTTCTGGACGACGACATCCAGCGCGGTCGTCGGCTCGTCCATGATCATCATTGGTGGTTGTAACGCCAAAGCGATCGCGATCACGGCACGCTGCCGCATCCCACCGGAAAGCTCGTGCGGATAGGACCGCAGCCGCTCGGGGTCGATGCCAACGATCCGGAACAGCTCCTCGGCCCGCTTGCGGGCCCCCGACTCGCTCATCGCCCGGTGGCTGACGATCGTGTCGACGATCTGGTCGCCAACGGTCATTACCGGGTTGAGCGCATTCATCGCGCTCTGGAACACCATCGAGAGTTCCTGCCAGCGGAACTGCTCCAGCTCCTTGTCGGACATCCCGAGGATGTCCTTGCCCTGAAAGCTGATGGACCCGCCAGCAATGATGGCCGGCGGATTAAGGATCCGCAGCAACGCCTGGGCGATGGTGCTCTTGCCGGAACCGGATTCACCGGCCAGTCCGAGGACTTCGCCGGGGGCGATGTCGAACGACACCCCATCAACGGCCCGGACGGCAGCCCGGGGTGTCATGTACTGAACCTTGAGATCACGGACCGACAGGAGCGGCGCGGCAGACTTCGCAGGATTGGGTTCACGGATGGGCATAGTCATCTACCGGTCGGACTCCTGGATGAACTGATCGAAACAACGAGCATGGAAGGGACAAGCTGGATTCTCGGGTCAATCAGTCGCCGGCAGAGGCAGGCGCAGAGGCGCCCCGGCTGGCCTGCTCACGGAGGACCGGGGTCGCCCGACCAGTCGCACGCACACCCTTGAGTCGCTTGAGGCCACGCTTGATGTCACGCGACGCTCGCAGGCGCGGATTGCTGACCTCATCCACCGCCGAATTGATCAGGACGAGCGCGAAGGCGACCAGCGCGATCCCGAGGCCGGACGGCAGCACCGTCCACCAGGCCCCCTGGATCAGCGCGCCATCGTTGCTCGCCCAGTAAAGGTTCGTACCCCAGGTGACGACGCCCGGGTTGCCGAGCGCCAGGTACTCGAGCGTCGCCTGCGCTCCGAGGGCGTAGACGGTCGCGCCGATGAAGTTGCCGGCCACGATCGACGCCATGTTCGGCAGGATCTCCCGGAAGATGATTCGCCACGAGCGCTCGCCGCTGATCTCGGAGGCGGCAATGAAGTCCTTCTCCCGCAGTGAGAGCGCCTGCGCCCGCATGACCCGGGCTCCCCAGGACCAGCCGGTGATTGAGAGGACGAGGACGAAGAACGGCATCGAGCCAATCGCGAAGATGTCGGTGAACCAGCCGCTCCCCGCGCTGCCGATGAAGCCGGACAGGACGACCAGCAGCGGGATCCCGGGCACGATCAGGAACACGTTGGTCACGAGCTGCAGCAGGTCATCCAGCTTCCCGCGGAAATAGGCGGAGCTCAGACCGACCGCGATCGCGACCAGGGTCGTCACGAGGCCGACCATCAGCCCGATTGCCAGCGATGGACGGGCACCCCAGACCGTCTGCGAGAACACGTCCTTGCCGGAGCCGTTCGTCCCCCACCAGAACTCGCCGCCCGGCTCAACGAAGCGCCGACCGACCCGCTCGTTGGGATCGTACGGAGCGATGACCGGCGCCAGGAGCGCGGCCAGGACGAAGATGACGAGGATGGCCAGGCCGGTAGCGGCCTTCGGGTTCTGCAAAATCGGCGCGAACTGACCCAGCCGCGCGTTGATCCATCGCCTACCGGGTCGTTCCGGTGACTTGTCCCCGGTTGCGCCGGCGACCGGAGCCTGGGCGGCCGTCTCACCGATCGAGGGCATCCCGGTACGCGCGACCATCGGTCGGCCGAGATCGCCCGTAGAAGTCTGTGTCGAGCCGGATCGTCCGAGGGTCATCGCCGTCCGCCTTCCGTTGACCGCCCGAGAGCGGGGGTGTGGTCTCGTCGATACATCGCGTCAATGACCAGCCGATTCCAGAACACGCGTCAACTCCGCGACGACGCCAGCGTCGGATACCACCTGCTCGACCGACAGCCGGAGCACCTCATAGACACCGCCTGGCGAAGTCTGCGGGACAGGGCGCCCGCGGCAGGCGTACCGCCAATCAAGCCGGCACCCAGCGCGGTCGCGCGCGCGGTCTGGGGGAGTCGTCGTCGATCAATCCGGGTACTGACCATCGCGTCGTCCCTTCGTCTCGTAGCGGTCAGTGCGGAGCGGACAGCCGTCGACAATCAGGTCCGGACGCGCGGATCAAGCCGCAGATAGAGAATGTCAACCAGGAGGTTCGCAGCGAGAACCGACAGGGTGATGAACAGGAACAACGTCTGCATCAGGGGGAAATCCAGCAGCCGGACTGCCCGGACGAGCTGATTGCCGAGCCCGGGGTAGTTGAAGACGCTCTCGGTGATCAGCGAGCCGGACAGGACGAACCCGAGCGACATGCCGAAAGACGTCATGTTCGGCAGCAGGGCATTCCGCGCGGCGTATCGCAGCATGACCCGGCGCTGCGAAAGGCCCTTGGCCTCGGCCAGGGAGACGTAGTCCTCGGACAGCGTCGAGACCATGGTGTTCCGCATGCCAAGGATCCATCCGCCGAGGGAGACGAGCACGACGGTGGATGCCGGCAGGATCAGATGCACGAAGACGCTCGAGATGAAGGCCCAGCTGAACGCGGGTGAGAGCCCCAGCTCGTATGCATAGGCCTCGGGCAGGATCGACCAGCGGAACCCGAGGTAGAACACGATGAACGTGGCGAGCCAGAAATAAGGAAAAGAGCCGATGAAGAGGGCCAGGGGCGGGATGGCGGAATCGACGATGCCTCCGCGACGCCAGGCCGAGATCACCCCGATCAGCGTCCCAAGCGCGAACGCGATGATCGTCGCGGTCAGTCCGAGCAGCAGGGTCCAGCTCAGTCCGGTCTGGACGACCTCCATGACCGGAGTCGGGAAGAACGCCGTGGAGATGCCGAAGTCCAGCCGTGCGATCCCCTGGAGATACTGCCAGTACTGGGCGAGGAGCGGGTCGTCGGAGAGCCCATAGGCCTCGCGCATCGCCGCGATCGTCTCCGGGTCGAGACGCCCCTGGGCCGACGCGAAAACGGCCGACGCCGGGTCTCCGGGCATCAGCCGTGGCAACAGGAAGTTGAGCGTGACCGACGCCCAAGCCGCAACGAGGTAGAAGCCGAGCCGTCGGAGGATGTAGTTCATACCTCGCCTCGCCTGTAGAAATCGAACGGTGAACGAATCCTTGATCGATAGGCCGTCAACTCCGGCTCCATCACGATGGAGCCGGAGTTGACGGAAAGCACAGGCGACCCGGGCGCGGGATGGACTGCCGCTGCCTGTGACTCCAGCGGCGACCAGTCGCGTCGGCCCATCATATCGACATGACGGGCCGACGCGATGATCGACCTACTGCGCGGCGGTGCGGGTACGGATGGTCGTCATGACCAGCAGGCGCTCAGCGGAGAAGGTCGACGGGACGGCGTACGGATTCTCCTCCGTCGGCCAGCCCTCGAACCGGGTGGCGTTGTACTCGTACCACTGCGGCCCGGGGAACAGCGGCAGCGCCGGCGCCAGCTCCGAGAACGTTCGCTGCAGCTCGGACGAGATCCGCTGCTGCTCGGCCGGGTCGTTGGTGGCGGCAAACTCGTCGAGGAGCGCATCGGCCTCCGGGGACGCGAACCGGTGCCAGTTCTCGCCGGAATTGGTCCCGATCGGGTTCTGCGTCTGGCTGGACATCACCCCGCGGTAGAAGTTGAACGGCGTCACGCCGCCCGACGACCAACCAATGCTGAGCGTGAAGTCGCCGTTCTGGACCCGCTCCTGCCAGACAGCCTGGTCCAGCGGCGTCAGGGTCGCCTGGATGCCGATCGCCGCCAGGTTCTCGACCATGATCTGGCAGGCCTGGACCCAGTCGGTCCAGCCGTTGACGACCAGCAGTTCGTACTGCATCGGCGCACCGTTAAAGGTGCGGATATCGCCGTCCATCGTCAGGCCGGCTGCATCCAGCGCGTCGTTTGCGGCGTCGACGTCGAAGGTTACCCATTCGGCGGTGGTGTACTGCTCGTCCTTCCACGCGGCGTAGCCGCCGGAGAGGCCCGTGCTGTCGGCCGGAGTGGTGTAGTCGTACATCGCGAACGAGACGATGTCCTCCCGGTCGATTGCCCGGCTGATCGCCTTACGGACGTCGGCGTTGGCGAACGGCGTCGACTCGTTTGCCGTGTTCAGGTAGAGCATCGTCGTGTCACCGGTCGGCGGGAACCAGTACCCGAAGTTCTCTGGATCCTGCGAGACATAGACCGACTCGATGTCCGGGACGAACTTGCCGGCCCAGTCCACCTCGCCGGCGATCATGGCGCGCTGGGCGGTGTCGTTGTCGCCGAAGATCGGGAACGCCAGCCCCTCGATCCCGACCTTGTCCGCCTGCCAGTAGTTCGGGTTGCGGCGCAGCTCGTAGTAGTTGCTCTCGAAGATCCCGACCTCGGTGAACGGACCGGTGCCGACCGGAGTCTCGTTCGTGAAGGTCACCGGATCCGCAACCGCCGACCAGACGTGCTCGGGCACGATGTTGGTCGCGATGATGTCGTACAGGCCCGGGGAGTAGACCTCGGTGAAGGTGAAGCGGACCGTCGCATCATCGACGGCCTCGATGGTCGAGGTGATCTCGAGCACGTTGCGGATGGCACCGGCGCCGCTGAGTGCATCGTTGCCCTTGATCAGGTTGAAGGTGTAGGCGACATCACGGGCGGTGAACGGCGTGCCGTCCGACCAGAGCACGCCCTGGCGAATCGCGAACGTCAGCTGGAGGCTGTCCTCGCTGTACTCGTAGGACTCGGCCAGCCACGGGATGATCTGGTCCTCCGTGCGAATTCGGGAGGCGATCATCATCGGCTCGTAAACGCCGTTGTCCGCCGGCCACAGGAAGGTGGCGCCAGGGATGAGGAAGTTGAAGTTGCGGATCCAGGTCTGCCGCTGCTGCTCGGCAACGACGACCATGCCGGTCATGTCGCGCTGGGCCATGACCCGGGCCGCCTCGGGATGGAGGACGCCGGAAGCGATCAGAGCGGCCGCGCCAGTCGCGCCAGCCGCCCCCTTGAGGAGTTGTCGTCGGTCCATTGCCATCATCAGGTTTCTCACCCTCGAACGTATTTCCATAGGAGAAACCGGAGCCGGTTTCCAAGGCCGGGGATGAGGTGTCCCCATCACCCAAGACAGTCCATCTTGTCGAATCTCCATCCGGATGATCCGGTCACGACGGCCGCCCGGACCGCCCGCCCGTTTCCGGTCGAGCGGTCCGCGGGACCTCCGCGAGACCGGGCCGGCCGCCTGCGCGGTCGGCCCGGGTACGGCTTGTCTATTCCTCAGTCGTCTCGCGCGCCGCGATAGTGGTCATCACGACCAGCCGCTCGGGCGAATAGGTCGACGGGACGGCGTACGGGTTCTCCTCGGTCGGCCAACCCTCGAACCGGGTGGCGTTGTACTCGTACCACTGGGGGCCAGGGAACAGCGGGGCCGCCGGGGCGTTCTCCGAGTACACCCGCTGCAGCTCGCCGGAGATCCGCTGCTGCTCCGCGGGATCATTGGTGGCCGCGAACTCGTCGAGGAGCGCGTCGGCCTCATCGTTGGCGTAACGGTGCCAGTTCTCGCCGCTATTCGTGCCCACGTCGTTACGGGTCTGGCTGGACATGATGCCGCGGTAGAAGTTGAAGGGCGTCACGCCGCCCGACGACCACCCGATGCTGAGGGAGAAGTCGCCCTCCTGGACGCGGGCCTGCCAGCCGGTCACCTCGAGCGGAGTCACTGTCGCGGTGATCCCGATCTCGGCGAGGTTGTCGGAGATGATGTCGCAGCTCTGGACCCAGTCGGTCCAGCCGTTGACGACGAGCAGCTGGTACTCCATTGGCTCGCCGTTGTGCATGCGGACGTCGCCGTCCATCGTCAGTCCGGCGGCGTCGAGCATCGCGTTGGCAGCATCGACGTCGAACTTCACCCAGTCCGCGCCGGTGTACTGGTCGTTCTTCCACGACGGGTACCCACCGGAAAGCCCGGTGCTATCGGCCGGGGTGGTGTAGTCGTACATCGCGAAGGAGCAGATGTCCTCGCGGTTGATCGCCATGCTGACGGCCTTGCGCACGTCCGCATTGTCGAACGGCGCCACCGTCGTGTTCATGTAGAGGTGGACGGTGTCTCCGGTCGACGGGAACCAGTACCCGTGGTTTTCCGGGTCCTGGGAGACGTAGACAGTCTCGATGTCCGGGACGAAGTTCCCGGCCCAGTCGATCTCACCGCTGACGAGCATCCGCTGGGCGGTGTCGTTGTTGCCCAGGATCGGGAAGCGCAGGCCCTCGATCCGCACCTTGTCGGCCTGCCAGTAGTTCGGGTTCTTCCGGAGTTCGAAGTAGTTGTCGTCAAAGATCGGGATCTCGGTAAACGGTCCTGTCCCGACCGGGTTCTCATTGGTGAAGGTGACCGGGTCTTCGACTTCCGCCCAGATGTGCTGCGGCACGATGTTCTGGGCGATGATGTCGTAGAGACCGGGCGAGTAGACCTCGGTGAAGGTGAAGACGACGGTGGTGTCGTCGGTCGCCTCAATCGAGGCCGTGTTGTCGAGAATGTTCCGGATGGCGCCGGCACCGCCAAGCGCGGCGTTGTCCTTGACAAGATTGAAGGTGAAGGCCACATCGTTGGCCGAGAACGGCTCCCCATCCGACCACAGCACCCCTTCGCGGGTCGTGATGGTCAGTGTCAGGTTGTCCTCGCTGTACTCGTATCCGGTCGCCAGCCACGGGATGATCTGGTCTTCCGTCCGGATCCGGGAAGCGATCATCAGCGGCTCATGGATGCCGTTGTCGCTCGGCCACAGGAACGTGGCGCCGGGGACGAGGAAGTTGAAGTTGCGAATCCAGGTCTGCCGCTGATCCTGGGAGATGGTGACCATCCCTGCGGTCTCGACCTGGGCGGACGCCTTCAGCCCGCTGTGGCCGAGCGATGTGGCAAGCGCCGATGCGCCGACCCCGGTCGCGGCGGCACCAAGCAGAAGCTTGCGCCTGTCGAACTCGGCCGCGCGTAGTGATGCGATGATCCCGGACGCGTCCCTGCGAACCTGTGAACCCATCGATGTCTCCTCCGACGCTGGAGCAAAACCCGTTCGACGATGAACACTGGGGGGCAGTCACTGGCCGGACGACGAAGCCGGTCGCGCCTCCCCCCAATCCTCCTGCGATCCTGTCGCACGAGCCGCCTACGTTGGCGACCCTCGAAGAGCGATCCGGTTCCCTATGCAAGCCGGATGACGCACTGTCACGCGGGGCTACGGACAGGCACCATCAGCTTTCGCCCGGGGGTTCGGATTCCGGGATGCTAATTGACGACTTTTCGATTGTCAAATGCGTAGGCAAGCAGTTTCACTATACACTCGGCATAGACAACGTCGATCAACCCTATGCCCATGTTACGATCCGGTTCCTACCGAGGCAGCACGCCCGAACGGCTGGTCAAGAGTCCCGGCACGAAGTCGCGCCCACCCTTGCCTGCCGCCGTCGCAGACGACGAGGACTCCTGATGGCCGAGACCGTGACCTCCGTCCGCCAGAACATCTCTCCCACGCCGGACGGCAGGACCGCACCCGCCCCGGTCCTCGATGTCCGTCACCTGTCGAAGGTATTCCCGATCGGCGGGCTCTTCTCGAAGGCCGGCGTCCACGCCCTGCAGGACGTTTCGTTCGCGATCGATGCCGGCCAGATCGTCGCGCTCGTCGGAGAATCGGGTTCCGGCAAGAGCACGACGGCCCGCCTGATCGCACGGCTCACGGAGCCGACGTCCGGCGAGCTGTTGCTCGACGGCGAGGACGTCCTGAAGTCGCAGCGCCGGCCGAACATGGACTATCGCCGTCGGGTTCAGATGATCTTCCAGGACCCGTTCGGCTCGCTTAACCCGACTCATACCATCGGCCACCATCTGGAGCGCCCGCTGCAGATCCACCGGAAGGCGAGGGGTCCAAAGGAAGTCCGGGAGCGAATCCACGCGCTGCTGGACCAGGTCGGACTCAATCCGCCAGCCGAAGTCGCCGCCAAGTACCCTCACCAGCTTTCCGGCGGCCAGCGCCAGCGCGTGGCCTTCGCCCGGGCGCTTGCGGTCGATCCCATGGTCCTGCTCGCGGACGAGCCGATTTCCATGCTGGACGTCTCGATCCGGATGGGCATCCTCAACCTGATGGATCGCCTCAAGGACGAGCGCCGGATCGCCTCGCTCTACATCACCCACGACATCGCGTCCGCTCGCTACATCGCCGACAACACCGTCGTCATGTACGCCGGCCGCATGGTCGAAGGGGCAGAGAGTGTCGAGCTGATCGACAAGCCGGCTCATCCCTACACGAAGCTCCTGCTCTCGGCGGTGCCCAATCCCAAGGCCGGCCTCAAGGTCGCGCGGACCGAGACCCGGGGTGAGATCCCCTCGCTGGTCAATCCCAAACCCGGCTGCCCCTTCGCCGATCGCTGCCCGAACGTGATGCCGATCTGTCGGGAGCAGATGCCGGGCTTCGAGCGGGTCAGCCCTGGTCACTGGGTCCGATGCCACCTGTACGGGCCAGGTCGGGACGACCACGCGCTCGCCGCCATGAACAGGGCCACTTCGCCCGGCCCGACCACCCACGCCGCCGACTAGGCGAACCTAGATTCGACACGCGGAAGCTCCGGTTTCACTCCAGATCGGGGCTTCTGGCCGTTCTCGTACGGCCACGGGCGAAAGTGGTCGGCGAACTCAGCGGTGACCGGTACTATCCCCCGGTCCTGTTCACCGTCCCCTTGACGTGCAGTCCGTCCCTATGCACGCTTCCACCATCGCGATCTCCACGCACCTTCGGCGCGGTTGCCGCACGACGCTCGTGCGGGAAGCGGGCCGACCGGGACGCCGGGAGAACGCGCTTCGACGCGACATGGGTCGCGCCCACGCCGGCACGGACGCCGGGCGAAGCGGAGAGCTCACGGATGGACAATGGCACGTCCCGCGGACTCACGATCCTGAAGAACACGAGGCTCAGCCGGCGGCGCATCCTCAAGGGTGCGGCGGCGGCGGGCGCGGTGGCTGGCGCGGCTGCCGTCACGACGCGGAAGGCGCCGATCGTTCTCGGCCAGAACAAGACGCAGCTTCAGTTCTGGACGGGCTTCACCGACCCGGACCTCAGCGTCCTTCGCAAGATCGTCGAGCAGTACAACGCCCAGAGCACCTCGTTCGAGGTCATCCTCACCCAGCTGCCGCCGGCCGATGAGACGGACAACGCCCGCCTGATCACCGCCGTCCGCGGTGGCGAGGCGCCGGACCTCTACCACATGGACCGGTTCACGATCGCGTCAAATGCCGCCAACGGACTGGTTCAGCCGATCGGCGAGCACTTCGACGAGACGTGGCTCGAGCAGTACCTGCCGTTCGCGCGGGCCGAGATCACCTTCGACGATGACGTCTGGGGCATGCCGCTCGACACCGATGCCCGGGCGCTCTACTACAACATCGGCGTCCTGAACGAGGCCGGGATCGACCCGACCGAGTTCGATCCCGCAAACGGACCTGTCACCTGGGACCGCCTGCTCGAGGTTTCCCAGCAGGCAGCCATTCGCGATGCCCAGGGCCTCTACCAGCGCGTCGGGTTCGTGCCCTGGGCCAACCAGGCCTGGCACTACACCTACGGCTTCTCGTGGGGCGCCAGCTTCTACAACGCCGAGGAGTGCACGGTCACGCCGGACCATGAGCGAATGGTTGCGGCGATGCAGTGGGTCTACGACGCCTGCGCGACGCTCGACGCCAACGCCATCTCCGCCTTCCAGACGCCGCGCGCTGTCCCCGGCTTCCCGCCGCAACAGGGCTCACTGGTCACCCAGCAGGTTGCCTTCGAGGTGACCGGTGACTGGCAGATCAACCAGTACGCGCAGTACGCCCCGGATGCCGAGTACGGCATCACCTACCTGCCGGTCCCGGAGGCGGGTGGCCAGTCCGCCACGTGGTCCGGCGGATGGTCGCTGGTCGTACCGGAAGGCGCGCGGAACGTCGAGGGCAGCGCCGACTTCCTCCGCTACATCTGCGGCGAACCGGGCCAGCGCATCTACACGACCGAGTCTCGGCACCTGCCGACCCTGACGGCACTGACGACGGACGAGTCGCTCTACACCGAGCGGTCCCTGTTCTTCGCGTCGCAACTGCTGCCGACCTCGAACAGCCGCCCGCCGCTCCCGGTCGGGTCGCAGTACTGGGACGAGCTGACCAGCGCCTACGAGGCGATCTACCTCAACACCGCGCAGCCGGCCGAGGCTCTGGCCGGGGTCCGCGAGCGCGTCCAGGACGCGCTCAGCCAGTACTGCTAGACAGTCTCCAGGCGAATGCGACCGGGCCGGCGGAACCTTCCGCCGGCCCGGTCGTCGCCCCATGCCCGCCGCGGTCCCGGCCGTGGCCCGGGAGATACACGCCATGGCGACCCCTCCGGCCGCGCTTTCGCCCCTGGACAACAAGCCTGACCTGCTCGTTGACCAGACGACTGCCGAACGTCCACCCGCTCCAGCACGTCGCGGCATGACCCGCCGCGAACGGCGCAACCTGCTGGTTGGCCTGCTTTTCATCTCTCCCTGGATCGTGGGATTCCTCGGATTCCTTGCCTACCCGATGTGGGAGACCATCCGGCTCAGTTTCATGGACTACAACGGGTTGCGTGACCCGGAGTGGATCGGGCTCGAGAACTACCGGATGATGATCCAGGACGACCTGTTCTGGAAGGTCCTCGGGAACACGTTCTATTACACCGGACTGGCCGTCCCCATCGGCGTCGTTGCCGCGATGGTCATGGCGCTCTGCATGAACCAGAACGTCGCCGAGCAACCGCTCTACCGGGCAGTTCTCTATCTTCCCTCGATTATTCCGCTGTTCGCGCTTTCCTTCATTTTTCTCAACCTGATGGACCCGGGGCGTGGTCTGTTCAACCGGGTGATGACGTCGGTCGGCCTGCCGAACATCAACTGGTTCGGTGACCCGGACTGGGGCAAGCTCGCCTTCGTGATCCTGGCGCAGTTCGGCGCCGGGCAAGCCGCGCTGATCTTCCTGGCTGGCTTGAAGGGCATCCCGCAACACCTCTACGAGGCTGCGTCGATCGACGGCGCCGGGAGCCTCCGCAAGTTCTGGAATGTCACCCTGCCGATGATGACGCCGATCATCCTCTATGACCTCATCATCGGGATCAGTGCTGGCATCCAGATCTTCACCCAGGTCGTGATCCTGACCAACAACGGCGGCCCGGTGAATTCGAACAAGATGTACGTGAACTACGTCTATGACGAGGCGTTCCGGAACTTCAACGCCGGCTATGCCTCCGCCCTCTCGATCGTGCTGTTCGTCCTGACCATGCTGCTCGCCGCGCTGGTCTTCCGCTGGTCGCGTTCGTGGGTCCAGTACGACGTCACCTGATCTCCGACGTCCCTGCTCCAGACTATCCTGCTCGAATATGCGTGGAGACCCCGACATGGCCACAACGACGATCGACAACCGGCAACCCGATACCGGTCCGACCCCCGGCGCGGCATCGCTCCGGTGGCGCAAGCAGTTCCGCAAGCACGTCCTGCCGCGCCTGATCCTGATTCCCTTCGCCGCCTTCTTCCTCCTGCCGCTGTACTGGATGCTTGCGACCGCCGTGAAGACGATTCCGGAACTCAGCGTCTATCCTCCGACGTTCTTCCCGGAGACGTTTCGTATCCAGAACTTCGTCGACGCGACGACCGTCTTCCCGTTCTGGCAGTACCTCCGGAACACGCTCGTCATCACGATTCTGTCCGTCATCGGTGCGGCGATCTCCAACCCAATCATCGCCTACGGGTTCAGCCGGGTTGACTGGCCGGGCCGCGACAAGATCTTCGGCCTCGTCCTCGCGACGGTCTTCATCCCCTACCCGGTCCTGATCGTCTCGCTCTACGACATCTACTCACGCCTCGGCTGGATCAATACGATCCTTCCGCTGGTGGTGCCGCTGTTCTTCGGCAACGCCTTCTGGATCTTCCTGATGCGGCAGTTCTTCATGCGGATCCCGCGGGAGCTTGGCGAGGCGGCGCGGCTCGATGGCGCCAGCGAGATGCGGATCCTCTGGCAGATCATCCTGCCGCAGAGCTACGCCGCCGTGAGCGTCGTCTGTCTGTTCGCGGCGCTCCATGCCTGGAACGACTTTCTTGGCCCGTACCTCTATCTCCAGGAAGCCGACAACTACACGCTGGCGATCGGCCTGACGTTCTTCCGATCTGCCTCGCAGTACGACGTCCAGTTCAATCTCCTGATGGCCGCCTCGGCGCTCGTCGTGGCGCCTGTTGTGGTCCTGTTCCTCTGCTTCCAGCGCTTCTTCATCGAAGGCGTCCAGATCGGCAGCTTCAAGTAGACCGGGCTACGATGCCGCGATGGGGCCAGGATGCGCCCTCTCGCGGCATCGTCATGCCAGAGGAGATTCACGATGCTCACCCGCTATCCTCAGCGCCGCATGGAGCGTATCCAGCGTCGCGTCGAAGAACTGCGACTCTGGCGGTACGCCACTGATGCGCCGCTCGGCACGGTGAATTTCACGGCGTCCGAAGGTGACACGCACGACCTGCCAATCGGCTCGGGCTGGCCAGTGGTCGAGACGCCTGTCCGGATGACCATCGAGGGAACGGTCCCGGACGGCTTCGTGGGGCAACCGGTCGAACTCGAGCTCTGGCTGGGCGGCGAGGGCTTCGCGACGATCGACGTCAACGGCCAACGGACGATCCGGGGCGCGATTGACCCCTACCACTTTCAGTACCACCTGCTGGACACGGCGACAGGTGGCGAGCGGATCAGCATCGAAGCGACCGTCGTCCCCAAGGGGATGTTCGGTTCCCGGTTCGATCATCCGACGATTGATCGCGCACACCTGGTTGTCCCCATCCGGGAAGCACGCGAGATGGATCGCGACCTCAGCATCGCGCTGATGGCGGTTCAACAGCTTGACCGGCACGAGCACGAGGCCGTTCCGCGCCTGCTCGATATCATCGAAGCGTCGCTGGCCGAGCTGAGCCGCGGCTGGCCAACGGACAGCGACACGACAGTTGACCGGTTCGTACAGGCCAGCTACGAGCCGCTGGGCTCCGGTACGCGGGCAGGTGGCGGGATCCAGTCGCAGCTATTCGGCCAGTACATCTTCGGCGGCCGCTGGTCGAAGGAGCCGTCGACGGGTGAGCTGGGACCGCTCCCGGATGCCGCGATGGACGCCATCGCTCGCACCCGCAGGACGCTGTCAGAGGGGCTTGCCGCTCTGAAGGCTGACTACCCGCCGACCGGTCGCGTCGCCATGACCGGACACGCCCATATCGACCTGGCCTGGCTGTGGCCGGTAGAGGAGACGCGGCGCAAGATCGTCCGCACCGGCTGGTCGCAGATCAACCTCATGGACCAGTTCCCGGACTTCCGCCACAACCAGTCCTCGGCGCAGGTCTACGCCTGGATCGAGCAGGACGACCCGGAGTTGCTGCGGCGGATCCAGGAGCGCGTGGCCGAGGGTCGCTGGGACGCCATCGGCGGGATGTGGGTCGAGCCCGACAACCAGCTGACTGGCTCCGAGGCCATGGTCCGCCAGGCGCTCTACGGTCAGCGTGAGTTCCAGAGGCTGTTCGGTCGCACGAGCACCGTCGCGTGGCTACCGGACTCCTTCGGCTTCTCCGGCGGTCTGCCGCAGGTCCTGCGTGGCGCCGGGATGACCCGGTTCTTCACGCACAAGATGACCTGGAACGAGGAAGACCTCTTCCCGTACGACCTCTGGCACTGGCAGGGACTGGACGGCAGCACCGTCCTCGCCCACGGCTACCGCAACGCCGACTCGGGCGGGTACAACGGCGAGATCATCCCGAGCGATCTTCACAACACCTGGACCCGCTTCACCGGCAAGCACCACCACGACGAGACGATCTTCGCGTTCGGCCTCGGCGACGGCGGCGGCGGTCCCAACCGGCAGATGCTGGAGAACTACGCGCGGCTGCAGGAGTACCCGATCCTGCCCCGTCTCCACATGACGCTGGTTGAAGAGTTCTACGAGCGGATCGACCCCGCTCCCCTGCCGACGTGGACTGGCGAGATGTACCTCCAGCTTCACCGCGGGACTCTGACGTCGCAGGCGCGCACCAAGAAACTCAATCGGGAGTCGGAGCACCGCCTGGCCGAGGCCGAGGTCGTTACCTCGATGGCGCGGCTGTTCGGGCTGGGTGACGATCCGACGGAGCAGCTGACGGCGACATGGAAGGTGCTGCTGCTCAACCAGTTCCACGACATCCTGCCCGGCTCGTCGATCCGGGAGGTTTACGCGGTCACCGAGCCGGAACTCCGAGGCGTCGTTGAGACCGCGACCGGCATCACACAGGGCGCGCTGTCCGCGCTCGCGGGCGGACACGCTGACGCCGTCCGGGTGGTTAACCCGACCCTAGCGGTCCGTCCCCTGACGGTGGTCGTGCCCGGCGCGACAAGCGCAACCGACAGCGATGGTGAGCTGCTCGACAGCCAGCCAGTCGACGGTGGCCTGCTCGTCCACCAGCCGGACGTACGCGTCCCGGGCGTCGGATGGACAACGATCCGAACCGGAACCGACGGCAGCAATGCGACGGACGTCGGTGGCGGTGTTCATGCCCACCCGGAAGGTGACACGGTCCGGATCGAGAACGGCTTGCTCCGAGTCATCATTGGAGCTGACGGGACGATCCACGAACTGATGGACCTCGAGCACGACCGCCCGGTCTACACCGACCGAGGCAACCAGCTCTGGGCCTACGTCGACAAGCCGCGGGGCTGGGACGCCTGGGACATCGACGAGAACATCGAGGCTCAGGGCGAGGAGGTCGTCGCGACCGAAGCGCCCGAGATCGTCGAAGCCGGCCCCCTCCGGGTGGCCGTCCGGATCACGCGGCGATGGCGCAGCTCGGTGATTGTTCAGACGTACCGATTGCTGTCCCGATCCCGGGAGCTCGAGGTCGACACGGAAATCGACTGGCAGGAGCGGCAGGTCCTCCTCCGCGCCCGCCACCCGCTCAACGTTCACACCCACGAGGCGTCGTTCGAGACAATCTACGGCGTCCAGCGGCGGCCGACGACCAAGAACACGACCTGGGACCGGTCGGCCTTCGAGGTTGCGGGTCACCGCTACGCCGATCTCTCCGAAGCGGACTACGGCGTGGCGCTCCTCAACGACGGCAGGTACGGGCACAGCGTGACTGGCAGCGTCCTGAGCCTGAGCCTGCTCCGCAGCTCGATGGACCCCGACATGCGGGCCGACGCCGGCCACCATGCCTTCCGCTACGCGATCCTGCCGCACGCGGGCACCTGCGCGACCGGCGGCGTGGCGAACGCGGCGATCGCGTTCAACAGCCCGCTGATTACGGGCCCGGCGGCTGCACACGCCGGCGACGTCCCCACGGACTGGACGCTGCTCGTTGCCTCGGGCATCCCGGTCACCCTCGGCGCGCTCAAGCGCTCGGAGGACGGCGACGACCTCATCGTCCGGATCCACGAGCCGAACGGTGCCCGGGGCCGGGTGAACCTGCTCTTCACGGTCCCCGTGGAGTCGGTCCGCCGGGTGAACCTGCTCGAGGAAGCGGACACAGAGGCCCTTGAGCCGACGATCGGGCCCGATGGTGAGGTCCAGCACGCAATTCGGCCGTTCGAGATCGTGACGCTCCGCCTGACGACCGGCGGCGCACGGTAACGACGCGGATCAATCACGACGGGCTAAGAGAGAAGGGGGGGGCGGGGCGGCCCCCCCTTCTCTCTTCGCTGCCAGGTCGCGTCTCGGAATCTAATCCCGTGTTGCAACGGGATGGGATTCGACCAGCGTGTCCTCGCCACCAGGCAGAAAGTCGCGCTCCTCTTTCGGCGCCAGGAGCGAGTCGATGTCCTCCACCTGCCGCTTGAACCAGAGCGAGACGTCGTCGTTCTCGATCTTGCGGCGCAGGGCCTCTGCGCGCTGCCGGCGCTCGGCCTGCGGCATGGTGATCGCCTTATAGATCGCCTCAGCCGTCCCCTCGACATCGGCAGGCGAGACCATCAGGGCCTCGTCCTGGAGCTGGGTTGCGGCGCCGGCACCCTCACTGAGGATGATCACGCCGTTGCGCTCGTTGAGCAGCGCACCCTCCTTGGCGACCAGGTTCATGCCGTCGATGATCGAATTGACCATCAGCACGTCGTACCACTTCATCGCCGCCAGCGCCCGGGGATAGTTCTCGCCCATCAGGATCTGAATGGGCTGCCAGCCGGTCTCGACGTTGGCGTACTTGGCGTTAATCCGCCCGGCTACCGAGCTGACATCGTCCAGGTAGTTCTGATACTCGGAGACCTCCAGCCGACTCGGGACCGTGATCGCCACGAAGTTCACTCGCCCCTGGTACTCCTTGTTGGTCTCCAGGAACCGGTCGAAGGCGAGGAAGCCCCGGACGATGTTCTTGCTCGGCTCGGCCCGGTCCACCCTGAGGATGGTGAACTCGTTCCAGTGGTTTGGCAGGTAGCGGTCATGGCTCCGCGCTTCCTTGCCATACGCCTGTCGTCGGACCGATGCCGTGTCGATCGAGATCGGGTAAGCGCGGACCCGGACCGTCCGCCCTTCGATCTTGACGGCGCCGCCCTGGTAGTCAACGCTGACGTTTGGCAAGTAAGCCTCGCAGGTGTACATGAAGCTGCGGGCGTTGGACGGCGTCTGGAACCCGACGATGTCGTTGCCGAGCATCCCCTCGAGGATCGCCTGCCGCATCTTCAGCGGAAGCAGCCGCCAGTAATCCGGGTCCGGCCACGGAATATGGATGAAGTGCTGAAGGATGGCATCTGGTCGGCGCTCGCGGATCAGCTTGCCGACCAGGTACAGGTGGTAGTCCTGCAGCATGATGACCGGCGGCTCGTCCAGGGAGTCGGCGGCAGTCAGGATCTCCGTCGCGAACTGCTCGTTGACGACGACGTAGCCGTCATTCCAGGCCTGCCACGTCTCCGCAGTGATGTCCGGCGTCCGCGGCGTATCCCAGAGATAGTGCTGGAGGAACCAGAGCAGCGGGTTGCTGATCTCGTTGTAGTACCAGTGATAGGCGTCCCGCGATGGCTGGACGAACCGCAGGCGAAACTCCGACTTCTCGCCGTTCGGCAGGATCAGCGTCTGACCCTGCTGATCGGCGGCCTGGGCCCGTGCCCGGTCGTCGGCGCCCATCGCGGCGGCGATCCAGATCGGCTGGATGCCGCTCGCGATCCCGGAGACGGCGGTAACGAGACCGCCGCTTCCCTTCCGCGAGATGAACGACCCGTCTGGCTGCCGGTGAAACGTGATTGGACCGCGGTTGGACGCGATGATCAACGACCGGCCGCCGAAGAGGTCCGACCGGGTTCCGCTACTTGGCTGATTTCCGCGTGACGGCGTGGACTGACTCACCATCGAATGCCTCCCTCGTGATTTCGCCTATCACCACGACGTGACCAGACGATCTCCCGCGCTGTGGTGACCCACCACCGAATGCAGAGCTATGGCATTATCGCAAGGCAGGTTCCGCGACGTGTTCAACGGGTCCAGAGAGGGTTCGTCACCCAGCGTGCGGGGCCAGGGAGGCGAGCCAGCTCCGGGAACAGCCCGGGGTACCGTGGTGTACCATCCCGCCATGCTTCTGGCCGGTTCGGCAGGCGGAAACGTTGCACGGGAGTTTCCAGAGACGAGACGAGGTCTGACGGCGCATGGTCAGCAGACATGACCAACAGGCGGATTTCCCTCCCGGTGAGCGGCGTTGCCCGTGGTGCGGGAGCCTTGACGTCCGTCTGTTCACGCGCGGTTTCACGGGTCCGACCGACGAAACCGACCAGTATTTCGTCTGCAACTCCTGTGACCGCATGACCTTCGAGCTCGTCGCGAAGAACGCGCGCGAGATGCGGCTCGGTCGCTGGCGTGCCGGCGGAGTCTACCGGGAACCGACTACCCAGATCCGCTACCACATCAGCCGCATCCTCAAGGTCGGCGTCAATGAATTCCTGATCTACCTTCGTCCAATGGCGGACGAGATCGCCGGCAATTCGACTACGGGATAGTTAATCAGTACCGGAGGGACCTACCAGATCGCCATGGGTTGCATCCCATCGCCATGTGACGGTTCCGGTTATCTCGACCCCACCGACCCAGCGTGCCGGAATACCGAGGTCGAGAAAGTCCCGCTCACCGGCCATGACGGTCCGCCCCATCTCCGTCAGCCCAAGTTCCTGTGCATGGAAAGCGTCCATATCGGGTTCGACCAGACTGAGGAGATCGAGAACGGGCGACACCCACTGCCGGCCATCCTCGCGACCGATCAGCGGTGTCGAAGCGGTGGCGAACCGGTCAAGGCGATCCCATACCTGCAAATCGCCGAGGAATGGGCGCGGGTCAGCATCCACTGCCTCACGAAATATCTCGATGGGCGTCAGTGGGCCTTCGCTGAGCGTCCCGAGCACTCGGCGCTCCGACAGGCTCAGCCCGCTACCGACAGCCGGGTACTCGGCGAGGACCCGCTGGGCGGTGTCCGCGAGGATTGCGGTGCTCAACTTCCGATCACGCACCAGCGCCGCCAGGTCAGTTGGATCCGGTGCCGTGAAGGCGGTCCAGAAGGTCCTCGCGTCGGTGAATGCCTCGACCGGGACAGGCACCCGGTTATCGAAGGCTGCTCTGATGTCGATCTCGCCTCCAGGCCGGGACGGCAGTAGCACCCAGCTGAACGGGGTTTCCTCCGGACGTCGGACGGCGACGCGGTCCAGCGCCTGGGCAAGCTGGAGTCCGTCGTACAGGTCATCCTCGAACCAGAACACCACCTCGTCGTGCCGGCCGGTCCGTGCGATCGCCGCATCCCGCTTGCTGAACGCCTGGCGTACCTCGAGGAATGGAGCCCAGCCTCGGCCGGCGATGTAACGGGCGCGGTCGTTGGCCAGGTTGATGGGAGAACGCCCGGCCGGGACCGGTCCCTCATACAGGACATCACGCCACGGGATGACGATATCGGGGTCGCGCGTGTCCTTGAGCGCCGGATCGAATGGCCGCAGGAGCCCGGAAGCGGTGATCCGCCGGCTCAGTACATCGCCGTTAACGAGATGAAGCATGTGTATTCCCGGAGGTGCTGGCCGGATCGCCGAGCGGGCCGCGATGGCGACCAGAAGCCAACGGAAAGTATAGGCGGCTCGTCATCCGACAGCCGGAAAGAATGGGAAGTCGGCCCGTTGAGCGCTGCAATTCCGAGTGAGAGTTGTCGCCGATGAGGTTGTCAAGGGCTATACTGTCCCATGTTGTGAACTGCGGCGCCGAAAGCAGTCATCCCGGTCCGAGGCCGTGCCGGTGGATCGATCACGTCCTGCTCGGGAACGAGCGTGGCGCGATTACATCCGCCTTACGCGCCATCGGACCGATGGAAAACGAGTCTGGAGACGCCAACCTGTGCCCATGCGAGAGACCTTCGTCGACGACCAGATCGTTGCACCAGCGATTTCCGATCTTCATGACGCGACCGTCGACGAGCAGGCTGAACTGGCGACTCCCGCAGCAAGTCCGGCGGTTGATGAGCCTGCCCGTCCCGTCGATGGCGGAGCGGACGCTTCGCGGACCCTTACCGACGAGGTCGCCCGTCGTCGGACCTTCGCCATCATCTCTCACCCGGACGCCGGAAAGACGACGCTCACCGAGAAGCTGCTCCTGTATGGCGGCGCGGTCCAGATGGCCGGCTCGGTCACGGCCCGGCGCAACCAACGGCAGACACAGTCCGACTGGATGGAGATCGAGAAGGAGCGCGGCATCTCGATCAGTTCGACGATGCTCGCGTTCCCCTATGCCGGCCGGCAGTTGAACCTCCTTGATACGCCGGGACACCAGGACTTCTCCGAGGACACCTACCGGACGTTGACAGCGGTCGATTCAGCCGTCATGGTCCTCGACGCGGCCCGTGGTATCCAGGCGCAGACGCTCAAGCTGTTCGAGGTCTGCCGGGAGCGCGGTACTCCCATTTTCACTTTCATCAACAAGCTCGACCGGGCGTCGCGTCATCCGCTCGACCTCCTGGATGAGATCGAGCGCGTCCTCAAGCTCAAGACCTACCCGCTGAACTGGCCCATCGGCGATGGCCCGGACTTCCGCGGGGTCTATGACCGACTCACCAGCGAGATCCACCTGTACGAGCGAACCGACCGTGGGGCCCGCCGGGCACCCGTCCGGGTCGCCTCCCTGGATGATCCAGACCTCGACACGCTCATCGGCTCGCAGCGCGCCGCCGCTCTACGTGACGACCTGGAGCTGCTAGATGCCGTCGGCTCCCACTTCGACATGGACGCCGTCCTGCGCGGCGAGCTTACCCCGGTCTCGTTCGGCAGTGCGTTGACGAACTTCGGTGTCCAGGTCTTTCTCGACAACTTCGTCCGCCTCGCGCCATCCCCATCTCCCGTCGCGACAACCTTGATGACCGTCCGTCCGGACGACGAGACGTTCAGCGGCTTCGTCTTCAAGATCCAGGCGAACATGGACCCGAGGCACCGGGACCGGATCGCGTTCCTGCGCGTCGTCTCAGGCCGGTTCTCCCGGGACATGGAAGTCTGGAACCCACGGCTTGGCAAGAAGGTCCGGATGTCGCGGCCGATGCGCCTGTTCGGCAACGACCGTGAGGTCGTCGACGAGGCATGGCCGGGCGATGTCGTGGGACTGATCAACCCCGGACAGTTCCAGATCGGTGACACGATCAGCGAGCGCGAGGTCGGCCTGTTCCCGCCCGTTCCCCCGTTCCAGCCCGAGCATTTCGCCATGCTGCGAAGCACGCAGGCTGATCGCTACAAGCAGTTCCTCAAGGGGCTGTCACAGATCGAGGAAGAGGGCGCCATCCAGCTGCTCTACCCGGTTAGCAGTGGGCGTCGTGAGCCGATCCTGGCTGCGGTCGGACAGCTCCAGTTCGACGTCGTGCGCTTCCGGCTCGAAGCCGAGTACAACGTGCAGACCGAGCTCGAGCCGCTGTCGTACCAGCTTTCGCGGTGGGTCAGCGGAGACGAGCGCTCGATCGCGTCGGTGGGCGACGGACGCGGACGGCTCCGGACCGAAGACCGGGACGGCCGACCGGTCCTGCTGTTCTCGTCGGAATGGGATCTTCAGTACGCGCTCGAGAACAGCCCCGGCGTCACCTTCCAGACGTCGCCTGACAGCGCGGTTGCCGCGGGAGTTGGTGCCTGAGATGGTCGACGCTTCCGTTGAACGCGATTCAGCACGCGCCGAGATCGCGCTGGGCGGAATCCGCGCGAGCATCCCGGCCGCGGTCATCGGCGCGATGCTCGCCGGGTCCGCCGCCCGGAGCGAGCCGGTTTCGGTCGATGCCCGGGACCTGGCGATCACGATCCCACCCGCCGCCATCGCCGAGTTGATCCGGGCCGCCCGGCCGGACCTCGACCTGACTGTCACCTTCGAGGACTCGGCGCTCCTGGTAAGCCTGGGAAGTATGCCGCCCGTTCGGGTCGTCGTTCCGGACGATGGGCTACGGCTCCTGATCGGCCCTGACGGGATTCGGCTACGTGGCTGACGGCGTGGCCGGCCGGCTTGCGGGCGGGATCGCCATCGACGACGTGCGGCTCGAGATCCGACCTTCCCTGCCTCGTTCAACTTTGACCGTGCGGCACGCACAGGTCACCGTTCCAGCCAGCGCCGTCGACCTCATCGTCCGCTCGGCTCCCCTGCCGAATGGCCTGCAGGTGAGTGCCTCGTTGAAAGCGGAGCGGCTAGAGGTCGCGGTCCGCGCATCGCTGCTCCGGGTCCGCATCGCATTTCGTCCGGCCGTCGATCGCGGATACCTGGTTCTGACTCCTTCCGGCGGTGTGCCCGGCCTTCTCCTGGGGCTAGCCGCCAACATGGTCTCGGGTCGACCAGGGATCACTATGTCCAGCGACGGGCAGATCCGCGTCGATCCCCGGGCCGTCGTTCCTGAAGGCGTTACGCTTCCGACCGGTTTCACCACCGTCGACGTCAGCCAGGACCGCATCGTCCTCACCGTGGGCTGATTCCCAGACCTAGTACCTCAACGCGTGGTCCCGAAACTCGACATCGGCGGAGTGTGCCCGGTAGTAGGCGACTTCCGCCCGACGGACTGCCAGGTACGCGGTCATGAGTGCCGGGCCGAGCGCGTCAGTCAGGACCCGGTCGGCCTCGAGTGCGTCCAGTGCCTCACCGAGTGAGTTGGGCAACTGGATCACGCCGTGACGCTCACGCTCGACTGACGACAGGGTGGACGGGTCTACCGCGATTGGCGGGACCACCTCGAGCTCGTCCTCCAGTCCCTGCAAGCCGGCGGCGACGATGCCCGCCAACGCCAGGTACGGGTTGCAGGTGTTGTCGACTGACCGGACCTCGATGTTGGTCGTCCCCTGCTCCCGGCCCCAGAACGTTGAGGGAACGCGAACCGCCGTCTCCCGGTTATCGAATCCCCACCCGGCGATCGCGCCGGCCCAGGCTCCTGCCCGGAGCCGCCGGTAGGAATTGACGGTCGGGGCGAGCAGCGCCAGGAGTCCCGGCAGGTGGGCGAGGATTCCGGCGATGAAGCGCTGGCCGTCCTCGCTGAACCCGCGCTCACCACGCGGATCGTAGAACCGGTTCTCGCCCGAATGGGTGTCCCAGAGGGACAGGTGGATATGGGCACCGGACCCCGGCTGATCGGTGAACGGGACGGGAGCGAAGGTCGCCAGGCGGCCATGCTCACCGGCGACCGCCCGGATGGTCTCCTTGACGAGCAGGTAGGTATCTGCCGAGCGCATAGCTGGTCCATGGCGTACGGAGAGTTCGAATTGCCCCGGACCGACCTCCGGCTGGATCTGCTCGACGGAGACGTCCTGCTGCTCCAGGGCACCCAGCAGGTCGTCGTTGACTCTGGCCAGTGCCTGCATCGCCTGGACGCTGTACCCCGGCGCCTGTTCGGCCGGCACGACCGACGGCGCACCATCGTCCGTCCGGTAGTCGCCCAGGTAGTACTCCGTCTCGAACCCGGCCTCGACGCTCAGCCCGTGGTCCTCCGCAAGTTCCAGGACCCGCCGAAGGGTCGTCCGCGGGCAGAGATCCCAGGGCCGCCGGTCCAGCGTCAGCATGTCGCAGAACATGAGGGCGGTCCGAGGGGCGTACGGGAGGATCGTGAAGGTGCGTGGGTCGGGGACGAGACGAACTTCCCCGACCGGCTCGAGTCCGGCAGCGGGCTGGACCCGGTCGAGCCCGTCCAGCGAGAGATGCGCCCGGGACAGTCCGATACCCTCGATGAGCCGGTCGGTCAGCCCGGCGGCATGGGTGGCCTTCCCCCGGAGCAGCCCGGAAAGGTCGCAGTAGACCAGCCTCGCCAGCCGCAGGTCGGCCGATTCGGCGGCGTCGACGACCATGTCGTTGACCGTTGGGCGATCGTGCGCTTCGTCAGATGCCATCGTTACCCGCTCCACGTCCTACAATGGTCATCCGACCGCGTTCCGGTCCAGACAGTATCGGTCATCGATCAGTCCGCGGCGACGCCGACCCGATCGGTTGTCCGCATCAGCCGAACGAGGATCTTGCCGTCATGCATCACGTGCGCTCGCGCTTCCGTCGTCCCGCCATGGCCGCAACCGGGTCGCTCGCTGGCATGCTGCTGCTTTCCGGCGTCGTGCTCACACCCGCGGCGGCCCAGGACGCCATTCCGACGGTCCCCGCAGCCTCCTCATGCACCATCGCTCCGCGCGAGACCCCGATCTGGGACGGAATCGAGATCGCGGAACCGACCGCGCCCGTCTCCGTCGCCGGACCGTTCGTCCCGCCCAGCGGTGATCCGGTCGACGACGCTATCCGGTCCGCCGTGACGGCAACAATCTTCCAGTCGATCGCGTGCCAGAATGCGGGCGACCTCGGCCGGATGCTCGCCCTGTTCTCGGACGACGGCGTCCGGGCATTCTTCAGCGGACCACGCGGTTTCGACGCCGAGGCGGTCGGTGACGCCGTCGAGGCAGGAGCGACGCCGGTGTCAGGCGATCGAATGATCGAGCTTGTCGCGATCGATGACATTGTGGCGATCGAGGACGGTCGCGTCGCGGCGACCGTAACCACGCGGGCGTCGGACCTCGAATACGCGGACGTCGTCTTCCTTTCGCCCGCACCGGAGGGCACCGGGGTCCAGTGGCTGATCGACGACTCGATCGCCATCGATTCGCAGACGCAGGTTGAAGGCGGCGCGACCGAAATCCCCCAGTAACCGCGGTTACCGATGCGGCACACGACTCCAAGACGCCGACGCGCCGCTGGTGTTCCAGCGGCGCGTCGGCGTCTCGTTGTCCGGGAACCGGTTCAGATGGTGACCAGCGAGCCGTCCGATTCCGACTCGGCCGCAGTGCTGGCGCGGACTGACCGGCCCTGGTAGGCGTCGCGAATCAGCCGGCGAACCTCAATGACAGTGTCCGCATCATGGAAGCGGCCCGGGAGCCAGATTGACAGACCGCGAACACCGGAGATCGGCTTGCACCGGACCTGTCCGCGGCGGATGGTCACGCCACTGAACTCGGTCCAGCGACGGAACCCGAGCGCCCCGACCGCGATCCCGTCGGTGGTCAGGGTGTAGCGCGCCGGGATCAACGACGTTGCTACGAGCAGAACCAGTGGCACGAGCGGCACCCAGAAGGGCAGGCGTCCCAGGGCTTCGTTCAGGACAACGGCTCCGATAAGCAGGACCACGGGAACGACCTGGTTGACGAGGCGAGCGCGAATAGGCATGCGCAGGACATGGACGACCGGACCCTGGACGCGGGGACGCCATGGCGACCAGACACGGAAGATGGCGATGATCACCGCGATGGTGATGAGCGCGAGGACGATCACGGTGAAACCTCCTTCCCTTTCCAGACGACACGGGCTGGGACAGCCGACAGGTCTGAACCGGGGACATTTGATGGTTGATTTGATCTCGGGATGCTACTTACTCAATTCCCGAGCCACGGACTCGTGGTCACTACCACTCTATACGTTCGATGCGTCAGAACTGTTGCGACATCACCTAATCTCCGGCCTGGATCTGGATCTGATTCCACACCGTGCGGGCCCGTAATCGGGGCCGCCGAGGGCCAGTGGAATGATGGAATCGCCCTCCACCAAGAGCCTTCAACAGGTGCCGATGCGGCCGGGCAGCATACTCCCACGCACCCACCCGATACCAGCCGGGAGCACAGATGAGCCGGTCGAACCCGGGAGGGAATCGATCCGGCTCAGGCTTGGTCCCCGGGACGTGAGGAGCGATCGGCCGCGTGCTAGGCGGACTGCGTAGCGGAACGAGTGAGGACCGGGGAAGGCTTCGACTCCGCCCGGACCACAGGCCGTGACTGGGCAGGTGCGGCGATCATGGCGACGAGGACAAGGGCGAAGCAGATCAACGCGATGAACTCGATCATGTGTAGGTTCCTCTCCGGGTTCGAGGGCCAGCCATTGACGGCCCGAGCTTCAGTTCGTAGCGGTCGGCAGTTTCGGACCACCGGCGCTTGGCTCAGTCGGCCATCCGGTAACCGAACTCGCCGTGGACCGACTCGTCGAGTCCGACCGACTCTTCCGGCTCCGTGACGCGCAGCCCGATGGTGACGTCAATCAGCTTGAGCAGGATGAACGTCGCGACGGCTGAGTAAGCGGCAACGGCGGCCACCGCGACGATCTGGGTCCACACCTGGCCCGGGTTGCCGTCGATCAACCCCGTCGGCCCGTTGACGGAAGCGACGGCCAGGAAGCCAGTCGCGATCGCACCCCAGATCCCGCCGATCCCGTGGACCGCGAACACGTCCAGTGCGTCATCGACCTTCAGGACGTTCTTGATGATGCCCAGGCCCAGGTAACAGAGCACCCCGGCGCCGAAGCCGATGATGATCGCGCCAGCCGGGTTGACGAAGCCGGCGGCGGGCGTGATGCCGACCAGACCGGCGACGGCACCGGCCGCACCACCGAGGACGCTCGGCTTCCCTTCGCGAACCCACTGCGCAGCAACCCACGACAGCACGCCCATCGCGGCGGCGACGTTGGTGACGACGAAGGCGTTGGCGGCGATCTCGTTGGCGGCCCAGGCCGAGCCGGCGTTGAAGCCAAACCAGCCGAACCATAGGAACGCCGCGCCAAGCACGGTGTAGGTGAGGTTGTGCGGCTTGGGCTCTTCCTTGCCGAAGTTGACCCGGTGCCCAACCATCACCGCGGCGACCACCGCCGCGATCCCGGAGGAGATGTGCACAACCGTGCCGCCGGCGAAGTCCAGCGCGCCGAAGTCGAACAGCCAGCCGCCCGTCGCCCAGACCCAGTGGCAGACTGGGGAATAGACGAAGGTCGACCACAGCACGGTGAAGAGGATCAGCGCCTTGAACTTCAGCCGCTCGGCGAATGCACCGGTGATAAGCGCAGTGGTGATCGCCGCGAACAGACCTTGGTAGACCGCCCACAGCGAGTGCGGGACACCGGCCGCCGGGCCCGCCTCCATGTTGGAGACGCCGTTGAACGCGAAGTAGTCGAGGTTGCCGATGACGCCCCCTATGTCACCGCTGAAGGCGAGCGAATATCCCCAGAGGACCCACTGGACGGAAACGATGGCCAGCACCGTCAGGCTGTGCATGATCGTCGTCAGGACATTCTCCCGGCGGACGAGGCCAGCGTAGAAGAAGCCCAAGGCCGGGGTCATGATCATGACGAGCGCCGCCGAGACAAGAACCCATGCGGTATCGCCCGCGTTGATGAAGCTCTCTTGCATGCCATCCCTGTCCCGGCCGTCGCCAGCACGACGGCCCATCGAGTGGGCAACGCGGCCGGACTCCCGGTCGCGCGCCCACCAGCCAGCTCCGCGCTCGACGATGAGTGAAGGCAACACTAGCGACCGGGACGGGGAGCCAGTAGTGGCCGGATGGACAATTTCGTTGCGACGCTATGGGCAGAATGACCTGAAACGCCGGGAAGCCCGCTTCAGAGCGGTCTCCAGAGCGATCTGTTTGGACTCGCGCCCGGTATGCAACGACGAGCCTTGGGCCGCCTGCACAGCGCTCACCGATGCTATGAACGGCTCAACGGTCGATCAGCCCAATAGAGAGGAAAGAGGAATCGAGAACAGACGGGAGACGATTACGCGGTCCCCGGCACACGTAACGCATCCCCCGGAGGTCCCGTCTACTCCGGAAGATCCGTTCGTACACGGCAATTCCGGCGCGGGTCCGCGACAACCCGGTGGTAAGATACGCCGGTTTACGACCGGTTCCATCTCGCGCCTGACCACTGGCGCGGCGTGTCCACGGTCCCGGCTCGCCCGCAGCATCCGAGGAGTCCTGGTTGGTCCAGCAACAGCCGATGGCCGGCGACCATGTCCTGATCGCCCCCACCGCGACCGATCGCGTCGACCCGTCGGATGGTCCGGTGCGACGCGAGGGAAGGCGAACCCTGACGCTTGGTTCGCGCCTCACCAGGCTCTCCGTCGAACAGATCTGCTGGCTGGTCCTGATCGTGCTAGCAATCGTCTCCCGCTTCTGGGATCTCGGTTACCGGGCCCTGATGCACGATGAGGCGATCCACACCTACTACTCGTGGCTGCTCTACCGTGGCGAAGGGTATGCCCACGATCCACTCAGCCACGGGCCGTTTCTCTTCCATGTCAACGCGCTGATGTACTTCCTGTTCGGGGACACCGACGCGTCGTCCCGGTTTGCTCCTGCCTTCGCGGGGGTCCTGATCGTCGCGGCGCCGTGGTTGCTGCGCGGTCGCGCCCATCTCGGCCGCTACGGCGCGCTCGCCGCCGGCCTCTTGTTCCTCGTATCGCCGTCGATCCTCTACTACACCCGGTTCATCCGGCACGACCCGTACACGGTCCTCGGCTCGCTCCTGCTGCTGATCGCCATCTTCCGGTTCATCGAGACGCCCCAGCGTCGCTGGCTGATCCTCGCTGGCGGAATGCTCGGGTTCCTCTACACCAATCACGAGATCGTCTTCGCCATCGTCGCCATCTTCGTCGGCATCCTCGCCCTGGTGCTCCTGGTCGGGCCGCTCCGGGTCCTGCTCCCGGTCGTGGTCGCAGGTGCCGGTCTCGCCATCGGGCTGGTCGGCGTCTGGAGTGCCTCTCCCGAGCGGCTTGGCGGACACTTCCCGCCCATTCCTTGGGATCGCTCCGGACCACCGAATCTCCGGCCCACCCCGGAGAACCAGCGGCAGTACTACCTCGACCTGATCACGCATCCGCTCGTGCTCTGCCTGCTGCTCGTCGTGGTCGCAATGTTGGTTGCCGCCTGGCTGATCATCCGCCGCCTGACACTCCCGGACGCTCGTTACGCCGGCCCGGACGGCTACGCCCGGGGCTGGGTCGAAGTGCTGTTCGCCAACGCGCGTCCTGGCTCGGTCGCGGCCGGCTTCCGTAATGCCTGGCGGGACAAGGTCGGACTCCAGCTCGCGCTCGTCCTTGCCGTCGGGATCTGCGTCGTCCTCTATACGACGATGTTCACCAACCTGGGCGGACTGGCGACCGGCACGCTCGCAACGGACGGCTCGCTCCTCTACTGGCTGGGCCAACAGGGCGTCCAGCGCGGCGAGCAGCCATGGTTCTACTTCCTCGTGATGGCGCCGCAATATGAACTGCTCGCGCTGGCCTTTGGCATCCCCGCGGTCGCACTGGTCGCCTGGCGCGGCCTGCGCGTCGCCCTGCGCCGGACCGAGCACCCACCGCGGCTGACCTTCCAGCTGTTCCTCGTCATCTGGGCCGTCGGAATCACGGTCGCGCTGTCCTACGCGGGCGAGAAGATGCCGTGGCTGATCATCCACATCATGCTGCCGACCATCCTGCTCGCGGCCGGGCTGATCGGTGAGCTGGTCGAGCGCTGGGTGGCGGCGCGACGTATGGCCCCGGCCACGACTAACCGTGGCAGCCCCTTCCGCTACGCCGGGGTGGCCGGTCACTGGGTGACCCCGGCGATCGGCGGACTCCTGCTCGCCCTCGGTGGCGCTTGGCTGCTCATCGCAGCCCGCCTGAGCTCACCGCGGTTCGTCGACGTCCAGGACAGCGTCCAGCGCACCCTGGCTCAGGGCGTTCGTTCGGACTGGTGGCAGCTCGCGGTCCCGGTCATCGTCGCCGTCGGGCTGATCCTGCTTTCAGTCTGGCTGGCCGGTGCGACCCGGGCGGCTCGTGCGACGCTCGCTGCCCTGTTCGTCGGCCTGCTCCTGCTCCAGGTCCATGCCGGCTACCGGCTGGCCTTCGCGCAGGGAGACGTGGCCCGGGACACGCTGATCTACAACACCACCACACCCGACGTGCAGCGGATGATGGCGGACCTTCAATACCTGTCGTACGAGATCAACGGCGACATGAGCCTGCCTATCCAGTTCGGCGACGACGTGAACTGGCCGCTGTACTGGTACATGCGGGACTTCACCGGCAGCTATTACCAGGCCGAGGTCGACGCCAATCCCGACGTTCCCATCATCATCCTGCCATCGCCGAACCGGCAGGAGATCGATCGGCTGACGGCGGCCGGCTACACCCAGCAGAACTATGTCCTGCGCTGGCACGAGCCGGAGGATTCGGTCTATCGCCAGTTCGCGATTGCGCCCGAATTACCGCCGAACCGGTCGGCCTGGGGGAGTGAGACCAATCCTCACGACCTCCCAGCGGTCCTTGGCTCGATCCGCGACAGCATCATGACTCAGACGACTATTGAGGGTCAGCAGCGGCTCTGGCGGCTGATCTTCTACCGGGAAATGCCCACTCGGACCATCGATTTCGGCTACGCCATCTTTATCAGGAACGACATCCTGCCTGTCTACGACCAGATCCACTACGACGAGCCGGGCCGATGAGCGTCCCCGAATCACGGGACCGGCAGACGGACCGAATCGATCCAAAGACCCCAACAACGGCCCAGCCAGGAGTGACCTCCGTGCAGACCGCCCCCGTCCAGCCGGCCGAGCCGGTCCTCGCGCCTGTTGCCGAACGTGAGCCCGGGCCTCTTGACCGGTCGATCAGTCTCTCGGGCATCTCGCTCTACGCCGCCGCCTGGGTGGTCGTCTTCGCCGTGGCCGCGGCGGTCCGCCTGCTGCACCTGGACCGGTTCGCGCTGTCGCAGGGCGAGGCGATCCTGGCGTTCGACGGCTACAACCTCTACAGCGGAGCCCCGCTCGACCCCGGGCAGACGCTGCCCGTGACGCAGCCCCTCCTGATCCTCCTTGAAGCGATGTCCTTCTTCCTCTTTGGGGCATCGGATGTCGCGGCGCGCTTCGTCCCGGTCCTCGCCGGACTCGTCATGGTCGGATCCCTGGCCCTGCTCCGACCGGTCGTCGGGCGTGCCAGCGTCATTGGCATGGCGTTCTTCGTCGCGATCTCGCCGACGGTCGTGTACACGTCCCGGCTCGTCGACAGCAACATCCTGATCGTCGCGTCCGCCCTGCTGATCGTCGTCGCGACCTGCCGGGCCGGGCTGGCCGCCGTCAACGGGGAGCCGGTGCGGCGCTGGGCCGGACTCGGCGGGCTCGGCACCGGTCTCCTGCTCGCGAGCGGGCCAGCTTCCGTGTCCGTCCTGATCGCCTTGGGGATCGGCGTACTCGTCTCGATCGCTCTCGACCCCGACCGGGTGCGGGGTATCGAGCCGGATGGCATCCAGTCGCCGTCCCGCCCGACGACCAACGTCGTCGTGATTGGGCTGCAGGCGATCATGACGCGACAGACCAGTCTGATCGCGTTCGCCATCACCTTCGTCGTGACGGTCGTGACCCTTTTTACCCGCCTGTTCAGCGACCTCGGCGCGCTGCAGGGCGTGGTCGAACTGTTCGCGGACTGGGGCCGGCTGGTCGGCTCCGGCGCACCCGCGATCCCGACCCAGTTCTTCCTGCTCGCGGTGCTGCTCTATGAGCTGCTGGCGGTGATCTTCGCCATCGTCCGCATCTCGATTCGACCGGGCGTCGAGACCGGATCTGACCCGGTCGACCGGCGCCGGCAGGCTCATCTCTCCTGGCCCTTCTTCCTCGGCTGGTTCGGCGGAACCCTGATCCTGTTCGCGTTCTCCAGCGGCCGCGAGGCCAACGACACCGTCCAGGTGGTCCTGCCGCTGCTGCTCGTCGCCGGGCTTGGCCTGGGGTCGCTGGCGGAGTCGATCGACTGGCGCGCCGCGACCCACGGTGGCGGGCTCTTGATCACCCTGGCCGCTCTCGGTCTTGCCATGACCCTGTTCGCGGTCGCGATCCTGGCTGGCGACGGTCCGCAGGGCGGCACGTCGGCCGGAGCCAACGCGTTCCAGGTCGCGGTTGTCGCGGTCCTCGTCGGCGGCGGGATGCTGCTCCTGGCCTATACCACCATCCAGCGGCTCCGGCGTGTCAGACATCCCGTCCAGGTTGGTCGCATGGTCCTGCTGGCCGTGCTGCTGCTCGTCGGGGCCATCACCGTCCGGACGACCGCCGAGCTGAACTACTTCAATATCGCCGGGGGACGGGAGCTGATCGCGCAGGAGACGCCGACCGAGGCCGTGCCCGCGCTCGTCGACCGGCTCTCGATCCTGTCGCGCGACTTCAGCGTCAACCGGAGCAACGTGTCGGACCCCCTGGGGCAGCACAGCCTGCGGGTGGTCCTTGACCCAGCGGTAGAGTGGCCGTTCCGCTGGTACTTCCGGGACTACACCCAGTTGACGATCGAGCCCCCGACCGAGGCGGTCTCTGGTGAGACCGAGGTCGTGATCGCAGCGGAAGGCACCCCGATCGGCAGCGGCTTCACGCCACAGACCTACACGTACATCAACCGCGTTCCGGCGGTTTACTCGCAGCCCTCGATCGGGACGGTCCTGGCCGGGATCCTCAACCCGGCCAACTGGAGCTCGTCCAGCCAGTTCCTGTTCTTCCGGGACATCGACGAGCCGGCTCTGCCCAGCAGCCTGATCGTCGGCTACGGCGGCGACGTCAGCACGCGTCTGTTCCAGACCTCCGAGCCTACGAACCTGTTCGAGCAGAGCGGCTACGGCTCCGGGGACGGACAGCTCAACGAACCCCGCGGGATTGCCCTGTCCAACGACGGCGAGCTGATCTACGTCGTCGACTCGCTCAACGCGCGGGTCGAGGTGTTCGACACCCAGGGCAACTTCCTCAGTGCCTGGGGTGGCGCCAACACGACAAGCGACCTCCAGCTCGGGCTGTTCCAGCCATCCGAGACCGCCACCTTTGGCGCCAGCGACCTGGACATCGGCCCCAACGACCTGCTCTATGTCGCCGACACCTGGAACCACGTCATCAGCGTCGTTTCGCCGGAGGGCTCGGTCATCCGCCAGATCGGGGTACCGGGTGAGCCGGTCGATCTCGGTGATGATCCGGCCAATGTGAGCAATGAGCCCGGTGTCTTCTTCGGGCCACGCTCCGTCGTCGTGACGGGTACCGAGATCTACGTCACCGACACGGGCAACGAGCGGATCCAGGTCTTCGGGCTCGACGGCTCGTTTCTAAGGGCCTTCGGCGGCTTCGGGACGGGGCCGGGCCAGTTCATCGAGCCCGTTGGTGTGGCCACGGGCGCCGACGGCAACGTCTATGTCGCTGACTCGGGGAACGCCCGGATCAGCGTCTTCACGAGCGAGGGCGTGCCGGTCGCGCAGTGGCCCGTTCAGGAGTGGGAGTCGTACCGGTACGACCCCACGACCGGATTGCGACCCAACTTCGAGCCGTACCTCGCCGTTGCAGATGACGGCCTTGTCTACGCCACGTCTCGGATCACCGGGTCGGTCCTCGTGTTCGGTCCCGACGGCCAGCCGGTCGACACCCTCACGGAAGTCGGAGGCGTCGTCCTGGTCGCGCCGGTCGGGCTAACGCTCTCGTCCGATGGCGAGCTGTACGTCTCCGACATCGACCTCAACACCGTCCTGCGGGCTCCGGTCGAAGAACTGGCCGGCGATGGTGCCCTCGATGCGCCCAGCCTCGGTGGTACTCCCGAGGCCGATGCGACACCGATCGGAGACTTCAGTCCCGCCCCGATCGTCGTCGAGGAATTGCCGGCCGGTGCAACCCCGGCAGCCACTCCGGACGGCACCCCCGAGGCGACACCGATCGGCTGACAAGGGTCCGAGGGCCGATGGCCACAGCCCGGCTATGGCGTGATGCTTTGGCTGCAAGTGGACATCCCGGTGCCATCGCATCGGCACCATCGCTGGTCGATCGTCGGACAGGACTCCCGGCCACTCGGACAGATAACGAACACGCGAGTCCTGCAGGATCGAACGGATCAATACGAAGCGGCCGGCCGGGAGGTATCCCGGCCG
>JAESFT010000235.1_pt1 | contig 51015 bp, 47 predicted proteins | sample 9269451 | NCBI WGS metagenome assembly JAESFT01 (sample SAMN14502557, study PRJNA617106) | algae metagenome | isolation source: Scytonema hyalinum WJT4-NPBG1 and co-occurring heterotrophs from well... | place: USA: Mojave Desert, Joshua Tree National Park, California | collected 2006-05-25
GGCGCTGCGGACGGAGCTGGTGGGGACGGAGCTGGTGGGGACGGAGCTGGTGGGGACGGAGCTGGTGGGGACGGAGCTGGTGGGGACGGAGCTGGTGGGGACGGAGCTGGTGGGGACGGAGCCGGTGGGGACGGAGCCGGTGGGGACGACGTACTGGAGGGGATGACCGGCGCCGACGGCGTCGACCCGGACGCGGCCGAGGACGCACCCCCGACCGAGGCCGCGACGCCGGGGGAGGAGCCCGAGCCCGAGCCGGCGGCCGAGCCCGGGCCGGCCCCCGAGTCCGAACCGGCACCCGACCCGGAGCCGGCACCCGACCCGGAACCCGTGGCCGACGGCGCGACCTGGGACCGGCTGGCGCAGTGCGAGTCCAGCGGCGACTGGTCGATCAACACCGGCAACGGCTACTACGGCGGCCTGCAGTTCGACGAGGCCACGTGGGGCGACTACGGCGGTACCGAGTTCGCGCCCCGGGCCGACCGGGCCACCCGGGAGCAGCAGATCGAGGTGGCCGTCCGGGTGCGGGACGACCGCGGCGGCTACGGCTCCTGGCCCGCCTGCGCGAGGAAGCTGGGTCTCCCGCGATGACACCCTCCGCGGCGAGCGACCCGTCGGCCCGCCGCTCACGGTCCATGATCGTCGTTCGGGTGCTGGACCGGCCGCACATGACCGTCCGCGCACCCGAACGGTGATCATGGTCGATCGGGCGGCGTCGAGCCGCAATCCGGTCGGGCGCCCGCTACCGGCCTTGGCTGCGCGAGGGGCTGGGTCTCCGGGGTGACACCGCCCGGGCGAACGGTCCTCCAGCTCGGCCGCCTGCAACCCACGATCGCTGTTCGGGTGCTGGACCGGCCGTGTACGGCCGCTCGCGCACCCGAACGGTGATCATGGCTGGTCGGGCGGCTGTGGGGCGCGAGTCCGTCCGGACGCCTGAGCTCGCGCCCGGTACCCGCTCCTGCTGCGCGAGGAGCTGGGTCGCTGCGGTGACAGCGCCCGGCCGAGCGGTCCGTCGGCTCGGCCGCCTGTGATCCCTGATCGCTGTTCGGGTGCTGGACCGGCCGTGTGCGGCCGCTCGCGCACCCGAACAGTGATCTTGACGGGTCGGGCTTCGAATCCGGCCGGGCGGCCGGGTCAGGCGCCCGGTACCGGTCCCGACCGGGCGAGGAAGCGGGTCTCCCACATCGACCGATCGAGCGGTCCGTCGGTTCGACCGCTCACGGTCCATGATCAGCGCTCGGGTGCTGGACCGGCCGCGTACGGCCGCTCGTGCACCCAGACGGTGATCATGGGCGGCGTCAGGTCGTGAACCCGGCCCGGTGGTCCGGGTCGGGCGACCGGTGCCCGGTCCCGAGCCACCCGCGGCCGCGGTGGCACCGGAATGGCGGTCACAGGCGTCGGCGGGGCCGGGTGGCCGCGGCGGGCCGAGCCCGGGAGCGGTGCGCCCGCCGCGGCGGTCGGTCCCGCTCGCCCCGTCGGCGTCCGGCCGCCGACCGCGCCGTCCCCGCGGTCGGGGCGCCGGCCGATCCGCCGCCCGGCCGGTGGCCGCCACCGCGAGCAGGTCGCCGCGCGGGCGGGGACACGGACGATCGCGGTTCGGAACGGGATCGCTACCCTTGCAGGTGATGGACGCGTCCGAGACCTCTCCGACCCGCATCGGCGACCGCTACCGGCTGGACGAGCGGATCGGTGCCGGGGCGATGGGCGCGGTCTGGCGCGGCACCGACGAGCTGCTCAGCCGGCCCGTCGCCCTGAAGGAGCTGCTGGCCGCGGCCTCCCGCGGCGGGGGGGCCGAGGGCGCCGAGGAGGCCCGGCAGCGCCTCATGCGCGAGGGTCGGATCGGGGCGCGGCTGCAGCACCCGCACGTGATCAGCATGTTCGACGTGGTGGTGCACGAGGACCGGCCGTGGCTGGTCATGGAGTACCTGCCCAGCCAGTCGCTGGCGCAGGTGCTGTCGATCAAAGGCCCCATGGAACCCCTGCTGGCGGCGGACGTGGGCCGCCAGGTCGCCGACGGGCTCGCCGCCGCCCACGCGGCCGGGGTGGTGCACCGCGACGTCAAGCCGGGCAACGTCCTGCTGGCCGAGGACGGCCGCGTCAAGATCACCGACTTCGGGGTCTCCCGGGCCGTCGACGACGTGCAGCTCACCCGCACCGGCCTGATCGCCGGCACGCCCGCCTTCCTCGCCCCCGAGATCGCCCGCGGTCACGAGCCCACGGCCGCGTCCGACGTGTTCGCGCTGGGCTCCACGCTCTACACCGCGGTGGAGGGCGTGCCGCCGTTCGGCCTGGACGAGAACGCCTACGCGCTGCTGCACAAGGTCGCGACCGGCGAGGTCAACCCGCCCCAGCAGGCCGGTGTCCTCGAAGCGGTGCTCATGCAGCTGCTGGCCACCGACCCCCTCGAGCGCCCCACCGCCTCCCAGGCCCGGGAGATCCTCGCCCTGGTCGCCGCCGGGCAGGCCCCGGTCCCGGCTCCCGCCGCCCCGGCCCCACCGCCGCCGCGGCGCTCCTCGTTCCTCGCGGCGTTCGGCGCCGGCCGCAACGGCGGGCGCTCCGGCAGCCGCGCCGGCACCGACCGCTCGACCGCGGCCCGGGCAACCGGCGCGGCGCTGCTCGGCGGGGCGGCCGCGGGTGCGGCGGGAGGCGCCGCGGCGGGGGGAGCGGCCACCGCCGCCCCGGACGCGGACGGCGGGCCGCCGACGGCGGCCGCGCCGCCCCCCACGGACTCGACCCTCGCCGACGGCATCGGTCCGGACGCCACCCCGGTCGGTGTCGCCACGACCGCAGCCCCGGACACCGACGCCCCCGGGACCGGCGCTCCCGCGACCGCGGCTCCCGACGCGGAGGACGAGGGCGCCACGGTCGAGACCGGGACGCCCGGGGCGGCCGTCGCCGCACCCGCTCCGCCCGGCCCCCCGGCCGGGGCCACCCCGGCGGTGGGCGCGGCGGCGTCCGACGGCCGCCCGCGCCGGCGCTGGCCGATCGTGCTGGTCGCCGCGCTGCTCGCTCTGCTGGTCGTCGGCGGCGCCTTCATCGCCGCGCTGAACCCCAGCGGCGGCGGTGCTGCAGCGCCCGCCGCAGCCCCCAGCAGCAGCGCGGCACCGGAGCCCACCACGGACCCGGCGCCCGCCCCGACGACGGACCCGGCACCCGTCCCGACGACGGACCCGGCGCCTGCCCCGACGTCGAGCCCCACCCCCGAGTCGACCGCCGCCGCCCCGACCGCCGAGCCGGCCCCCGCGGCGCCGCAGACCGATCCCATCGCGTTCGTGCAGAACTACTACGGCTTGCTCCCCGAGGACACGGACACGGCGTGGAGCCTGCTCGGGCCGGAGGCCCAAGGGCTCTCGAGCCGGGACGGGAAAGCCGGGTACGACCGCTTCTGGGCGGAGTACGGCAACGTGATCGCTCGTGACCTCCGGCAGGAGGGCTCCACCGTCACGGCCGACATCGTCTTCGTCCGCCCCGACGGCTCGGAGGAGCCACCGGAGGGGTACACGCTCCAGGTCGGCACCGTGGACGGCCGGCAGGTCATCACGACGTTCAGGCGGGGGCGCTGACCCCGGTCACCGGCGCGAGCGCCCACCGCGCCACCTCGTCCACGAACGCCTCCCGGTTCGTCACGCCCCCGCGCCCGCAGCGCGGCGACGATCTGCTCGGCCTCCCCGAGCGGCACGTCGGTGTCGTCGGCCCCGTGCACCACGAGCAGCGGTGCGGTGATCCGATCGGCCCGGATGCAGGGGAGAGCTCGCGCAGCAGGACGGCGTCGGTCACCGGGTCCCGTACCCGGGCACGGTGGCGGCGCCGATCCACGTCGACCGGCTCCAGCCCGCGGTCGCCCCGCGGGCCGAGGCGGACGACGGCGCGCCGCCCGTCCCGGTCGACGGCGCACACCCGGGCGCCCCGGCGGACGGCGAGCGGCGCGGGTGTCCCGTCCCGCACGTCGAGCAGCTCGCGATCCCGTCGCCCGAGTCGGCGAACGGGGTGACGCCCAGCCGGTGCCCCTCACGTGCCCAGCAGCCCGGGGTCACCGCGCGGGCGTCCGGAGCGATCGGCCGCTCCTCGACGCCGTCGGGGCGCACGAGCACGACGCGAGTGCGCTGCCCGCCGCCCGGGGCGACCCGGAGCGCCAGCCGGGCGCCGTCGGGGGACCCGGTGCACGCGGGTGGCCCCGCAGCGTCGTGCGGGTGACCTCGCAGGCTCGCTCACAGGCCCTGGGCCTGCAGCCACATCTCCAGCAGCGCCACCTGCCACAGCGCGTTGGCGCCCAGCCCGGTGCGGGTGCCGTTGGGGTCGGCCAGCGCGGCGTCCAGCCACTCGCGGCGCACCAGGCCCCGGCGCCGCGCCACCGGGTCGGTGACGGCGTCGCGCACCCGGTCCAGCAGCGGCCCGGACAGGTGCCGGATCGCCGGCACCGGGAAGTAGCCCTTCGGCCGGTCGATCACGCTATCGGGCACGAGCCCGCGGGCCGCGGCCTTGAGCACGCCCTTGCCGCCGTGCGCGAGCTTGTGCTCGGGCGGGCAGGCGGCGGCGAGCTCGACGAACTCGTGGTCGAGGAACGGCACGCGCGCCTCCAGACCCCACGCCATCGTCATGCTGTCCACGCGCTTGACCGGGTCCTCGACGAGCATCACCGTGGAGTCGATCCGCAGCGCGGCGTCGAGGGTGGTCCGGGCGCCGGGCCGGGAGAAGTGCGCGCTGACGAACGCGCGGCTGGGGTCGTGGTCGAGCAGCCACTCCGGCTGCAGCAGGCCCGGCATGGCGGTGTGCGGGCGGTCGGCGAACACGCTCAGGTAGCGGTCGACGGCGCGGTGGCGCGGCACGCCCGCCAGCGGCGGGTACCAGCTGTAGCCGGCCAGCAGCTCGTCCGCGCCCTGCCCGCTCTGCACCACCGTCACGTCCCGGACGACCTCCTGCGCGAGCAGGTGGAACGCGACGCAGTCGTGACTGGTCATGGGCTCGGTCATCGCCGCCACGGCGGCGTCGACCGCGGGCACCATGCGGGCCGGGTCGACGAGGATCTGCCGGTGGTCGGTGCCGAACCTGCGGGCCACCTCGTCGGAGTAGGCGAACTCGTCGCCCGGCTCGCCGCCGGCGGGGTGGAAGCCGACCGAGAACGTCCGCGCCCGGCCCTGCTCGGCGAGCAGCGCCACCACGAGCGAGGAGTCGAGCCCGCCCGAGAGCAGCACGCCGACGGGCACGTCGGCGACCGTCCGCCGCCGCACCGCGGTGCGCAGCGACGCCAGGACCGCGTCGGCCCAGTCCTGCGCGGTCATCCCGGCGTGCTCGGGGCGCCGGACGTGCTCGGGCCGCCAGTACACGCACTCGGTGGACGAGCCGTCGGGCCGGACGGTGCGCACCGTCGCGGGCGGCAGCTTGCGCACGCCGGCGAGGATCGTGCGCGGGGCCGGGACGATGGCGTGGAAGCTCAGGTAGTGGTGCAGCGCGACGGGGTCGAGGGAGGTGTCGACGTCCCCGGCCGCCAGCAGCGCCGGCAGCGACGAGGCGAACCGCAGCCGGCCCGGCGCCTCGGCGAGGTAGAGCGGCTTGACCCCCAGCCGGTCGCGGCCCAGGGTCAGCACGCCCGTGTCGCGCTCGACGATCGCGAACGCGAACATCCCGCGCAGCCGCTCCACGCACGCCGGGCCCCAGCGGTGGAAGGCCACGAGCAGCACCTCGGTGTCGGAGGCGGAGCAGAACCGGTAGCCCAGCCCCTCCAGCTCCGCGCGCAGCTCGCGGTGGTTGTAGACGCACCCGTTGAACACCCCGGCCAGTCCCAGCCCGGGCAGCACCATCGGCTGGGCGCCGCGCTCGGACAGGTCGATGACCTTCAGCCGGCGGTGGCCCAGCGCGACCTGGCCGGCCGTGTGCGCCCCCGCCCCGTCCGGTCCGCGGGGGGCCAGCGCATCGGTCATCCGCGCGACCGCGGCGGTGTCGGCGGGGCCGTCGAAGCGCATCTCCCCGGCGATCCCGCACATGCCGTCCACCCTCCCCGGTGCCCGCGCTGCGCGCACGGCGCACAGGTAGGTGTGGTAAGCCTTACCTCATGCGCCGCGCCCTCCTCGCCGTCCTCGCGTGCCTCGTCCTGAGCGCCGGGTGCTCGCCGGCCGCCGCCCCCGAACCCGCGGCGACGGGGGCGACGATCGCCCACCGCTACGGCACGACCACGGTGCCGGCGGACCCGCAGCGGGTCGTCACCGTCGGGTTCACCGACCACGACGCCGCGCTCGCCCTCGGCGTCACGCCGGTGGCGTACACGAACTGGCTGGCCGAGGCACCGCTGCCGTGGCAGCGGATCGACGCCGTCCGGCTCGACCCCGCCGCGCCCGACTTCGAGGCGGTCGCCGCGGCGGCGCCCGACCTGATCCTGGCCGTGCACTCCGCGCTGACCCAGGACCAGTACGACGCCCTCAGCGGCATCGCGCCCACCGTCGCCCAGTCCGCCGAGCACCCCGACTTCGGCACGCCCTGGCCGGAGCAGACGCGCACCATCGGCGCCGCCCTGGGCCGCGCCGAGCAGGCCGACGCCCTGGTCGCCGACGTCGAGGCGCGCTTCGCCGCCGCCCGCGCCGCGCACCCGGAGTTCGCGGGCGTCACGGCCGTCGCCGGGCTGACCAGCGCCGACGGCACCTACTACGCCTACGGGCCCGCCGACGCCCGCTCGCAGTTCCTCGCCGCGCTCGGCTTCGCCCCCTCCGCGGAGATCGGCGCGCTGGCCGGGGACAGCTTCTTCACCGTGGTCAGCACCGAGCGCTTCGACCTGCTCTCCGACGCCGGGGCCCTGCTGTGGGTCACCACCTCCGACGCCGAGCGCGCCGCCCTGCAGCAGCTGCCGGCCTACACCGCCCTGGCGCCCGTCCAGCAGGGGCGCGACGTGTTCCCGCCCTACGACCCGCTCGGCATCGCGCTGACCTACAACACCGTGCTCAGCCTCCCCTACGCGCTCGACGGTGTGCTGCCGCAGCTCACCGCCGCCGTGGACGGCGACCCGGCGACCACGGGCTGACCCGGCCGGCGCTCACCCGCCCGGCCACGGCACCCCCGGCACGGGGGCGGCGCGCTCCGCCGCGGCCGCGTCGAGCTCCCCGCGGACGACGGCGGTCCACAGCGCCGCCACCCGGGCCAGCCCGTCGCGCTGGGCGGCGACGAACTCCGGCCCGACGGGGTCGCCGTGCCCGGGGACGACGGTCTCGGGACGCAGGGCGAGCAGGACGTCCAGGGTCGCGGGCCAGGCCGGGACGACCGCGTCGGGCCCGATCGACGGCGGGGCGCCCTGCTCGACGAGGTCGCCGGCCAGCACCACCCGCGCGTCGGGGACGTGGACCACGAGGTCGTGGTCGGTGTGCCCGGGCCCGAGGTGGAGCAGGTCGACGCGGCGCCCGCCCAGGTCGAGCGGCCGCGGGGCGTCGGCGTCGGGCAGCACGGGCTCGGTGGCCTCCAGGGCCGCGGCCGTCGCCGGGTCGCCGTGCGCGCGGTAGTGCGCCGACCACTGCGCCCGCTGCGCCGCCGCCGTGGCCGCGATCGCCGCGCGGCCCGCGGGCAGGGCGTGCACGGGGCAGGGCAGGAACGCCGCGGTGCCGAAGCAGTGGTCGAAGTGGGCGTGGGTGATCGTGACGACGAGCGGCAGGGCGGTGACCGCCCGCACCGCCGCGTGCAGCTCGGCGCCCTGCGCGGCGTCGCCGCGCGTGTCGACGACCAGGGCGCGCTCCCCGCCGACGACCAGGCCCGTGGTCAGGTCCAGCTCGTCGTGCCGCCGGGCCAGCACCCCGTCGCCGACCTCCGTCCAGCGGTTCACGCGGCCGCGTCCACCAGGAACCCGTCGCGCAGCCGCGGCACGGCCGGGCTGCTGCCGTGGTCGGCGGCGAGCGCGACGTCGGCGCCGAACCCGTCGGCGACCAGCTCCCGGCCGGACGCCAGCGCGTGCAGGGCGCCGGACAGGTCCGGGGTCGCGCCGAACAGGGCGGCCGCCGCGTCGGCCTCGGGGGACCGCCCCGTCAGCCCCGCGGCGATCGCGCCGGCCCCGAGGGCGTCCTCCCAGGCGACCCGCAGCGTGCCGTCGGGCCACCGCTCCCCGGCCGGCACCAGCCCCACCGGCCCGTCGACGTCCCGCAGGGCGCGGGCCACCGCCGGGGCGTTGCGCAGGCACCCCGCCACCACCTCGGCCCGCCCCCCACCGGCGAGGGCGCACAGCGCGGCCCCGTTGGGGGAGGGCAGGGCGATCCGCGTGCCCGGCGCCAGCCCGAGCAGCGAGGACGGCCGCAGCGACGGACCGGGGCCGGACCGGTCCCCGGCCGGCTGCGCCCCCCGCGCGCGGGCCTCCACCGCGGCGGCCGCGGCGTCGCCGTGGCGCTGCGGCAGCACCGCCGCCCCGCGCCCGACCGCGACGTCGACCGACGTGCAGAACGACAGCACGTCCACCACGACCACCACCGCGCACTCCGCCGCCAGCAGGGCCGCACCGCGGGGCCCCCACTCCAGCCGCACCCGGTGCGCGCGCTGGCGGTGCTCCTCCCGGACGTCCGCGCCGTCCAGCGCGGGGCCGCTCACACGGGCACCGCGAACTGCGTGTCGTGCAGCTCGGCGTACCGGCCGCGGTGGGCCAGCAGCTCGGCGTGGGTGCCCCGCTCGACGATGCGCCCCTCCTCCAGCACGAGGATCTGGTCGGCCGCGCGGATCGTGGACAGCCGGTGCGCGATGACGATGGCGGTGCGCCCGGCCAGCGCCTCGCCGAGCGCCTCCTGCACCGCCGCCTCCGAGGTGGAGTCCAGGTGCGCCGTCGCCTCGTCGAGCACGACCACCCGCGGCGAGGCCAGCAGCAGCCGCGCGATGGTCAGCCGCTGCCGCTCCCCGCCCGACAGCCGGTAGCCGCGCTCGCCGACGACGGTGTCGAGCCCGTCGGGCAGGCTCGCGACCAGCCCGTCGAGCCGCGCCCGGCGCAGCGCCGCCCACAGGTCGGCGTCCGTCGCCTCCGGGCGGGCCAGCAGCAGGTTCGAGCGGATCGACTCGTGGAACAGGTGCCCGTCCTGCGTCACCAGCCCGACGGCCCCGCGCAGCCCGTCGGCACCGATCTCCCGGACGTCGACCCCGCCGATCCGCACCGCGCCCGCGTCGACGTCGTAGAGGCGGGGGAGCAGCGAGGCGATCGTCGACTTCCCGGCCCCCGACGAGCCGACCAGCGCGACGAGCTGCCCCGGCTCCGCGCGGAACGACACGTCGTGCAGCACCTCCTCGCCCCCGCGGGCGTCGAGGCGCGCCACCTCCTCCAGCGACGCCAGCGACACCCGGTCGGCCGCGGGGTAGCCGAAGCGGACCCCGTCGAGCTCCACCGACAGCGGCCCGTCGGGCAGCGGCACCGGCCGCTCCGGCTCGGCGACCAGCGGCTGCAGGTCGAGCACCTCGAAGACCCGCTCGAAGCTCACCAGCGCGGTCATGACGTCGAGGCGGGCCCCGGCCAGCGCCGTCAGCGGCGCGTAGAGGCCGGCGATCAGCAGCGACAGGGCGACGACGTCGCCGGTGGCGAGGGCCCCGCCCAGCGCCAGCCAGCCGCCGAGCCCGTAGACCAGGGCCAGCGCGAGCGCGGACACGAGCGTCAGCGCGGTGACGAAGGTCCACTGCACCATCGCGCTGCGCACGCCGATGTCGCGCACCCGCGACGCCCGCGCCACGAACTCGGCGGTCTCCTCGGCCGGGCGGCCGAACAGCTTCACGAGCGTGGCGCCCGGCGCGGAGAACCGCTCGGTCATCTGCGTGCCCATCCGGGCGTCGTGCTCGGCCGCCTCCCGCTGCAGGGCCGCGAGCCGCCGCCCCACCCGCCGCGCCGGCAGCACGAACACCGGCAGCAGCGCCAGCGCCAGCAGCGTGACCGGCCACGACAGCGTCAGCATCACCCCGACGGTGAGCGCGAGCGTGACCAGGTTGCCCACCACGCCGGACAGCGTGTCGCTGAAGGCGCGCTGCGCCCCGATCACGTCGTTGTTCAGCCGGCTCACCAGTGCGCCCGTGCGGGTGCGCGTGAAGAACGCCACCGGCTGGCGCTGCACGTGGTCGAACACCGCGGCCCGCAGGTCGAGGATCAGACCCTCGCCCAGGGTCGCCGACAGCCAGCGCTGCACCACCCCGACCCCGGCCACCGCCACCGCGATGCCGGCGATCAGCAGGGCGAGCGCGACCACCGCGCTCCGGGGCCCGCCCTCGACGATCACGTCCACCACCCGCCCGGCCAGCACCGGCGTGGCCACCCCGAGCGCGGCGCCCACGATGCTGACCAGCAGGAACGCCGCCAGGCGCCGGCGGTGCGGCCGGGCGAACGCCGCGATCCGCACCAGCGTGGCCCGCCGGAACGGCCGCTGCTCGTCCACCGCGTGCGCGGCCTGGTACATCGAGTGCCAGGCCACCATCTCCATGCTCATGCCGTTCCTCCCGCGGTGAGTGTGGCGCGGACCACCGACAGTCATCCGGGAGCCGGTGGTCCGGCCACGGGACGCACGCTAGGAGCTGCAGTCGGGTCGAGGTCAAGCCGCGGGGCGCCGAGCCCGCCCTGCGGGGCGTGGAGGCCCCTTCTCTGGGAACCTGGCGCGCGTGACGACCACCGCGCGCGACACCGGCGGCAGCCCGACCGGCGCAGGGCCCACCCAGGGGCCGCCCGTGCGCGGCCGCGGCTCGGCCATCGGCGAGGGCGTGACCTGGACGGCTCGGTGGAGCCTGCGGCTGCTGCTGGTGGCCGCCGGGGCAACGCTGCTGTGGTACCTGATCGGCGCGCTGTGGTCGATCGTGTTCCCGGTCTTCCTCGCGGTGATCCTCGCGACGGTGCTCTGGCCGCCCACGTCCTGGCTGCGCGCCCGCCGCGTCCCCCCGGCGCTGGCCGCCTCCATCGTGCTGCTGGCCGGGATCGTGCTGCTGGCCGGGCTGATCGCGCTGATCACCACGTCGATCGCGGGCAGCATCGAGCAGATCGCGACGAGTGCCGCCGGCGGCGTGGAGGCGATCCGCGACTGGCTCGCCGGGCCGCCGCTCAACCTGGCCGAGTCCCAGCTCGACGGCTACATCCAGCAGGCCACGCAGACCGTGCAGAGCAGCATCTCGACCATCGCGTCGAGCCTGCTCACCGGCGCGGGCACCGTGGCCAACGGCGTGGTCACCGCGCTGCTGACCGTCGTGCTCGCCTTCCTCTTCGTCAAGGACGGCCCGCGGTTCCTGCCGTGGGTGCGCCGGGCGGCCGGCGACGGCGCGGGCGGTCACGTCGCGGAGGTGCTGCGCCGGGTCTGGAAGACCGTCGGCGACTTCATCCGCACCCAGGCCGCCGTCGCGCTCGTGGACGCCGTGCTCATCGGCCTGGGCCTGGCCTTCCTGGGCGTGCCGCTGGCGCTGCCGCTGGCCGTGCTGACCTTCCTCGCCGGCTTCGTGCCCATCGTCGGCGCGATCGTGGCGGGCGTGCTCGGCGTGCTGGTCGCGCTGGTCAGCAACGGCCTCACCACCGCCCTCATCGTGCTGGCGCTGATCGTGGCGGTGCAGCAGATCGAGGGCAACGTGCTCCAGCCGATCCTGCAGTCGCGCAGCCTCGGCCTGCACGCCGCGGTGGTCCTGCTCGCGGTCACCGCGGGCAGCACGCTCTACGGCATCGCGGGCGCGTTCCTCGCCGTCCCGGTCGTCGCGGCCGTCGCGGTGGTGCTGCGCTACCTCGGCGAGCGCGTGGACGACCGCGTCGCGGGCGGGCCGGCCCCCACCGTCGGCCCACCGCTGGAGACCATCACCACCGTGATCGGCACGCCGGGCGCGGAGATCCCTGACGCCACCGCACCCGACCCCGACGCCGAGCCGTCCGGCGCCCCGGCGACATTCACGGAGGGACCGGTCGCGCCCGAGCACGCCTCCGACGGGGAGGGCCCGCCGACCGAGGAGGAGCGGGCCCGCGCCCGCGAGCAGGAGAGGGCCCGGAAGGGCGAGTCGTGATCGTCGGTGCGCAGTTCGGAGCGCCGCGCGGCGCGGACGGAGGGTGGTCGTGAGTCCAGTCGACGAGATCCTGGCCCGGATCCCGATGCAGCAGCTGGCCGGCCGGCTGGGGGTGGACGCGGCGACGGCCGAGCGGGCCGCGCGCCAGGCCCTGCCCGCCCTGCTCGGCGGGATCCGGGCCAACACCGACGACCCGGGCGGCACCTCGTCGTTCGCCCGCGCCGTGCAGCAGCACGACGCCGGGCTGGTCGACGGCGGGGTCGACCTCGACCGCGTCGACACCGGTGACGGCGAGAAGATCGTGCAGAACGTGTTCGGCGCGCAGCGCGGGCAGGTGGTGCAGCAGCTCGGGTCCACCGGCGCCGCGGGCGACGCCGGTCAGCAGCTGATCGCGCAGCTCCTGCCGATCCTCGCCCCGATCGTCATGTCCTGGCTCGCCTCCAAGCTGACCGGCGGCCCCGGCCCCGGCGCCGCGCCCGCCCCCGCGCCGGGCGGGGGCGGGCTGGGCGACCTGCTCGGCCCGATCCTCGGCAACGTGCTCGCCGGCGGCGGGAAGGGCGGCGCGCCGGACCTCGGCGACCTGCTGGGCGGGCTGCTGGGCGGCGGCCGCCGGTAGGTCCCCTCGGGGGTCGGCCGGTGGGCGGCAGGAGAGCCGCGTTCACGACGTCCCGCGCCCTGGACGCCGCTCTCCGACCACGGGGTCGGACGACGGCGGGGTCGGGGGCCGCCAGCCGAACAGCTCGGCGTTCTGCCGGTCCGGGTCCCCGACGCGCCCCACCACCCGCATCACCGCGTCGCGCGCCCGTGCGGCGAGCGGGTGGCGCACGTGGCCGATCGCGCCCATCGTCCGCGAGGTCCGCACCACCTGCGCCGTCCGCGCCGTCCGCGCCGCCGTGTACGCGGCCAGGGCGGCCTCGACGCCGGGCTCGTGGGCGAGGTGGTGGGCGAGGGTGACGGCGTCCTCCAGCGCCTGGTTGGCGCCCTGCCCCAGCGTGTAGGACATGGGGTGGGCTGCGTCGCCGAGCAGCACCGCCCGCCCGCGGTGCCAGGTCCGCACGGGGTCGCGGTCGTGGATGTCGGTGAGCACCAGCTGCGCCGGGTCGGCGGCGGCGACGGGGGCGACGAGGTCCGGGTGCCAGCCCCGCAACGCGTCGAGCAGGTCGCGGTGCGCATCGGCGCGGCCGCGGCCCGGCCAGCGCCCCTCCGGGGCCGCGATCGAGGCCACCCAGTAGACGTGCTCGGCGTCGACCGGCGAGGCGAACAGGACCAGCCCCCGCCCGTAGGCGATGAACCCGTCGGGGTGGGCCGCCGGCCGCGGTCCGGTGCCGCGCACCGAGGTGTAGCCGCGGTACACCGGACCGCCGTCGCCGAGCAGCCTCCGCCGGACCGCCGACCGCAGCCCGTCGGCGCCGACCAGGAGGTCGGCCTCCAGTCCGTCGACGACGACCGCGTCCCCCCGGTCGGTCCAGCCCTCCACGGTCCGTCCGCGCCGGATCGTCGCGCCGGCGCGGGCGGCGTGGTCGGACAGGACGGCGTGCAGGTCCGCCCGGCGCAGGGAGACGGCGGGCGCGCCCCACCGCTGCTCGAAGCCGGCGAACGAGACGGTGCTCAGGGTCCGTCCGTCCGCGGTGAGGAACGCGCTGCGGTGCCCCGGACCGGCCACGCTGCCCGCGGCCCGGACGTCCCGGGCCACCGCGGGCCCGAGCGCCGCCAGCGCGGCCATCCCGTTGGGCGCGAGGACCAGGCCGGACCCGGCGGCGTCCGGGGCGGGCGCGCGCTCCAGCACGGTGGCGCGCAGGCCGTGGCGGTGCAGGGCGACGGCGAGAGCCAGGCCCCCGATGCCGCCGCCGGCGATGACGATGCTCTCCACGCCGCTGATCGTGACCGGCCGCGGTCAGCCGGTCTTGGACGGATCGTGCGCGTGCATGAGCCGGGCGATGCCGTTGTGGACCCGGCGGAACGCCGTCGGGGTGGTGCCGGTGAAGCGCCGGAAGTCGCGCGCCGCGTGCGCCTGGTCGTAGTAGCCGGACAGGTGGGCCAGCAGGGCCTGGGAGTCGCCGCGGTGCCGGGCCAGCAGCTCCCCGGCGAAGTGGAAGTAGCGGACGACCTCGCAGAGCTGCTTGGGCCCGATGCCCAGGTGGGCGCGGTGGAGGCGGTAGAGCCAGGTCGTCGAGCGCCCGACGGCGGACGCCAGCTCCGCGACCGCGGTCGTGCCCCGGGAGGTGTCCACCGCGGCGACCGTGGTGCGCAGCGCGTCCAGCCGCTCGGGCGGCAGGGCGGTCGCGCGCCGCAGCAGGGCGTCGGCGACCAGGGCGGCCGTCTCCTCGTCCCCGGCCCCGGGCAGGGCGTCCGCCAGCGCGCGGGTCGCGGGCTCCCCGAGCAGGTCCGCCAGCGGTGCGACGTCGTCGACGAGCAGCCGCCCCGGGCTGAGCGCGCTCAACCCCCACGGCGTCAGCTGCGCGCCGACGTACCAGGACGGTCCCCGCTGCTCCAGCACGTGCGGACGCGTGGTGGTGCCGAAGGCGACGGTGCCGTTGGGGCGGCTCGTCCCGGTGAGCGGATCGTGGCGGACGCCCGGGTCGGCCAGGCACACGACGACGGCGGGGCGGCCGGTGGGGATGAGGATCTCCCGCCGGGGCTCGGCGAACCCGGGCGCCCGCACGGTCCAGACGTGCTCGACGAGGTCCTGCGCACCCGGCGGGGCGGGGGTGCGGCGGTAGACCAGGCCGGGCGGCTCGGGGTCGTGGGGCACGGCGTCAGCCGGAGCACCGGAGGGTCGCGGAGCGCACGGCGGACATCCTGGCACGCGCTCGGCGGCCGGCCCGGGGTTGCAGGAAGGCCACCTTCCCGCAACGGGGTTGCGGGAAGGTGGCCTTCCTGCAACGGGGGACGGGGCGGGTCAGACGGCCACGAACATCGGGCGGCCCCGGTCGTCGCGCTCCTCGCCCAGCCGCTCCGCCTCCCCGCGGGCCGCGCGGGCGGCGCTCCAGGCCGCGGCCAGGGCGTCGAGGACGTCGTCGAGCCGCGCCCCGGCCGGCAGGTCGGCCAGCGCCGGGCCGATCTCCAGCCAGCGCGCCAGCGCCGCGATGCGCTGCCCGGCCCCGCGGGCGGACTTCTTCGGCGCGAAGTCGACGTCGGGCGCGAGCCGGCGCAGCGCCAGCTCCGGGTGCACCTCGACGACGTGCGCCGGCCGGTCGGCCAGCCCGTCCCACTCGCGGATCTTGGCGCCGATGTGGAAGCTCTGCAGGCTGATCGCCCGGCCCGTCAGCCGGCGGGCCACCGCGCACGCGCCGTCGTAGGTCGCCTCGGCCAGCACCGCCCGCGGCGGGCAGGCGAACACCGAGGACCGGGCCCGGCCCAGCTCCGCGGCCGCGGCGACGTCGCAGGCGCGGCGGGCGCCGCCGACGGGCAGCCCGAGCGGGATGTCGACGCCGACGGCGGCGCACCCGGCCGTGGCGGCGAGGACGGACGCGGCGTCCGGGCAGACGCTCCAGGTCACCCCGGGGCCGACGTGCGCGACGACCCACCCACCCGGCACGCCGTCCACGCCCGCGACGGAGGAGAATCCCCGTTCGTGCGCGTCTACCTCGGTTCCGACCACGCCGGCTTCGAGCTCAAGTCCCACCTGCTGGCCCACCTCGCCAGTCTGGGCCACGAGCCGGTCGACATCGGCCCGCCCGTCTACGACGCCGAGGACGACTACCCGCCGTTCTGCATCGCCACGGGGCTGGCCGTGCTCGCGCACCCCGGCAGCCTGGGCGTCGTGATCGGCGGGTCGGGCAACGGGGAGCAGATCTCCGCCAACAAGGTGCAGGGCATCCGCTGCGCGCTGGCGTGGAGCACCGAGACCGCGCAGCTGGGCCGGATGCACAACGACGCGCAGGTCGTCGCCGTCGGCGCGCGCATGCACAGCGCGCAGGAGGCCGCGGAGATCGTCGAGGCCTTCCTGGCCACGCCGTTCTCGCAGGAGGAGCGGCACGCGCGCCGCCTCGCCATCCTCGCCGAGTACGAGCGGACCGGGGAGCCGCCCGCGCTGGACGGTGGCCGTGCCTGAGGGCCACACGCTCCACCGGCTGGCGCGCACGCACCGCCGCCGGTTCGTGGGGAAGCCGGTGGCGGTCAGCAGCCCGCAGGGCCGCTTCGCCACCAGCGCGGAGATCGTCGACGGGCGCGTGCTGGAGCGCACCGAGGCCCACGGCAAGCACCTGTTCCACCACTACGGGCCCGACCTCGTCGTGCACGTCCACCTGGGTCTGTACGGGAAGTTCTCCGACGTCAAGCGGCCGGTGGAGCCGCCGCGCGGGCTCGTGCGGATGCGGATGGTCGGGCCGACCCACTACGCCGACCTGCGCGGGCCCACCGCCTGCGAGCTGATCACCGACGCCGAGGCCGAGGCCATCCACGCCCGCCTGGGCGAGGACCCGCTGCGCCCCGACGCCGACCCCGACCGCGCCTGGGCCCGGATCTCGCGCTCCCGCGCCCCGCTGGCCACGCTGCTAATGGACCAGAAGGTCATCGCGGGCGTCGGCAACGTCTACCGGGCCGAGGCGCTGTTCCGGCTCGGGCTCGACCCGCAGCTGCCGGGGAAGGCGCTCACGCGCCCGCAGTGGGACGCACTGTGGGACGACCTGGTCGACATGCTCACCGACGGCGTGCGGCGCGGGAAGATCGAGACGCTGCGGCCCGAGCACGACCCGCGCCTGCTGGCACCGCCGGACCGCGGGGCGCTGTGCGCGCGCAAGGTGTACGCCTACCGGCGCACCGGCCAGCCCTGCCTGGTGTGCGGGACGGCGATCGCCCACGACCGCCACCTGGCCCGCAACCTGTTCTGGTGCCCCACCTGCCAGTCGGCGGCCTGAGCGCCCGCTCCGGCCCGGCGTCCCCGCGGCCCGGCCCCTACCCTGCAGCCGTGCCCGAGCCCAAGCCGATCACCGCCTGGATGACCGACATGGACGGCGTGCTGGTGCACGAGGGCCGGCTCATCCCCGGGGCGGACGCGTTCGTGTCGCGCCTGCGGGAGAGCGGCACCCCGTTCCTGGTGCTCACCAACAACTCCATCTACACCCCGCGCGACCTGCAGTTCCGGCTGCGCAGTACCGGCATCGACCTGCCCGAGGAGGCCATCTGGACCTCCGCGCTGGCCACCGCGGTCTTCCTCGACGACCAGCGCCCGCAGGGCAGCGCGTACGTGGTGGGGGAGGCCGGGCTGACGACCGCCCTGCACGACATCGGCTACGTGCTCACCGACAACGCCCCCGACTACGTGGTGCTCGGCGAGACCCGCACCTACAGCTTCACGGCCGTGACCACCGCGATCCGGCTCATCCGGGGCGGGGCCCGCTTCGTCGCCACCAACCCCGATCCCACCGGCCCGTCGAGCGACGGCGTGCTGCCGGCGACCGGCGCCGTCGCGGCGCTGGTGAGCCGGGCCACCGGCGTCGAGCCCTACTACGTGGGCAAGCCGAACCCGCTGATGATGCGGGCGGCGCTGAACCGGTTGCAGGCCCACTCCGAGACGACGGTGATGATCGGCGACCGGATGGACACCGACGTGGTGGCCGGTCTGGAGGCCGGCATGCGCACGATCCTGGTGCTGTCGGGCATCGTGCGGGCCGAGGAGGTCGACCGGTTCCCCTACCGGCCGAGCCGCGTGGTGTCGTCGATCGCGGACCTGGTGGACGAGATCTGACCGACCCCGTGGCCCGCACCGGCCGGGCACGGCCGGTACGGGCCGGCCGGTGGCGGGAGGGGCCGCCACCGGCGGGGTCGGTGACGGTGCACCGCTCCGACCACGATCATCACTCGGTGGCCGGCGCGTCGGCGTTACCGGGGGCGCCGTGAATGACAGTCGTGTCATCTACTGTGACGGCCATGGACACGACGACCGCCTGGTGGCTCTGCCCGGAGTGCGACGTGGAGGCCGAGCTCCCCGCCCACGACGTCGCCGGCACCCAGGTGCCCTGCCCCGACTGCTCCGGGGCCATGACCGAGCACTGGTACCGGCGCAGCGCCGCCTGATCAGTCCGCCCGCGGCCAGACCTCCCCGGGGGCGAGGTGGACGGGCAGCCCGAACTCGGGGAACAGCGCCGGGTCGATGAAGCTGTGCTGCGCGGCGATGAGACCGTCGCGGAACTCCAGCAGCTGGATCCCCCACGGCGCGTGCCCGCCCGCGGGGTCGGGCCGGTAGGAGCCGAACCCGCGCAGCCCGTTGCCCGCCACGGGCAGCAGCCGCGAGCCCCGGCAGCCCGAGCCCGGGCCGACGAACCACTTCGCCAGCTCGTCGCGGCCCTGGATCCACAGCTCGAAGGGCGGCATCGACAGCACGACCTCGTCGTGCAGCAGCGCCACCAGGCCGTCGATGTCGTAGCTCTCGAACGCCCGCACGTACCGCGCGAGCAGGGCCTCCTGGTCGCTCGTGACGGCCGTGGAGTCCTCCGCCAGGTCGCGCGCGGCGAGCGTCGCCCGGGCGCGCTGCAGGGCGCTGTTGACCGACGCGACGGACGTGTCGAGCAGCTCCGCGACCTCGCTCGCCTGCCAGGCCAGCACCTCGCGCAGGATCAGCACCGCGCGCTGGCGGGCGGGCAGGTGCTGCAGCGCCGCCACGAACGCGAGACGGATGCTCTCCCGCCCCGTCGCGAGGTCGGCGGGGTCGGCCGTGGGCAGCACGCGCCCGTCGGGCACCGGGCCCACCCACTCGTACTCGGGGCGCGTGGCCGGGGTGAACTCCTCCACGTGCGAGGACGGGCCCAGGTCGACCGGACGGGCCCGGCGCTGGCGGCTGCGCAGCATGTCGAGGCAGACGTTCGTGGCGATGCGGTAGAGCCACGACCGCACCGCGGACCGGCCCTCGAACGCGTCGGCCTTGCGCCACGCCCGCACGAGCGTCTCCTGCACGGCGTCGTCGGCCTCGAAGGCCGAGCCGAGCATGCGGTAGCAGTAGCCGGTGAGCTCGCGTCGGTACTGCTCCGTCTCCTCGGGCAGCACCTCGATGGTGGTCGTCGTCACACGGCGACCCTACCCACCGGGTCCGACGTTCTCGGCCCGCTCTCGCCGAGCGGGGCGCGTGCTCAGCCCGTCCGCTGCGCCAGCGCCCGCTCCGCGCCGTCCTTCGTGACGCCGAGCCGGCCCAGCACGCCCGCCCCGTCCTCGTGCTCGAGCAGGGCCAGCAGCACGTGCTCGGCCCCCACCTCCTGGTCCTCCAGGCGCAGGGCCTCGCGGAACGAGAGCTCGAGCACCTTCTTCGCGTCGGTGTCGAACGGCACGAGCGCGGGCGGCTCCTCCACCGCCGGGGGCAGGGCCTCCAGGGCGGCGGTGCGGACGTCGAGGGGGGTGCGTCCCGCGGCGGCGGCGGCCGTCGTCGCCGGGCCGTCGTGGTCGTGCAGCAGGCCCAGCAGCAGGTGGACCGGGGCGATGTGGCCGTTGCGGGCGGCGTGGGCCTCGTTCTGCGCCACGACGACCGCGCTGCGCGCCCCGGCGGTGAAGCGGTGGAACCCCTCCTCGGGGTCGATGGGTGCGCGCGGGACGAACCGCTTCTGCGCGGCCTGCTTGGTGACCCCCATGCTGCGACCGATGTCGGTCCAGGACGCCCCGGACCGCCGGGCGCGGTCCACGAAGTGCCCGATGAGGTGGTCGGACAGCTCGCCGAGGTGCTCGGCGACGAGCATCGCGCTCGTGAGCTGCGGCAGCTCGCCGTCGGTGCTGCGGGTGATGCCGTCGATGAGGTCGTCGAGCCGGACGGCGGGGGAGAGGGGAGGAGTCATGGCGTCAACTGTAAGTTGACGGTGCGCCCGCGTCAACTCCCGGTTGACCTACGCCGATCGGGTGTGATGTACACAACGCCGATCGACGTTTCCCAGTCTTTCGGCCGTATCGACGCAGGTCGCGTGCGGTCGTTCAGGTCCACCTCAGTGCCGGCCAGGCGAGCCTGACTTGCCTGGCGGCCTCCGCGAGCAGCAGGCACAGTCGCTCCATGACCTCGCTCCAGGACATGCCCCAGGTGCAGGACTGCACCGTCACCAGCTGTTCGTACAACGACTCGGGCTGCCGGGCCGGCGCGATCACCGTGGCCGGCGCCAACGCGCAGTGCGGCACGTTCGTCGAGATCTCGTTCCGCGGCGGCCTCGACCGCCCGGGCCTGGTCGGCGCCTGCCACCGCTCCGAGTGCCGTTTCAACGACAAGCTCGAGTGCGGCGCGCCCGCCGTGCGCGTGGGCGCCGGCGCCGACGCCGCGGACTGCCTGACCTACGAGCCGCGCTGACTCAGGCGGCGACGACGAGCTCGTCGAGCACCAGGCCGCCGTCCGCGTCCGCCCGCAGGGCGAGGTCGGCGTAGGCGAGCGCGGCCACGGGCTCGGCGTCGTCGACGAGCACGGCCGTGCCGGTGGCGGCCACGTGGGCCAGCCCGGCCAGGACGGTGCGCCGCCCGGCCGCGTCGAGCCCGTCGGTGAGGCGGTCGACCAGCAGGATCGCGGGCCGGTCGAGGGTCGCGGCGGCGAGGACGGCCAGGCGGTCGTCCAGCTGCGCGTCGCGCCGCGCCCGGACGCGCTGCACGGGGGACGGTCGACCGTCCCGCCGTCCGGTGGCCTCGTCGAGCTGGGCCATCGTGCCGGCGCGCACGGCGTCCGGGCCGAGCAGGACGGCCACGCGGCCGGCCGGCAGTCGCAACGGTGCGCGCATCAGGTCTCCCTCACCTCTGGTCAGGGCAGGCTAACTCCACGAGCGCGGGAAGTCGAGGGTCAGCCGTCGCCGGGCTCGGCGACCCACGCCGAGAACACCGGCAGCCCGTCCCACGCCCCGGTGCCGCGCGCCGTCGCCACCACGGCGTACGGGCGGTCGAAGCGCAGCAGCGCGTCGCGCCGGCGGCCCGGTGACCGCCGGACGGCACTGGCGGCGACGGCGAACGCGGTGACGGCCGCGGCCTCGAAGCCGCGCGCGTCGTAGCGGGCCACCGCCACCTGCCGGGCGTCCCACGGGCCGCCCGCGCCGAACAGCCGCATCAGCACGCCCGCGGCGACGTCGAAGCCCGCGCCGGGCCGGGTCAGGTCGTGCTCGGACCGCACCGACCAGGCGGGCAGCAGCGCGGTGATCCGCTCCTCGCCGTCGTCGCCGGCGTGCTCGGTGATCGTCCAGGACGGGCCGTCGCCGAGCGGGAGGTCGAACAGCGAGCGGGGCTCCACCCGGTTCCGGGCGGCGTCGTGGGCGGCGGCCAGTACCCGTCCGGGCGCGACGTCCGGGCCGGCCAGCACCGACGTGACGACCAGGCCGTCGGCGTCGGCGCGGTGCACGGCGAGGTCACCCGCGTCGGGGTGCCGGACGATCGCGCACCGGTGGCCGAGCCCGGGGGAGCGCAGCACGGTGGCGACGCGGTCGCGCCACGGCGACCGGAACCCCTCCGCGTCGACGACGTCGAACGGCCGCAGCCAGGTGACGCGCGTGGCGAGCGCGCTGGCCAGCACGCACGTCCAGTCCCGGTCGAGGTCCAGCGGGAACCGCTCGACCAGGCCGAGGGTGCGCTCGCGCGCCCACGCGTCCGCCTCGGCCGGGCTCGGCACCGGTCCGCGGGCGACGGTCGCCGGCAGGCCGTCGAGCCAGCGCGCCGCGTCGTCGCCGCCCGGCGCGGTCCACGCCGCGGCCGCGGCCGCCACGGCCGGGTGCGGGTCGTCCAGCAGCGCCCGGGCCGCCTGCGCCGCCTCCGCGACGGACAGCCCGAGCACGTCGCCGAGCCGCTCGGCCTCCCCGTCGCGCGCGGCGGACCCGGCGAGGGCGAGCACGAGCCACGCTCCCAGCGGGGACGCGACGTGGTGCGCGTCGCCGGCCGCGGCGTGCAGCCCCGGCGCGTAGCGGGTGACGGCGTCGGCGAGGGGGGCCACGGCCGCACGCTAGCGGGCGGCGGCGACGAAGCGCGTGCGGTCGGCCGGCTCCAGCTTCTCCACCGCCGGGCGGACGACGGCGCGCGGCAGGTCCGGTGCGGACGCGTCGAGGAAGGCGAGGAACCGGTCCCGGTCGACGTCGCCGGCGTGGCGCAGCATCCAGCCGACGCCCTTGTGGACGAGCGGGTGGTCGTCGCCGGCGAGCAGCCGGGCCAGGGCGAAGGTGTCGTCGGTCTGCCCGCGCTTGAGGAACGCCGCCGTGGCGACGACCGCGGTGCGCCGCTCCGGCCAGAACCCCGAGCGGGCCAGGTCGTACAGGGGGTCGCGGGGGCGGTCGAGCAGCCAGGTGCCGACGACCTGGTGGGCGGCGAGGTCGACGAGGTCCCAGGCGTCGATGCGGTCGTGGCGGCGCAGGTAGAGCCGGTACAGCTCCTCGTGCCGCTCAGGGGTCGTCCTGCGGTGGGTCGCCGCCCTCCCCATCACCGAGCAGGCCCCGGCCCGCGCCTCGTGGACGGGCGACTCCAGCAGCGCCTCGATCTCGCCGGGCGGCATCGCGAGGCACTCCCGCGCGATCGCGAACACCGTGCCCATGCGCACCCCGAGGAACGACTCGTCGCCGGGGAAGAAGCGCCGGTACGCGACGCGCTGCTCGTCGGTGGCCTCGGCGCGCAGCCGGGCCAGGAACGCCTCCGCGGTGGGCTCCACGGGTCCTCCTCCGTCGTCGCGGGACCTGTCGCGGTGAGGACGTCCCGGGCGGGCGGGACTGAGCGGTCGGGGGCTCCCCGGGCCGCAGCAAGGTGGCCTTGCTGCGGTCCTGTTGCAGCAGGGCCACCGTGCTGCAAGAGGGGCGGGCGGAACGGCGGTCGGTGGCGGACCGCTCCTGGCGTGGTCGGGGTGACCGGATTCGAACCGGCGGCCCCTCGCTCCCAAAGCGAGTGCGCTACCACGCTGCGCCACACCCCGTCGTCGGGATCGTACGGGCAGCGGTGAACGCCCGGCGACCGGCGTGCGTAGGACCGGACGACACCGTCCGCCGTCCGGAGGAACCCCGCATGCGCCGCACCGCCGCCCTGCTCGCCCTGACGACCACCACCCTGGCCCTGTCGGTGGGTCTCGCCACCACCGCGTCCGCGCAGGACGCCGAGGTGCCCGAGCCCGACTCGTTCACCAGCATGTTCACCGTGATGGCGACTCCGGACGCGGTCGTCAACGCCGAGGGCGCGCCGGCACCGGGCGAGCCCGGGGCCACGGGCACGTTCGACTTCCGCATCAACAGCGACGAGGAGATCATCTGCTACGACATCGTCCTCGACGGGGTCACGCCCCCGTTCATGAGCCCGGCGCGCACGGCCACGCACATCCACCAGGCCGCGGAGGGCGCCGCCGGCCCGCCGCGCATCGCGTTCCCCAACCCTGAGGACGCCGGTGACGGGACCCTGCGCAGCGAGGGGTGCCTGCAGGGTCCGTTCACCACGGGGATCCTCGCGGACGGCACCGACACCGGGACCGGGTTCTCGCTCGCCGAGATCGAGGCCGACCCGTCGGCGTTCGCCGCCGACAGCCACACCGCGGACTTCACCGCGGGCGTGGTGCGCGGCCAGCTGACCGGCGTGCCGATGGGCGGGGTCGACACCGGGGCCGGCGGCGCGGCGGGTGCGGACGCGGCGCCGGTGGCGCTCGGCGCGGCGGCCCTGCTCGGCCTCGCCGGCGTCGGGACGGTGCTGGTCCGGCGGCGTGCGCAGGGCTGAGCGCCCCCGGGGCACCGGCCCGGGCCGCTGGTCGGTCCTGGCCGGCCTCGTCCTGCTCGCGACGGCGTGCGGGACGGCGGCCCCGCCCGAGCCGCTCCCGGCGGCCCCGGTGCCGGTGTCCGCGGCCCCCGCGGCGCCGGGGCCGGCGGGGGAGCCGGGGCGGGCCGCGGAGCCGGCGGCCGTCGCCGTCCCGGCGATCGGCGTCCGCTCCGACCTCCTGCGGCTGGGTCTCACCCCCGACGGCGCCGCGGAGGTGCCGGCCGACTTCGCCCGCGCGGGCTGGTTCCGCGAGGGCGGGCGCCCGGGCGGGCGCGGCCCGACGGTGCTGCTCGGCCACGTCGACTCCCGCGACGGGCCGGGCGTGTTCTACCGGCTGCGCGACCTGCGGCCCGGCGACGCCATCGAGGTCACCACGGCCGACGGCGCGCTCGCGCGGTACGCGGTGGAGCGCACCGAGCAGGTCCCCAAGGACGCCTTCCCGACCTTCGCGGTCTTCGGGGCCACCCCTGAGGACGTCCTGCGGCTGGTCACGTGCGCGGGGGAGTTCGACCGGGGCGAGCGCAGCTACACCGACAACCTGGTCGTCCACGCCCGGCGGGTGTGAGGGCCGTCAGTGCGGCGGCGGGCGGCGCGCGACCCAGCGCGTCGCCGCCTCGTAGGGGCGCGCGAGGTCGAGCACGGCCGCGTCGCCGCCGGGCGGCCCGACGAGCTGGACGCCCGTGGGGAGCCCGCGGGCGTCGAAGCCGGCCGGCATCCCCAGCACGGGGACGGCGGCGAGCGACCACGGCGTCACCGTCTCCATCCAGCGGTGGTAGCTGTCCATCCCCCGCCCCGCGATCTCCGCCGGCCACGGCACGTCGGCGGGGAACGGGAAGACCTGCGCGCTCGGCGCCAGCACCGCGTCGAACCGCTCGAAGAGCTCCAGCACCGTCGCGTACCAGGCGTCGCGGGCGACGAGCGCGGCGTGGACGTCGAGCGCGCTCGTGGCCGCGGCGCGCTCGATCTCCCACACCGCCTCGGGCTTGAGCAGCTCGCGCTGCTCCAGCAGGGGGTGCAGCTCGGCCGCGGCCAGCGCCCGCCAGGTCAGGAAGGTGCGCCACAGCGCCTCCCAGTCGACGTCGGGGACGTGCTCGACGACGTCGGCGCCCAGGTCGGCGAACACGTCCGCGGCCCGGCGGCCCAGCTCCAGCACGCCCGGCTCGGTGGGGAGGTGCCCGCCGAGGTCGCCGACCCAGGCGATCCGGGTGCCGCGCCGGGCGCGCGGGGGCATCGGCACCCCGAGCGGGGCGGTCGGGTCGGGGCCGGCGAGCACGCCCAGCAGCAGCGCGAGGTCGTCGACGCTGCGGGCCATCGGGCCGACCTCGCCGAGCTGCGCGACGAACCCGGGCGCCGGCACCAGCCCGCGCGACGGCCGCAGCCCCAGCACGTTGCAGAACGCGGCGGGGTTGCGCAGCGAACCGCCGTAGTCGCTGCCGTCGGCCAGCGGCAGCATCCGCATCGCCAGGGCCGCCGCCGCGCCGCCGCTGCTCCCGCCGGCGGTGCGGGTCGGGTCGTAGGGGTTGCGGGTCGTGCCGTGCACCGGGTTGTAGGTCTGCGACCCGAACCCGAACTCCGGCGTGTTCGTCTTCCCGACGACCACGGCGCCCGCCGCCCGCATCCGCGCGACGTGCCGGGCGTCGACCGCACCGACGCGGTCGCGGTGGACCGGCGACCCCGCCGTCCAGGGCAGCCCGGCCACCTCCGCGAGGTCCTTGATCGCCACCGGCAGGCCGTGCAGCGGCCCCCGCACCGCCTCCGCGTCACGTCGGCGGGCCTCGGCGAGCACCGCGGCGCGGTCGCGGCGGACCGGGATCGCGTTGACGAGCGGGTCGAGGCGGTCGATCGCGTCGAGGTGGACGGAGACGACCTCGACGCTGGACACCTCGCGCCGCGCGATCATCCCGGCCAGGGCGGCGGCGTCGAGCTCGACCAGGTCCGGCACGCCCGCCATCCTGCCTCCGCTAGAGTGGACGGGCCCGGTCCGCCGGGCGCTGCGGGCGTAGCTCAATGGTAGAGCCCTAGTCTTCCAAACTAGCTACGCGGGTTCGATTCCCGTCGCCCGCTCCATACCTTGACCAGGCGTTTCGTCTGGCGGGCCGTGCATTGCAGACCGGCTCGTGACACCACCCGTGACACCGGAGATCCCTAGCTTCCCAGGTCATGGCCCCTCGCACCCGCAAGCCCGAGCGTCCCCGCGGCAGCATCGACCAGCTCCCGAGCGGGGCGTGGCGCGTCCGCGTGCACGCCGGCACCGACCCGTTGACCGGACGTCGCCACACCATCGTCGAGACCGTCCCCTCCTTACCGGAGGCCCGCAAGGTCCGGGATCGGATCGTGCAGGAGGTCGCCGAACGCAGGAACGTCCGCACGTCGGCGACGCTGGACCAGCTCTTGGAGCGCTACGTCGACCAGTTCGACGGCGAGCCGAACACGCTGGAGCTCTACCGCACACACATCCGCAACCACATCTCGCCGCTGCTGGGACACCTGAAGCTCTCGCGGATCGACGCCGAGACCCTGGACTCGTTCTACGCCGAGCTGCGCCGGTGCCGGACGCACTGCAAGGGCCGGCGGGGGATCGACCACCGGGTTCCGGGCGACCACGAGTGCACCGAGAAGTGCCGCAAGCACGTCTGCAAACCGCTGTCGGCCACAACGGTGCGGCACAACCACTTCATCCTCTCCGGGGCGTTCAAGAAGGCTGTGAGGTGGCGGTGGGTGGCTGTGAACCCGACCGAGCAGGCCGAGCCGCCCGCGGCGCCGGCCTCGAACCCGCAGCCGCCCTCTGCGGCCGAGGCGGCCCGGCTGCTGGAGGAGGCGTGGAAGGACCCGGACTGGGGGACGTTCGTGTGGGTCGCCATGACCACCGGCGCGCGTCGTGGGGAGCTGTGCGCCATCCGCTGGTCCGGGGTGAACCTCGACGAGGGCCGGGAGACCATCTGGCTGCGGAAGGGCATCAAGCGCATGCCCGGGGGTGGCTGGACCGAGGGGGACCTGAAGACCCACCAGCAGCGCCGGATCGCCCTGGACCCCGAGACGGCCGCTCTGCTCCGGGTGCTGCACGAGCGGTGCCAGGAGCGCGCCCAGGCGCTCGGCGAGGAATTGCCGGCCGACGCCTATGCGTTCTCGTCGGCGCCGGACGGCAGCTCGTTCCTGACGCCGGACAGCGTGACTCAGCGGTATGACCGCATGGCCACGCGGCTCGGGATCAAGACAACCCTCCACAAGCTGCGGCACTACTCGGCGACGGAACTCATCCTGAGCGGTGTCGACATCCGGACGGTGGCCGGTCGGCTGGGGCATGGAAGTGGCGGAGCAACTACCCTACGGTCCTACACTGCATGGGTAGCCGAAGCCGACCAGCGGGCAACCGCTTGGATTTCCACTCGGATGCCGGGCCGAAGCCCGTTGGGTCTCCCTGGCGAAGTCGGTACCTCCTGACAGAAGTACCTTTTGATTCGTTAAGGGTACTCGATCTTTGCGGTGTCTTCCGTTACGGCACGCAGGCCAAGAACTGCGCCACTGGTGTCAATCTGGATCACTCCTCCCCATTGTTCTTGGATTGCATCCTGACGTTGACCCCAGGCTGCCAGTGCCTGCGGTAGGGCGGACTGGTACCCCGCGAGATCGCCACTTGCGAGTATTTCGTATAATGTTCTTAGTGTTCCCGAGAATGCCTCCATTCGATGGGATCCGAAGCGAAATACGTGGTCAGTGCCGATCAGGGTCAGCTCGCCAAGTCTGATCTGAGCATCAAATACTGCGTCGGTTCCGGGGGAGTTGTACCGCACACCTACTCGGCGCTGCTGCCTCTCGGTAAGGAATTGTAGCGCAGTTGTTCGGTCTCCAATAAATGTAAGTAGGCTAGCGGCTGCGGTGCGCGTCAGAACCCGCGTGAACCATTCAGATCGCTGGGGTGGAATGTAGAACCCTGGCCGGGTGTCCTGTCGTCCGTCCACTGTCTTGGCAGGGATTCCAGGGGCCTCGTTGAACTGCTCAACCTGACCGTTTAGGTCCAAAGGTGCTTCGTCGGGTAGGGAGAGAACGCCGGTGCCTTCAGGGTCGAGTATCCGCATCTCTATGCCACCTTGGCTAGCGAGAGATGTAGCCAGCATTAGACTTGGCGGGACTTCACCCTTATCTTTATCGCCGATAAACACGGCGTTCACCTGTGCGGCGGCCTTGGCTAACTGTATGTGTTGCGCTTCTGGTCTTCCATGTGACCCTTTGCATTCCACGGTGACGATTCTGGCGGGCTCGTCGCCTCTTAGGCCGACCAGAAAGTAGTCGGGTCGCAAGCGGGTTTGTGGGCGGGATCTAACTTCGGCGCCCCGAAGCGCCCAGCCCGCTTCGAGTGCTACATCGGCGTCGGCAATCTCAAACTTGTATCCAGGATGACGCGCTTGCACAATGCGAAGCGCCGCAGCTAGCGCAAATGATATTCCTAGATCTTCGGCTTGTACCGACTTCCGGTGATATCGGGGGTCGCGGCCGTCGGGTGAAAGTTCCATGCGGCCTTGGCTATTTGCCTGCAAGGTGGTGATGTAACGTAAGCAGCCCCAATGCTGCGCTAAGGCGCGCGACGATCCGTGTCCAGAAAGAATAGTTGCTCGGCCGAGAAGATGGAGTAGTTCCCAGGGGGTAACACTCATCTGCCCGCCGTGTTCACTCTTTGGGACGGGAATCAGTTTTGGTTTGCGGACATGAATCGGAAGGTTGTTGGCCTTCTGGTCGCGCTCCACCTTCTTGGCGCGATTTTTGACTTTATCGACTAGGTATGCGCTTGATTGAATCGTCACCGCTGAATTTTCGAGAAGTTTATGTAATGCCTCGGAAAGGTCCATTGCCGGCAATCTCCCCCCGATTTGGATGTGCTACCTTATTCTCACGTTTCGTGGCTGCTGATGTCCATAGGCTGATTCAGTGAGACGCGCAGAGGTTGGAGCGGTGCTGTGCAAGGCCGATGTGGCGCCGTGGCCACACAGTGCTGCACCCTGGCGGATAGTCTGCGCAGGTGTGGGATGTGCATCGGGCCTATCGGGTAGCTGCAAACGCCTTGGCCGCGCCTTTACCACAGCGCTGGGCGCATGTTCAAGCTGCAGCTCTAGCCGCTAGCCGTTTGGCAGCAGTTCGCGATGAGGATCAAGAGCTGCTGATGACTGCGGCTTGGCTTCACGATGTTGGTTACTCACCTGATGTTGCTGTCACTGGCTTTCACCCCTTAGATGGGGCCCTCTACCTGAAAGAAGCGGGGGCGCCGCGCCGGTTGGTCGGGCTGGTCGCGTTTCACTCCTCGGCTGCGGCTGAGGCCGAGCTATGTGGCCTGTCGGACGAGATCGGTCAGTTCGCTGACGAGCGAACACTGACGCGGGATCTACTCTGGTACTGCGACATGACGACAGGGCCAGACGGGCGAAGCATGTCGTTCAACGAGCGCATGGCCGAGGTCCGCGAGCGATACCCGGCCGACCACTATGTAACTCGCGCCCTTGATGTCGGCATGGGCGAGCGACGGAGTGCGATCGCGCGGGTTGAGACGTGGATGGCTGAAGTCGGGATTGAGCCTCAGGTGTAGCTCAGGTGTAGAACGGCTCGTCACGCTCGGCGAAACCGTGTTCGATGCGGAGCCGGATGGATGGGTGGACGTGCAGGCCGGCTAGCTCGTCCCGGTCGACCCAGCGCACCTCGCTCGTCTCGTTGCTGGGCCGCGGCTCGCCGGCCACCGGCCGGGCGCGGAAGCAGATGGAGAACTCCTGCCGCACCTCGCCGTCGGAGTACGCAACGACGTGCGCAGGGTTGGAGTAGATGCCGATCAGGCCTGTCACGACGATCTCGATGCCGGTCTCCTCGCGCGTCTCCCGCACGGCGCACTCGGTCATCGTCTCGCCCAATTCGTGCCCGCCGCCGGGGAGCGCGTGCAGGCCGCTGTCGGTGCGGCGGATGGTCAGGAGCCGGCCGCGGTCGTCGAGGACGAAGGCGCTGGCGGCGATGCCGATGCTGTTCGCCTTCGGAGCGTCGGGGTCGTCGAGGTAGTCGGTTCGGGCCACGCACCTGATCGAATCACCACGAGGCGGGCTGCGACAGGGCCCAGACGTCGACGAAGCTCTTGGTGTAGATCGTGAACAGGTCGCCCGCGCCGAGCTTGCGCAGGTGCATGGCGGGGGCGTGCGCGCCGGGGACGCCGTAGACGTGGTTGTTCACGATCATCTCGTCGTCGAACCGGAAGATCGAGTTGTAGAGCGTCGTCGCGTGGAACCGGAACTCGATGCCCGGCACGCCGAGCAGGGGCCGGTAGGACGCCAGGCCGTAGCGGATGCGCGCGGCGAGGACGCCGTCGCCGAGCTGCTCCTCGGTGCTGCGCAGCTCGATGGCGTCGGAGCCGGGCTCGCCGAAGTTGATGCGGATGGTGACCCCGGCGGCGGCCTTGTCGGCGAGCGTCTGGATGAAGCCCGGCCGCTCGACGAGGAACTGGCCGGCGTGGACGAGGATGTCGATCCGGTCGGTGGCCTGGTTCAGCAGCCGGTCCCACAGGTCGGACGGGACGAGGCCGCGGTGCGGGAAGACGCCCACGACCTCGGAGGCTGCGATGGCCGCCTGCCGCTCCGGCGGGACGGCTGACGGCCACAGGTACGACTCTGCCTGCCCGAGCAGCGTCGACAGCCTGTGTCGGTACTTCGGGTACGGCGTGCGGTCCTTCGTGATCCAGCGCTCGGCGGTCTTCGGGTCGACGCCGGCCTTCTGGGCGACCTGTTCGACGGTGAGCCCGGCCTGCAACAGGGCGTCGCGGAGTCTCTCGTTCGCCATCAGTGGTCACCTCTCGCCAACTAGGGACGTCTGAAGCTTACCAAGGACGTCCCTAGTTGTCCTAGCTGATGGTGAAGAAGTCCTCACGATCCGTCGAAAGTAGGTGCTGTCGGAGCGCGGACCAGCCGGGCTCCCGGACTCGACGGAGATCGAGATGCCGCAGCGCAGTACCTCCGGTCGCGACGGCTCTACGCCGCGGACCTTCTACAACGTCCACGAGGTCGCCGAGATGCTCGGCATGTCCGCCATGACGGTGTACCGGGCGATCAGCGCGGGCGAGTTCCCGGCCGTGCGCATCCGCAGCCGCCTCATCGTCCCCGCGAAGGCCGTCGATGCGATGGTGGAGGCCGCGGTGGCCGACCGCTCCGTCGTCGACGCCGCCGACTGGACGGTCGTCCCCACCCGCCGGGAGGCGTGAGCCGTGGGCTCCGTCGGAGTGCTGATCTTCTTCGCGATCATCGGCGCGGTCATCTGCGCCCGTGCCCGCGTGGCCGGTGGCGCCGTCGTGTTCGCGCTGATCGCCTTCACGCTGTTCGTCACGACGCCGATCGGCTCCGGTCTGCCGGGCGCCGTGTCGGGCTTCCTGTCCACGGTCGACGGTGCCGCGACGCCCGTGCTGACCGAGGCCGGCACCGGCGACTCCGGGGGCGTCGGGTGAGCCCCGCGGAGGACGCCCTGGACTGGCGCGGCCGAGCCCGGTGCCGCGACATCGACCCGGACGTCTTCTTCCCCACCGCCTCCCGCGGCCCGGTGTACGCGGCCCAGGTCGCCGACGCCAAGCAGGTCTGCGCGGGCTGCCCGGTGCAGGCCGAGTGCCTGGACTACGCGCTGGCGTGGCTGCCCGAGGGCGTGGCCGGTGGACGGTCGCAGGAGGAACGCGAGGCGATCCGGACGCGGCGGGAGTTCGTGCCCTCCGCCGACGCCGCCCGGCTCGAGGTGGGGCTGCGACCCGACGCCACGTCGCACGAGATCGCCGCAGCCGGGCTGGTGCTGCTGGCCGCGGGCCGGTCCCGGCGCGAGGTCGCGCGGCGGTGCGCCGTCACCGTCCGCACGGTGCACCGCTGGGTCGCCACCGCGCGGGCCGAGAAGCAGCAGCACGACGGGCAGCCGCGCACGGCGTCCCGTCACCAGACCTGCACGCCCAATCGAGCAACGGAACGGAGCGCGAACCGATGAGCAGCAACGACACGACCGTCGTCGAGATCGGCACGGGATCGGCCGGGCGAGGTCGGCACGCGGGCACGCGGCGGCTGCGGGCGGTGGAGAGTGCGCCGGTCGAGATCCCGCTGCGGATCGTGAGCGGCCTGTCCGACGCCACGGTGCTGCGCCGCGAGGTCCCGCTGCCCGACTCCGAGGCGGCGCCCGAGGTGTGGGCGGCCTGGAGCGCGCGGCTGGCGCTCTCGCACGCCCGCTCGGCCGGGTGGTGGGGAGTGCTGGCCCGCTGGACGATCCGGCAGTCCGACTTCCCGCTGCTCTACGCCAGCGCCGCCCGGACCGCCCAGCGCGGCGAGCGCGACAGGGCCAAGCACTGGCAGCAGCGCGCGCAGGAGTGGCAGGCCCGCGCCGCGGTCATGGCCGGGGGTGCGCGGTGAGCCCGGACGTCGAGGCCCAGGCCGGCCCCCAGGCCGTCGCCCGCGCCGACGTGGGCTGCGAGGCGTGGCGCGACGCCGCGCGGATGCAGGTGTGGGCCACCCCGCGCCACGCCGACTTCTACGACTACGCCGGGCACCTCTCGCGGACCCTGCGCGCGATGGACGACCTCGCCGTCGTCCTGGCCCGCCAGGTCGAGGCGTACCCGACCGGGCGGCGGGTGTTCGACGACTCCCGCAGCGTCGACCCGATCGTCCGGCTCGGGATGGCCCTGGAGTGCCTGCACCGGCTCCGGTCGGCCCTGCTCACGGCCGACCGCGAGACCAACTCGTTCTGGTCGGCCATCGGCCACATCGGGGTCGACCCCGACCCCCAGGACCAGGACGCGAGCGAGGTCACCGACCCCGGTTGGTGACCCATCCCAGCACGACCAGCACGACGCCGGACGCCGATCGGCACCCGGTGACCACTGACCAAGGAGGATCCCTGATGGGTCTGTTCAGCAACCGCAACCGGCGCCGCCTGCTCGACGAGGTCGACGTGCGTGGCGGACACGGCAAGCACCACTCCCGCGGCCGTGCCCGCTCGTGCGTGGTCTGCGGCCGCCAGGTCCGCTCCTCGCTGGGTGATGTGTGCTCCCGCCCGGCGTGCCACCGCAGCGCGATCGGCGGCACCTCGTGATGCGGGCGTTCGGTCGCTGCCGGGTCTGCGGCAAGTCGGTCAAGTTGACCCCGGGCACACCGACCCCGGCGCACTGCGACCGCGCGACCTGCCGCCTGCGCCGCCGCATCCGGCGCTAGTTCCGCCCCTGGCCCGGCGCTTCCTCAGCCAAGACGACTCGCCGGGCCAGGGGTCGTACCCCCTTCCACCCACCCGCCACGCGCACGCCGCGGGCGGGCTTCCAGGAGCCCCGAATGCTACTGACCACATCCTTTCCCCGCCGGGAGGTGCAGCGCTGATGTTCGGTGCCAGCACCCCCTACCAGCACGGCAACGGCCGCCGCTCCTCGTGCGTGCGGCTGGCGTTCCCGTCCCGGTCCCGAGCCGCCCGCGCGGCCCGCGAGTACGGCGGCGAGCCCGGCTACTGCGGCCGCTGCAACCGCTACCACGTCTACCCGAGAGGACAGCGCTGATGACCCCGCCCACCGTCCCCAGCCGCCGTACGCAACGTCTGCTCGCGCTGCTGCTGGCCGTCGTCGCCGCGGCCGCCGCCGTCCTGTCGTTCGCAGCTCTACGAGACCTCGCGCTGGCGTGCGGGTTCTCCCCGCGCCTGGCCTGGCTGCTGCCGGTCGTCGTCGACGCCGGGGCGGCGGCCGGGTCGCTGGTGTGGCTCGGCGGCCGCACCGCCCCGTCTGCCCGCACGTTCGCCCGTGCGCTGGCTCTGGCGCTGCTGGGCCTGTCCGTCGTGGCCAACGCCCTCGGGCACGCCCTGGCCGCGTTCGGGCTCGCCCCGGCGTGGTGGGTGGTCGTGCTCGTGTCAGCGATCGCCCCAGCCGTGCTCGGCGCGGTCGTGCATCTCGCCGTGCTCGCCGGACGCCCTGCACCCGTCGTCGTCGACGAGGAGCCTGCAGACGAGCCGGGGCCGGTCGTCGACGCCGAGCTGCTCGACGAGCACGGCCTGTCCCGGGCGTGGGAGCACGCCCCTGTCCACCTCACGCCGGAGTCCGACGCCGACCAGCGTGCGGCGGAGCTGATCGCCCAGGGCGCCGGGCGTCGGCGGCTGTCCCGCGAGCTCGGCGTGACCGAGCACGAGGCCCGGCAGATCCTCGCCCGCACCCGCGACCAGCAGACCGACGACGAGCGGACGCCGGCCCTCGCCGGTGCGGGCGGGGGTGAGCGCTGATGTTCGGCGACCTCAACCCCAGCTCGTTCGTCCTGCTCACCGTCCTGGTGATCGGCACCGCGCTCGCCTGGAACCGCGGTGCCCGCGGCGTGGCCGTCGGACTCGGTGCGCTGTCCGCAATGTTCGGGTGGGCGGTCGCCCGGCACCTCCCCACGGCCGTCCTGATCGGTGCCTTGGTCCTGGTCGCGCTGCTGCTCTGGCTGCGCCACGGCCGCACGATGGCCACGGTGACCCGGTGGGGCGCCATGATCCGTCGCAAGGCCGGTGTCGCCTCCAGCGTCGACATCGCCCGGACGGGCGGCACGGTGGCCATGCGTCGGCGCGCCCCGCAGGTGCGTCCGTCGCTGCGCCCGGAGGACTGGTGGGCGCGGTTCGTTCAGCTGGTCGCGCTCTCGCCGGTCATGGTGGCCGTCGAGCTGTGCAGGGTCGGAGCGCTGACCGTGTGGGCGTCGATCGAGGACGTCGTGGTCGTGTTCGGCGGCCCCCGAGTCGGCAAGACGCAGTGGCTCGCCGGTCGGATCATCGACGCGCCCGGCGCCGTCCTGGTCACCTCCACCCGCACCGACCTGCTGCTTCAGGTCGGCCCGCTGCGGGCGAAGCGCGGCCCGGTGCTCGTGTTCAACCCCGTCGGGCTCGGCGGGTACGCCTCGACGATCACGTTCGATCCGCTCACCGGGTGCACCGACCCCGTGACCGCGAACGAGCGCGCCGCCGACATGCTCGCGGCGGCCAACCGCAGTGGCGGGTCGTCCGAGCGCGAGTTCTGGGACGACCAGGGACGTCGCAACCTCGCCGCGCTCATGCACGCCGCCGCGCTCGGCGGGCTGTCCATGTCCGACGTGCAGGACTGGCTCGCAAACCTTGACGCGGCCGAGTCACAGATCCTCTCGCTGCTGCGGACGAAGAGCCCGGAGCCGGCGTTCGAGGCCGCGGTGGCGCAGTTCATCGCCACCAACGAGCGCACCCGCACCAGCATCACCGCGACCATCGCGCCTGCCCTCGCGTGGCTGACCCACGGTCCGGCCCGCGCCGCCGCGCTGTCGGAGGCCGACGGCGGGCGGCCGTTCGAGGTGTCCGAGCTGCTCGCCACCCACGCCGCGGTGTTCCTGCTCGGCGGGGAGGAGGCCCAGGTCGCCCCGCTGGTCTGCGCGCTCACCGGGTACGTCGCCCGGGAGGCCCGCCGCATCGCCGCGCACCGGCCCGGCGGTCGGCTCGACCCGCCGCTGTCGCTGCGGCTCGACGAGGCCGCGCTGATCTGCCCGGTCCCGCTGGACAGGTGGAGCGCGGACATGGGCGGGCGCGGCGTCTCGATCGTCGCCTGCTTCCAGTCCCGCGCCCAGCTCGTCGACCGGTACGGGGAGGCGAAGGCCGCGGTGATCCTCAACAACTCTGGCGCCCGCATCCTGTTCGGCGGCACCGCCGACCGCGACGACCTGAACTACTGGTCGACCCTCGCCGGTGAGCGCGAGGAGCCGATCACGACCACGGACCTGCACGGGCGCGTCGCCTCCCGCAGCACCCGCCGCGTTCCCGTGCTCGCACCCGCGCAGTTGGCGAACCTCCCGGCCGGGCGGGTGGTGGTGTTCCGCCGGGACATGCCGCCGGTGATCGGGCGGGCGGAGCAGGCGTGGCGCCGCCGGGACGTGCACGCCTTCCACCACCCCGAGGCCCTCACGGTCCGCGCTCGCACGGCGGTCGACGCCCGGCGCGCCCGCGCGGGTGCGTGGGTGGGCGCCCGCGGGCGAACGGTGGGCGCGGCGTGCACCCGGCTGCGGCGGCGGGTCACCGGACACGGTGGCCCGGTGACCTACCTGCACCCGACCGTCGTGGACGGCGACGTCGTCGACCAGGCCGACGAGCGGGTGGCCGAGGTCGTGCCCTTCCGCCGTCAGCCGGACCCAGCCGATCGTTCCGACGACGAGAACCCGGCCGCACCCGACGGCTGGTGACACCCGCGCGTCCCGACGCGCACCTGACCGCGGACGGGGTCGGCAGGCCCTCAGCGGCCCCGGCCCCGTCCGCTCCAGACCAACCGGAGGAAGCCACCGTGACCACGGACCAGCAGCGTCCCGACCCGACCGTCGTCGCCCTCGGACGGGCGGTGGAGCGGGCGGTCGGCCGGATCGAGGAACTGGACGGCATCGTGCGGCAGCTCGCGACCGACGTGCACACCCTCGCCTCCCGGCTGGCCGGCCCACCGCCGGACACCGCCGAGGAGGACGAGCCGCCCGCGGTCCGGTCCTGGCTGCTGGCCGACGACCCCGAGCAGGCCGCCGCCGACGTCGCCGACCTCGCGGCGTGGCTCGCCGACGTCTACCTCCGCTACCCCGACACCGCGCTCTCGTCGTGCTGGCTGTGGCACCCGGACGTGATCGAGGAGCTGTGGTGGCTCCGCCGCGCCCACGCCGACGCCTACGACCCCGAGTCCGGCACGTGGCTGCGCGTGGGGGACTGGCACGACCGGCAGCGGCCCGGCGTCGTGCGGCGCGTGCGGGCGGTGCTGGGCAAGTGCGACCTGTCCCGGCACGCCTCGCAGCACGGCCGACCGGCCGCGGTTTCGGCCCCCAGCGTCGTGCCGCTGGCGGCTCACGCCACCGAGATCGCCACCGCCTGGGCCACCCCGAGCCCGAGCGGAGCACCGCGACCCGCCGGACCCGCACCCACCGAGCAGCAGCTCACTGACGCCGACCACCACCACTCCGAGCAGTACCGGACCCGCCGATGAACACGACCCGAGCAGACCTCACCACCACGACCAGAACCGATCAGCAGCACCCGAGAACAAGCACCACGACCACCAAGACACCCACGACACGAGCACCAGAAACAACCGCACAGACCAAGATCCCAAATCGATGCACACCCAGGCATCACGATCCCGCGGTCCGTTCCGCGAGCCCTGCCGGGCCGCGGACCAAGATCACTGCGAAGATCAACTGCGGGAGCGTGCCGTGCTGAGCCTGAAGACCGGCCACGACGTCGGCTACCTCACCGGCGCAGTCGCCGGCGGCCGCGAGAACTACTACACCGGCGCGGTCGACGCGGGGGAGCCGCCGGGGGTGTGGTTCGGCGCCGGTGCCGAGCGGCTCGGCCTGTCCGGCGAGGTCGACGCCGACCTCATGGAAGCGATCTACGCGCACCTGCTCGACCCGCGCGACCCGGCGACGCACAGCCGCTCGACGTGGGCCGAGGCGCCCGCCCTGGCCGCGGCGCACCGCACCTACAAGACGCCGGACGAGATCTACACCGGGCTGCTGGAGGCCCACCCGGGCGCGAGCCCGGAGCGGCGGGCCGAGCTGCGCGCCCAGGCCGAGCGGTCGGCGCGGCAGGCGGTGTCGTTCATCGACGCGACGTTCTCCGCGCCGAAGTCGGTGACGGTGCTCGGCGTGGCGTTCGAGCGCGCCGCCAGCGAGGCCGCGGTGGCGGGGGAGCAGGACGTCGCCGCGGCGTGGTCGGCGCACGCCCAGGCCGTCGAGGACGCGGTGATGGCCGGCGCCCGCGCGTCGATCGAGTACCTCCAGGCCGAGGCTGGCTACTCCCGCATCGGCCACCACGGCGGCGGGGCCGGGCGCTGGATCGACGCGCATGAGTTCGTCGTCGCCCAGTTCCTCCAGCACGACTCCCGCGACCGCGACCCGAACCTGCACGTCCACCAGGCCGTCCTCAACCGCGTCCCGTGCGCGGACGGCGAGTGGCGCACGCTCGACTCCCGTGCGATCCACAACCTGCGCGGCGCGGCCGGGGCGATCGGGGAGCGCGTCATGGAGGAGCACCTGGCCCGCGCGCTCGGCGTGCGGTTCGAGACCCGGCCCGACGGGAAGGCGCGCGAGGTGATCGGCGTCCCGCAGGAGGTGATGGACCTGTTCTCCTCACGACGGCGGGCGGTTAGCAAGCGCACGCAGGAACTCGTCGACGCCTACCGCGAGCAGTTCGGGCGCGAGCCGAACGCGCTGGAGCGCACGCGGCTGGCCCAGCAGGCGACGCTCCTGACGCGGTCGGCGAAGTCGCACGAGGGGGAGACCCGCGCCGAGCAGCTGGACCGGTGGGCCGCCCAGCTCAACGCCGAGGTGGGGACGTCGCTGGTCGACGTCGCGCACGGCGTGTTCGACCGCGCGCAGCAGGCCGACCCGCCCGCGGCGTGGTCGCCGCAGGACGTCATCGACCGCGCGTTGGCGCGGGTGGCGCAGAACGGGTCGTCGTTCTCCCGCTCCGACCTGCTGCGGGCGATCTCCGACGAGCTGCCCGCCCACCTGGCCGCCGGCCCGGAGCGCGTCGGGGACGTCCTGAACGCCCTCACCGACGACGCCCTCACCGGTGCCACCCGCCACGCCACCCCGGCCGACACCACGGCGTGGCCCGATGAGCTGCTGCTGCAGAACGGGTCGTCGGCGTTCGAGGGCCCGGGATCGGCGCGCTACAGCACCGACGAGCAGTTCCACGCCGAGGCCGCGCTGCGGGCCGCCACCGTCGAGCGCGGCGCGCACCGGTTCACCGACGTGCAGGCCGCCGCCGTCGTCGAGAGCTATGCCGCGGCCGGGCGCCCGCTGGGCGTCGACCAGGCCGCGGCCGTGCACGGCGTGCTGACCTCCGGTGCCCGCGTCGAGGTGCTGTCCGCCGCGCCCGGCACCGGGAAGTCGTTCGTCGTCGGCACGCTCGCCGAGGCGTGGACCACGCCCGGCCCGGACGGCGAGCCGCGCCGGGTGTTCGGGCTCGCGCCGTCGCAGATCGCCGCCCGCGTGCTCACGGACGAGGGCGTGACCGCGGCCGCGAACACCACGGCGTGGCTCGGCTCGCAGCAGCGCATCGACCGCGGCGGCACGCAGGACGAGGCGTGGCGGCTGCGGCGCGGGGACCTGGTCGTCGTCGACGAGGCGAACATGGCCGGGACCGACCAGCTCGCCGAGATCCAGCAGCGGTGCGCCGACGCCGGGGCGAAGCTGCTGCTCGTCGGCGACCCGCGCCAGCTCACCGCGGTCGGCCCCGGCGGCGCGCTGGCCGACGTCGCCGAGCACGGGCTGCGCTACGAGCTGGCCGAGGTCCGCCGCTTCTCCCACGAGTGGGAGCGCACCGCGGCGCTGCGGCTGCACGACGCCGATCCGGCCGTGCTGGAGGAGTACGCCAAGCACGGCCGTCTCCGTGACGGCGGCACCGCCGAGCAGGCCGAGCACGCCGCCGCCCGCGCGTGGCTGGCCGACGCCCTCGACGGGCGCGAGTCGCTGCTGATGGTCCGCGACAACGCCACCGCCGCCCGGCTGTCGGCCCACCTCCGGGCAGAGCTGGTCGACCTCGGGAAGGTCGACGACCACGGCGTCCCGCTCGCCCGCCCGGGGTGGGAGGGCGTGGTCGCCGGGGTGGGCGATCTCGTCCAGGCCCGCCGCAACGCCTGGAGTCTCGCCGGGTACGAGGGCAACGAGCGCGCCCCGATCAACCGCGACACGTTCCGCGTGCTCGCCGTCCGCCCCGACGGCGGGCTCACCGTCGCCCCGGTCGTCGGCCGTGCCACCGAGGAGAGCGAGCGCGTGAGCGCGTTCGGCGAGGCCCTCGGGACGCCGATGCAGCTCCCCGCGTCCTACGTCGCCCAGGACGTGACGCTGGCCTACGCCGCGACCGTGCACGCCGCCGAGGGCCGCACCGTCGACACCGCGCACGCCGTCGTCGTCGGTGGTACCGACGCGGCTGGGCTGCTGGTGTCGATGACCCGCGGCCGCGACGCCAACACCGCGTGGGTCGTCACCACCGCCGTCGCTCCCGACACCGCCACCGGCGAGGCCCACGACACCCCGGCCCGCACTGCGCGGGCCGTGCTCGCCGACGTGCTGGAGAACGACCGCGCCGAGCGCACCGCCACCGCCGACCGCGACGCCGCCGAGCTGGCTCAGCGCTCGACGATGACCCACGTGGACCGGCTGATCGACCTCGCCGCGCAGGTCACCGCCGGGCGGACCGCCCGCACGCTCGACGAGTTGGCCGCCGAGGGCACCATCACCGCAGCCGAACGCCGCGCCCTGGCCGCGGACGAGGCGATGGGCAGCCTCGAACAGCTGCTCCGCACCGCCGAGCTGGCCGGCCACGATCCCGACCAGGTCCTCCGCGCGGCGGCCGAGGCCCGCAGCCTCGACGGTGCCACGTCCCCGGCGAAGGTTCTGCACCACCGCATCACGACCACTCACGCCGGACGGCTCACCCCGCACCTGGACTCGGCAACGGACCTGATCCCGGCCGGGCTGGAGGACGGGCGACGACGGGACTGGCTGATCGAGCGCGCCACCGACGCCGAGCTGCGGCGCCACGAACTCGGCGCCCAAGTCGCCGCCGACGCGCCGCAGTGGGCCGTCGAAGCGCTCGGGCCGGTGCCCGAACACGACCCGGCCGACGAGTCCGGCGAGACGCTGACGGCGCGGCTGGAGTGGGAGCGCCGCGCCGGATGGGCCGCTTCCTGGCGGGAGCTGACCGGCCACGAGGACGCCGACGACGCCCTCGGCCGCGCACCCGCCCGCGGCCTAATGGAGAAGGCCGCGCTCTACCGCAAGGCGCACGAGGAACTCGGGCTGCTCGACGTCGGCGCCGAGGAGGCCGACATGTCCGACGGCCGTCTCCGTGCCCGCGTGCACGCCTACGAACGCGAGAAGACGTGGGCACCCCGCACCGTGGCCGACGACCTCGCCGTGACGCACGAGCAGGCCGACCGCGCTCGCACCGACGCCACGGTCTGGGCGGCCCGCGCCGACGCCGCCACCGGCCCGGACGCCGAGCACCTGCGGGCCGCGGCCGCCGAGGCCGAGCGCACGGCGCAGGAGCTGGCCGAGCGCGCGGCCGAACTGGAGAACGCCGACGACGCCCGCGCCGCCTGGTACGTGCACACCGCGGTGACGCGCGACAACGCCCACCGCGCCGCCGCCGAGCTGCGTGCCCGTGGGATCGACGTCGACGACACCAGCGACCGCGTCACCGCCGCCGACTGGCTCGACGCCCACCAGGCCGCCGAGGCTGAGGAGGACCAGCACCGCGACGTGCACCCGGACGACGTCGCCGACGACGAGCTGCTGCACAACGCCCAGGCCGCCGAGCAGCTCGACGCGGCCGCCCCCGACATCCGCGACACCAGCACGCCGGAGCGGACGGAGGACCGCGACCCGGTCGTGCGGCACCGGGTGCCCACCGTCGACGAGACCGCCGACGCCGTCGCCCGCGCACAGGCGTCACTGCGCGAGATCGAGGCCCGCCAGGCCGCCGACGCCGAACGCGCCGCCGCGGAGGCCGCCCGGCAGGCCGAGGAGCAGGCCCGCGCCGACGAGCTCGCGCAGTGGGCGAACACCGACACCGACACCGAGACGGCCGACACGAGCAGCGAGCAGGAGGGGCCGGTGCTTGAACGTTGACAGCGCCGTGTCAGGAGCGGGCCGCCCACCTCACCCGGTAGCCGGCCCGCTCCAGCATGTCCGCCGTTGCAGACACATCGTCCTCACCGAGCGACCGCCAGGTGCGCAGCAGCTCCTCGACGGGCAACGGCAGACGCCCGCTCGGGACCACGCTGGGCCGGCCCCACACGACCTCGAACTCCGCGCCCGCCGGACGAGTCCGGTACGGGAACCACCGCACCTCATGCCCGGTGAACGAAGCGACCACGACCGCGATCCCCGTCGGACCCGGCGGGCCGGACGGCTCCAGCGCGGCCCGCAGCGACGCGAACTCCCACGTCACCACCACGTCCGTCGCCGCGACAGCCGCCGGCATCCGCCCCAGCGTCCCGACAGCCCGTGCAGCATCCGCGCCCGGCGCGAACTCCCGGCAGGCGACGTAGCCGACATAGGGCGGATCGAGGTCCGCGCAGAGCGAGTGGACCGCGGGCGCCGGAACCCCGCCGAGGCGCAGACCAGCGTCGGCGCCGGCCACGGCCGCATCAGCGACATGACCGACGACCGCCGACACCACGTCCGCATCCGCCCGGGTCATGAAAGCAGTGTGAACGCGGGCACCGACAAGCGGAACAGCGAAGACCCTGGGCTCTGCCCAGACCCGGCCCTCACTCCAGCGGAGCCAGGCAGTGCGCACGGGCTCGGCAAGGGTGGTGGCTGGGGTGGCCCCGCCGTCGATCGGTCGCCCTGAAGGGATTCCACACCGACACCGGGGGCCGCAAGCAAACCCCGCTTGCACCCCCCGCCGCCGGCGCGGCCTTGCTACGCACGCCCGACCGACGGCGGAGCCGATAGGTCAATTTGATGTTACGATGCAAGGATTCGAAGGACTTCATCCCCTGCCGATTCTCCGGCGAATTCGGAGAAGGCATTGAGTGCACGCGTCTGGCGACTTCGCCTGCTTGCCGCGAACCAGACGTCCGGATCTTCGTCGAGAACACTCATGATTCTCTCGCCGAACGAGATTGCATCGAATCTGCTTAGAGAGGCCGACCTTCTGGCGAGCTCAATTCCCCACTCGGATTCAATTCCTTCCTCGACGTATCTGGCCCAGTATGGCCAAGGGAAAAGCTCAAGTTGTCGCAGCTCTGGAACTTGACTTGAGAGGGATTCAGACGCCCGTAGGATCCAAGGGAGAAAGTTGCTGCAAGTGTCGTTGATGAAATCGGTAAACTTATCGAAGACTGCCGACCAGCCTTCATTTATTGCTGAGCCTTGACTCCATTCTGTAATTCCAGCCCGCTTAGACCTATTTACGTACGGGAGATCTATGAAGATGTCGAGGGGTTCCCGGCCTGCGAGCCACTGCCTCAAAACTTCTTCTAAGTCGTCAGGGCCAATTGGATACTGAGTTCGTGGTTTCAGAAGCTTCTTCTGTAGACCCGAATTTCCCTGCTCTGGGACGTCCGGTAATGCTCGAATAAGACTGGCGCAGATTGCTGCAAGCGAAGATTCGAGATCTATTCTTGGCAGGCTGGATGCTAGGCGCCTAGCAGTCTCAGGAGACAGACCAGAAGCGAGTGCCGCGGATCCGAGAAGAGTCAAGCGGATAGGGCTGGCCGCCAGTCCAAGCGCACCTTGTCGTTCATCCAAGATTGAGCTTCGGGCACGTCGCAACTCGGACATAATGCGATCGCGAGCCATAACTCTTCGAAATGAATACGAGTTCTCGGACAATAGATCTTCGAGCGGGTCGGCGTCGGGATTTTCTGGAATTGCTGCAAGAAACTGCGATGCGTACATTGCAGTCACGGATGTAGATCCGTCCGATTCCAAGGGTGATGCTAGGGTGACACTTGATTGGGGTACAACCGAGCCGATGAGGCTCCGCCAAATCTCTGTGGATCGGGCATACTGATAGTTCCCGGAGGGGTTCTCCCACACGAAGACATCGCCGTCAGTATGCGCGCCCGCCCTGCCACTCCTGCCCGCAATGTTGCGGAATAGTAGCGGATTGATAGGACGCTGTTCCCCGTCGCCAGCCCCCCACATTTGCCAGTCGTGCAAGACTGTGTAGCGGAAGGGCAGATCGACGCCTTCAGCTAGAGTTGTAGTCGCAACAACCACGTCGAGTTCATGTGCTCGGGCCGCACGCTCGATGGCCTGCCTGATCTGACTTGGAAGGCTCGCGTTGTGATACGCAACTCCTGCCGAAACCGAACGCGCAAGATCGGACAGGTATGGATATCTCGAATCAATCAGATCAAGTATTCGTGAGATCGACATTGGCAGTTCGGTCTTGACGGAAAGCTGATTCGAAATAGTGAGCGCCAATAATCTAGTTGTTGCTTTGGCGGCGCAGATGCAAAGAACCGATCCCTCCCGTCGTTCAAGGAGGTACCGGATCAAATAGCCGGTGTTCTCAGCAATCTGAGGCTGCTGTTGCCGTTGTGCGCCGAAGTGTTCGGTTGCTCGGACGCTCGCCTGCGGCCAAGGTAGCCGCGTCCCGCCAAGCACTGATCGGGCCGGTTGAGCGCTGGCTCGCAAGCTATCATTTTCTGCTATCCAGAGCAGGTCGCCATTTGATCGCCAGTAAAAGATGCGACGAGTTGTCGGTCTCCAGTTCGAATGGATGTGTACGACTGTTGACCCACCTAGCCAGTCAACTATCTCGGAAGCGTCGTCTAGGACCGCCGAGATCAAGCCAATGCGGAACTGGAAGCCGCTTTTTTGGCGGATTCGCAAGCGGGTAATGAGGCCTTCAAGACGTGCTCCACGACTTCCGCTCTGGATGTTGTGTGCCTCGTCAAATATTACGCAGCGAAGTGCGGTTAAGAGTGGAGAGAAGTTCCGAATCAAACTGTCAAATCGCTCCGGAGTTGCAACAATAATTGTCCGCTTTCCCTCAATTGACGGGACGCCGTCAGAAATGTATCCGCCCATTGCGGGGTACACCTGAATACTGGAGTCACGCTCTCGGAGATTCTCGACAACCTGAGAACCTAGTGCCACATAGGGCGTAACGTAGCAGGCCCACACCCCTTCTTCTTGGAGTGTAGACATAATCAAAAACTCGGCAAGGAGCGTCTTTCCGGAACTTGTCGGCATTGTGACCAGTGCATTTCCGGTGCTGCTTAAGAGTTCGCTTTGCGTAAGCGCCTCCTTCTGTGGCGGCAATAAGGTTAGGACTCCTGCTGCGACGAGGCCGTCGGCGAATGTCGACGAGATGGGAAGGCTGTACTCGCGAATTGTTGCAATAAGGCCGAGATTCTGTGCGACGAAAGTTGCGCCAATGGCGACGCCAAGAATTACCGTTTCGAAGGATGATAGCGGTTCTTGGAACTTTGCAACCAGCTGAGCCCTTGAGTACTCAAGCGTTGATGAATCGCCGCCGTAGAAGTATCCAAGGTAGGAGTCGAGGATATCGGTCAGGCTGGGATCTTCGATAAATCTGCGAAGTTGGCCGCCGGATCTAGGGCTGAGGATCGCACAGATGAAGCACTCAAACTGGCTAAAAGATCCTAAGTCGTCTTCGCTCAGTTTGGATAATATGGCAAAGGCGGAAGGATGGTTGCCTTGAAGTGAGAATGCGGCCGCCGCCAGTAGGCGAAGGCGGGGCTGATCGTCCTTGGCTACCGGCGAACTTTGCTGCACCGCTGAGCTAAGGATCCTGCTTGCGATATCAAGATAAAATGTGCGCCTACTCTGATCCGGGGTTCCGAGTTCATCTTGCGCAGCGCCAATCGCCATCTGTGCCACAGCTATTAGCTGAGACCACTGAGGCAGGTCGGCATTTAGGCCGCGAGTCGATGCGACGGCGGCCTGCTCAAACCTGATGAGCTCGTCGCCATCCAGATTCACGGTGTTAGTATCGCAGAACTCAGTAGGAACCGCCAGCGATGCGTGCGAGACGATCCTCGAGGTTGTCGAGCACTACGATCTTTGAGGAGATTAGGCTGGCGCTCCATCCCAGCGTGGTAAGGGCCGTCTCTGCCCCCACAATTCTGGACTCGGCGGTCGTCGAATACCCTGGCTCGGTGAGAATTGTTGGCTCAAGAGTTACGCGTGAAACGTTGCTGGGCTCAATTGCGCCAAGTGCAAGAATTCGACTAGCTAGGTCGGGTCGTAGTTCTGCAAATCGAAGCTTTGTTGCGTAAGCCTGAAGGCGGCTTGCGAGGGTGAGCTGTACGTCTGTTCCAAACAACTTCTCGAAATCGGATCTCAGGTCTCGTGCAACTGCTAGATTGGGGTCGGTTGACGTCTTGATCTCCTGTAGCCATACGTAGTCACCGTTAGGTCCGTCGTCGAATCGAATCCAGAACAGATCAATCTCGGATCGGGATATATTACTGAGGGGGTTATGAAAGTTGGGTCCGTCGCAGCGATGACCGACGTGGTCACGTTCAATACCAATGAATGCCGCAATTGACTCGCCAAGATTTCCCTTGGTTCGAGAATCGAGCGGGTTTGCGACGGGGGGAGGCCTGAAGGCGGTGACGATGCCCCGGAGCCAGTTCACCGTTGCCTCATGCGCAGCTTGGTGAGATGGCTGACCTTCCCAGTATGAGATGTGTCCGCCAGTCGGGCTTCGTTCGAACACTAGTTCACCTTAGGGTGGGCGACGGTGTGCGAGGATCATGCAGGCTCATCGCTCGCTCCCCATGTCGACAGGGCATGTGGCTGCGCAGCGTCAGCCACTCTGATCATCGTCATGCTCCCGCTGAGCCGTTACAGTCTTCTGGCGAAGGCGCCTCGCCAAGCTGATCAGGTCAGCGAGGGTGTTAAATGCACGGCTGCGGCGTGACACCGGTTGTGACGCGAACCGTCGGGCATAGGAGTCGACCGGCGACCTCTGCAGAAGCAGCTAAGATGCTGTCCATGCTGGTGGAGGCCATGTGCGACTCTGCTCGGTGACCTTCCAAACTAGCTACGCGGGTTCGATTCCCGTCGCCCGCTCCAGCTCGTCCCCGGGTCCGCCGGAAGCGAGGTCGCCGGGAGCGAGCCCTTTCCACCCGGCGTCAGACCGCGAGGACGAGGACGGCCTCGACCAGGCTCATGGCCCGGTGCGGGCAGCAGCGGATCCTGCGCAGGATCCTCCAGCTCTCGAGCTGGGCGTCGGCCCGCTCGCCCGGTCCGCGCTGGCGGGCGTGCACGGAGTCCACCGCCATCTGGTCGCCCGACAGGGCGCCGACGATCACCGGTCGCGGGGTCGACGGGCCGACGTCGTTGCGGGACGACGGGTCCGGCACCGCGGTAGCCGTCGTCGGCGACCCCCGCACTCCGGCGGCGTGCAGGGCGTCGAGGAGGCCGTGCTCGCGGGCGGCACCCAGGTCGTGGCGGGCACCGGGCGATGAGGGTGGGGCTCGGACCAACCGCCCGGCGGGTCAGCGAGGACCTGCACGTGCACCCCGTGCTCCCGGGAGCAGTCCGGTCGATCCGCAGCAGCGCGCCGTCGAGGATCACGAACGGCTCGCGGGCCGCGACAGCGCCCGCACCGGGCAGCGAGGGAGCGAGCGCGTCGAGGACCTCGAGGCTCTGCGGATGCAGCGGGACACCGCGGTCGTGCCGATGCCGAACCCGCCCGGCGCGACTGGCGGCTGATCCGTCCGCCGCGCTGACCGGGGTCGGGGTCCGGATCCCCGCGCTCGGCCTCCCCGACCCCCGTCGGGGAAGCCGAGATGCTCCGACCGGTCGTGGCGGCCGGGTCGCCCGGCGAGGCTGCCGCCGGTGGGGACGGTGACGGCGTCCACCGCGTGCCGGAGGGGCCGCCGTCGGCCGGAGCGGCTCCGGTACCCGACTCACGATGCGGCACGATCGCACTCAGGCGGCCAGCCAGCGCAGTACGGCGAGGACCCGGCGGTGGTCGTCGCCGGACGGGGGGAGGTCCAGCTTGGTGAAGATCGCGGAGATGTGCTTCTCCACCGCGCCCTGCCCGACGACCAGGGCGCGTCCGATCGCCGCGTTGGTGCGGCCCTCCGCCATGAGGGCGAGCACCTCCCGCTCGCGGGGGGACAGCCGCGCCAGCGGGTCCGCGCGGCGGCGGTGCGCGAACAGGGCCGCGACGACCTCGGGGTCGAGAACGGTGCCGCCGGCCGCGACCCGCTCCAGGGCGTCGATCAGGTCGTCGAGCCGGGAGACCCGGTCCTTGAGCAGGTACCCCAGTCCGGCGCCGCTGCCGAGCAGGTCCTCGGCGTAGGTCTCCTCGACGTACTGCGACAGGACCAGCACCCCGGTTCCGGGCACCCGCCGACGCAGCTCCAGGGCCGCGCGCAGGCCCTCGTCGGTGAACGTCGGCGGCATCCGGACGTCCACGACGGCCACGTCCGGACGGTGCTCGTCGACGGCGGTCACGAGGGCGAGCCCGTCCGCGACCGCGGCCACGACGGTCGCTCCCGCCTCGTCGAGCAGGCGGACGAGCCCCTCCCGCAGCAGCGCGGAGTCCTCGGCCAGGACCACGCGCATCTAGACCCCCACCCCGACCGCCGGGATCGTCGCGATCAGGGTCGTGGGCCCACCCGGCGGTGACGACACGGCCAGGGCTCCCTCCAGGGCGGCCAACCGGTCCGCCAGTCCGGCCAGACCGTGGCCCTTGCCCGGGTGCGCGCCACCGCGGCCGTCGTCGCCGACCTCCACCCGCACGGAACCGACCCTGTGCGCCACGTCGACGGTGGCGCGGGTGGCACCGGAGTGCTTCGCGACGTTCGTGAGGGCTTCGGCCACCACGAAGTAGGCCGCGTTCTCGACCTCCGGCGGCAGCCTCGACCCGCTCGGCAGGTCGACTCGCACCGACACCGGGAGCGGGCAGCGGCCCGCCACGGCCGCGAGCGCCGGCCCGAGGCCCCGGTCCGCGAGCACGGGCGGAGCGATCCCCCGGCTGAGCGCGCGCAGTTCGCCCAGCGCCTCCCGGCTCTGGTCCAGCGCGCCGCGCACGATGCTGCGGGCTGCTTCCGGATCGTCGTCGAGCCGCCGCGACACGCTCTCCAGGTCCATGGCCAACCGGACCAGGCGCTGCTGGGGGCCGTCGTGCAGGTCGCGCTCCAGCCGTCTCAACGTCTGCGCCTCGGCGCTCACCGCCGCGCGCCTGCTGCCCTCCAGCTGCTCGGCCCGTTCGCGCAACGCGCCCCCCTCGTCGGTCAACAGCATCCTCGCCAGACCCGCTTGCACGACGGCGAGCCCGTGCACGACCGCCGGTGCGGTCACCGCCAGGAGCGCCCCCAACGCGGTCACCAGCGTCACCTCCCCCCACCACGACCGCACCCCCAGCACCAGTCGCAGCAGCCCGCTGCCGTCCGGGAGCGCCCACGCGTAGGCGAGGTGGAGGAGCCCGCCGACCGCCCCCGCGACCCAGGACAGCGCCAGGGCGGAGGTCAGGATCCGGACGGGGAGGGCGACGACCGCGTGCAGGAGGTCCCGCCACGCCTGGGGATCACGGAGGACCGCCAGCAGGCGTCGGATGCGGCCTCCCTCCGCGACGGGGTGGTGGCGGGCCGGCAGGTCGCGGCCGAGCGCACGACGCACCGCTGCGTGCTCGACGTCGCCGAGCAGCCGGCACCCCGACAGCGTCAGCGCCAGCACCGGCAGACCCACCCAGACCACGACCGTGCTCGCCCCCAGCACCACCCCGGTGACGGCCACCGTGAACGCGACGATCCCCCACGGGAGGCCGGTCAGGACGTAGTGCAGCTCGCGCCCCCACCGCGCCCGACCGGCCGGGTCGACGGACGCGGACGCCACCCGGGTCGACGTGGTCGTCGACGTGCCACCGATCCCCGCTCTGCTCACCATGCCCGTACCCTCGCCCGCTCGTGCCTCCGGGAACAGCCGGAGGGCCCTCGGGGAGCAGAGGGGGTTGACCCCACCCGCTGTCCCCGTCCGGACGGCCTGCGCCCCCCCACGGGTGATCGTCGTCCTCACCGACCCTCCGGGCCGACGCTACCGCCGCCGGCTCCGATCCCGTGTCGAGCCGCGGATCGGGCCGGGCAGGACCCGCGGTCGTGGTGACCGCAGGTGCCGCCGCAGCGCGCACGTCCGCCGCCGTGAGCGCCGGTGCCGGTCTGCATCCCGAGAAGACCCGTGCAGGAGCGGGCTGCACCACCGACGGGGTGACCCAGGATCCGTCCCGTCCTCCCGGTGCTGTCGATCCACGCCCGGTGCCGGTCCCCGCGGTGCCGCTGCGGGGAGCTCGATCCGGGTGACGTCCAGGACGGCCGGCCAGTCGTGCCCGTGGCCCGTCCGGCAGTGGTCAGGAGCCGGCCAGTCGCCGCAGCGCGATCTCGGCCGGCCCCCGGACCCCGGCGGCGTGCATGGCGACGGCCAGGAGGACGCCCAGCAGCCACACGCCGACCGCGACGGCCGACAGCAGGGCGATCCCGAGGTCGTCGCCGAGCCCGGCCAGCACGGGGTGGGTGAGGACGAGCAGGGTGACCGACTGCAGCAGGTACAGGGTCATCGAACGCTGTCCGGAGGCCACCAGCGGCCGGGCGAGCACACCGGGCCGCCCCGTCCGCGCCGCGGCGAGGGCGAACAGGGCGAGGTACGCCGCGGCGACGCCGTAGCCGCTGACGAGGTGCAGGGCGCCGGCGCCGAGGCTGACGACGGTCGGAGCGGACGTCCAGACGGTGGCGGCCATCAGCGCGGCGGGCACGCCGCCCGCGGTACCGAGCACCAGGCCGACCAGGGCCACCCGCCGCAGCGTCGGGGCCAGGGCCGGGGTGCTCAGGGCGCGCCACCGCCCGGCCCACGCCCCGAGCAGCACGGCGGGTGCCAGGCCGAGCACCCGCAGGAGGTTGATCGCCCATTCCTGGCCGCGGGCGGCCAGCTCCGGCCACGAGGCGCCGTCCAGCAGCAGCGCGGTCGCCGTCACGACGGCGTCGTCGCCCAGCGCGGAGGCGGGCAGGCCGCGCCCCGCGCCGAAGGCGGTCGCCGGAACGGCCAGCCAGGCCGCCGCCACCAGCAGGCGCCGGTCCGACGAGCGGGCGACCACGCCGGCGAACAGCAGCGCGACGAGTCCGTACAGGGCGATGATGTCGGCGGTGAACAGCAGCATCGCGTGGACGAAGCCGATCGCCACCAGCCAGGCCCCGCGACGGCGGAGCGCCCGGACCGGCTCGAGGTCCGGCGCCACCACGGCACGGCGCTGCACGAACTGCACGAGTCCGTACCCGAGCAGGGCCGCGAACAGCGGGAAGGCGCGGCCGTCGACCAGCAGCATCTGCGCGACGGTGAACACCTGGTCCAGCGCCGACTGCGCGTCGGGGTAGCCGCGGTAGCCGGGGCGGAACCCGTGGGTGAACGCGTGGATGTTGGCCAGGGCGATCAGCAGGAGCATCCCGCCGCGGGCCAGGTCCGGTCCCACCAGCCGGTCCCCGGTCGGTGTCGACCCGTGTGCGGCGGCCACGCGGACGCTGAGCGGGGTCGCGGCCGGCTCCTCGGAGTGGTCCAGGTGGTGGCGGGCGGGCGTGGGGGAGCGCATGAGCTCACGATCGTCGCTGGTCGCGCGACGCTCGAGCCGGTGAGCCGACCTCCCCGTGCGGGGGTCGTCCCCACCGGGCGGCCAGGTGATCGGTGCGGCCGCGCGCACCGGCGTGCAGGTCGGGGTGATCATCGAGGTGGGCGGCGTCGACGACGCGGGTGTCGGCCGGTGCCGGACCGCCACCTGGGAAGCTCGGCGGTGTGGACGGTATCGCCCTGAACGTCGGACTCGTCCTGCTGTTCGTGCTGATCGGCGGGTACTTCTCCGCGTCGGAGCTGGCTCTGGTGTCCCTGCGCGACGGGCAGGTCTCCCGCCTGGCGGCGGCGAGCAAGCGGGGCCGGCGGGTCG